>Ga0194120_10009027_pt1 | contig 12824 bp, 14 predicted proteins | sample TA2MahCa65mmetaG_FD_148642 | JGI IMG/M metagenome (GOLD analysis project Ga0194120, IMG submission 148642) | Freshwater microbial communities from Lake Tanganyika, Tanzania - TA2015019 Mahale Deep Cast 65m | ecosystem: Environmental > Aquatic > Freshwater > Lake | place: Tanzania: Lake... | reverse complement strand
GCGGGGGGCCGCGATATTGATGCCGTCGTTGCGCAGCCCCTTGGCCTTGCTGCCGTAACCGGAGATCACCCGTCCGCGCACCGGCCAGGCGAACCGGCCGGCGCCGCCGGCGGCGCTAAGCGCCGGTTCGGGCTCGGCCGCGGGCGCAGGCACAGCCTGCTCGGCCGGAGCGGGCTGGGAGCCAACGGGCCCGGGCGAAATGGGCGCCGTTGCAACGGGGCCGGGCGACGCGGGCAGGACGGTCTCCACCGGACGCGACGCCAAACTCGACGGCGAACTCGACGGCGAACGGGCCGACGGAATCACCAAGCGCTCGCCGACCTTCAAGATATAGGGCGGGCGGATTCCATTGGCGCGGGCGAGGTCATAGGGATCGACGCCGTGGCGCTGCGCGACCACGTGGATCGTGTCCCCGGTCCTGACCTGGTATTCCGAACCGCTCGGCACCCGCAGGACCTGGCCGGCGTGAAGCTCGTAGGGCGGCTTCAGGGCGTTGGCCTCGATGATCGCGCGGGGCGTGATCTTGTGCCGGCGGGCCAGGCCATAGACCGTATCACCGCGTTGGACGGTGACGGTTCCCGCCTCCCCCGCGACGATGCGCGGCATCTGGCGAGGCGCGCGGGATTCCCCCGGCGGCGGCCATTCCGCCCAGCCGCAGCCGACCAACGCCGCCAACAGGCCCATCGCCGCGACGACTTTTCCCGGTCTCTTCATCCTTGCGTCCGCCGCCTATTCCTGCGCCGCCGGCTCGCCGATCAGCGGCACGAATTTCACTGGTCCCATGTCCTCGGTCTCGACGCCCGATGCGGTCTTGCGGATACGGATCAGGTGCTGCACCGGGTCGTCGGCCCCGATCGGCACGACCATGATTCCATCCGGCGCCAGCTGGTCCACCAGAACCGGCGGAACGTCGGCGGCGGCGGCCGTCACCATGATCCGCTGGAAGGGGGCCTGCTCCTTCCAGCCCATGCTGCCGTCGCCCATCCGGGTCGTGATGTTGGTCAGGCGCAATTGAGCGAACCGTTTTTCCGCTTCCTTCAGCAACCCGGCGTGGCGTTCGATGGTATAGACCCGCCGGGCGACCCGGGCCAGGACCGCCGTCTGGTAGCCCGACCCGGTGCCGATTTCCAGCACCTTCATCCGATCGGTCAATTCCAGGGCCTGGGTCATGGCCGCCACCACCGACGGTTGGCTGATGGTCTGGTGAAAACCGATCGGCAGGGCGAGATCGTCGTAGGCCTTGCCCTGGAACGGCTGCGCCAGGAATTTCTCGCGCGGGGTCTTTTCGATCGCGTCCATGACGCGCCTGTCGGCGACGCCCGCGGCGCGCAACGCCATCAACAGCTGGGCCTTGCGCGGATCGGGGCTCATCGCACCGCCCGCCGCATGGCCTTCAGCGTCGGCCCGTGAGTCAAGTCGAGGGTCAGCGGCGTGACGGCGATCAGGCCGTTTTCCACCGAATCCAGGTCCGTATCCGGCGGCGAGGGCTGATCCTCGCGCGCGCCGCCGATCCACCAATAGGGTTCGCCGCGCGGGTCGGTGCCGCGCACCGGGTCGCTGCCGCCTTCGCATTGGGCCTGCGGCACGACGGCAATGCCCTTGACCGAACGGGCGATGACGTCGGGAAAGTTGATGTTGACCAGAACGTTCAGCGGCCAGCGCACGCGCAGGACTTTTTTCAGCACCTCGGGCAGCCAATGTTCGGCCGTCGCCCACTTGACCGGCCGGCGGCCGTTGCAGACCTGGCTCAAGGCGATGGCCGGCAGGCCCAGCAGCGTTGCCTCCATCGCCGCGGCGATGGTGCCCGAATAGGTGACGTCGTCGGCGATGTTGCCGCCGCGGTTGATCCCGGAAATCACCAGGTCGATCGGCTTGTCGCGCAGGATTTCGCGCGCCGCCAGCAGCACGCAGTCGGTCGGCGTGCCGTTGACCGCGAAACGCCGCTCGGCCAGTTCGCGGATACGCAAAGGCCGGCGCAGCGTCAGCGAATGCCCGGCCGCGCTTTGCTCGCTTTCCGGCGCCACCACCCAGACCTCGCGCGCCAGGCCGGCCAGGACCTTTTCCAATCCATGGATGCCCGGCGAATGAATCCCGTCGTCATTGGTCAGCAGCACCCGCGCGCGCGCGAGATTGATTTTCTCGTGCCGGCGGGAATGCAACGGCACATGGCGGCGGGACGCGGACCGCTTGCGGGCCATGCGGCGCCTCAAGCCCCCGCCGGACGGATGACGTCCAGCCCGCCCATGTAGGGCTTGAGCGCATCGGGCACGCGCACGCTGCCGTCGGCCTGCTGGTAGTTTTCCAGGATCGCGACCAGGGCGCGGCCGACCGCGATGCCAGAGCCGTTGAGCGTATGAACAAAGCGCGTACCCTTCTCGCCCTTCGCCTTGAAGCGCGCCTTCATGCGCCGGGCCTGGAAATCGCCGCAGTTGGAGCAGCTGGAAATCTCGCGATAGCGGTCCTGACCCGGCAGCCAGACCTCGATGTCATGGGTTTTCCGCGCGGAAAATCCCATGTCGCCGGAACACAGAACCACGGTGCGGAACGGCAGGCCCAGCCGCCTCAGCACTTCCTCGGCGCAATTCGTCATCCGCTGGTGTTCGTCCTCGGAGGCGTCGGGATGGGCGACGGAAACCAGTTCGACCTTGGTGAACTGGTGCTGGCGGATCATGCCGCGGGTATCCTTGCCCGCCGCGCCCGCTTCGGACCGGAAGCACCAGGTCATCGCCGTCATCCGCATCGGCAATTTGTCCTCATCGACGATTTCATTGGCAACCAGGTTGGTCAGCGGCACCTCGGCGGTCGGAATCAGCCACAATCCGGTTTCGGTGTGAAACAGGTCGGCGCCGAACTTCGGCAAGTTTCCGGTGCCGAACAGGGCGGTGTCGCTGACCAGCGCTGGCGGGTTGATCTCGGTGTAGCCGAACTCGGTCGTGTGCAGATCGAGCATGAAGGAGGCGAGCGCGCGTTCGAGGCGCGCCAGCGCGCCCTTCAGCACCACGAAGCGCGCGCCGGAAATCTTCGCCGCGCGCTCGAAATCCATCAGCCCCAGCCCCTCGCCGATCTCGAAATGCTCGCGCGGCCTGAAATCGAATTTTTTCGGCTCGCCCCAGCGGCGGATTTCCTTGTTGGCGGTTTCGTCCTTGCCGTCGGGCACATCCGGCGCGGGCGCGTTGGGAGCCAGCGCCAGCCGGGCGGCAAGATCGGCCTGCATCCGGTCGGCCTCGGCCTGCAGCTCGGCCTCCACATCCTTGTCGCGGGCGACCTCGGCCAACAGCGCGCCGGCGTCCTCGCCCTTGGCCTTGGCCGCGCCGATGTCACGCGCCAGCTTGTTGCGCCGGGCCTGGGCCTCCTGGGCGCGAGTCAGGGCCAAGCGGCGTTTCTCGTCGAGAGCGAGAAGCTCGGCGGCCTGCGCCGGCTGCCCCCGGCGCTTCAGCGCGCCGTCGAAGGCTTCGGGATTTTCGCGGATCCACTTGATGTCGAACATGGGTGCCCAAGGAGAGAATAACCACGCCGCAGCCGCCCCTTATAGGCCGAAGATCAAGGATTCGTCCACCGGCCCCCATGATGGCTTGACCGGGCCGGAAAGCGGGGAAAAAGGCTCAAGGAACCTTGGCGACGTCCGTCCCGGTTCCGGATTCGTCCGATTCGTCGTCGTCCGCGTCTTCGTCCTCGCCGCGCTTCTTTTCCACCATCCGCACCGAGACAATCGAGATTTCGTAGAGAATCATGATCGGAATGGCGAGCCCGATCTGGCTGATGGGATCGGGCGGGGTCAGGATCGCCGCGGCAACGAAGGCCATGACGATGGCATAGCGGCGTTTTTCCTTAAGCGCCTTCGAGGACAGCATGCCGACCCGGGCCAGCAGCGTCAGCAGCACCGGCAACTCGAAGCACAGGCCGAAGGCGAAGATCAGTTGCATGACCAGCGAAAGGTATTCGTTGACCTTGGCTTCCAGCTGGATCGGCACGTGCCCGGCTGCGGCGGCGGTTTCGAAGCTCAAGAAAAAGGCCCAGGCCATCGGGAAGACGAAGTAATAAACCAGCGCGCCGCCGGCGAAGAACAGGATCGGCGTGGCGACCAGAAACGGCAGCAGGGCGCGCTTTTCATGCTTGTACAGGCCGGGCGCGATGAACATCCACAACTGCCCGGCGATGTAGGGAAACGAAATGAAGAACGCGGCAAAGAACGAAACCTTCAGATAGGTGAAGAACGCCTCGTGCAGCGCGGTGTAGATCAAGCGGCGGGCGACGCCTTGTTTCTCGAAAACATCGGCCAGCGGCTGGACCAGGAAATCGTAGATGTCCGCGGCGAAGTAGTAGGATGCGAAGAACACAACGATGAAAAAAACGCTGGCGCGCAGCAGGCGCTGGCGCAGCTCGATCAGGTGCTCGAGCAGCGGCATCTTCTTGTCGTCGAGAGTGCCGCCTTCCGGTTTTTCTTCCGCGGGGGCGTCGTTCATCGGCGTCTCACTTCGTTTCCGCCGGCTTGTCGGCAGGCAGGGTTTCCGGCACGGGCTGATGCGTCAGGGCCCGCGCGGTCTCGTCGACGCTTTTCTCGACCGCGCCCATGTCCAGCGCTTTGGCGACATCGCCGGACGGATCGATGGTCTTGGCGATTTCGCCGGTGACGTCGAAAGTCTTGACCTGCTCGATGTTCTTCTTGACCTCCTGCAGTTCGGCCTCGCGCACGACCTCGTCCAGACCCTGCTGGAATTCACGCGCCAGCGCGCGCGCCTTCGCCGCCCAGCGGGTGACGGCGCGGATCGCCACCGGCATGTCCTTCGGCCCGATGACGATCAGGGCGACGACGCCGATGACGACTAGTTCCTGCCAACCGATATCGAACATCGCGGGAACCGGAAACGACTCTCGGTGAAAAAGAAGCCCGCGCGGCGCGGGCGCGAAGACGCCGGACGGCCGCCGGTCAGGTGCGCGGCGGCATTCCGCCGCCGGTGGTGGTGTTTGTCGTCTGGGTCGTGGAGGACGAAGACGACGGGGGCGTCTGGCCCGAAACCGGCTGGCCGGTTTGGGCGTCGATGGACTTCTTGGGCTCGCCGCCCTCGGCGGTTTCGCCCTCGCCCTCTTCCTTCAGGTTCTTCTTGAAGGATTTAAGGCCCTTGCCGAAGTCGCCCATGAGCTTCGAGATTTTACCTCCGCCCCCGAACAGGACCAAAACCACCGCAAGAACTATCAGCCAATGCCAAATGCTGAACGTGCCCATAGGATCACCCGCCTAACCCTTTGCAAATCTTGAGAAAGCCGCACCAAAACCGGGGCAGTCCGGGAATAATGGCAGAAAGGACCCGGCCCTGCAACGCGGGCAACGACGCTCAAACCCGTGGGCCGGAACGCCGGTTCGCGCGGGGGATCACCCCTTAGGCGCGTCTTCGGGCGTCGCGCCGCCCTCCGGATCGAGCGGCTCGGGCATTTCCCCCTCGCCGTTCGGCGTTTCGATGTCCACCAGCTGGTCCTCGGTCGCCAGCGCGCCGCGCGCGCCGTAGGTCGAGGGCGTCGAGTCGAGCAGCCCCGCCGCCTTCAGCTCGTCCAGGCCGGGCAGGTCCTTCTCGCTTTGCAGGCCGAAGTGGTCGAGGAAGGAGTCGGTCGTCAGCCATGTGACCGGACGGCCGGGCACCTCGCGCCGGGGCCCCGGCTTGATCCAGCCCCGTTCGAACAACCAGTCCAGCGTCCCCTTGGAAATCTGCACGCCGCGGATTTCCTCGATCTCGGCCCGCGTCACCGGCTGATGATAGGCGACGATGGCCAGCGTTTCGATCGCGGCGCGCGACGGCTTGCGCGAGACCTCGACCTCGACCTTGAGGCGCGAGCCGACGTCGGGCGCGGTGCGGAAGGCCCACGTCTTGCCGGCGCGGATCAGGGCGACGCCCCGGCCGGCGTAGAGACGCTGCAATTCGTCCAGGATCGGCCGCAGCTTGACGCCCGCCGGCAGACGGCGCGACAGAACCCGCTCGCTCACCGGATCGGCCGAGGCGAACAGAAGCGCCTCGACCATGCGCACATGGTCAAAATCCAGTCCGGTTTCCGGCTGGCCGCCTTCACCCGCGTCGGCTTGGTCGTTGTCGGCGTCACGCCCGTCCTGTTCCGAAGAATCCGCTTCGGCAGCATGCAGCGCGTGGGCGTGCGCGAAGCGTCCGGCTTCGTCGCCGACCGCGGCGGCCGCTTCGGGGGCTTCGGGCATATCGGTCATATCGTTCGGTGGTGTCATGGGGTCGTGGTCTCTGTGTTGGAAACGGGTTCAGCGGCCGCATCGGCGGCGCGCATGTAGATGGGGCCGAAAACCGCGTCCTGGCGGATGCGGATGCGGCCCTGCTTGACCAGCTCCAGGCTGGCGGCAAACGTGGACGTCACGGCCGAGCGCCAAATCAGGCCCGTGCCCAGGCCGCGCGGCAAATAGCGCCACAGCACGTCCCAATCGGGCACGTGGCCGACGATACCGCGCAGGCGCTCCAGCGCGTCCTCGACCGTGTAGATCTGGAACGCCTCGATATGCAGGACCGAGCCTTCGCGGCGGCGGCGGATGTCGCCGTAGGATTTCAACAACTCATAAAGGGTCAGGTCGATGACCGTCTTTTCCGTGGGGGCGATCGGTTCGGGCGCGCCGCGGCCGAAAAAATCGAAACCGAGCCGGGGCCGGGCCATCAGCCTGGCGCCGGCGCCCCGCATCGCCTCCAAGCGGCGCAGGCGCAACGCCAGCTGGGCAGCCAATTCCTCGCCGCTGGGTTCGCCGGTAACTTCATCCCGGGGCAGCAGCAGGCGCGATTTCAGGTAAGCGAGCCATGCCGCCATCACCAGATAGTCGGCGGCCAGTTCCAGATCGCGTCGGCGGGCCTCGGTGACGAAAGAGAGGTACTGGTCGGCCAGCGCCAGGATCGAGATGTGGGCGAGATCCACCTTCTGTTCGCGCGCCAGCGCCAGCAGAAGATCGATCGGCCCCTCGAATCCCTCCAGCGAGACGACAAACGCGCCTTCCCCGCTGGGAGCCTCGATTCTGGATGGGTCCTCGAAGTCGGTAATATTCATTAACGAGCACCTCTCAACGCACGCCAGCCAAAGCCAGCGCGGTTTTGACAAGATACTCCGCAGGCGCCCCGACCAGCCACCAGAATAGATTGAGGTCCATGCCGACCATCCGGCCAAGCCACGGCAACACAAAAAGAGCCCCTAGAATCAGGAAAATACCGATGCGTTCCAATCGCGCCAGGGCGCGGGCGGGTCCTGTGGGCAACAGGCCGACCGCAATCCGCCCGCCGTCCAAGGGGGGAATCGGGAGAAGATTAAAGATCGCCAAGACGGCGTTGATCCACATGGAATTGAACAGATTGAACCCGACCCATTCCGCCACGCCGACCGGAATCGACAGCGGCAGCAGCACCAGGATTTTCAGCAGCAGGATCGAAAGCGCCAGCAGGGCCAGGTTCGCGCCGGGCCCGGCGGCGGCGACCAGGATCATGCCCAGGCGCGGGGCGCGCAGCCGGCGGAAATCCACCGGAACGGGCTTGGCGTAGCCGAACATGATCCGCCCGCCCGAGGCCAGCAGCAGCAACCCCGGCAGGATGACGGTCCCGAAGGGATCGACATGGCGCAGCGGATTGAAAGACACCCGCCCCATCACCTTGGCGGTGTCGTCGCCCAGTTTCCACGCCGCGAACCCATGCGCGGCCTCGTGGAACGTGATCGCCAGCAGAACCGGCAGAATTCAAATCGAAATCTGAAAGCCGATGCGGGCCACATCCAGGGAAAACGAATCCATCATTGGTTTGCGCGTCCGTGTTCAGGCCAGCAGGGATTCGAGCCGGGCCGACGCCTCGGCCACGGCAAGCGGTTCGATTTTCCGCGCCCGCAAGGCTTCGGCCCTGGCGACGCGGCGGGCGGCATCCGGCGAAAGCGGCCCCGTTCCTTCGGCCGCCGCGCGCATTTCGGCCATCTCGCCGCTGCAATGAAGAACCACGTCACATCCGGCGCGGAGCGACGCCTCGGCGCGATCGCGAAACCCGCCCGACAACGCGTTCATGCCGATATCGTCGGAAACCAGAACCCCGTCGAAACCGATCTCGCCGCGGATCGTGCCGCCGACCACCGTCGGAGATTGGGTCGCCGGACGGCCTGGATCCAGCGATTGATACAGAACGTGCGCGGTCATCGCCCAGGGCGCGTCGCGAAGCATCCGGAACGGCGCGAAGTCGGATGCGCGCAGATCGGCCAACGGTGCGTCCACCGCCGGCAATTCCTTGTGGCTGTCGGCCCGGGCCCGACCGTGTCCGGGGACGTGCTTGACCACCGGCAGCACGCCACCCGCCAGCAGTCCTTCGCATGCGGCACGGCCCAGATCGGCGACGACCGCCGGATCGCGGGAAAAGGCGCGATCGCCGATCACGTCGTGGGCGCCTGCGACCGGAACGTCCAGAACCGGCGCGCAATCCACCGTGATGCCGAGCGCGTCCAGTTCCGCCGCCAGCAAACGGTGGTTGAGCCGCGTCGCCTCGCGCGCGGCCTCGGGCTTGCGGGCGTAAAGATCGCCGAAAACCTTGGCCGGGGGCGCGGCGCGCCAGTGCGGCGGCCGCAGCCGCGCGACCCGCCCCCCTTCCTGGTCGATCAGAACCGGCGCATCGGCGCGTCCGACGGCGGCACGCAGGCCCGCGACCAGGGCGCGAACCTGATCCGGCGTTTCGACATTGCGGGCGAACAGGATGAAACCGAGCGGATCGGCGTCGCGGAAGAAGGCGCGCTCGTCGGCCGTGAGCGCAACCCCGGCCAGGCCGAAAACCGCGGCGCGCGGAAAAGGCATCGGATCAGCCGCCCGCCTTGACGGTCATGCAGCCGACCTTGCGCTTGGCCAGATCGGCGCAGCGGCTTTTCGCCGCCGCTTCGTCGGCGAAGGGGCCGGCGCGCAGGCGCCAGAACACGCCCTTGTCCCCCAGATCGGCGCGCACGACAAACAGCTTCAGGCCGCCCAGGGCCTCGCCGTGCTGGCGCTGCAGGCGGTTCCACTCGATCTCGGCACGCTCGGGCTCGCGCACCGCCGCGATCTGGATCAGATAGCCGGACGGCGCTTGGGCCTTTTCCGCCGACGAGGCGGCGGCCGGGCCCTGCGCGGGCGCTTCGGCCCTTGCGCTCTGCTGCGGTTCCGCCGCCTTCGGCGGGGGCGGCGGGGATTTGGGGGCTTGCGGTTGGAGCGCCTGCGAATCCTCCGCTTTCGGTTCGGGCGTTTTCGGCTCGGGCGGCGACGGCGGAGGGGCGGTTTCCTCGCTGCGCGGCGCGGAATCCTCGGGCGTCGGCGTCGCCGCCGGGCCGGGAGCGAGGTTCAAAGGCTCGGGCTTTACCGCGGCGCGAACCTGCTGTTCGGTCGGCACCTTGGGCAGTCGCTCCTGCACTTGCGGCGCAGGCTGATGGGCGGAACGCGGCGGGATCCGCGGCTGCTCCGCCCCTGGTAACAGCCGCTCGACGCGCTTGCCTTCCTCGCCGCCCTGCAACCGTTCGTAAACCAACTTGTCGCGGTCGGGAACCTCCATGCCGCCGGGATCGCTGGGACGAACCTTGCTGGGCGCCGAATCGGCGCGCACCAGCGGCACGTTGCCAGAAACAGTCCCGCGCCCGACCAGCATGGCGTTGAGCCGCTTGCCGTAGGTCATCCACGCCCAGGCCCCGCCCGAAACGATGATCAGCGCCAAGACAAGCAGCAGGAAAGTTCGCCCCCGCCGTTGGGGCCGTTCGGACGCCGCGCCGCCCGGATGATCGTCCTGCTCCGCGCGCATCAGCGCATTTCCTCCACCGGCGCCACGCCAAAAACATCCAGACCCGAAGCGACGACGGTCCCGACCGCCTGCACCAGCGCCAGACGCGCCAGGGTCGCCTCGGGCGCTTCGGACCGAATGAACCGCAAGCTGGCGTCGTCCTTGCCGCGGTTCCACAGATTGTGGAATTCCGCGGCCAGATCGTAAAGGAAATAGGCGACCCGGTGCGGCTCGTGCGCTTCCGCCGCGCTTTCGACCATGCGCGGCCAGCCGGCCATCCTGCGGATCAATGCGATTTCACCCGAATCGGTCAGCCGGGAAAGGTCCGCGCGAACGAGCGCTTCGGGCGCGACCGCCGCCGCGCCCAAAGCCTCGGCGGCGTGGCGCATGACCGAACGCACGCGGGCGTGCGCATACTGCACGTAGAAAACCGGATTGTCCTTGCTCTGTTCCAGCACGCGGGCGAAGTCGAAGTCGAGGTGCGCGTCGTTCTTGCGCGTCAGCATGATGAAGCGGAAGACGTCCTTGCCGACGCGATCCACCACTTCGCGCAAGGTGACGAAGGTTCCGGTGCGCTTGGACATCTTCACCGGCTGGCCGTTGTCGAGCAGGTTGACCATCTGGCAGAGCTTGACGTCGAGCGCGCCCTTCCCTTCGCTCAGCGCCTTCACCGCCGCGGCGACGCGCTTGACATAGCCGCCGTGGTCGGCGCCCCAGACATTGATCATCGCCGCGAAGCCGCGGCGGAACTTGTCCAGGTGATAGGCGACGTCGGTGGCAAAATAGGTCCATGAGCCGTCCGACTTTCTCAGCGGCCGGTCGATGTCGTCGCCGAATTGGCTGGCGCGGAACAGCGTCTGCGGACGGGATTCCCAGTCCTCGGGCAGCTTGCCCTTGGGCGGTTCCAGCACGCCGGTATAGATCAGTCCGCGTTGGTCGAGGACGCGCAGCGCTTCCTCGACGCCGCCCTTTCCGATCAGTTCGCGTTCCGAGCGGAAGCTGTCGAAGACGACGCCGAGCGCGGCCAGATCGTCGCGGATCAGGGCCAGCATCGCATCCACCGCGAAAGCGCGGAAGGGTTCCAGCCATTCGGCCTCGGGCGCGTTCAGCCAGCGCTTGCCGTCGCGGCCGGCCAGCGCGCGCGCCGGTTCGACAAGGTAATCGCCGGGATAGAGGCCATCGGGCATCGCCCCCGTGCTTTCGCCCAGGGCCTCGCGGTAGCGCCAGTGCAGCGAACGCGCCAGCGCCTCGACCTGCGCACCGGCGTCGTTGATCCAGTATTCGCGCGTCACCTTGAACCCGGCCTTCTTCAGAAGACGGGCCAGCACGTCGCCGACCACCGCGCCGCGGCCGTGGCCGACGTGCATCGGCCCCGTCGGGTTGGCGGACACGAATTCAACCATCACCGGCTCGCCCTGGCCCACGAAGGAATCGCCGTAGGCCCGCCCGGCCAGCAGCACGTCCTTCAGGCGCTCGCGCCAGAAATCGTCGCCAAGTTTCAGATTGATGAATCCCGGCCCGGCGATGTCCACCGCGACGACGCCGGGACGGCCCCTCAGTTTTTCCGCGATCATGACCGCGATGTCGCGCGGTTTTTGGCCCGCGTCCTTGGCCAGCATCATGGCCGCGTTGGTGGCGATATCGCCGTGCGTCGCTTCGCGCGGCGGTTCGACCGCGACACGGCGGCCCTTGACCGCTTCGGGCAGGCGGCCTTCGGCGACGAGGCTGGCGACAATCGTCGCCAATTCCCCTTCAAAATGCCGGAACAGATTCATCGGTGCCTGCTCACGATGACCGCGCCTGCACGTCGAACAGTCGACGGTGTTCGTCCAGGGCATAGCGGTCGGTCATGCCGGCGATATAGTCGGCCACCAGTTCGGCGGTGGCCCGTGTTTTCGGCCCTTGGGCCTTCCGGCGCCAATCGGTCGGCAGGCATTCCGGCTCGGCCAGGAAGATTTCGAACAATTCGCGCACCACCCGGCGGGCCTTGCTGGTCATGCGGTTCAGGCGATAGTGGCGGTACATGTTGGCGAACAGGAATTCCTTCAGCGCCTTGTCGTTGGCGCGCATTTTTTCCGAGAACGCCGCGACCGGTTCTTTCAACGCCCGCACGTCGTCGGGCGACCGCGGCTGGGCGGCCTTGATGCGCCGGCGCGTTTCGGCCAGCAAATCCCCGACCATCGCGCCGATCAGGTCGCGCACCGCGGCGTGGATCAGCCGCCCGCGGTCCAGGCGGGGATGGCGCTTGTTCACGGCGGCGAAGATCGGGCCGACCAGCGGCACGCCCTTCAGATCGGCGATGTCGAACAGGCCGGCGCGCAGGCCGTCCTCGATGTCGTGATTGTTGTAGGCGATGTCGTCGGATATGGCCGCGATCTGCGCCTCGGGCCCCGCGAAGGTGTCGAGTTCCAGATCGTGGCGCTTGACGTATTCGGCGATGGCGCGAGGCAGCGGCTCTCTCTTGTTCTTTTTTTTCGGCCGGTCAGCGGGCCGTTGTGCTTGACCACGCCTTCCAGCGTTTCCCAGGTCAGGTTCAGGCCGTCGAACTTCGGATAGCGTTCCTCCAGCCCGGTGATGACGCGCAACGATTGGGCGTTGTGGTCGAACCCGCCGAAGGGCTTCATGACTTCCTTCAGCGCGTCCTCGCCGGCATGGCCGAAGGGCGGATGGCCCAGGTCGTGGGCCAGCGCCAGCGCCTCGGTCAAATCCTCGTTCAGTCCCAGCTGGCGGCTGATCGAGCGCGCGATCTGCGCCACCTCCAGGCTGTGGGTCAACCGGGTGCGAAAAAAATCGCCTTCATGGTTGACGAAAACCTGGGTCTTGTATTCCAGCCGCCGGAACGCGCCGGAATGGACGATGCGGTCGCGGTCGCGCTGGAAGCAGTCGCGGGTGCGGCTTTCGGGTTCGCGGTGCAGGCGCCCGCGGCTCTGGTCCGGCCGGGAGGCATAGGGGGCAAGGGTCATGGGCGCAACCTACTCTCCCTTCCCTTTCCGCTCAAGGCTGCGCGCCCTTGGCGGGCAATGCCCGGCGCTGTACCCTTGGGCGTTCCGGCAACGGCCGGACGCGAAAGGA
>Ga0194120_10009024_pt1 | contig 12825 bp, 13 predicted proteins | sample TA2MahCa65mmetaG_FD_148642 | JGI IMG/M metagenome (GOLD analysis project Ga0194120, IMG submission 148642) | Freshwater microbial communities from Lake Tanganyika, Tanzania - TA2015019 Mahale Deep Cast 65m | ecosystem: Environmental > Aquatic > Freshwater > Lake | place: Tanzania: Lake... | reverse complement strand
CCAAGGAGCGCAAGGTGGCCGGTTACCTGGTCAAGCCGGTCGCCCAGGCCCATCTCAAGAAACGCATCGACGCGGTGGTGGCGGCCGATCCCCATCTCGCCCAACGCCTTGCCCCAGGCACCAAGTAAATTCTCGTTTCAGGGCGCGTTCTTCTTCATCCATTCGGCAATCAAGGCGACGACCGCTGCCTCGATGCCGATATAGCCATGGGCCGAAAACGCCTCGCAGGGGCTCGATCGATCGCGATCGCCGCCGACCACGGTCAGGCGCTCGCGCCTGGGCGCCTTGACCAGGCGCCGCATCAGGTGTTCGGTCCCCGACCACAACGAAGCGAAGCAACTGTCGTGATAGTGATGGACGACAAGGGCGGGGATACGGATGTCCTCGAGGGGCACCGACAGGGCGGAAAACGGATACTGCAGGGAATCCCGGGTCACCGTCGAGGTGAGCACCACCCCATCCGCGCCGCTCGCGCCGGTGCGACCGGCGTTGGCGGCCGAAACCGTGCCCATGCTGGTGCCGATCAACCAGATCTTGCCCTTGGTCTCCTGACGCAATCGCGCCACCACGTCGGCGATATCCGCGACGTGGTCGGAGCTCAGGCGGAATCCGCTCATCCCGGTCGGTTGGTCCGAGGGCGCATCGACCGTCGCGACCGCGAAGCCCTCGGCCGCGAAATGCATGCGCGAGCGGACCAGGAAATTGCCTCCCGGCCAACCTCGTGGACGGTTGGCGAGATCGAGCTTGCCCGATCCACCCGTCAGGACGACCATCCCGCCCACCGCTTCTGTCTTCGGGCGCAGCACGAGAACCTCGAAGCTGGTGCCCGGACGCGCCGAAAGGGTGATCCGCTCCTCGCGATCCGCCCAATCCGGCGCGACCGGCGCGGGGTGCAGGGCGCCAAGATCGACGGTATCAGGGGGCGGCGCGCAGGCGGCGAGGCCGGCGCTGATCGCCACAATCAGGCCGGCTCGTCGAAACATGGCCAACTCCCCGAAAAATATGAGGGCCCAGTCGTCGCCGACCGAGCCCTCATTCTGTCTGGTGGAGCCAAGGGGAGTCGAACCCCTGACCTCTACAATGCCATTGTAGCGCTCTCCCAACTGAGCTATGGCCCCGAAATCCTGATCCCCTTCGGGTTGGGGGGAACCTAAGCGCGCGCCCGCGTCTTTTCAAGGGGCGCCGGGCCGCGCCTCAGCGTTGGCTGTCCTCGTCATTGGCCTGGGGCTTGTCGATGACGCCGTCGACATCCTCCTCGCCGAGTTCGTCGGCGTCCTCCATGAGAGCCTCGCCCTCGGCGGCTTCCTCGATGGCGATGTCGCCCTCCTCGGCGGCTTCCTCGGGCGGCTTGACGACCGGCGCCGGCTTGGGCTTGGCGGCGGCCTGGGCGCGGGGCGTCTGGCGCGGCTGCTCGGCGACGAAGACCACGCCGCATTTCGGGCAAGCCGGCTGCGCCTTGCGCAGGTCGTAGAACTTGGTGCCGCAAGCCTGGCACCGGCGCTTGGTACCCCAATCGGGTTTGGCCACGGACCCACTCCTTGCCGAGATTTGGCCGACGGTTCGCGCCGAAGGCGCCGGCGCAATTGCCATATCCGCCCACCCCTGTCAAAAGGATATTCGCCCCGCCGCGCCCGTGCTAAGAGCCGCCCGCCATGACGCGCCCCCCTTTCCGGACCCAGCCGCTTCGGGCCGAGGCCTCGCCGCCCCTCGCCGGCATCCGCCGGGTTCCGGGGGACAAGTCGATTTCCCATCGCGCCTTGATGCTGGGGGGCCTCGCCATCGGCGAGACCCTGATTTCCGGCTTGCTTGAGGGCGAGGACGTGCTTTCGACGGCGGCGGCGATGCGGGCTCTCGGCGCCACCGCCGAGCGACTGGCTGACGGGCGGTGGCGGGTCGCGGGACGGGGTGTCGGGGGGTTGATCGAGCCCGAAGATGTGCTCGATCTTGGCAATTCCGGCACCAGCGCAAGACTGCTTCTCGGTCTGATCGCCGGCCATCCGATATCGGCGACCATGACCGGCGACGCCTCGCTTCGCCGCCGGCCGATGCAGCGTGTGGCGGAACCCCTTCGCCGTATCGGGGCGGAAATCCGCCTGCGCCAGGGGGGGCGCATGCCGCTTTTCGTGGCGGGGGCCGTTCATCCCGTGCCGATCGAATACCGCCTGCCGGTGCCTTCCGCCCAGGTCAAATCCGCGATTCTTCTTGCGGGGTTGAACACGCCGGGCCGCACCACGGTGATCGAGCCCGAACCCACTCGCGATCACAGCGAACGCATGATCCGGGCCTTCGGTGGCGAGTTGCGGGTGATGGATGTTCCGGGCGGCGGCCGGCGCATCGACCTGACCGGCCAACCGGAACTCGTCGGCCGGGAGGTTACAGTGCCCGGCGATCCCTCCTCCGCGGCCTTTCCCCTGGTGGCGGCGGCCTTGGTCCCCAGCTCTCAGGTCACCATTGAAGGCGTCATGGTCAATCCCCTGCGCGCCGGGCTTTTCCAGACGCTGAAGGACATGGGCGCCAACATCGCTTTCGCCAAGCAACGCGAGGCCGATGGCGAACCGGTCGCCGACGTGACCGTCGCCACCAGCCGCCTCAAGGGCGTGGTCGTGCCGGCCGAAAGGGCGCCCTCGATGATCGACGAGTACCCGATCCTCGCCGTGGCCGCCGCTTTCGCCGAGGGGACGACGGAAATGCATGGCCTCGGCGAGCTTCGGGTCAAGGAGAGCGACCGCCTCGCCGCCATCGCCGAGGGCCTGGCCGCCTGCGGCGTCGCGACCGAGATCTCGGGCGACACCATGTGCGTCCACGGCAAGGGCCGACCGCCCGCCGGTGGCGGTACCATTCGCACCGGCCTCGATCATCGCATCGCCATGGCTTTTCTCGTTCTCGGTCTCGCCGCCGACAAAGCGGTGACCGTTGACGACGCCTCGCCCATCGCCACTTCGTTTCCCGATTTCGTGCCCCTGATGCGCGGCCTCGGCGCCCGCATTGTCGAGGCGGCATGAGCCGGCCCCTGATCATCGCCGTCGATGGCCCCGCCGCCGCTGGCAAGGGAACGATATCGCGCAGGATCGCCGAGGCCTTCGGCCTCGCTCATCTCGACACCGGCTCGCTTTATCGCGCCGTCGCGGCGCGGGTCCTGGGCGAGGGCCGCGATCCCGCCCAGACCGAGATCGCCGCCGCCGCCGCCAAGGCCTTGACGGTGGATGATCTCGCGCGCCCCAACCTTCGCGACGAAACTGTCGGCAAATACGCGTCGGTGGTCGCCGCCCTACCGGCGGTGCGGGGGGCGTTGCTCGCTTGGCAACGGGAGTTCGCCCATCATCCGCCCAAGGGCAAGCAAGGCGCCGTGCTCGATGGCCGCGATATCGGCACGGTGGTCTGCCCCGATGCCACGGTGAAGCTCTTCGTCACCGCCTCGGTCGAGGAGCGGGCCCGACGCCGGATCCTCGAGCTGCGGGCGAAGGGCGAGGCGGCCGACGCCGCCAAGATCGAAGCCGAGATCCGGGCCCGCGACGAACGGGACATGAACAGGCCGGAGGCCCCCCTGCGCCCCGCCAGCGACGCCCACTTGCTCGACACCACGGAATTGGATATAGACGCGGCCTTCGCGAAAGCGAAAGGCATCATCGCCGCCCAGGTCGGGCTTCGTCCGGCCGGCGGCACGCCAGAGACCAAGGTGCCGGCGGCGACGCCGGGCAAGCCGTAAGGCCCCGAGGGATCGGCGAACCCGCCTGCGGCACAGCCGCAGAAAGAAGAGAGATCCATGGCCAAATCCGCTTTGAAGCGCGCGGAAAGCTCCGCTGCGTCCGAACCCAGCTTTGCCGAGATGCTCGATGGTTCCTTCGGCGCCGCCGAAGGCCTCGAGGGCTCGGTCGTCACCGGCATCGTCGCCGCGGTCGAAAACGACTTCGTGGTGGTCGATGTCGGCCTCAAGTCGGAGGGCCGGGTGCCGCTCCGCGAGTTCCAGGTCGGCGGCCAGGCCGGCGCTCCCAAGCCGGGCGAGCGGGTCGAGGTCTACATCGTGCGGATGGAGAATTCCTCGGGCGAGGTCGTGCTCAGCCGGGAGAAAGCGCTTCGCGAGGAGGCCTGGACCCACCTCGAACGCGCCTTCCAGGCGAATGAGCGGGTCACCGGCGTGATCTTCGGCCGGGTCAAGGGCGGCTTCACCGTCAATCTCCAGGGCGCGGTCGCCTTCCTGCCGGGCTCGCAGGTCGATCTCCGCCCGGTGCGCGACGTGACGCCGCTGATGGGCTCGCCGCAACAGTTCCAGATCCTCAAGATGGACCGCCGCCGGGGCAACATCGTGGTCTCCCGCCGCTCCGTCCTCGAGGAGAGCCGCGCCGAGCAGAGGAGCGAGTTGATCGCCAGCCTCAAGGAAGGCCAGGTCCTCGACGGCGTGGTCAAGAACATCACCGAATACGGCGCCTTCATCGATCTCGGCGGCCTCGACGGCCTGTTGCACGTCACCGACATCGCCTGGCGGCGCATCAATCATCCGTCGGAGGCGCTGTCGATCGGCCAGACCGTCAAGGTCCAGGTCATCCGCTTCAACGCCGAGACCCAGCGCGTCTCGGTCGGCATGAAGCAGCTCATGTCGGACCCGTGGGACGGGGTCAAGGCCAAGTACCCGGTCGGCGCCAAGTTCCCCGGCCGCGTCACCAACATCACCGAATACGGCGCCTTCGTGGAGCTCGAGCCGGGAGCCGAGGGGCTGGTCCATGTCTCGGAAATGAGCTGGACCAAGAAGAACACCCATCCCGGCAAGATCGTCTCCACCAGCCAGAGCGTCGAGGTCATGGTCCTCGACGTCGATCAGGACAAGCGGCGCATCTCCCTTGGCCTCAAGCAGTGCCAGGAGAACCCGTGGGAAGGCTTTTCCAGCCGCCATCCCATCGGCTCGACCGTCGAGGGCGAGGTCAAGAACATCACCGAGTTCGGCATTTTCATCGGTCTCGACGCCCAGCTCGACGGCATGGTCCACATGTCCGACATCTCCTGGGACAAGACCCCGGAGGAGGCGATCAAGGACTTCAAGAAGGGCGACATGGTCAAGGCCAAGGTCCTTGATGTCGACCCGACAAAGGAACGGATCAGCCTGGGCGTCAAGCAACTCGCCGCCGATCCCTTCGTCGAGGGCATCGCGGCCCTCAAGAAGGGCGACGTGGTGACTTGCGTGATCGCGACGATCCAGGACAACGGCGTCGAAGTCACCTTCGGCAACGGCCTGTCGGGCTTCATCCGCAAGGCCGAGCTCTCGCGCGAGCGCTCGGAGCAGAAGCCGGAGCGTTTCGCCGTCGGGGACAAGGTCGACGCCACCGTGACGGCGATCGAGAAGTCGAGCCGCAAGATCACCCTTTCGGTCAAGGCCCGCGAACTCGCCGAGGAGAAGCAGGCGATGGCCGATTTCGGTTCCGCCGATTCCGGCGCCTCGCTCGGTGACATCCTGGGCGCCGCGCTCAAGGATCGCGCCCGCAAGGAGGCCGAAAAGAAGCCCGAGTAAAAACGCCTCGATCCGACACCCTCCCGCCTTGGCGGGAGGGTGTTTTCTTTTGCCCGGCCAGGTACTAGCTTCCCGCGATCATGCAGGCCTTCGATCCCGATGCCGTCCTCGATCGGCGGCGCCTCAAGCGACGCCTCGCCTTTTGGCGCGGTCTCGCGCTGCTGGCGATCGTTATCGCCGTCGCCGTCGCCGCCCATGAATTCGGCCTCTATCCCCATCGTCCCTACATCGCCCGTCACACCATCGACGGCTTCATCGGCGCCGACGAGGCGGAGATCGCCGCCCTCGAGGACCTCGCCGAGGACGGCCGGGCGCGGGGCCTCGTTCTGCACGTCAATTCGCCGGGCGGCACGACGACCGGCGGCGAGGCGCTCTACACCGCCATCCGCCGCATCGCCGAGCGAAAGCCGACGGTCGCGGTGATGGGTTCGCTCGCGACCTCGGCGGGTTACATGGTGGCGATCGGCGCGGATCGCGTCATCGCCCGGGAGACGACCCTCACCGGCTCGATCGGGGTGCTGATGCAATCGGTCGAGGTGACGCGGATGCTCGACAAGCTGGGCATCGCGCCGGTGACCATCAAGTCGGGCCCGCTCAAGGCCGTGCCCTCGCCCTTCGAGACCCTGGACGAGGCGGGCCGCAAGGTGGTGCAGGAGGCGATCGACGACACCCATGCCTGGTTCGCGGCGCTGGTCGCCGAGCGACGGGGTTTTCAAGCCGACAAGATGGGCGAGATCGCCGATGGGCGGATCTTCACCGGGCGCCAGGCGCGCGCCGCCGGCCTGGTCGACGAATTCGGCGGCGAGGCCGAAGCGCTCGCTTGGCTCGAGAGCAAGGGCGTCGCCGCCGATCTGCCGGTCCGTGATGTCAAGATCAGGCGCCCGGGCGAAAACGTGATTGACGAGCTCCTTGGCCGGGCCATGGCCCGTCTTGGCCTCGCGCGTCTACGCCTTGACGGGCTGGTATCGGTCTGGAATCCTCCGCCCTGACAGCCGCCGAGGGGGCGACGCCGCAGCATGACCAAATCCGAGCTCATCGCGCAGATCGCCGCGGCCAACCCGCACCTCTATCAACGCGACATCGAGCGGATCGTGACCACGATCTTCGACGAGGTGACGGCGGCGCTCGCCCGGGGCGACCGGGTCGAATTGCGCGGCTTCGGCGCCTTTTCGATCAAGCGTCGTCCGGCCCGGGTCGGACGCAATCCGCGCTCCGGCGAGTCGGTCCGGGTGGCGGAGAAGGTCGTGCCCTTCTTCAAGACCGGCAAGGAACTCCGCCAGCGTCTCAACCAGGCCGATGCGCCCCGCGCCGGCGCGGGTGGCGGCGACGGGTCTTGAGCGCGGGGGCGATGCGCCTCCTCGCCTCGCTTCTCTTTCTTCTCGCGGCGGTGGCCGGCGTCTTCTTCGCCGTGGCCAACCGCGCGAAAGTGGCGGTCGATCTCGATCCCTTCCCTTTCGCCTTCGAGGTGCCGCTCTATCTCCTGGTCCTCGCGGTGTTCGGTCTCGGCTTGGTGATCGGCGGCGTGACGGTCGGCCTGGGCGGCTTGGCCGCGAGGCGGCGGCTCAAACGGCAACTGACCTTGGTCCGCGAAAAGCCATCGGCCCCGGTGTCTTCACGACCGACCGCGGTTCCGGCCTCGACGGTTCCGGCGCTGCCTCCGGGCTAGCGCGGGTCGATCGTCGCGACGAAGAGATGGGCGCAGGCCTCGGCGACGACGCGGTAGGCCGATGGACCATCGCCGATCAACGTGTCGCCGGGCGAGAGAAGGGCTCCAACCGAAATCCGGCCCTCCAGGACGTGGATGAGCGTTGCGCGGATTGTCGCCGCGCCTGAAATCGCCATCGCCTCGTCCCGCATGGTCGCGCGTTGCGGATCGACCATGAGGTTAAGGGCCACCACCGGCCCGTCGATGGGGCGTCCGATGACCGCTTCATCGCCTGAAAATCGGGCGAGGGCGCCTTGCTCCGACAGAACCCGTGCCGGCGCATGGGCGAATTCAAGGCGAAGCCCCCGGCCCTCGGCGAGCGCAAGGCTACGGACGAAGCCAGGAAAAACCGAAAAAGGCGCATCCCGATCGATGATGGCACGGGAAAGACGCCATGCGGGAAGGTCGCCCGACCCGGATGACCTCGCGATTTCGACCGTCGTCCCCAAGCCGTTCTTCCAGGGAACGGAAGGTTGATCCGCGAGCCGGATGATTCTCACGCGCCGCCAAGCAGACGGGCGACGAAGGCGGGCACGGTTTCCGTGGCCGGTCCGTAATGACGCTCGCGAAAGAGCGAAAAGCCCTCCGAGGGCTCGAGATTGAGCTCGACGGTGTGGGCGCGGCCGCGCACCTCGGCGACGAAGCCGGCGGCGGGATAGACATTGCCCGAGGTCCCCACCGAGATGAACAAATCGCAGGTCGCAAGGGCCGAAGCGATGCGGTCCATGTCGAAGGGCATTTCGCCGAACCACACCACATGGGGCCGCAGGCGTCCGGCTTGCCCGCAAGTCGGGCAGGCGGTTCGGGGTTCGATGTCGGCGGTCCAGGCGAGGACGTGGCCGCAAGCCTCGCAGCGGATCTTGAAGAGCTCGCCATGCATGTGGACGAGGTTGCGCGATCCCGCCCGCTCATGCAGGTCATCGACGTTTTGGGTCACGACCAGGACCTCGCCGCCATGTTCCTTCTCGAGGGCGGCGAGGGCGTGGTGGGCGGCGTTGGGTTGGATCGACGAGCTTTGCAACTCCCGGCGCAGATGATTGTGGAAAGCCTGGACCTTGGCCCGATCGCGGGCAAAACCCTCGGGCGTCGCGACTTCCTCGAGGTCGACCTTGGTCCAGAGGCCATCGCGATCGCGAAAGGTGTCGAGGCCGGATTCCTTGGATATCCCGGCGCCGGTGAGAACGACGACGCCACGGTACTTCATGACGCGACCCGATAGAGGAAATAGCGTCCCGGCCTGACGCCCGGGGGCAAGGGAAGCGTCGTGGCGGCATCGAGGGCGAGCGCCTGATCCGAGGCGACCACCGCGCCCGGCGCCAGCAAGGGCGCGAGAGCGGGTCCAAGCCAATCCGCGAGCGACCGCGTCGCGGTGGCATCGCCGGAACCGAAGTCGCAATGGGCGAGGGCGGCCCTGGCACCCGTCCGGGCAAGGGCCAGGGGAAAGGTCTCGCGAAAATCCCCGAGGAGCAGATGCGCCGGATCGGGCACACAAGCAGGATGCGCCTTGACCGCCCGATCGAAGGCGTAGATCGCGCGCCCGGGGAGAAGTTCGCGAAGGTGGTCGTAGGTTCGGCCATTGCCGAGGCCGATCTCCAGCGCCGGTCCCGGCACCTCGGCGATCAGGACGGCGGCATGGGCGAGGCAATCGCGCTGCGCCGTCAGGCGGCGAATGACGCTGTCGAGGCGGCTCACGTCAACCGGAGGCCTTGGCCACCGCTTCCCGCAGGCGCCGGTTGGCGCGGTCGAGGCGCATGGCAAGCTCGCGCATGATCTCCACCGCCATCTGCGGGAATTCGTTGACCATGCGATAGAAGAGATCCTTGGAGATCTTGAGGGCGATCAGGCGTTCCTTGGCCTGCACCGTCGCCGTGCGTGGCACGTCGCAAAGGATCGCGATCTCGCCGACAATGTCGTTCTTGCCCAAGCTCGCCACGGTGAGCGGCCCCTTGGGGGTCTCGACGATGACGTCGGCGGCGCCCTCCATGATGATGTAGGCGGCATCGCCAGTCTCGCCCTGGACGCAAAGCGCCTGGCCACCGTCATAGACGATGCGCTCGCTGGCGAAGGCGAGGAGCTTGAGCTTGGCCGGCTCGATCTTGCCGAACAGCGTGATCTTGCGCAGGAGCTCGACTTCTTCATTCAGGCTCATGGGGTCCTCCTGCTCTCACTCCGCGGCGACCAGTTCGCGGAAACGGCCGCCTTCGCTGTCGACATCCTCGGGTTTTCCTTGGGCGACGATCTTGCCTTCGTGCAATACCGCGACCTGGTCGAATTCTCGCGCCAGGGACGCCCGATGCAACGCCCAGATCAGGCCGCGTCCCTTGCATTCCTCGCGCACCGCGTTGAAGAGGTGGGTTTGGGTCCTGGCGTCCAACATTGCCGTCGCCTCGGAGAGGATCAGCAGATCCGGGCGCTTGAGCAGCGCCCGGGCGATGGCCAGGCGTTGGCGCTGCGAGGCGGTGAGGCGTCCACCGGCGATGCCGACCTCGTAGGAAAGGCCGACCTCGACCACCGCCTGATGAAGCCCAAGTTGCTCGACCAATTCGCCGACCAGGGCGCCCACCCGCTCGGACGCCTGGGCGATGCCGTGGGCGATCTTGCCGAAGAGGATATTGTCGAGGACGGTATGGGCCGGATTGTAGGCGTCGTGATCGAAGAAATCGATCTTGCCCTTCAGGTCGGCGGGCAGGTCGGCGGCGAAGACTCGCCGTCCTTCCAACACCTTGGCGACGAGTTCCGGAGTATCGATGCCGAGGCGATGCCGCGCTGGGATCACCTTGAACGGCAACGAGATGAGAAGCGCGCGATCGGCCTCGGCCAGTTGGCGAAGGTCGGTCATCTTCTCCGCCCGGCCGAGGATCGCCTTGTATTCGGGCAAGTCATCGGCGGAAATGAAGGCGAATTGCTGGAAGAACTCATGCTCCGGCGGCAGGCCGGTGAAGAGCTCGACCATGGTCTGGGCGGTCTCGCGTCCCGCCGCCAGCATGAGGACGTCGAGGCCGACCTTGACCATGATCTTGGCGATGTAGGGATGCTCGCCGATGTGATCCATGTCGATGGCGCCCTCGATGGGCGTGCCGAAGATCAGGTTCTCGGCGATGGTGGCGTTGGAATTGAACCTCTCGCGGTCATAGATCTCGACCAGATGGGCGATGGCGGGATCGGTCAGGCGTTCCTTGAGGGCGGCGCGCGCCTTGAGCACCGCCGCCGCGATTTCGGGACGGGCGGCCGCGTCGATGCGTCCGCGCAGTCCGAGGAGATAGACGTCCTTCTCGAGATCGACCAGGTGCAGGACGCGAAGCGCCTCGGTGGCGAGGCTGGCGGCATCCTTGGCGCCGGCCGCCGCGTAATCGGTCCAATCAAGAGCGTGGTCGTCCGGTGAATTGGCGGAGGCGAGGGCTTCCTTGATCATCCGCCCGCGCTCCTTTTCCCGCGCCTCGGAGTAGACATGGTCCTTGGGCGGGCGATGACGCAGGCCATAGAAGAGATTGGAGCCGATGGTGCCGTTGAAGATGAAGGCGCTGGCGCCGACATGGGTGATGCGCCGCCCGGTGATGGCCTCCGATGTTTCGGCCAGGTTGTGGCCGCCGATGGCGACGGTGCCCTTGGTCGGCGCGAGAAGACCGGCGAGGAGGAGGCACAATTCGTCCTTGCCGGATTGGCCGGCGCCGACGATCGCCAGATGCCGGTCGAGCCTCGCGGTCAGGGCGATGTTGTCCACGAGGGTGACGTTCTGGTCGTCCTGATAGGTGAGGCCGGCGACCGTGATTTCGCCGACGAGGGGCTCGACCTTGTCCGGTTCGACCGTTTGCAACCGCTCGTCCTTGAGGCCCGGCGGGTCGAATTGCGAAATAACCTGCTCGTATTTGATCCGGGCGTCTTCCTTCAATTGGTAATAGGTGAGCAGTTCCTTCCATGGCGCCGCCAGGTCCTTGTGGGCGGTGAGGGCGGCGAGGAGGGTGCCAATGTCGAGGCTGCCCGTGATCACCAGATAGCCGCCGAAGAGGAAGAAGACGAAAGGCCCGAGCTGCTGGATGAAGTTGTTGAGGAACTTGACCAGGAATTTGAGGATGTAGATGCGCAGGCGGATGAAGAAGATGTTTCCCATCCGATCGGAAAAATCCGCGAGTTCGCGATTGGCGGCGTCGTGGGCGTGGATCTCCTGGACCCCCGCGATGTTCTCGCCGATGCGGTCGGACACTCGCCTGACCGCCCGAACCCGTTCCTTGCCGAGCTGATTGACCTTGTTTTGGAGCTTGGGAATCAACCAAAGCTGCAGGGGGTAGAGCGAGACCGCCGCCGCCGCCATGGCCGGGTTCTGGATCAGCAAAAACCCGAGGATGGTGAGCAGAGTGCCGCCTTGCTGCGCCGGCAACGAAAAACTCTCGCCGATGAAGCCGCCGAGGGGTTCGACCTCGGAGGTGATCATGGGGATGACCTCGCCCGCGCTCATCCTACGGAAAACCGGTAGAGGGAAGCGCAGAACCCGGGCGAAAAGCTCGTAACGCAAGCGCCGGAGCATGCGCTCCGCCGTCAACCCGGCGAGGACGTGAATGACGTATTTGAAGCCCTGATTGACGATCACCAGGCTGAGAAACACCAGACACATCAGGACTAGATATTCGACTTGTTCCAGACTCAGACCAAGGATCGAATGGGGGTAAGCAATTTTCTTGCCCTGAATCGCCTGATTTATGATGGTCTTGGGCACCTCATACGACATATAGAGGGGTATGAAGGACGCGAGCGCTAGGGCTGTGAGCAGAACCTGTTGCTTCAGGCTGTGCTTCAGAATGTAGCGAAACAGGCTCGTTTCCATCGGCCGAGGAGTGTAGCCAAGGCAGTGTTGCGGGTAAACCTCGGGCGAGGAAAAACTTCGCGTTATTACGGATAAAGTCGTTTTCCCACACTTAAGACCATGCCATAGTCCGCCGCCCTGAAACCACGAGCGGTCATGGCATGGCGCCGCGCCGACCCGGTTCCCGCGTCTTGATCTATAGCCACGACACGTTTGGCCTCGGCCATCTGCGCCGTTGCCGCACCATCGCCCATGACCTGGTGGAACGGTATCGCGACCTCTCGGTCCTGATCCTCTCCGGATCGCCCATCATCGGTAGCTTCGATTTTCGCTCGCGGGTCGATTTCGTGCGCGTCCCCGGGGTGATCAAGCTGCGCAATGGCGATTACACCGCCCTCAACCTGCATATCGATGTCGAGGAAACCCTGGATTTGCGCTCCTCGATCATTCGCCATACCGCCGAGATCTTCGATCCGGACATCTTCATTGTCGACAAGGAGCCCCTCGGCCTTCGCGGCGAGGTGCAGGAGACACTCGCCCTTCTCAAGGCAAGGGGTTGTCGCCTGGTGCTGGGCCTTCGCGACGTCATGGACGAGCCGGCCCAATTGGTGCCGGAATGGCAACGCAAGAACGTGATGCCGGCGTTGAGCGAATATTACGATCAGATCTGGGTCTACGGTCTACCTCAGGTCTGCGATCCGTTGGACGGGGTCGAGGTGCCCGAGGCCGTGCGAAGCAAGACCATCTTCACCGGCTACCTCCCCCGCAAGGTGCCCCCGGCGCCGGTTGATCCCAAGGTCGATCCCGTGCCCAAGGAGCCCT
>Ga0194120_10009023_pt1 | contig 12827 bp, 7 predicted proteins | sample TA2MahCa65mmetaG_FD_148642 | JGI IMG/M metagenome (GOLD analysis project Ga0194120, IMG submission 148642) | Freshwater microbial communities from Lake Tanganyika, Tanzania - TA2015019 Mahale Deep Cast 65m | ecosystem: Environmental > Aquatic > Freshwater > Lake | place: Tanzania: Lake... | reverse complement strand
GACCTGGCTGCGGACCTCGTCGGCGGCGACGCGGGCAGCGCCCTGCTCGGCATCGCGCAGGCGTCGGCCCTGGCGCCCCGCCACAGCCGCTTGGTCGCCATCGTGGACGAGCCGGCCGCAGCCACCGCCCACCAGACGATGTTGGCCGCCGCCACAGCGGGGCTGTTGCGGTCCCTGCACAAGGAACTCGGGCCGGCCGCCTCGACGTGCCACCTGCTGCGGTTGGCCGGCGCCGACCCGCTGGCGGTGGCCGACGTCGCGGGATTGCTGCTGTCGCCCGCATCGGCGTTCCTGACGGCCCTGGATCTGCGCCTGACGGCGGACATCGGCCCGCGCGTCGAGGCGGACGAACGGGTGGCCCTGGTCACCGGCGCGGCGCGCGGCATTGGCGCGGCCATCGCTCGGCGGTTGGCGGCGAGCGGCTGGCGGGTGCTGGTCAACGACGTCGCGCAGGCGCGCGCAACGGCCGAGGCAACCCTGCAAGGCATCACCGCCGCCGGCGGTCGCGGCGAATTCGTCCCGGCCGACTGCAGCGCGGCGGCAGGCGCCGAGGCCATCGCCAGCGCAGTGCGCGCCCACGGCCGACTGGACGCCGTGGTCCACAACGCTGGCATCACCCGCGACCGCACGGTCCGGCGCATGACCGCCGAGCAATGGCACCAGGTGCTGGGCGTCAACCTGCACGCGATGGAGCGGGTGCAGACCGCGGTGGATCCGTACCTGCGAGCGGGCGCAGGCATCGCCATGCTGAGCAGCGTCATGGGCATCGCCGGCAACTTTGGCCAGTGCAACTACACGGCGAGCAAGGCCGGGGTCTTGGCGCTCATGCGGCTGTGGTCGGACCGGCTGGCGCCGCGCGGGGTGCGCTGCAACGCCATCGCCCCCGGCTTCATCGTCACCGACATGACGGCCAAAGTGCCGCTTTTCAACCGCGAGATGGCCAAGCAACTGACAGCGCTCTTGCAACCGGGCCTGCCCGAGGACGTGGCCGAACTCGCGGCGTTCCTGGTGCATCCCGCGAGCCGGGCGGTGACCGGCCAGACCCTGCGCTGCGACGGCGGCATGGCGTTTGGCGCGTAGGCGCAGGCGCGGTCTGCAGTGGCGCACTTCGGCTTTGAGGTCTCGCGGTTGGCGCCCGTGCCCGACCGGCGTCGCGGCATCGCGCTCATGGTGTCCGGCGCGGCCCTGTATGCGCTCATGGGCGCCCAAGCCAAAGCCGCGAGCCCCAACATCCCAACCATGGAGCTGGTGGCGGCGCGCAGCCTGGTGACGTTGCTGGTCATCGAAGCGCTTCGCCAGCGCATGGCCGTGCCGCTGCGGTTCGAGCAGTGGCGTCACGTGGCCAGCCGCAGCATCGGCGGCTTTGTGGCCATCGTCTGCTATTTCGACGCCTTGCGCTACATTGCACTGGGCGAAGCGGTGCTGCTCAACAACCTGTCGCCGGTGCTGACGGCCTTGCTCGCGGTGTGGTTCCTCGGCGAGCGCATGACTTGGTTCCGGGCCGGCGCGACTGCGGTCTCGATCGTGGGCATGTGGCTGTTGGTGGGCGGTCGGTCGGTCGATTCCATGCAGGGACGAGGCGCGCTGCTGGGGGCCGCCTCGGCGGTGGCGTCGGCGTGGGCGCTCATCTCGCTCAAGCAGGCGAGCAGGGCCAACCGGTCGATCCTCATCGTGTGGGCCCTGGCTGCCACGTGTACCGTCGGGTCGCTGGCCATGGCGGACGCTTCGTGGTCGCTGCCGAGCCCGCGCGCTGCGGGCCTGTTGGTCGGTACGGGTGTGACCGCCGCCGCAGCGCAGTTGGTCACCACCAGCGGCTACCGCCTGCTCGACGCCAGCGAGGGCAGCGTGTTTGGTTTCCTGACCCCGCTTTTCGCCACACTCTTGGGTGGAGCGCTCTTTGGCGAGTGGCCTGGCCCGCGCGGACTGGCCGGCGGCGGCTTGATTCTGGCCGCTGGAGTCGCGCTGGCTTGGTGGGGCAGCCGGGGGCGGCGGGGCGGGTAGCTGGAAAAGGCTTGTCCACCCGTGGTGTTGCCCACCCTGTGCCTGACCCTGACCTGTGCCTGACCTGTGCCTGATCCTGTGCCAGTGCCCGTGCCTGACCCTGACCCAGTGCCTGACCCAGTGCCTGTGCCGGTGGCAGTGCCTGACCCAGTGCCTGACCCAGTGCCTGTGCCGGTGTCAGTGCCTGACCCAGTGCCAGTGCCCGTGCCTGACCCTGACCCTGTGCCTGACCCAGTGCCTGTGCCAGTGCCAGTGCCCGCGCCCGACCCTGACCCTGTGCCTGTACCAGTGCCTGTGCCGGTGGCAGCGCCTGACCCAGTGCCAGTGCCCGTGCCAGTGCCTGACCGGCGCAGCCGGCTGACCCTGAAACCCGCGCACGTTCGCGGTCCGGGTGGCCGCCTGGACGCCCTTGCAGCAGGCGGTCTTTGCAGGGGCGCCCTCCGGCGGCTTGGCAGGCGCCTTGTGGGCCCGCCACACCGGCTGACCAAACCCCGCAACAGCCGACGTGCGCTTGATTTCGCGATGAGCGGGCGCCGATGCTGGTTCAGGTGCGCCCGCACTGCACAGCGGGCACCCGCGAGGCTGCCATGTCGATCCCCCGATACCCGACAGGCCTCTCTGGACGCTTTGCACGTTCCATCACTGCCTTGGCCCCTGTGGCCTGGGTTGTGTGGGCTTGCGCGTGTGGTGTCGTCCGCGAACCACTGCCGGCCGGCGCGGCCGGCGGCGATCCCACCGCCACAGGCACCGGCGATTCGGGCAGCCTGGTTGTCCAGGCGCCGTTGGAGGGCCAGGTCGTCGGCGCGACCGTCCTGGTGGCGGTACCCTCGCAGCTCGAACCGGGGGCGAGCGTCGAGAAACTCAGCCTGCTTTGCCAGGGCACGCCCCTGGGGTCGCAGCCGGTCAGCGCCGACGTGGGCGGCCAGGTTTCCGCCACGTTCGCGCTGACCGGACTGCCGGAGGGACCGCTCGTCTGCACCATCACCGCCCAGGCCAAGAAGAGGGCGCGCAGCGCCATTCGCAGTCTTGTGGTCGATCGCACGCCGCCCGTCGTCACCGTTGTGTCGGCACCGCAGGGGCCGGTCCTCGTCCAGGCGCAGGTTCAGGTCAAGTCGACCGACCTTCACCTGGCCAGCGTGCGCATTCGCTCTGGCGACAAGGTGTTGGCCCAGGCCGGAGCGCTCGGCAATTGGGCGCCCACGGTCGTGCTGCCCGCCTTGCCCACGGGTCCCGCGACGCTGCACGCCGAGGCCACCGACAAGGCGGGCAATGTGCAAGCGGTGGCCGTGGCCATCGAGGTGGTGGCGGCGCCCGCATTCGACAGTGGGGTCTCACCGTTCATGCAGGCGGCCGGCGGCACGGCGGCGACGGGAGGGGCGGCGACACAGGCCGTGCCGTTGATGGTCGATGGGCACGCGGCTGACATGGATGGCGATGGCCACCTCGACATTGTCGTGGCGACCAACCAGGGCATCACCATCTGCTATGGCAACGGCAAAGGGGTGTTCGACGAGACTCCGGTCTACGCGGGCGCTGCGGCACACTGGGTGCGGGCCGTGCCGTTGCCACCAGCCGCCGTGGCGGGGTTCTCCAAGGACACGCCCGAGACCGGCCGTTGGGCCGTGGCGCTCATCGGCACCCAAGAGAAGGTTCGCGTGGCGCTGGTGCTGGCCGTCGGGCGCAAGCTGGCACTGGTTGCGGAGCATCCGCTGCCAGGCGCCAAGGGCAGGGCAGAGCTATTGGCCGTCGACGGCACAGGCATCCTGGTCGCTGTCATGGACAGCGAGGCGGCCGACGCCTTGCTGCGCATCGTGCGCATCCAGCCCCCGAAGGAGGTCAACTGGACCAACCCGGGCGCCGCGACGCCGGGCCAGTCGCCTGTTTTCACCGTGAAGAGCCAAGCCGGTATCGGCAACGTCTCGCGCGTCCGCGTCGCCGACATGGATGCCGACGGCGACCTCGACCTCGTGTTCGGCCGCGATGGCCCGTCCGTGGTGACCGTGTGCCTCAACGACGGCAACGTCCACTTCACGGCCTGCAAAGACGCCCTCATCGCCGGAGAGACCCGACCCATCGACGCCTTGCCCATCGTGCCCAAGAGCGGCAAGGGACTGGACCTGCTGGTGGCCGGCTATGCGTCGGCGTCGCTTTTCTACTTGCGCAACGACGGCAGCGGCCAGTTCAGCGTGCTGTCGCGGGCTGCGCTGGCCACGCCCCCCAAGGGGCTGTACCCGATGGTGGCGACAGGTGTCCAGCCGGGCCAAGCCGGCACACAGGCGGCCGTGGTCTGCGAGGGCAACGCGGTCACAAGCATCGCCTTGGACGACCTGGCCAACGGCGCCAACCTCGATCTGACGCTGGCGTGTCGGGCTGGTCGGATTGCGAGCGGTCAGCCCTCGTTTGCCGTCGTGGGCGACTACAATGGGGACGGGCTCCCGGACCTCGTCGTCGCCAACGCCAACGAACCAGGCGCGGACCTCTTTGACAGCAATGTAGCGGCCAACCAGGCCTACGACTATCCGCTGTGTCTGCGGCACAAGGCCCAAAAAGGCATGACCCCGGCCGGCATCGCGATGGGCGACTTCGAACTCGACGGCAAGCCGGACCTGCTGTTGGTCGGCAGCGCCGCCCCGAGCGCAAAGACTGCGTGCGCGGGCTCGTCCGATCCCGACAACGGCCCACGCGACCAGGTCGTGCCGCTCGAGCTGTACCGCAACGTCGGCTACACGGGCAACAAGGTGCCCGCCTATACCGAGTACGCACCCAACGTCGACGGGGTCAGCGCGCCGGGCAGCGTGGCCTGCGCTGGCTAGGTACGCGGTGCCCGCGGCGTGCGCGCAACCGACTTCGATGGGGATGGCCGACAGGACCTCGCACTGTTGCTGGAGGGCAGCTACCCAATGGTGCAAGGCGCCGGCTGTCCGTGGCAAGAGGGCCATGAGACCGACGGCAAGCTTGGCCAGGCGGATGGCGCATGCCCCGACCCCGCCTTCGCGCCGCCGATCGGACCGGGCCAGGCGGCACCGTATACCCGAACCACCGGCGTGGTCTTGCGCAATCTGCCGCAGACAGGCTTTGGCTTCCCGTTCGACGTCAAGGCGTTGGGCAAACCCCAACCGCCGCGCTTCAGCTTTGCCGCCGGCATCGATCCGAGTGCGTTCGCGCTCGGCGATCTGGACGGCGACGGCCGCGACGACTGGGTGTCCGTACTGCCGCCCCTTGGGGATCCGGCGCTGGCGCAGTACCTGCCGCCGCGACTGCGGGTGTTCCGGGGCACTGGGTCTGCGTATGCAGTGGCTGAGCAACAGGGCCAGTTCACCGTGACCCCGCCCGGCAGCACCAAGCTGGCGCAGTTCAAGGGCACCTGGCTGCCCACCGGCCTCGGCGCGATTGCCGCGGTCGCTGGTCCCGCGGGCAGGTCGGGTGGCCAGGTGCACGTCGTCAACGTCGAGAGCCACGACATTGCCACGTACACCTCGGCCGGTGCGATGCTGCTCCAGGCGCCCGCGGTGCTGCACGCGGTGGGGTCGCACTTGCGCGCTGTGGCCCTGCACGACGTTGACGGCGATGGCGTGCGCGATCTGGTTGCCGTGCGCGACGGTTGGCTGTGGATCGGCAAGGGCGGCGCTTCGGGTGCGATTGTCAGCGCCGTGGCGCACGCTCTGCCCAAAGGCGAACTGTCTGCGGTGGCCGTGGGCGACTTCAACGGCGACGGCCTGCGCGACATCGCGGTGGCGTACCGCGTGCTCAACCGCGTGGCGCTGGCCATGGCTGACGGCAAGGGCGGCCTGCTGGTGGCCGAGAAGATGTTGTACGTCAACCAAGAGCCGGTGGAGCTGCTGGCGGCCGACGTCAATGGCGACGGCATCGACGATCTGGCCGCGCGCTGTGTCGCCGGTCGCAGTGTCACGGTGCAGCTGACGAGCAAGCCGGCGTGGACGCAGTAGGCCGGGCGCGGCGGGCCAGGCATGCGTGGCCTGTTACGTCCCAAAACCAACCGGCACCGCCATCCCGTTTCGATGGCAATCGCTGCCGTTGTGCGCCGGCCCGTTTCGTTTCATTGTGTTGAAGGCCGCGGACGCATCAAGGGTTCCCTCGCTGCGCTCGGCGTTCCGCCCTTGACACGGCCGCGGGCTTCCATTGGAGCCCGCACCGGCGACGGGCCGGGAGGCCCTGGGCCCGCCAACGTGGACGGGACGGCGGCGAAATTCTCTGACAAAGGGCTTGCACTGTTGCAGCCTGAACGGCAGTTTCCACGTGGTCGGGCGGGGCGGCACCTCAGACACCGACATGTCGTTGGAGAAGTGGTTTCGCGGGATTCCGCTCGGCATTGGCGCGCGCGTGATGACGCAAAAAGGCACGGTCAAAGGGCAAAACTGGGCCGGCGTTGGCGGCCAGGTCATGATTCCGATTGTGACACTGTGGAAAGCGCAATTGGCCGGCGTGGTCGGGGCGCAAAAGGCCTTCAATGACAAGGCGCCCGCCGGCACGGCCAAGCAAACGCTGCGCATCGGCATGGGCGCCATCCTTGACGTGGTGTTCGCGCGCTGGGCCATGGTCGGGTTCGCCGTCGAAGATTGGCGGAGCCAGGATACCGACCAGGCGCCTGACGGCTTGGTCGGCGTGCTCCGTTACGGCTTGGCATTTTGAGCTGCCCGGAACTGACGATCATCAATGCGGCGGCCGCTGCCTGTTGACCGGGTGGCGCCGCTGTGCTCGCTATGCGTGACAAACAAGCGCCGTGTCCAACAAATGCGAACCGTGCGCCAACGTTGCGGTCCAGCGCCGGACGGCGAACCACGGCACGTACCAGCCGAGGCATTATCACTTTCTTGTCACGTCTGCCACGCGATGGCGCCGCGAATTGCCCGGTGGGTCGATGGAGTGGCCGCGATTGCCTGCGCGGATCTAGTGGCTTGGCAATCCGTTGCAGCGACCAGGGCGATTGACCTGGGTTTCGACGCACCGCTGTACGCGGAGCCCGCTTACACATAGCCTCACAGTCGAGGCGCGCTGTGTTTCCCGCACCGGCACGGCGCGGTAGCGTTTCTCAACCGGCACGCTTTTCTTCGGCAAGCACGCATGGCGGTCGCCCGGCACCCTGAACAGGTCGTCAGCAGGGGCGCGCAGGCGATCCGTGACCGCCCTGCGGGTGCCAGCTCGGCGACCGCGCGGACGGTTGCAAAGGTACACATGACCGAACCCCAGCCGTCCGTATTGGCCCTTGCGCGTCCGCAGATGCGCTGGTGGCCGCGCGCCCGGCCAGGCGGTGTGGAATACGCACCGCGGCAACTTGCCCGCAATTGGCTCATTGAGATCGCGGTCCTGCTGGCCATCGCCGTTTCGCCGATCCCCGAGTGGACTGGCATGACCGGCATATTCGTGGTGGGCGTCGGCTTGGTCCACGGCCTGTGCATTGCGGTGTTGGTCGCAATAGGCAGCGCCCGTGCGCACGACAGCCGCCGGATCCACGTTCAGGTCGCGTGGGCGCTGCTCTACAACACCGGCCTGTGTTTGGCGCTTGTCGTTCGCAGCGGCGACCCCGGCACGCCTTGGTGGTATGGCTACATCTTGTATGCGGCGTTGACTGGCGCCAGCCAAAACCTGGACGGCGCGCGACTGCTCTTCGGGTTCTTCCTGCTGGCACCCCTGGCCGCCGTGCCGCTGTTGTTGGCGCAGGGCGGGGCAGCCCGCGCGACCTGGAGCAGCGTTGGGCTCGCTGGCGCCATGGGCGGCCTCTGCTACTACACCATCGCCGCCATCGGCGACAGTTGGCGCACCTTGCGCGAGCATCAGGCGGCAGAACTCGCCGCCGCCCAGGCCGCGAGTGCTCGGCTGGAACGCGAGGCCCTAGCCCGCGACCTGCACGACGCGGTGGGATCGCAACTCGCCATCGTGGCCCTGTACGGCGACCTGCTGGAAGAAGCCGCCGATGACGCCGAGGCGCGCGCGGACCTGGTGCGGACTTTGCGCGAGGCTGCGCGCCAGGGTCTAGGCGAACTGCGCGCGGTCCTCAACGCATTGGCGCCGGAGGCGACGACCCTTGGTGATCTCGAGGACCACCTGCGCCGACTGGCATTGACCGCGCGGGTGCCCGGTGGCGTCATCGAAATCCGTGTAGACGGCGACGCCACCGTTGCGGTCGCGCCTGTCGTTCGCCTTGTCGCCGTGCGCGTGGCGCAACAAGCGATCGCCAATGCGGTGGTCCACGGCCGTGCGCAGCGCGTGACTCTGGCGTTGTCGGTACAAGGCGAGCTGCTGCAATTGGCCGCACGCGATGACGGAATCGGCTTCGACACGGCGATGACGCCACCTGATCGCGGCCTCGCCGGGCTGCAGCGCCGCGCTGAGCAATCTGGCGGTGAACTGCAATGGAGCAGCGCGGTCGGGCACGGCGCCAGCGTCCTGCTGCGCTTGCCTTTGCGGAGTGGTCATGTGGAAGCACGCACTGCTGGTTGAAGACATCCCTGCCATCGCCGCGGCGGTGCAGACGGTGTTGCGGCCAAGCGGCTGGTCGGTGCAGCACGCGACCGACGTCGGAGGGGCGCTGGCGTGGCTGGAGCGCCGGCGATTCTGCGCAGCCATCGTTGACCTCGGGCTGCCCGATGGCAGTGGCCTGCAAGTCGTGCGCGCGTGTGCAGCGTGCCAACCGCGCGTTCCCGCGGTGGTGCTGACGGTCGCCGCCGCATGGGATGGGGGGGCCGCTGCCCTGCGCGCGGGCGCCTCGGGGTATCTGCTCAAAGAGGACGCAGCGCGCCTTTTGCCCCACGCCATGGACGAAGCGGTTCGCGGTGGGTGCCCGCTATCGGCGCCCGTTGCCCGCGATGTCGTCGTTGCCGCCCTTTGCGCGCAGGAGGCGGTGTCGGCCGCGCCCGCGCCCGTCGTTGACGGCCACGATGGGTTGACGGCGCGAGAACGCGATGTCCTGCGCTGGTTGAGCGCGGGCCGCAGTTATCAGGACATAGGCGACTCACTCGGGGTCAGCGCCAACACGGTGCGCACCCATGTGCGCTCGCTGTACCGCAAGCTCGGGGTCCACAACCGCACGCTGGCGGTGCAGGCCGGGGCGCGCATCGGCCTGATTGGGCCCAGCGGCTGACACCGACACACCTCACACGTTCATGCGATAGCTGTTGGTGCGCGCCGGGCGACAATGCGCGGTGGGGCGACTGGGGGACGCGTGCGCGCGGGCTGGCCGCGGTCACGGATGTCGGACCTGAATCGCGCACGGCGCGCCGCCAAAAAGCGGAGTCATCATGAATTGTCGTATCATCCTACTGGCAGCGTTCACCGCGGCCTTGTGCAGCGTCGCGTGCAACCTGGAAATCCCCTCGATTCCGACCGCCGACAGCCAAGGCGCCGCCGAAGCAGGCGCCGGCAGCGGTGGGCCTCAAGACGGCTCCGGCTCGGCCACCGACGGCGCAGTCACCGGGGACTCTGGCGCCGAGGCCAGTGGCGCTGCCGACGCCGCGCCCGGATCAGATGTCGCCGCTGCCGCAGATGCCGACGCGGGGCCACAGGATATTCAGGTGGACCCAGCGACCGCCACTGCCGACATCGGCGCGGCCGGCGGCACCTTGAATCTGCCGTCGGGCGCACAGTTGACGATTCCCCCGGGCGCGCTGGCCGGCAATGTGCAGATCTCGATTGGTGCAGTTGTGCCGCCATCGGCAGAGCAGCTCAAGGGCAGCAAAGCTGTCGGCGCCGCGCTGGTGCTCGAACCCGAGGGTCAGCAGTTTCTCCTGCCGATCGAGGTCAGGCTGCCGCTGGACAGCAAGATTGCCGGCAGTGTCGACTGGGGCGGCGCCAAGTTGCTCATTGCCCCCAAAGGCAGTAGCGCGTTCGTCACGCTTGACTCGACCTTTAGCCAGGACGCCAAGGGCGCGTTCGTGACCGCCCAAATCACCCATTTCTCGTGGGTCGTCCCGGCGATGCCGCCGCCCGGCGCCGTGTTCATCACCACCAAGACGCTGGCCGCTGGGACGGTCGGGGTCGGCTGGGGGCCTGCCCAGTTCACCGCCACGGGTGGCCAGCCGCCATACGCGTGGTCGGCGCCGGCGGGCGGACTGCCGCCAGGTTTCGAACTGAGCCCAACCGGGGCGTTGAGCGGCATGCCAACCACTGCTGGCTCGTTTGCCTTCTCCGTTCGCGCCACCGACGCGGCCGGCACGTTGGTAGAGAAAGCGTTTTCGCTGGTCATCGCGGCGCCAAAGCCAACCGTGACCTGGCTGCAGCCGCCGCAAGTGCCTCAGGGCAGCCCAGAAACGACCGTCACCGTCACCGGCACCAACTTCGTCCAGGGCAGCGTCGCTTACTGGAACACCGCGGCAACCCCGCTGCCGACGGTGTTTGTCGCTGCCGACAAGCTGCAGGTCACTTTGGCGGCCTCGCTGTTGCTCAGCCCGGGCAAGGCACTCGTCTTCGTCAAGAATCCCGATGGCACCCAGGCGAACGGCTACAATTTCGACGTCACCTACGTGGCCCAAAACCCGTTGCCCAAGCTGACCAAAGTCACACCTGCAAGCCTGGCGGTGGGCGGCGCCGACACCCAAATCAGCGTCCTGGGCAGCGGCTTCGTCAAGGCTTCGATCGTCAACATCGGCACGCAAGGTCTCGCAACCCAATACGTTTCAGGCGGTGAACTGATGGCTGTGGTGCCGGCAAGCTACCTGCAGGCGGTCGGAAGCTTGCAAATCCAGGTTTTCAACCCGGCTCCCGGCGGCGGTTACAGCACTATCCAGTCGGTGCCCGTGCAAGGCAGTGGCGGCGCTGAGACAACCCCCGACGCCAGCGACGCCGACGCGGGCGGTGGCAGCGCCCAAGCGACGTTCGTGGTCACCGCGCCTGGCAATCCAGTGCCATACCTCGTGCCGCAGGCGTTTGGCGCCGGCCAGATTCCGACCGCGACCACCGATCAGAAGCTGACGTTTGAGGGCCACAACTTCATCGCCGCCACACAAATCCGCTTCGATGGCAAGCCGCTGACGACCACCGTGGCGACGAGCACGCTAACGGCGACGGTGCCGGCGGCGCTCTTGGCCGGCCCCGGCGTGCACAGCATCGACGCCTTCAACCCCGGGCCCGGCGGCGGCGCGAGCAACGTGTTGACGCTGACGGTGATCCAGTCGGTCCCGCAGCCGGCAATTGCCGCGCTGGATCCGCCCGAGGTCCGTACGGGCAGTTCCGACGCCTGGGTCATCGTCAAAGGCACGGGCTTTCTGCCGTGGTCGACCGTGACCGTAGCTGGCAAGGCCCATCCCTACGTCACCTACAAGAACGACAAGGAAATCGTGGTCATGATCCTGGCCGCCAGCCTCAAAACGACCGCCACCCTGCCCATCGTCGTCACCAACCCAGATACGCCGGCCAAGGTGTCGGTGACCGCCGATTTCAAGGTCGTCAATACCGGCAACGGGCTGCCGTTTCTCAACACGTTGAGCCCGGTTTCTGCCGCCAAGGGGGCCTCTTCGGTCAAAATCACGGGCACCGGTGGCGCGATGCTGGCCGGCGCGCGGGTGTGGATCGACGGGGTGCCGCGCCAGACGCTCACAACTGCTGCGACCTCGTTCACCCAGACGCTGTTCTCGAGCGACGTGAACACCGCTGGCACCTTCCAGGTCAGCATCCAGAATCCGCCGCCGGGCGGCGGTTTCGCCATCCCCAAGACGTTTACGGTCACCGGCAGCAACCCAGCGCCCATCGTGACGGCCCTGGCTCCGACGTCCGTGGGCGCGGGCACCGGCAACTTGACGCTCAAGCTGACGATGACTGGCTGGGTGTCCAAGACCGTGGTTCAGTTCACGGTTGCCGGCAAGACATGGCCGCTGCCCTGCGCCACGGCGACCAGCACCTACTGCGATGTGACCATTCCGGCGGCGCTTTTGGCCGTGCCCGGCGCGGCTTCGGTCAAGGTCGTCAACCCACCGACCGGCGGTGGCTCGAGCGCGGCATTGACCTTCACCGTCGAGCTAGGGCTGCCGACGCCGCAGGTCTTTGGTGTTGGACCCGCCTTGCTCAAGCTCGGCGTTAGCGGACAGAAACTGACCATCAACGGCAACGGCTTCGTGCCACAAACGGTGGTCACCGAAACGACCACCGGCACTGTGCTGCCGTTCCAGGCCATGACATCGGAGGGTGGCACGCTTTTCTACCTCGATGTCGCTGTTCCCGACGCGCTGGTAGCGAACGCCGGCACCTTGCAGATTCAGGTCAGCAACCCGGCGACTGGCGCCCCGGCCAAGGGCGGCGGCACCACCAAGCTCTGGGCCGTCCAGGTCAAGCCGCAGCCCATTGTCACCTCGTTCTCGCCCGCCAGCACCAAGGCCGGTGTGGTGGTCAATGCGCTGAAGATCCTGGGTAACTACCTCAATGTCAGCCCGTCGATCCAGGTCATCTTCACCATTGAGGGCGTTGGCGAGGGCAACACGTTCTACGCCTCCGGCAAGCCAATCTCCGCCACGGAACTCGAAGTCAACGTGCCGGTCGGGGTCACCGCCAAGGCAGGCGTGGTCAAGGTGGTGGTGCAGCCCGAGGGTTTCTTGGCGTCGCCGGTGGCGAATTGGACTGTGGTGCCGTAGGCTTGCGGGCCGCTGTGCCAGCCCCTGCCCCTGCCCCTGCCCCTGCCCCTGCCCCTGTCCCTGCCCCTGCCCCTGTCCCTGCCCCTGCCCCTGCCCCTGCGTCTGTGTCTGAGACCTGTCGCCTGAGGCTGTCTGGCTGTGGCTGTGGCAAGCTGCCGAGCGGCGACTTCGGGGCCAACGCCGCGTGGTGGACCATCATGCAACTGGCGCTGAACGTGAACGAGGTGTTCAAGCGCGTCGCCCTGGACA
>Ga0194120_10009020_pt1 | contig 12830 bp, 8 predicted proteins | sample TA2MahCa65mmetaG_FD_148642 | JGI IMG/M metagenome (GOLD analysis project Ga0194120, IMG submission 148642) | Freshwater microbial communities from Lake Tanganyika, Tanzania - TA2015019 Mahale Deep Cast 65m | ecosystem: Environmental > Aquatic > Freshwater > Lake | place: Tanzania: Lake... | reverse complement strand
CGCAGCGACACCGCGAAACTTCTGTTGCCGCCGACGCTGGACGGCGCCCAGTTGAAGCTCAATGCGCGACGCCTGGGCGGCGGGCCGGCCGAGACGCTGGTGGTGCGCGCGGTGGCCGATCGCGGCGAGGTGCTGGCCCGCGAGCGGCTCGAATTCGTCGCCGATGCGGTGATCGCCACCGCGCCGCTTGCGTTGCCGACCGAGCTGCGCAATCGCGTGGCGCGGATCGAGGTCGAGGGCGAACGCTCGGCCGGCACCACCGTGCTGCTGGACGAGCGCTGGCGCCGCCGGCCGGTCGGACTGGTGGCCGGCGGCACGCTCGAGACCGATCAGCCACTGCTGTCGGACCTCTACTATCTCACGCGCGCGCTCAATCCCTTCGTCGAGTTGCGCGAGGGCTCGGTCGACGCGCTGCTCAAGCGCCCCTTGGCCGTCATGGTGCTGGCCGATGTCGGCCAGGTGGTGGGGGGAGATTTTTCGGCGCTCGAAAACTGGGTCGAGAAGGGCGGCGTGCTGCTGCGCTTCGCCGGCCCCCGCTTGGCGCAATCGGCCGACGCGCTGGTGCCGGTCAAGCTGCGCGGCGGCGGCAGACGTTCGCTCGACGGCGCCATGTCCTGGGCGCAGCCGGCGCGCATGGCCGAATTCCCAGCGGAAAGCCCGTTCTTCGGCCTGGCGGTGCCGGACGACGTCGTCGTCCGCCGCCAGGTGCTGGCCGAGCCGGCGCGCGATCTGGCACGCAAGACCTGGGCTCGCCTGTCGGACGGCACGCCGCTGGTGACCGGGGAAAAGCGCGGCGCCGGCTGGGTGATCCTGGTTCACACCACCGCCAATACCGCCTGGTCGAGCCTGCCGCTGTCCGGCATGTTCGTCGAGATGCTGCGGCGCGTGGTGGCGCTGTCGCAAGGCGTCGCCGGGCAGGAGGGCGCGGGCGGAGCGATGCCGCCCTTGTCGATGCTGGATGCCTTCGGTGTGTTGGGCCCACCCAATTCCGGCATTTTGCCGTTGACCGACAGCGTCGAAGGCACGCGGGTCAGTCCCAAGCAGCCTCCAGGTTTCTACGGCACCCAGGACGCGCGCCGGGCGCTCAATCTGGGACCCTCGGTGGGCGAGCCCCGGCCGCTGCCGCCGATGCCGAGCGGCGCGCTTTCCGCCGAGTATTCGGGCGCGCGCGAACTCGATCTTCTGCCCTGGCTGCTGGTGGCGGCCTTGAGCCTGGGTTTGATCGACCTGATCGCCAGCCTGGCCTTGCGCGGTCTCCTGCCCTGGCGGCTGGGTGTCGCCGGCGCCGCCATGCTGGCCTGCATGGTCGTCTCGCCGCCCAGGCCGGCCGCGGCCGACGACAAGGCCGCGCTGCTGGGCACGCTCGAAACCAAGCTGGCCTATGTCCTGACCGGCAATCGCGAGGTCGACGAGATCAGCCGCAACGGCATGCGCGGACTTTCCGACATGCTCAATCGCCGCACCTCGATCGAGCCGACCGAGCCGGTCGGACTCGACATCGAGCGCGACGAGATCCTGTTCTATCCCTTCGTCTACTGGCCAGTGATCGCCGAGCAGAAGGACCTTTCGCCCGCGGCCCTGGCCAAGCTCGACCATTTCATGAAGACCGGCGGCACGGTGCTGTTCGATACCCGCGACGCCGGCCAGATCGTGCCCTTCGTCGAAAGCGGCGGCCAAGGCGCGCGGCGCCTGCGGGCATTGCTTTCCAAGCTCGACATCCCGCCGCTGGTACCGGTGCCGCCCGATCACGTCCTGACCAAGGCGTTCTACCTGCTGCAGGAATTCCCCGGTCGCTATGCCGGCGGGCCGCTTTGGGTCGAGCGCCATTCCGAAAACGTCAACGACGGCGTCGCCAGCGTCATCATCGGCGGCAACGACTGGGCGGCGGCCTGGGCCACCGACACCGAGGGACGGCCGCTCTATGCCATCTCGCCCGGCGGCGAGCGCCAGCGCGAGACCGCATTTCGCTTCGGCATCAATCTGCTGATGTACGTCATGACCGGAAACTACAAGGCCGACCAGGTCCACGTGCCGGCCATCCTCGAGCGGCTGGGACAATGAGCGAGTCGCTGCACTTGGCCTTCGCGCCGCTGATCCCGACCGGGCTCTTGGTCGGGCTGACCCTCGTGACGCTGGCGTTGCTGCTGTTCGGCGCCTGGCGCCGCGCCGGTGGACTGGGGTGGCGGCTGTTGGGCGCGGGCGCCATCCTGGCGGCGCTGGCCAATCCGATCCTGGTCGAGGAACAGCGCCAGGCGCAATCCGACATCGCCTTGATCCTGGTCGACCGTTCGCCCTCGATGCGCATCGGCGAGCGTCGCGCCGATGCCGACCGCGCGGTCGAGCAGCTCAAGGAGCGCCTGGCCAAGCTCGAGGACATCGAGACCCGCGTGCTGTCGGCCGGCGGTGCCGAGGACGGCAGCGAAGGCACGCGCCTATTCGGCGTGCTCGGCCGGGCGCTGAGCGACGTCCCGCGCGGACGCCTTGCCGGCGTGATCGCCGTCACCGACGGCCAGGTCCACGACGTCCCGGCCGGGCTGCAGGAACTGGGCGCGGGCGTGCCGTTGCACGCCCTGATCGCCGGCAGCCGCGAGGAGGGCGATCGCCGACTGGTGATCGAGGAAGCCCCGCGCTTCGGCATGGTCGGCGGCGAGCAGTCGATCGTGGTGCGGGTGGTCGACACGCCGGCGCGTGCGGCGGGATCGACCGCGCGGCTGACCATCAGTCGCGACGGCGAGCCGCCCCAGACCATGACCGTTGCGGTCGGCGAGTCCTATCGCTTCCACTTCAACCTCGCCCATGGCGGCATCACCGTGCTCGACGTTCAGGTCGATCCGGGCCCGCGCGAGCTCACGCTCGCCAACAACCGCGCCCTGCTGTCGATCAACGGCGTGCGCGATCGGCTGCGGGTATTGCTGGTCTCGGGCGAACCCCATGCCGGCGAGCGCATCTGGCGCAACCTGCTCAAGGCCGACCCGTCGGTCGACCTGGTCCATTTCACCATTCTGCGGCCGCCCGAGAAGCAGGACATGACGCCGGTGCGCGAGCTGTCGCTGATCGCCTTTCCGACCCGCGAGCTGTTCGAGCAGAAGCTGCACGAATTCGACCTGATCATTTTCGATCGCTATCGCCGGCGCGGCCTGCTGCCTCAGGCCTACCTCGAGAACATCGTCGATTACGTGCGCAAGGGCGGAGCCGTGCTGGATTCCTCGGGGCCGTCCTTCGCCACCCCGCTGTCGCTCTATCGCTCGGCCCTGGGCGATGTCCTGCCGGCGCGGCCGACCGGCACGGTGATGAACGACGGCTTTCTGCCCAGGCTTTCGCAGATCGGCCGCCGTCATCCGGTCACGGCCGCCCTGCCCGGCAGCGAAGGCGATCAGCCGAGCTGGGGCCGCTGGTTCCGCTATGTCGAGGCCGAAGTCACTGCCGGCGCCACGCTGATGGTGGCGCCGGGCGAACGGCCGCTCTTGGTGGTGGAACGCATCGGCCAGGGCCGCATCGCCCAGATCATGTCGGATCATACCTGGCTATGGGCCCGCGGATTCGAAGGCGGCGGACCCCAGGCCGAGCTGTTGCGCCGCATCGCGCACTGGCTGATGAAGGAACCCGAGCTGGAAGAGAACGACCTGCGCGCCACGGTCGAGGACGGGACGCTGATCGTCACCCGCCACAACCTGACCGAAAGCGGCGGCGAGGCGGTCGTCACCCTGCCCGACGGCAGCGACAAGCCGCTCGAACTGCAGGCCCGCGAACGCGGCCTGTCGATCGCCAGCCTGGCGGTCGAGGAGGCCGGGCTCTACCGCGTGTCGGATTCCGGCCGCAGCGTGGTGGTGGCGGTCGGCCCGCCCAATCCGTTGGAACTTGCCGATCCGCGCGCCACGGCCGAGGTGCTGGAGCCGCTGGCGGCTTCGACCGGCGGCGCGGTGCGCTGGCTGCAGGCCGGTCTGCCGGACCTGCGCCAGATCCGGCCCGGCCGCGACGTGGTCGGTCGCGACTGGCTGGGCCTACGCCGCAATGGCGATTTCGTCGTCGCCGGCGTGCGTCAGATTCCGTTGCTGCCGGCGCTGGCGGTGCTGATGCTGGCGTTGGGAGCCTTTTTGCTGGCCTGGCGGCGCGAGGGCCGCTGAACCGGGCCTCGCGCCTGGGCCAGCGCGCCCGGCACCAACTCCAAACCCAGAAAGCGCGCCGGATCGACCCAGCCCGGCAATTCCAGATTCAGCGCCAAGGCACGCGCGAAACCGAATTGACCGTAATAGGGCGCATCGCCCACCAGGATCGCGGCGCGATGGCCGAGCGCACGCGCACGGGCAAGGCCGTCGCCGATCAACCCCCGGCCGATGCCCTTCCCCTGCCAATCCGGATCGACCGCCAACGGCCCCAGCAGCAGCATGGCCGTGCCGCCGGCTTCGACGGCGTGAAAGCGGATCGATCCGACCACGCGTCCGGCCCGCCGCACGACGCGGGACAGTGCCGCGATCGGCGGGTTGTCTTCGCGCAAGCGATAGGCGGTCTTGGCGAGGCGATCGGGACCGAAGGCCCGATCGTTGAGGTCTTCGATGGCGGCGGCATCGCCCGGAAGTTCGGGCTCGATTCTGATCGGCATGACGGTCTCGCGACGAAACGCAACAAGACGAAAAGGCGATTCGCCCGGAGCGGTCCCGGGCGCGGTCTCAGGCTCGTCGTCGCTGCATCCGCGTCATGGCGACGCGCCCTATAGCACGATTCCCGCCGCCATGTCACAGTTTCCGTCATGGGGCGCCTGATCGAAGGCCGGTGGAGCACGGACGATGCGCGGCATGTCGATGCCGCCGGCCGCTTTCTGCGCAGCACCACGACCTTCCGCCGCGAACTCGGCTCGGCCCAATTCCCATTCGTGCCGGGCCGCTATCGGCTTTATGTCTCGCTGGCCTGTCCCTGGGCGCATCGCACCCTGATCGCACGCAAGCTCAAGCGGCTGGACGACGCCATCGACGTCGTCACGGTCGATCCCCTGCTGGGCCAAGACGGCTGGACTTTGACGGCGCCGGACGAGAACGGCTTTACCAAGTTGCGCGAACTCTATGTCGCCGCCGATCCCAGTTGCACCAGCCGGGTCAGCGTGCCGGTGCTGTGGGATCGCGTCGGCAAGACCATCGTCAACAACGAGTCCGCCGAGATTCTGCGCCAGTTCGACCGGCTCGGCCGCGGCCCGAACCTCTACCCCGAAACGCTGCGCATCGAAATCGATGCCCTCAACCAAGCAATCTACGATGCGGTCAACAACGGCGTCTATCGCGCCGGCTTCGCCGCCAGCCAGGCCGCCTATGAGGAGGCGATCGGGGCGCTCTATGCCTGCCTCGATCTGCTGGAGGCGCGGCTAACCGACCGGCGCTATCTGTTCGGCGCCGCCATCGTCGAGTCCGATATCCGCCTCTACACCACCCTGGTGCGCTTCGATCCGGTCTACGCCATCCATTTCAAATGCGCCCGCAAGCGCATCGCCGATTACCCGGCGCTTTCGGGCTATTTGCGCGATCTGTTCCAGACCCCGGGTTTTGGCGATACCACCGACATCGCGCAGATCAAACGCCACTATTACGCCAGCCACCGCCACCTCAACCCCGGCGGCCTGATCCCGCTCGGCCCCGACCAGGACCTGAGCGCCCCCCACGGGCGCGGGAGTCTGGGCGGTTGACAGCGCGCGGCGCGCTGCCTATGGTCCGCGCCGCTTTCGACCCGGGATCCGCGCCATGAAAGTCGTCAACTCGCTCAAGTCCTTGAAGAAACGGCACCGCGACAATCGCGTCATCCGCCGCAAGGGCCGTACCTACGTCATCAACAAGAAGAACCCGCGCTTCAAGGCCCGCCAAGGCTGAGGCTGCGGGCGCCGCGGCGGTTTACAAGCCGCCGCACCTCCCTCTAGATAGCGGCATGGTGGACGGCTCGCCATGCTGATGCCCAAACCCGATCCGGCCACGCTTGCGCGCCGGGCCGAGATCGTCGCCGCGCTCCGCGCCATCGTTCCCGGCGAGGGCGTGATCGATGCCGCCGCTTCGCTGCGCGCCTACGAAAGCGACGGCCTGACCGCCTATCGCCAGCCGCCCTTGGTGGCGGTGCTGCCGGAGACGGTCGAGCAGGTCGCCGCCGTGCTGCGCTATTGCCGCGACCACGACGTCAAGATCGTGCCGCGCGGCGCCGGCACCTCGCTTTCGGGCGGCGCCTTGCCGCTAGCCGATGGCGTGTTGTTGGGTCTGGCCAAGTTCAACCGCGTGCTGGAGATCGATTGGGACAATCGCGCCGTTCGCGTCCAGCCGGGCGTGACCAACCTCGCCATCACCCGCGCCGTCGAGCATCGCGGCTTCTACTATGCCCCCGATCCTTCCTCGCAGATCGCCTGCACCATTGGCGGCAACGTGGCCGAGAACTCGGGCGGGGTGCATTGCCTCAAATACGGCGTCACCGCCAACAACCTGCTCGGGCTCGAATTCGTCACCATCGACGGCGAGGTGCTGCGGGTCGGCGGCAAGCACCTCGATTCGGGCGGCTATGATTGGCTTGGCCTGTTGACCGGGTCGGAGGGGTTGCTGGGCGTGGTGACCGAGGTCACGGTACGCATCCTGCAAAAGCCCGAGACCCAGCGCGCCATGCTGCTGGGTTTCCCCAGCGTCGAGGCCGGCGGCGAATGCGTCGCCGCCATCATCGCCGCCGGCATCATCCCCGGCGGCATGGAGATGATGGATCGCCCGGCGATCAACGCCGCCGAGGATTTCTGCGCCGCCGGCTATCCGCGCGATGCCGAAAGCCTGCTGATCGTCGAACTCGACGGACCGCGCGCCGAGGTCGACGAGCTGATCGGCCGGGTCGAGGCCATCGCCCGCCGCTGCGGCGCCGACCATCTCCGCATCTCGCGCGACGAAACCGAGCGGCTGTCGTTCTGGGCCGGCCGCAAGAACGCTTTCCCCGCGGTCGGCCGCATCTCACCCGACTATTACTGCATGGACGGCACGATTCCGCGCAAGAAGCTGGCCGAGGTCCTGGCCCGCACCCGCCAGCTTTCGGCCGAATACGGGCTGGGCGTGGCCAATGTCTTCCATGCCGGCGACGGCAATCTGCATCCGCTTATCCTCTACGACGCCAACCGCCCGGGCGAGCTGGAAAAGGCCGAGCGCTTCGGCGCCGATCTGCTGCGGCTGTGCGTCGAGGTCGGCGGCGTGCTGACCGGCGAGCACGGCGTCGGCGTCGAGAAACGGGACCTGATGCCGACCATGTTCGATCCGGTCGACCTTGACCAGCAGCAGCGCGTCAAATGCGCTTTCGATCCCGCCTGCCTGCTCAACCCCGGCAAGGTGTTCCCCAGCCTGCACGCCTGCGCCGAGCTTGGCCGCGTGCACGTCCATGGCGGCGCTCTGCGCCATCCCGAGCTGCCGCGGTTCTGATGACGCCGGCGCCGGCCGACGAAGGCGAGTTGATCGCCGCCTTGGCCGATGACCAGGGACGGTTCGAATTGCTGGCCGGCGGCACCAAGCGCGATTACGGCCGGCCGGTCGCCGGCGCCACACCGCTGAGCCTGGCCCGGTTTTCCGGCATCCGCGCCTACGAGCCCGAGGAACTGGTGCTGACTTGCGGCGCAGCGACGCCGCTGGCCGAGATCGAGGCCCTGCTTGCCACCAAGTCGCAGATGCTGGCCTTCGAGCCGCCGGATTGGCGCGCGCTGTGGGGCGCTTCCGGCCGGCAGACCTTGGGTGGCGTGCTGGCTTGCAACTTGGGCGGCCCGCGTCGCATCAAGGCCGGCGCGGCGCGCGATCATCTGCTGGGTTTTCGCGCCGTGTCGGGTCATGCCCAGGCGTTCAAGGCCGGCGGGCGCGTGGTCAAGAACGTCACCGGCTACGATCTGTGCAAGATCATGTGCGGATCCTTCGGCACGCTGGCGGCGCTGACCGAGGTCACGGTCAAGGTCCTGCCCGCGCCCGAGACCGCTCGCACCCTGGCGGTCGAGGGCCTCGACGACGGCGCGGCCATAGCGCTGTTGGCCAGGGCCGCCGGCTCGCCGCTCGATGTCTCGGGCTTGGCCCACCTGCCGCGCGGCATCGCCGACGTCCGTGCCCTGACCGCACTACGCCTCGAGGGCACAACGGCTTCGGTCGCTGCGCGCCTGGAGAGCCTCGAGCGCCTGGCGGAACCGCACGGTGCGCTCGCCAGGCTCGACCACGCCGCCTCGCAGGCGCTGTGGCGAAAGATCGGCGATGCCGAGTTCCTGTGCCGCCATGTAGGTCCGCTCTGGCGCGTATCGATCGCCCCCAGCCATGGCCCGAGATACGTCGCGGCCCTGAAGATCGCTGGCGCGCGCCATTATTACGACTGGTCCGGCGGACTGGTCTGGCTTGCGCTGCCCCCCGCGCCCGGTGCCCACGCGGCCATGGTGCGCGGCGCGCTGGCGCCGCTCGGCGGTCACGCCACGCTCATCCGTGCCGAAGCCGCGATCCGGACGAAAGTGCCGGTGTTCGAGCCCGAGGCGCCCGGCCTTGCGGCATTGGCGCGCCGGCTCAAGGACTCGTTCGATCCCGAGCGCAAGCTCAATCCAGGGCGGATGACGTCGGACGCCTGACCATGCAGACCGGCTTTACCCTCGCCCAGCTGGCCGATCCCGACATCCGCGAAAGCAACGCCGTCCTGCGCGCCTGCGTGCATTGCGGCTTCTGCACCGCCACCTGTCCGACCTATGTGTTGCTGGGCGACGAATTGGATTCGCCGCGCGGCCGGATCTATCTGATCAAAAGCATGCTCGAACAGGACGGCCCGCCTCCGGCCGATGCCGTCACCCATGTCGACCGGTGCCTGTCCTGCCTGTCCTGCATGACCACCTGTCCCTCGGGCGTGCACTACATGCACCTGGTCGACCATGCGCGCCACCACATCGAGACCAGGTTTCAACGAACCGTGACCGAACGTGGCTTGCGCTGGCTGTTGGCCCGGTTGCTGACCAATCCCATCTGGTTTCGATTGGCATTGCTCGCAGCGAACCTGGCCCGGCCACTGGCGCCGGTCTTGCCCGCGCGCCTGGCAGCGATGCTGAAACTTGCCCCGCCCACATTGCCCGCACCCTCGCCGCTCGAACGTCCCCGGACCCATCCCGCCATCGGGCCGCGTCGCAAGCGAGTGGCTTTGCTGGCGGCCTGCGCCGAAACCGTGCTGGCGCCCGAGATCGCGGAGGCGACGGTCCGATTGCTGACGCGCCATGGCTGCGAGGTGACGATCGCCGCGGATGCGGGTTGTTGCGGCGCGCTGGCGCACCACATGGGCCAGACCGAGCGCGCCAAGCGCCAAGCCCGCGCCGCGATTGATGCCTGGAGCGCGCTGGGCGAGATCGACGCCGTGGTGGTCACCGCGTCGGGCTGCGGCACGCCGATCAAGGACTACGGCTTTTTGCTGCGCGAGGACCCGGCCTACGCCGACAAGGCGCGCCGGATCTCGTCCTTGGCCCGCGACATTTCCGAGATCCTCGCCGAACTGAAGATCCAGGCCCGCGCGCCCGAACCGCTGCGCATCGCCTATCACGCCGCGTGCTCCTTGCAACACGGCCAGAAGCTGGTCGATGCGCCCAAGGCGCTGCTGCGCGGCGTGGGCTTCGAAGTGGCGGACGTGCCCGAAGGCCATCTCTGCTGCGGCTCGGCCGGAACCTACAATGTCATGCAGCCCGAAATCGCCGACCGCTTGCGCGCCCGCAAGCTCGGGCATATCGCCGGGCTCGGCGCCGAGGCCGTGGCGCTGGGCAATGTCGGCTGCCTGATGCAGTTGCGGTCCGGCACCAAAACGCCGGTGCTGCACTTGGTCGAATTGCTGGATTGGGCCAGCGGCGGACCGCGGCCCGCGGCGCTCGATCCGCATTGACTCGGGCGCCGCTTCGCTAGAAAGGTAGCCTGGCTGCGATCGAAGCATCGGACCGGCGGCAGGGGCGCATGGCGAACGAGAGCGACGGCCATTTTTGGCAGATAGTGATGCTTCTGGCCGCCAGCATTGTCATGGTGCTGGCGGTTCACCGCTTTCGTGCCAGCCCGGTGCTGGGCTTTCTGCTGACCGGGATCGTCATCGGCCCGCATGGGCTGGGGCTGATCCGCCAGACGCCCGAGATCGCCACGCTGTCCGAGCTAGGCGTGGCTTTCCTCTTGTTCTTGATCGGGCTCGAATTGTCGTTCGAGCGGCTAAGATCCCTGCGCGTGCTGGTGTTCGGCTTGGGCGCGGCCCAGGTCGCCATTTCCGCAGCGGCGATCGGCGCCATCGCCTTCGCTTGGGAAAACGGACCCGGAGTTTCGATGGTGCTGGGCCTGTGCTTCGCCCTGTCCTCGACCGCGCTGGTGGTACAGTTGCTGGTCGAACGCGGCGAAATCGCCTCGCGGCTTGGACGGGTGTGCTTTTCGGTGCTGTTGTTCCAGGACTTGGTGGTGGTGCCGCTTCTGGTCCTGGTCACGCTTCTGGGCGAAAGCACGGATTCCGTTTTGGCCACGGCTGCCGTCGCCTTCGGACGTGCGGTGTTGGCAATAATCCTGATTCTGGTCATCGGGCGCTACGCGCTTCGCCTGCCCTATCGCTGGGTGGCGGCCACCGGCAGTCCCGAACTGTTCATGGCCCTGACCTTGCTGATCATCTTGGCCACGGCGGGTGCCACTCATGCCGCCGGCCTGTCGCTCGCGCTGGGCGCGTTCCTGGCCGGCCTGCTCCTGGCCGAGACCGCGTATCGGCATCAAATCGAGGTCGACATCAAACCCTTCAAGGGGCTGCTGCTCGGCCTGTTCTTCATCACCGTCGGCCTTGGCATCGATTTGCCGGCGGTGGCCGCGCAGACCGGCTGGATCGTCGCCTCGGTGATCGGCCTGATCGCCATCAAAGCCACCATCGCCGCCGCGCTGTGCCTGGCTTTCGGCCAGCCTCGCGATGTCGCGGTGCGCGCCGGTCTGCTGCTGGCCGAAGGTGGCGAATTTGCCTTCGTCGTCATCGCCGCCGCCATGACGATCGACGTCATTCCAAGCTATGTCGGTACCTTCATGTTCGCCGTCACCGGCCTGAGCATGCTGACCACACCGCTGCTCGCTTCCCTCGGACCCCGGCTGTCGTCATGGCTGGATCGGCGCTGGCCGCCATTGGCTCGCGCCGCGCCGGATGCGTCGCAGGCGCAGGAAGGCCACGTCGTCATCGCCGGCTTCGGCCGGGTCGGACAGACCATCGCCAAGCTGCTCGAAGCCCAATCCGTGCCCTATGTCGCGATCGACCTGCGTCCGGAGCACGTCGCCCAAGCCCGGGCCCGCGGGCAATCGGTGCATTTCGGCGATGCCAGCCGGCGCGAGATTCTCGAAAGCCTTGGCGTTGCCAACGCCGCCGCCATGATCGTCACGCTCGACGATCCCGCGGCCGGCGCCCGCTCCTTGCAGACCGCGCGCGAACTGCGGGCCGATCTCAAGGTCTTCGTGCGCGCCCACGACACATCGCATTTGGCGGACCTGACCGCCTTGGGCGCGGATGGCGTGGTGCCGGAGACCTTCGAATCGAGCCTGTCGCTGGCGCGGCTGGCGCTCGAATCGCTCGGCACGCCCGAAGAGGCGGCGACGCGACTGGTCGACGACGCACGGCAACGACTGCATGCCGATCGCACGGGCACTCCGGCCCCGCCCGACCCTCAAAAACCAGTCAGTCGATAGAAATCTGCGCCTGGGCCGCGACTCGCGTCCATTTGGCGATTTCGGACGAAACGAAGGCACCGGTCTGTTCGGGAGTCAGCACCCAGGGGTCGATGCCGAAACGCTCGAGCTCGGCCAGCCCGCCCTGACTCGTGGCGCGGCCCAGTTCGGCGTGCAGCCGGTCGATCGCATTGCGCGGCGTCCCGGCGGGCGCCAGCAACGCGCTCCAATAGGCGGCCTCGACCCCGGCCACTCCCGTTTCGGCCAGGGTCGGAACCGCGGGCTGGCGGGCCGAACGCCGCGCCGCCGCCACCGCCAACAGCCGGACTTGGCCGTTCGCCAAACTGCCAGCCAACGTCGCCGCTTGTTCGAACAGAATATGGATATGGCCGGCAATCAAATCGCTCACTGCAGGTCCGGTCCCGCGATAGGGCACATGCACAAGGTTGGTTTGCGTCGACAGGCCGAATAGGGCCGCCGCCATGTGCGACATCGAGCCCGTACCCGCCGTCGCGTAGGTGATCCGGCCCGGATTGGCCCGAGCCGAAGCCACCACATCGGCCAGGCTGCGGAAGGGCGAATTGACCGGAACTGCAAGGTAGTAGGGCGATATCCCGATCATCGCCACCGGCACGAAATCCGCAGCGCGGAACGGCGGTGATTTCATCGCTGCCAGCGAGATGGCCATCGGAGTCCCAGCCGCCAACAGCGTATGCCCGTCGCGAGCGGTTGCGGCGACATAGCTGGTGCCGATATTGCCCGCTGCGCCGGGACGGTTTTCGACAACAACAGCCTGGCCCAGGCCTAGAGCCATCTTCGCGGAGATCGTTCGTGCGACCATATCTGCGCTGCCGCCGGGCGGGAACGGAACGACCAGGCTGATCGGTCTGGATGGAAACGCGCCAGTAACGGCACCGAAGCTGCCCATCGCCCATTGCACCGAGGGCGAAGGTGCGGGCGGTGGCTGGACAGGCGGTCGGACTACGGCTGGCTGGGTCGGTATGGGAGCGGGTTGAGGCGCCGGCGGCGGCGTCACCGCCGCAACCCGCGGCCGCATTTTGGCGATCGCGATCTGGGCTAGATCGACAAAGGCTCCCTGCGGATAGCGCCTCACATAGGCTTCATAGGCTTCGACCGAGTCCGCCTTGGTCGCCGATTCCCAGAACGCGCGCTCGGTGTTGCTGG
>Ga0194120_10009019_pt1 | contig 12830 bp, 12 predicted proteins | sample TA2MahCa65mmetaG_FD_148642 | JGI IMG/M metagenome (GOLD analysis project Ga0194120, IMG submission 148642) | Freshwater microbial communities from Lake Tanganyika, Tanzania - TA2015019 Mahale Deep Cast 65m | ecosystem: Environmental > Aquatic > Freshwater > Lake | place: Tanzania: Lake... | reverse complement strand
TACCGAGACCGCGCCGATGCTGAAAACAGTTTTGACGAACTCAAAAACCATTGGGGCTGGGGTGGCTTCACCACCCAAGACCTGAAACGTTGCCGGTTCATGGCCAGGATCACCGCATTGGTTTATAACTGGTGGAGTCTATTCGTCCGGCTCGCCGACCCCGACCGACATACCGAAGCCATTACCAGTCGCCCCTTGATGCTCTATGGCATCGGCAAGCAGACGCGTCACGCGGGACAAACCCGACTAACCGTCAGCAGTACCCACTCCGAGGCGGTAAAAGTTGAACAGTGCTATCGCCGGAGTGCCGCATTCTTCAAAGAGCTTTGGGCAACTGCGGAGCAGTTCAATGCCCAACAGCGTTGGTGCCGGATATTAAGTTTGGCGCTAGTAAAGTATCTTCGAGGTCGGCAATTACATCCACCAGATTGCCTTCCCGCACCTGCATAAGAGGCAAACTGATCTTTTTAGGGTGAACGGTTTTATGGCTAATTTAAAGTGCTGCCACGGTTAATCAGATTGTTGCAATTAAAACATCGTAGTCTGTAAAAAAGGCATCCTTAGATGCCTTTTTTATGTTGTCATCTTTTAACTACGCTTACTTCGCGATAAATTCAATGCGCCGGTTCTGGGCGCGGCCCGCCCGGGTAGCGTTATCGGCAATCGGTTTTTCTTCGCCGAATCCGGATTCGCTGAGCAGCTTGCCTTTCTCAGGTTTGGTTGCATTGATGTAATCGATTACAGCTTTCGCCCGTAATTTGCTTAGCATCAGGTTATAAGAAGATTCGCCCGTGTTATCGGTATGCCCCGCCACTTGTGTCGGCGTGGTCAGGCACTCGGCGATTTGATCCAATTGCTTCTTACCGGCGGCATTCAGCATGGCGCTATTAACGTTGAAAGAGATGGAGACGTTCATGTCCGAACTGCAAGCCGGAACTTCCGCGGCCTCTATTTGCACCGGTTCCGGCGCGGCTTTCGGTTCAAGGCTTGCCTTAGGCTCCGGCGGTGGCGCAATGGGCTCTGCCGGCGTTAATAGTGTCACGAACATCTGGTTATCGATGCTATGGCCTGTGCCAACCAAGGTATTAATAGTTGCTTCTTTCGCTTGCTTGTCAGCCTCTGTTCCGCCCGAACCTGTCAGGGTAATTTTTTTGTCTTTCTGGCTGAAGCCGAAGTCAGCGCCGCTTTTTACCCAAGCCAGGACATCGTTCAGATTGTTCCACCAGCCGGGCAAACCGACATCTTTCCAGACGGTTAATTGATCGATGACTTTGTCCGCACCGAATAAAATGGTTGCGGCGTTAACGATGTTATGTTTTTCCGCTTCATTCGGTAATTCGCCCGATAAAATAATGCGTCCGTTTTCGTTTTTAAACGCGATATTAACCGGTGAAGAAGCAACGGCGACCAGTGGTACGGGATGTTTCGGTACGGCGGCAATTCCGCAACAGCCGGGTTGCATAGGTCCCAGGCCGAATATCCAGAGAAGCAGTAATAGTAAGAGTAATATTGCGGCGCCAATCCAGCGCCAGCCGTTAGATGCGTTCGATGTACTCATGGCAAACCTCGCTTGCAATGCCGAATATTAGGCTCGATCAATACCGCCGTCGAGCCGGTCTTGCAAGTCTTTTAATTCTTGCCACCTGTTTTCTGCAGCCAGTAGGGCTTGTTCAGGCCAAGTGCCGGGATTTGCCAGCTGGAATCTTTCCCCGCCTTTTTCCAATATCGCATTAATAGTATTAACCGTTGTGTTGCTCAGCTGTGCAAAGGTATGGATGCCGTTGTTGTTCAGCAATTCCGCAATTTTGGGACCGATGCCTTCGATTATCTCAAGATCGTTGTGTTTACCGCTGAAACTGAAACCTGCCGCACCGGCTGCTTTCAACATCTCGTCACGGGATAATGCGCTTGCTGCGGAGTCCGGTTCTTCATCGGATGAGATTGCTTCCGGCGGCAGAGTATCGCGGAAGTATATTTCCCTCAGGCTGGGTTTATCGACGGGCGATTCATTTTCGGCCTCGCTTTTTGTGAATAGTTTGTTCAGCCACCAAGCCAGCAACCAACCGAGCAATATGCCCAATACAAACCACCAAATGCAACAAGTTATAGAAGCCATATCATTTCCCTAAAAATATTAATTAATCGCGGCAATAACGCCTTCTTGATGTTGGTTTCGAGTGTAACCGATTGAAAATAATATAGCAATTCCAGGTTTTAGATGGAAAATCCAGTGTTGCTACAGGTTAAAGCGGAGCATTAATCGCATACCCCAGACAAATTGCCATTTCACTCCGATCAGATTAAATAGTAGTTTAGATTAAGCGATATATTTTGCTGCGGGTAATAATGAGGAATTTTTCAGTAACATTGTCAGGAAATCTTCGTCAGTTAACGGTTTTCCGAATAAATAACCTTGAAAAACAGGACATTGTAACCGTTTTAACAGTTCGAATTGCGCTTGGGTTTCCACGCCTTCGGCAATAACTTCCATTTCCAGTCCTTTGGCTAACGCAATAATGGTTTGCACAATGGCTTGTCCGTTGGATTTTGAATCGAGTGCGCGGACAAAAGATTGATCGATTTTTAAAACATCCAATGGTAATTTTTCCAAGTAGGATAACGATGAGAAACCGGTACCGAAATCGTCCATTGCCAAAGTTAACCCCAGATTTTTGAGTTGATTCAGGCGGTGAATGGTGGTGTCGATATCGCCAATCGAAATAGATTCGGTTAATTCAAGTTCAATATAGAAGGGGTTTGCCCTTGTTTTAGTCAAAATGGCTGCGATTTTTTCTATAAAATCAGGACGCTTGAATTGTATTGCGGAAATATTGACGGAAATCCGGAAATTCCGGACGCTATTGGTGACGATTAACTGGATCCACCGGCAAACCTGTTCAAACACCCATAATTCGATATCGGCAATTAATCCCGTTTGTTCCGCCAGAGGGATAAATTTGCCCGGCGGTAGCAATCCCCGTAGCGGATGCCGCCAGCGAAGTAACGCTTCCGCTCCGACAATCTGACCGGTTACCCCCACTTTGGGCTGATAATAAACGATTAATTCATTGCGTGACATTGCGTTGCGCAATTCATGTTCTAACGTAATGTTTTCGAGTGCAGCTTCGTTCAGGTTTTGAGCATAAAACTTAAAATTACCCGGCCCTTCGTTTTTTGCGTAATACATGGCGCTATCGGCGTTCTTAAGCAAATCCTGGGTATTGTCGGCATCGTTGGGAAACAGTGCGATCCCTAAGCTGGCGCTGAAAGTAACGGGGTAGTTGCCGATATTAATTGTTTTTTCAATGCGGCAAGTATTGCTTCGGCATTCAGGCTAACAGCGGACAAAATCTGATGATCGGCTTTAAGTCCGCTCATCACGACGGCAAATTCATCGCCCCCTATTCTAAAAACCGAATCGGTTTCCCCGACGCTATTAACAAAAATTTCTGCAACTTTAGCCAGCAATTCGTCGCCAGCGGCATAGCCAAGGGAGTCATTAACTTTTTTAAAGTGATCCAGATCGATAAAAATAACCGCCACTTGCGAATCGTCCCGGCGCGCCCTGGCGAGTTCCTGGTTCAAATTGTCGTGAAGTACTAGACGATTAGGCAGACCGGTTATAGCATCGTAATGAGCCTGGCTGTATAGTTTTTTTTCCCATGCCGCATTCGAAAGGGCAACGGCCAGTCGGTCGCCGAAATTGTCGGCTGCGGATATAGTTTCAGCTGGAATCGTTACCTCCGATTGATAACCGAAACATAATACGGCGGCAATCGTATCGCCCTGTTGAATAGGAATTAACAGCAATTGCCAGTCACCTGAAAGCCCAAGCGCCGTAAAATATTTTTCGGCGCTTTTATTGTCGCGGGTAATGATTTTATATTGGCTCAGCGCCAGTTTGGTAAAGGCGGAAGCCGATAGATGCAAAGTGGTAGCCAAGGTTTCCACCGCCTGTTTCCCCCGTTTAACACGGATGTGCCTGCTGCAATGTTTATCCACATCGAACCGGATAATTGCCATTAACTCGCAGTTCAATATGTCGGGAAGCCGGTTGAGCGCAGTATCGATAATGGTGTCCGCATTCAGGGACGATAAGATATTACCGTCGATTTCCGCCATCATGGCCTGAATGTCAAACTGTTTTCGCAATCGTTCAGTCATATCGTTAAAAGAATCGCCCAGCGTTTCGAATTCGTCATGGCTGGCGATCTTGACGCGATAGTTCAGATCGCCTTCGGCGATTTTTACCGTAGCGGTGGTTAAATTTTCCAAGGGGGTCAGGTACTTATTGATTAATCGCGTACTCAGCAAGGCAACTATCAAAATGGCTACGCAGATAACCAACGGATATATTCGGGTGAATAGATCAATGGAAGAAAAAGCCAAGGCTTTAGGACGGGCATGCACGATTACCATATCGGTACCGGCAAACACGTTATTAATGGGTAGCCTCCAGTAAAATCCCAGTTGGGCGGTGTCATCCGCCTGCCAGCCAAATTGACCGCTAACTCCTTGTGTTATTTGATTTTTAATGTCTTTCGGCAATTGTATTTGCGGGTTAGATACAAACAACAATTGCCCTGTCGCATCAAAAACCCATAAATCGTCCAGGCCAAGAAATTCGCTCTCCCAGAGAGTTTCCGGATTCATTTCACCCAACAACGTCCCATGTTCCGGATGCTGTTCTTCAAGCGGTATCGCTATCCACATCTGGTTAAACGGCGTATTCTTGCCGATAATGGATAAAACGGCTGTTTTGCCCGAACCTAAATTATTGAGATCTTGCTGGCTAATATCCAAAACCGGGTTTTTTTGCTTCATCAGGGAGGTCATTTCCCCGTTGGCAGATAGTAAGGCCAGATCGTTAAATTGATCGCGTAGCTTTTGAACGAGATTGTTATCTAATTCGTTGATATTTTTGTTGGTTACATCAATACTCGGCGCAATTAATTTTAAATAGTTTTCGGTCAGAATTAACCGTTCAAGAAGGCGCAAAGCATAATCTTTGGTATTTTTTTGCAGGGATTCGGTTGTGTCGCTACGGATCTGATCGCTGACTTGCTGGAAGGAAATAACACCCAGTATGCAGATGGACAATATCGCCGCCAATAGGAATGACAGCAAGATTCGGCGCGCAACCTTGTTTTTTACAAAAGACAGTTGGCCGACCATTAACTAAGCGGCGTCAAAAATCCGACGACAACCCTACAAAGCCGCCATCGCGGGCGAGTACAATGTCATCTACACTGTCTTTTTGATCGAGCTGATTTTTGGAAACGCCGTTTTTACCCATGCTGTACAGATCGTACTGGGTATTAATGGGATTCAATTTTTTATCTTTGCGAACATCACCTTTAATATCTGGACCACCATCGACAATATTGAGATAGACATAAGGGTTTTTCCACGGATCAAGACCGTTATTGGGCAACGGACCGGGAATTTCATTAATATCTGCGGGAAAGCGGAAGTTTGCGGTATGAAATCGCTCTATAGCGACCTGTATCATCATAATGTCGGCAATTGCTTTATTGTTATTAGACTTATCAATGTGTTGCATATAAACCGGAAGAGCAATTGCCGATAACAAACCGACAATAGCAATGGCAATTGCCAGTTCGATCAGAGTAAAGCCCAACGTACCGGCAATTTTGTTTTTGAAACAAACAGGGCAAATTACCATTGATGGATGCGCAATGACATAACGATAGTTTTGTCTACCGTAAAACGTTTGTCCGGTGATGGGTAAGAGCACGGCATGGTTACTTGATGGCAGTCTCATTAATGTCGAGGATTGACTTTATAATGGATAAAACCGGTAGAACTCATTTTTATTTATAGCCTATAAGATGGATATCTTCAATAACTAAAAATAGTCTTCATGCGTTAAAGATGCTGGAAAAAATTCTTTCATCTTTACCAAGACTTGTCTAACGGTAGATACCAGTATTGTGATGAACTCTACTATAAAGATATCTACAAGGAGCGTAATCTGGTTGAGCGGCTGTTCCAAAAGCTCAAGGAATACCGCCGCGTAGACACCCGCTATGAACGGTTGGCCGTGAATTATATGACAATGCTGTGCCTGGCCAACATTTTAATTTGGATTAAATGGGAACGTCCCTAGTAAGATAAGTATGCATCTCCCACCTGTGCCGTAATATGCTTTCGCCCTTGAACCGGAAGTTCAAGTGGGGACAGGCGCGTTAAATTCAGGCTTCTCGTCGAAACGGGCATGCACACCATTAACTGTAGTTGCCCCCTGGGGTAATACAGGTTCAGGAAACACCCAGCACATCCTCGAACACTGCAGGAGATACAGGGCTATAGTTTAACCGTTTTAATGCTTTTCTAAAACTGTTTCTATTTTATTCATCATCCGGGAAATGCAATCCTTCCAGCTTGGGTTGAATAAGGATCCCTGGTTTTTGAGCGAATGCAATTCATGGCTCAAATTAAGCGCCGCCATCACCGCAATCCGCTCCGCATTACCGACTTTGCCGGAATCGCGCATTTTTCGCATTTGTGCGTCGAGTTCGCTGGCGGAACGGGTAAGCAAATCCTTTTCTTCCGGATCGCAGGCAATTTTATATTCCTTGCCCAAAATGATAAGTAATACGGAGGACGTCTTTGCGCTCATGAACCCTGCCCCATCACTTTCAAGCGGGAAATCATGGCTTCTACCCGGTTTTTGGCCAACGTGGTTTTTTCCAGCAATTGCGCCTTTTCCCTAATCAAGACTTCCTGCTTAACCTTTAAGGTATCATTTTCCGACTTGACCGACTGGTAAAGTTCTATCAGCTGATCCAGCTTAAGTTCAAGATCCTTTATATCCAAAGGTTGATAAGCTTCTTCATGAGACATGGATGACATCACTTGGGTTGCTATTAATAAAACGGCTGACGCCCGTTAAAGCCGCTCTTGCCGAATTTGGGTTATCGTTTAAAAATAGTTATTAATAATAACCAAAATTACGATAAATGGTAGCATAAGGCGTTATAAGTTTAGTACATTTAAGCAAACCGGTATGTTATATCAAGAACTTTCCAGCCTGATGGCCGTAACCGGTGCGGATGTGTCCGTTGCGGAAGCACACGGTCTGGCAGCAGGAATTTTGTGCGTTAATCATCGCGCTAACGCAACTTTCTGGTTACAGGAACTTTCGCCGGACTCTGTATCCATGCCTGCCGACGCCAATGACGCACTCACTCAATGGTTTGAAGAAACCAGGCGGTTATTAATCGAAGAGGATATGGCTTTTAGCCTGATGTTGCCCGATGACGATAAGCCGCTGAGCGCACGGCTGACCGCCTTAACGGAGTGGTGCCACGGTTTTTTATTCGGGATGGGTACGGCCAATCTTCCAGCGAATTTACCGGACGACAGCCGGGAAATCGTGAAAGATATTATGGAATTTACTAAACTCGATACCGACGCTTCCGGTGAGGAAGCCGAGAACGACTTTATGGAATTAACCGAATATTTGAGGACATCGGTGATGTATCTTCGTATCGATTTGACTACGAATAACAACGGAACCGTACATTAACGCGCAATAGCCATGAAACAAAGCGAATTTAAAAAACGCCGTAAATCATTAATGGAGCGGATCGGCGCGGGTAATATCGCCATTTTAGGCAGTTCAACCGCCAAAGTCCGCAACCGCGACGTGCATTATCCCTACCGGCAAGACAGCGATTTTTACTACTTGACCGGGTTTAGCGAAACCGATGCACTGGCCGTTTTCATTCCAGGACGCGAAAAAGGCGAATATATTTTATTTTGCCGTGAATTCGACGCCACCAAGGCGCTATGGGAAGGCGCTCATGCCGGCTTGGAAGGCGCAACCGGACATTTTCAGGCCGATGACGCCTTCCCGATTGACGATATGGATGAAATCCTGCCCGGCCTGCTGGAAAACAAAAGCAAAGTATTTTACCCGATGGGACGCGACCCTGAGTTCGACCATCGCCTGCTGGACTGGATTACCCATATCCGCAGCCAATCCCGCTCCGGCGTGATGGCGCCCGGCGAACTGGTCGCCCTGGAGCACATCCTCCACGAAATGCGCTTGTTTAAAAGCAAGGAAGAAATCAAATTAATGCGCCTCGCCGCCGAGGTATCGGCGCAGGCTCATGTTAAAGCCATGCAATTGTGCAAAGCCGGCCTGTACGAATACCAGATAGAAGCAGAACTGGTGCATCATTTCATGCAACAGGGACTGCGCAACGTGGCCTATCCTTCCATCGTCGCCGGCGGCAGCAACGCCTGTGTACTGCATTACACGCAAAACAGCGATAAACTCAAAAACGGCGACCTTTTATTAATCGACGCCGGCGCGGAATGCGATCACTACGCCGCGGACATCACCCGGACTTTTCCCGTTTCCGGCCGCTTTACCGAACCGCAAAAAAAGCTGTATCAACTGGTACTGGACGCCCAAACGGCCGCCATTAATGAAGTCAAGCCCGGCGTACCCTGGCACAACGCCCATGACGCCTCGGTAGAGGTATTAACCAAAGGTCTGGTTGACTTGGGACTCCTGGAAGGCAAAGTCAAGACGCTGATTAAAAAAGAGAAATTTAAACAGTTCTACATGCACCGGATCGGCCACTGGCTGGGCATGGACGTACACGACGTAGGCGATTATAAAGTCGATCAAAAATGGCGTTTGTTGGAGCCTGGCATGGTATTAACTATTGAACCCGGCTTGTACATCCCTACAGACTGCCAGACTGTTGACGAAAAATGGCGGGGCATCGGAATCCGCATTGAAGACGATCTTTTAGTAACCGAAGACGGACATGACATCTTAACCAAAGATGTGCCGAAAACCATAAGCGAGATAGAAACATTAATGCGGGCGGCCTGATGCAGTTGGACGGACAACATTTCGACATCATTATCATCGGCGGCGGTCTTGCCGGTAATTGTCTGGCGTTGTCATTAATCGATAGCGGCTTAAAAATTGCGATTGTCGAAAACCAAACCAGGGAGCAATTAATTAACTCCGCACTGGGCGACCGCGCCCTGGCGTTGGCGGCAGGCACGGTAGAAACGCTGAAAAACCTGGGGATTTGGCAAGGCATTCAAGACAAGGCGACCGCCATTACCGGCATTCACGTTTCCGACTGCGGCCATTTCGGCAAAGTCCGGCTGTCCGCGCGCGCCCAACAGGTCGACGCATTGGGCTACGTTATTACCGCCCGTGATATTGAAGGGCATGTTGCCGGGCTTGTCGACACTACCGCAGTAACGCAGATTTGTCCGGCGCGGCTGGTTGGCTTGGTGTCGGACGACAATGCCGTTTATGCCAGCATCAAACATCGGGATGAGTCCATTAATCTATCGGCGCAGCTACTGGTCGGCGCCGACGGCGGTAACTCTTCCGTCCGCAAACTGCTGGATATTTCCCAGATTACCACCGATTACGGGCAAACAGCCTTGGTCACGACTGTCAAGACCGCCTATCCGAACCGCAATATCGCCTACGAACGCTTTACCGATAGCGGCCCTTTGGCGATGTTACCCACCGGCAAACACGAGTGCTCCGTCGTATGGACACGCAATAATGACGATGCCGAGGTTCTGCTTTCCAGTAATACAGATGAATTTGAAGAAGCCTTGCAAAACTGTTTCGGCTACCGTCTCGGTAAATTGAGAGTAAGCGCGCCTATCCGGGGATTTCCCGTTTCCCTGGTACGGGCCGAACGAATGCATTCGGGGCGAACCGTAATAATCGGCAACGCGGTTCATCAACTGCATCCTGTCGCCGGCCAGGGCTTTAATCTTGGTTTACGTGACGTGGTGCAACTGAGCGACTTGCTGATAAAGCAACAAGGAGTGGGTAACGACATCGGCTCGGCAACGTTTTTGCAGGAGTATGTGGATGCGCGAGAGCAAGATCACCACCACACCATCGCGTTTACCGATACGTTAGTGAAAATCTTTTCGAATAATCATCTAGCCTTGGCCGCGGCCAGAAATATCGGGCTGACTGTATTGGATCATCTGCCTTTCGCTAAATCGCTGTTGTCGCGCCATGCCATGGGTTTAGCGCAGCGGCTTACGCCTTAACCAAACCATTCGTTAATGGCGATTGAACCGAAAAGAAACAAGGTTTCTGCTAGACTTTCAGCTGTTCTACGTCATTTGTATTTTATTTTTCCTTACAAATATTCAAGTTAATTATTATTCAGGTAAAATCGACAATTAATAAATGCAGCAGCAACTATTTAGGTTTATCATAGTTGCCGTTTTCTCACACGCCAGCGCAACAAACCGTAACCGCCTTGATGGCTTTCCATTACAGGTATTAATAATCAAATACTTAAATTTAGATACGGGGGATCGACATGACCGAAGGTTTATTTATATTAACCACATTATTCGTGGCTTATGTGGTGTATCAAATCATTAACGATAAAAAATCGAGCGGTGCTTCCGCACCCGCCGCCGCACCGGCCGAACCCAAAGCAGAGAAACCGCAACCGGCAAAAACCGTTGAAACCAAACCTGCTCCAGCGGCGAAAACAGTTGTTGACGTAAAAGCAGCTACCGAAGCGCCAAAAACAACCGCTACCGCCAAAGTAGTAGCGCCAACTCCGAAAGCAGCGCCTGCCGCTGAACCGGCTGCAGTAAAATCCGCTGCAACACCGCCAGTTAAACCAACTGCAGCTAAACCTGCGGCTCCCAAACCAGCCGCAGCCGCAAATCCGGCCAAAACAGAAGCACCAGCCGCCTCAACGGAACCACAAACAGTTAAAGGTACTGGCTTAAAAGATCCTAAAACCGGCGAAATTGTCACCGCCTACTCTAATTATCGTTTTGCTAAACGTTGGGTAAAAGAAGCGCTCGTTGCGGAAAAGCTGGTGGACAAAGTTTATAAAAACGATGAGTTAAATGCCGATATCGAAGGGAAAATCAGAGTCGGCATCAGCAAGCTCGAAGCCATGAAGAAATACCAACCTTAATTAATAAAACAGATGGTTTCGAGCAGATTAATTGCTCGTATAGCATTAATAATAAATACATTTTATTCAAGATTTAATTTTTTCAGCCGGTAGCGAAACGACCTGAAGCTTAGGCCGAGTTGTTTCGCTGCCGCCATTTTATTCCATTTGTTTTCTTCCAACGCCGCGGTAATGGCTTTACGCTCGATGGCATCCAGATAATCTTCCAGGTTTTCGGCAGAAGGATCGTAGTCGGGATGTTCTATGTCACTGGTCGCGATCAGCGGCAGGTTTAAATCGTCCATTTCAATAGTATTGCCATCGTACAGCGCCAACGCCCGCTCTAAAATATTTTCCAGCTCACGGATATTGCCGGGAAAACGGTAACGTTGCAAAGCCGACAGCGCATCCGGAGACATCTGCGGCTTGTTGTCATCCGATGTCAATTTAATCAGGATGTGATCCGTCAACATCGGAATATCTTCGGTTCTTTCCCGTAACGGCGGCAATACTAAATCGATGACATTAATCCGGTAATACAGGTCTTGCCGGAACAAACCGTCTTTGACCATCTGGCCGAGATCGCGGTGTGTCGCGCTGAGCAGGCGCACATCGACGGGTATCTCAACCTGTTCGCCAACGGGGCGGATTTTCTTTTCCTGAATCGCCCGCAATAATTTTACCTGTAAGCTTTGCGGCAGGTCGGCGACTTCATCAAGGAATAATGTGCCGCCTTCCGCTGCCTGAAACAACCCTTTTTTATCATTCAACGCTCCGGTAAAGCTGCCTTTTTTGTGGCCGAAAAACTCGCTTTCCATTAATTCGTGCGGAATAGCCCCGCAGTTAATGGCAATGAAAGGCTTTTCGCTCCGCGAACTGGATTGATGGATTAAGCGCGCCACCAATTCTTTGCCCGAGCCGGACTCCCCGCTGATGTAGACGGGCGCCTGGCTGCGGGCTAATTTATCGATTTTGGAGCGAATTTCCCGCATGACGGAAGATTCGCCCAATAAAATATTACGGGTTCGCCTTTCTTTGGGTAATTCCGGATTCGATAATTTCAGCGCACTGCCAATCAGTTGCCTGAGTCCGGCCAAATCGATAGGTTTGGAGACGAAGTCGAACGCGCCTTTTTTCATCGCCTGGATGGCGGTATCGATACTGCCCTGCGCGGTAATAACCGCAATAGGCACAGGCATGGATAATTTATGAATGAAATCAAGTAATTCTAGCCCATTGCCGTCGGGCAGTTTCATGTCGGTCAAACAGACGTCGTACCGTTTCTGCTGAAGCATTTTTTTGGCGTCGCCAACATTTTCGGCCGAATTCACGTCGATATTCATGCGTGACAGCGTTAACTCCAGGAGTTCGCGAATATCGGGTTCGTCGTCAACAATTAATGCCAGTGGGTTTTTCATATTTCGATTGTATCCATAGCTGCGTCACGCAAACAAAGACTAAAACAGCTGCGCCTGTCGTCGGTTAAATAATCCTTAAAAGAGCATCTTAAGGTTGCAAAAAATTGTTAACTGTTTGAAATTAAGCGGCAAGGAGGCGCTTATGGCAGAACAGATCATTCACCCTTTGGGTGAACCCGAACCGAAGGCATTAATTCCGTATGCTGAACCTGTCAGGGTAGAAACATTTGGCGGCAGGATCCATGTGGAATGGGATCCACAAGCATCGGTGACGGCGATGGGGCAATTGCCCTTTTTCATAGAATTTTTGCACATCAGCGGATTGTTTGGAGATTGGGTGTCACGATGCCCTTTACGCTGGGTTAGCCCCAACGCCCCGAGAAAACGCAATGTGCTGGGGACGCTATTGCTTTCAGTGTTGTCAGGGCACAAACGCTATGCCCATATCAATGGCTTG
>Ga0194120_10009014_pt1 | contig 12833 bp, 6 predicted proteins | sample TA2MahCa65mmetaG_FD_148642 | JGI IMG/M metagenome (GOLD analysis project Ga0194120, IMG submission 148642) | Freshwater microbial communities from Lake Tanganyika, Tanzania - TA2015019 Mahale Deep Cast 65m | ecosystem: Environmental > Aquatic > Freshwater > Lake | place: Tanzania: Lake... | reverse complement strand
GCTCGATTCGGGTGCGCTATGAGGTCAAACCGGAGAACTACTGCGGACGGGTGAAGCTCGCCTGCATCCTCATCTGGGCGCGCATCTGGCATCGGCTCAAAGCCGCGTACGCGGATTGAGATAGACTCTAAGTGGCCGATCTGATCCGCTGCATGGCGCTTGCTGGACGCACCTATGCGGATGATACTTTCGGCATCTTCGTCGTTGAACGGCTTGCCGTTGTTAAACGCTACGATGCGATGAGGCTCGATTCGAAACGCAAGCTTGGTAGAACGCGCGTCTTCCGCGTTCTGGACAAGCTCCGCCACGAAATGGGTCTGCTCACGGTTGAGGCGTTCTCCGAGAGTCCGAACCGCATTCTCCAAGTCTTCGCGGTTCAGTGAATCCCCGTCGCGTCGTCGCGTCAGTAACTCGTCGATATGTTGTTCAGGTGTGGCGTCCGATGCCTTCATCGCATCCACTCCGCTGTCATCAATCCGCCTTGCTCTCGCACCGTCTGAGTCGCCTTTTCCCATCTGTCTGGCGATAGTCGTACTTCCGAAGAAGCCGTTTCACCATGACGCGAAGCATCGCCTTCACGATCTCTTGCCCGCCGGGGCGCGAGTAGGCGAGTCTCATGCGGATCGTCTCCCGGATGATCGGGAACACGCGGTGGTGCGCACGCTCTCGGCGATCATCTGGTAGGACCCGTGACGGCGCTGGCGCGCAGTTCGCGAATCACGGTCACCCGGATCGGACTGGGGAAGTGCACCTCCGACTGCACCTTGCGGGCGAGCTCGCGCGCCAGCACGTGGGCTGCGTCGTCGTCCACGCGAGCCGCCTCCACGATCACTCGGAGTTCGCGTCCGGCGTCGATGGCGAATGCTCGGTCGACGCCCTCGAACGACATCGCGAGCTGCTCCAAGTGGCTGAGCCGGCGCACGTAGGATTCGAGCGTGTTCCGGCGAGCCCCGGGCCGCGCGGCGGAGACGCGGTCGGCGACCTGCAGGAGAACCGCCAGCGTCGTTCGCGCCTCCACGCCTTCATGATGCGCCTCGATGGCATGGATCACCTCCGGCGGTTCACCCAACCGCTTCAGGAGCCCGACACCGGCATCGACGTGGTTTCCCGGCGACAACCGATCCGATGCCTTCCCAATGTCGTGCAGCAGACCGGCGCGCTTCGCATGCTCGCTGTTCTCGCCGAGCTCCGATGCCAGCGACGCCGCGATGACCGCGACATCCTTCGAATGCTGCAGGACGTTCTGCCCGTAGCTGGACCGGAACCGCAGCCGCGCCAGCAACTTCATCGCCTCTTCGGGCAAGTCGATGATATCGAGGTCGGCAGCGACCTGCCGGGCTTCACGCTCCGCGTCCTCTTCGAGGGCGACTTCCGCGTCAGCCACGGACTGCTCGATGCGCCCCGGATGGATTCGACCGTCGCTCACGAGCGCCTCCAACGCGCGCTGAGCGACGGCGCGGCGCACCGGGTCAAAGCACGAAACGAGAATCGCCTCCGGCGTGTCGTCTACGATCAGGTCGACGCCGGTGAGCACCTCGAACGCGCGGATGTTCCTGCCCTCGCGCCCGATGATGCGTCCCTTCATCTCCTCGCTGGGCAGCGCGACGGCGACAACGGTTCCTTCGGATGCGAACTCGGCGGCGCATCGCTCAATGGCAGTCGCGAGGAGATGGCGCGCGCGCGCGTCGAGCGACTCGCGCATCTGCTGCTCGATCCGACGGGCTGCCTGAACGCAGTCGTGCCGCGCCTCCACGGCGGTCTGAGCGATGAGCTGCCTTCGCGCATCTTTGACGGTCATCTGTCCCACACGCGACAACTGCGCCGCCAGTTCCTCCGACTGGCGCTGCAGTCCCTCCTCATGCGAGCGCAGCATCTTCTCGCGGGCAATCGCCTTTTTCGTAAGGTTCTCGCACTCGCGCTCGCGCCGTTCGAGGAGCGACTGGCGGTGCGTCAGCGCCTCATCGCGGTCGATCAGTCGTTGTTCGGAGCGCTGAACCTCGGAACGGCGCTCTCGGATCTCCTCGTCGACCTGAGTCTGGCGAGCGTACGCCGCCTGCTTCGCGTTCAGCTCCGCCTCCCGCAGGACGACATCGGCATCGCGGTAAGCGTCCTGAAGCACCTGCTTCGCCGTGCTGTGCGCGTGGGCGGACTGAGATCGCAGGTAAAGTGTATGGACGACGTAGACGAGCACGCCGCTAACGGCGATTGCGGCGAGGAGGTCGAGGTGCTCCAACATGGGTGCGCCTCTCGGACGGCGAAGGACGGGTTCGTCACGCGCGGGATGTCTCGGCTCCCGCCGCGCGGAGTGCGATCAATGTAACCCACGGAAGGTGGCGAAGCAAGCCGGCACGCGCTGCGGGCTGCCCGGATGTGCGTCTGCCGAACGCTATGCTATGATGAGATACGCCACACGTCGACGCGTCCGAAGGCGAGGCGCAGTGACCCATGCGACTTTCTGATGCCCTCGACATCGACCGGATCGCCATCGGGATGACCGCGCCCGACAAGGAGACAGCGTTGCGCGCGCTGATCGACCTCGCCGTCGAACGCGGCTGCATACACGTCGCCGATGTCCAGGTCTACGCGGATCGAGTGATGGAGCGAGAGGCGCTGCATTCGACGGCGTTGGGACACGGAATCGCGGTGCCCCACGCGCAGGCGGACGGAGTCGACGGCGTCTTCTGCTGTCTTGGGATCCTGCCGTCCGGCGTCGATTACGACTCCATCGACAACGAACCCGCCAAGATCATCTGCCTGATCGTCGCCCAGGAAGGACTCGACGGGCTGTACTTGCAGCTCCTGAGCCACATCAGCCGCCTGTTCGCCCGAGGAGACGTGCGGGAGCGAGTTCTGAGCGCGGGCGATCCGGAAGCTGTTCTCGAAGCGATCCGCGACGCCGAACGGTCGGTGACCGGCCGCGCCGCCAGACGCTAGTACTCGGTTGCATTAGAGCGTAGCCAAACGCTCGGTGAGTTGCTCGACGGTGTAGGTCCGTGGACGTCGGCGCGCTGCGGGCGTCGCTCTTCGCGTAGCGGTCACATCAGAGCGCGGGCCCGCAACAACAAGCGCGCCCACCCCTCGACGGAGAGATGGGCGCGCGCGGATGAAGCGTCGAGTCCGTCGGTCGGACCCGTAGGAGGGGAGCTACCCCCTCACACTGGTTGCGGACGGGTCGCAGGGGCGGCTCGTAGGGGCGGCTCTCAGAGCCGCCCGCTTGGTTGAGTCCCCTCTACTTGTGGATCACCATCCGCCGTGTCTCCCGGAAGGAACCCGCCCGGAGCTCGTAGAAGTACACCCCGCTCGCGACCCGCTCCCCGAGCTCGTTCCGACCGTCCCAGTACGCCGCCTCGTCACGCGACGTGTAGTACCCCGGCTCGCGGTAGCCCACGTCGAGCTTGCGAACGAGAGCCCCCGCCACGTCGTAGACGTTCACCGTGACGGCGGAACCCTCCTTCAGCTCGAAGGGAATCCACGTCTCCGGGTTGAAGGGATTGGGGTAGTTTGCGAGCAGTCGGTGTGCCGACGGCGCAGGTCGAACCGCAACCGCCGGAGGAACTGCCGCCGCGACCTCCTTCGTCGCCTGGTTGCCGCTGGCGTCGAGCGCGACGACGACCAGCGCGGGCGGCGTCGGGCTGACGATATGTCGGATCTTCGTCGGGCCCATCAGGTTGGTCGTCGCTTCCAGGAGCGTGGGATCATAGGTCACCTTGACGATCTCGCCGTCAGCCACGACGTAGCCGGAGATCGTCGCCGAGACGGTCGGTGACTTGTCGCAGGTGTCCGAAACGGAGAAGCGGACGAGGTAGAACCCGTCGGGGTTGCTGCCGTCAGGCTTCTTGCCTCCTGCCGGCACGGCTCCCTTCTTGGCAGGCTGACCGGCTGGGTTGGTCGTCGGTGTCAGCGACGCGGTGATAGCCGGCGCAGCGGTGTCTTGGACGATCACCGCTCGCGTCTTCTCCGACTTGTTTCCGCTGGCGTCCGTCGCCGTGTACGTGACGATGTACTCGCCCGGCGTGTGTGAATCGACCGCGCCGGTGATGGCAAGCGTCGGGCTCGCATCGCAGGTGTCCGTAACGGACGCTCCTGGTTCGACATAGGGACCCGGGCACTCGACCGTCATCGGATCGTCGCCGTTCAGAACGATGACCGGAGGCGTCGTATCGCTGACGATTACTCTCCGCGTCTCCTCCGACTTGTTACCGCTAGCGTCCGTCGCCGTGTAGGTGATGGTGTACTCGCCCGGCGTGTGTGAATCGACCGCGCCGGTGATGGCAAGCGTCGGGCTCGCATCGCAGGTGTCCGTGACTGTCGCGCCGGATTCGACATAGGGACCCGGACATGCGACCGGCATCGGATCGTCTCCGTTCAGGACGATGACGGGACGCGTCGTGTCGGAGATCGTCACTGGGGTGCTACATGTGACGGGTAGGTGCGTTCCATCGCTCACGGTGATCGTGACGATCGTTTCACCGTGCGCGAAAGGGCGTGACACGGTAACGACGGTCGGCGTCGGCGCAACCACGCGACTTCGGTGCATCTCGGTGCCACCGATCGTCCAGATAACCTCAAGCTCGTCACCATCGAGGTCTTCAACAGTTGCCGGGATCGTCACGAGCGTTCCGTCTGCTCCAGCGCACTCGGCGCTCAGCGATTCCGGACACGACACGGTCGGCGGTGCGTTTGGTGACGTGACCTCATAGGTCGCTAAGCCGATCTGGACGACGTAGCTCGGAGCGCTGTAGCCGCCGTTGTACCACATGCGCAGTTCTCGCCCGACAGAAAGAAGCGTTTGACCGCCCACATTTGGCGAATCCCACGTGCCGGGGGCCGCACGCATGACGGGAGTAGTGTCCTTAACCCATGTAACTCCGTCAGCCGAGAACGCGTGACCAACGGCGCTGACACCAGTTCTGTCGCCGCCGGTGTACCATAGTTCCCAACCGCCATCCGTTTGGAGAACGGATGGCGATCCCACGTATCCACCGTCCCAGCTGGAGTCGGGTCCGCGGCTGACGATCCTGCCCCCATCCAACCACGAGATTCCATCATTCGAAGTGGCATACCGAATGTGCCAGTCGCCGTGTCCCCACGTGGTGTACCACATCGTCAGCGAAGCACCCGTCTTGGCGACGTGGCCGACATATATCTCGTCAGTTCCTGGGAATGCGCCCGTTGGGATCACCGGATTACCACCGTACCTCGTCCAACGGATTCCGTCGGCGGACGTCGCATAGCCGACTGCCATCTGTCCGCCGGTACCGCTGTGCCCGCTATACCACATCTTGAGGATGCCGCCATCGCGGATCACCGATGGATTGTGCAGGCTCTGCGCTTCCCAATCACGATATCGGCTCCCTATTGGGCTCAATACTCTCCCGTGTTTGACCCATGTCACCCCGTCGACGGACGTCGCATATCCGATGCTGACAGCTTGGGAGCCCCAGATGTTCCCTGCATACCACATCTTGTAGATGCCTTCATCAAAGATGACGCAGGGCTCGCTGATCCATGTCCCGTCCCAGTCTCCGGGTGTGATCGTGACGACGGGATTCGACGGATTCTTGATCCAACCGGTTTGCGCCATGGCGCTTTGCGCCGTCACGTGACAAAGGAACCCGACGATCGCGCACACTGCAAGCGCCCTGCCCAAACCGCGCAAAAGACGACGCGCTGACATCGGTAGTCTCCTTTCGAACCGTTTCCGTTGCGACTCATAATGTACGATGACATCGCGGCTGGTTGATCGAGGCGTTGACCTCCGTTTCCGTTACGGCTCATGCGTTGCGTATACTCTCGTTAGAGAGCGAATCGATCGCGACGACTCATTCGCAACACTTGCGCTTGTCCAGCCCGTGCGCGCCCTAACGCGACGCGTTCGGGTCGGTCCTTTCGAAATCGTGTCTCATCACGCGATGGACACCGCCTTCCGTGAAGACACGCCGGCGACGCCTTTCACTTCCGAACGACGACCCTCAACGCGCACGCGACGATATCGCCCGGCGCGCTGCGTCCTGCCTCCTCCAACCAGATCGACCGAACGCGCCCCTGTTCCTGAACCTCGCTGAACTCGCTATCGCCCCAATCGCTGACGTCGTTGCCGTCGTCCCACACGGCTTTGCCGCATCCCCACGTCGTCACCGACGCAAGGTACTTCGCGTCTGTCTGGGGCCCGGCAACAGTCCACCAGTAATAGGTACCCTCGTGCTCCGGCGCGCCGAAGCGTACCGGCACGCGAACGCGGTGGACGCCGGGCAGCATCTTCTCGACGGACGCGTAGTTCCGTGTCCTGTCGCCCCAGCCGGGGACCGTCACCACATAGAAGTCCGCGTTGGGTCCCGAACTGTTCCCAACATCGACATCGAGCCAGCCCTCGACCGTCTCGCTGGGCCGCGCGTAGAGTGTCCTGTCTTCAGCCAGAGGCAGCCCGTTGACGAATCCGGACACGAGGCGCAGCGAATCCTCCATCTGCTTCGGTCGCGGCTCACGAACGACCGTCTGCAGTTCTGCCGTTGGCTGTACGGAGACGCGCATGTCGTCGAAGTAGACGGGCATGCCAACCCGGTTCCACCCGCCACCCAGGTAGACGCCGGCAACCGGACGATTGACGTGAATCTGCGCGTCTGCCGCGCCTGCCGATATCCACTCGCCGACGCGCACGTCGTCCACGGTGAGGTCGTACGCGGCGACCTCCGTTCGATAGACGATCTGTAGGCGAACGGCGTCATGGGCGGGCGTCCGTGGGATCGGGACGAAAACGTCCGATCTGTTGTAGACCCACACACCGTTGTCGGTGCGGTGGACCAAACCGAGCTGCATCGGTTCGGGATCGTGATCGATCAGGAGACCAACGCCCGTGTTCGCCCGCCCTTCAGCAGGCTTGAGCCAGAGCTCAAGCGTCACGGTTCCCGATACGGGGTCGAAGAGCTTCCCAACGAAGTGATCGTTCCGCGCTACGCCTCCGCCCGGCACGGACGCGAAGGAGCGGCTCTGAAACTCGACGCTGCTCGGGTTGCTCCACGGCGCGAGCGGAACCCAGCCGACATGCTCCTGGCCGGGCGAGACGATCTCGCGCGTCCTCGGTTCCTTCGTAGTCACCGGAGACCCTTTGGCCATCTCCCGATTAACCTCGCCTAGCACCACGACGCGCATCGTCCGCGTTCCCTCCGGCGACGGAGCGACCTCCTGCGCGGGCTGTTGAAACACCGTCGCTCCGAGTAACGCCAGGCTCAGGTGCAGCCCCAGCGAGATGCCCACTCCGTACCGCGCGTCCGCGTTGGGTTGCAGGGGCGCATGGGGCACGTGAGCCGGCAGACGCTCCATGACCGACCGGACTATCTCCCACCCGGCCGGCAGAGCGAGCACCCGCGTCCGAAGCGCTGCCACGGCGCGTTCCCGATTGCCGCTCCGCGCGAAGAACCGATCGAGCCTCTCCTTCGCGCGGGACAGCCGCTTCGCGAGCGCAGACGGGCTGATTCCCAGCGCCTGGGCGACGTCCTCCGGGTTCTTCCCTTCCATGACGCTCAACACGAGCGGCACGCGCAGCGAGTCCGGCAAGGCGCGCAGACCTGCCATCGCGAGCCCGCGCATCTCCTCCTCGTCCTCGAATAGCTCCTGATCGATGTAAGGATTCGGCGTGTCTGCCAGGAACTCGATGCCCGATGGGATCTCCCTGCGCCGCTGGCGCATCAGGTTCTTGGCAGTGTTCCCCGCGATCTGGCATACCCAGCTCCCGAAGGAGTCCGGCTTCCTCAGCGTGGCAAGCTGCCGATACGCCTTGAGGAACGCCTCCTGCGCCACGTCTTCTGCCAGAGAATCATCGAGCGTCCGCGCGAAGGCGATGGCGCGGACTCGTCTCCCATGCCTTCGCACGAGTTCCTCGAAGGCGCACTGCTCCCCACGGAGCGATCTGCGGACGAGTTCGCAATCGGGTTCGATCATCTCGCTCTTTACAAGAGGTAGACACACAAAAGAGGCGATCTCGGACATGAATCTGCGCCGACTCGACGACGGGTCGCGCAGTTCCATGCGACGCGATAGGCATCAAAGTCCCGTAGGGGCGGGTCTGAGACCCGCCCCTACCACCTCAAGACCTTCGATCAAGCCATCAATCTACGACACAGACCACTCAGAGATACGCGACCGCGCCGTCGCGCTGGTAGGAGAACCCTCGATGCCAACGCTTCGCCGGGAACCGACCGAACACCTCCTCGTTCAGCTCGACGCCGTAGCCCGGAGTGTCGGGAACCTCGATGGTGCCGTGCTTCACCCGTAGCGGCTCCTTGACCCACAGCGACCGCGGCTCGGCGTCGTCGGGGATGTATTCGAGGATGAGGAAGTTCTGCGTCGACGCGGCGAAGTGGACGTTCACCGCCGTCGCGACGGGTCCCATGGGGTTGTGCGGCGCGATGTTCGTGTAGAACGCCTCCGCCATGCCGGCGATCCGCTTCATCTCGCCGACGCCGCCCGTCAGGCAGATGTCGGGCTGGAGGATGTCCGCCGCGCCGAGGACGAGCGCCTCGCGGAACTCGAACTTCGTGTAGAGCATCTCGCCCGTGGCGATGGGGACGTTCACCTTGGCGCGGACGCCGGCAAGCGCAGCGATGTTCTCCGGACGCAGGGGTTCCTCGAAGAAGAAGGGCTTGTAGGGCGCGAGGGCATCCGCCATTTGGATGGCGCGGATCGGTTCGAAGATCTTCGCGTGCGGATCGACGCCGATGTCGATATCGTCGCCGAGGGCGTCGCGCAGCCGACGGAGCCGCTCCGCCGCGACGCGCGGGTGGGAATTGACGGGCTGCTGGTCGCTGCCGGGTTCGAAGGGCCCCATCTTGAACGCCGTGTAGCCGTAGCGCTCGATGAGCCGGAGCGCCTGATCCGGGTCCGCCCCGATGCCCTGGTACACACGGATACGGTCGCGGCACTTGCCGCCTAGGAGCCGCCACACGGGAACGCCGAGCTCCCGCGCGGACACGTCCCACAGCGCCTGCTCGATCCCGCTGATCGCCGCGTTGACGACGGAGCCGCCCGGGAATCGGCTGAACGTGTACATCTTCTGCCAGAGGAACTCGATGTTGCGCGGGTCCTCGCCGACGAGCCACTCCTCGAAGTCGTGGATGACCTCGACGGTCGCCGTGTCGGGTCCGCACGAGTAGGCTTCGCCGATCCCCTCGATGCCGTCGTCGGTGACGACCTTGACGAAGAGGTGGTTCCGCCCTCCGTTGACGAGATAGGTGTTGATATGCGAGATTTTCACGGCGCTATCCTTTCCGATGGGTGAGCCCGGCTGTAACGTGGCATTGCCGACGCTTCGTTTCTAGTTGGTGTCCGCGCCAGCGCCGGATCGTCGCGCGGCGCGATCCTCGACTCGCCCGCACGCTGACAGGAACCGACTGAGGAGCCGACTAGAGCCATGTGGCAACTGACACACCGCGCCGGATGTATCGCGCTGGCATTCGCGCTGTGCGCCGGCGCGATCACGCCCGTCGAAGCCGCGACGAAGAAGACCACCAGCTCCCGGTCTTCAAAGAGCGCCAAGGCGAAGAAGAAGACATCCAGTAGGACGGCGAAAGCCAAATCCTCGAAGTCCAAGTCCAGAGCGACGGCGAAAGCGAGAACCGTCAAGAAGGCTCCCGAAGCGCCGAAGCCGCCGTATCAGGCGTACATCGTCGTCGAAGCCGAGACGGGCAAAGTCATCACCGAGAAGCAGGCAGACAGGTCCTGGCAGCCCGCATCGCTCGCCAAGATGATGCTGACGCTCATCGTGATGGAACACATCGCCGAGGGCAAGATCGCGCTGGATACGCCCGTCAAGGCGTCCGCATACGCCAGCAGCATCGGCGGTTCCCAGGTCTACCTGAAACAGGGCGAGACCCACTCCCTCGAATCGATGATGCAAGCCATCGAGATCGCCTCGGCGAACGACGCGTGCGTCGCTGTCGCCGAAGCTGTGGCGGGAACCGACAGCGCGATGGTCGAGTTGATGAACGCGCGCGCCAAGTCGCTGGGCATGGGCAACACGCGTTACGTGAACGTCCACGGTCTGCCGCCGGACGCGGGCAAGCCCGACAACGTGACGACCGCCCGCGATACGTCGATCCTCGCCCGCGAGCTCGTCACGCGGTTCCCTAAGCTTCTCGAATGGACATCGACCGTCGAAGCCCCCTTCCGCGACGGGAAGTTCAAGCTTTACAGCACGAACCACTCGTTCCTGCGCAACTTCCCCGGCGCCGACGGGCTCAAGACCGGCTATCACAGCGGGTCAGGGTTCAACCTCGTCGCGACGGCGAACCGAAACGGCGTGCGGCTGGTCTCCGTCGTCCTGGGGAGTCCATCGCCGGCCGTCCGCGCCAACGAGACGATGGCGCTCCTCTCGAACGGCTACGCGACGCATGAGCGCCGCGTCGTCCTCAAGTCGGGCGAAGCGATGTCGGACCTCCTCTATGTGGAGAAGAGCGAGCATCAGTATGTGCCTTTGAAGGCTGGGAGCGACCTGACGGTCTTCGCCAATAAGACGGACTTCTCGCGAGTACGTCTGTCGCTGGAGAGCGTCGCCGAACTGACCGCGCCGGTCGAGGACGGGTTCCCGGCAGGCACGATCGTCGCGACGCTCGACGGCAAGCGCGTCGGATCGGTCGCCGCCGTCGTCAGCCAGGATGTGCCGAAGGCGCGGTTCCTCTGGAGCTTCTGGAACTGGCGCACGCCCAAGCCCACCGTCGAGGAGTTCCTGGAGCTCCGACAGGCTGGGATGAACGCTCCGACCAGCTTCTAAGCCGATTGCATGCGCGATGCCGAAGGGGTGAGCCGCTCTGGCGCTCGCCCCTTCGTCGTGCCCGCCAGTTCCTGACGAGCCGACGGGCACAGCCCGCCGCACTGCCCCCACCTACCGGAGCCGACGCCAAGGCTCTATGATGGACACCGATTCATGACGGATTCGTGGATCGTTGTACCACTGTACTAGCGACGACGCGCCGCCGAGACAGGGGGAGGTGGTTTCCCGTAGAACCGGATTCCGTCCTCGTCCGCGAATGCCTTGCTGGGAGCCGCCATGCCTTCGCGCAGCTCGCGCGCAGGTACGAGAGGCGTGTCTTTGCCATTGCTTACGCACTGCTGCTCGATCCGCACGAAGCCGAGGACGCGCTGCAACAGACGCTCCTGATCGCCTATGAGCGGCTCGGCACGCTGCGCCGACCGGACAGCTTCGCCGCGTGGGTGTCCCGCATCGCTGATCGCACCGCCAGGCATCGGCTCTATCACATGAAGCGCGAAGTACCGACGGACATCGCCGCGACGATGCAGGATCGCCCCACTTCCCACGTCGAGCAGGCAGCCTTCGAGCGCAAGGAGGACCTGCGCCGACTGGCGACCAGCGCGCTGGCGTCGCTGCCGACGTCGCTCCGGACGCCCCTCGTGATGCGATGCATGTATGACAGCTCGTACGAGGACATCGCCGAGAGCCTCGCCATCAGCGCCAACGCAGCGGAGATACGCGTCCGTCGCGCGCGCGTTGTCATGCGCAGCTACTTCGCGCGGTGGAACCTGGAGGAAGAGTGCCTCGACATCCTGCGATCGCACTGCATCGCGCTGCCGATCGGTCTTCAGGCGGTCGATGCCGTCGTCAACGCGATCCACGGGAAGCCAGCCCCGAGCACAGGCGCGTCCCAGTCGGCGGGGTACGGCTGGGGCATCGCCGGAGCAGCCGCCGTCTTGACGTTAGTGGGAGCAATGGCGTTTCCACAGCCGGCGCAGGAAGTGGCGCCTTCGCCGGAGGGAACGCGGACGATGCAGGTGCGACTGTTGGGAGACATCAAACGCGAGGCAGTCATAGCCACGCCGACACCCGGCAAGATCGCGAAGCCCCGCGAGATCATCAAGCCGGGCGAGGAGCATTTCGGTTGGACGCCGCTAAACCCACGCGTTGACCCGACGAGCGTGGGGTTTCAGAGCCAACACTTCGCCTCCGCGCCCGGCGGAGCCGTCGTGCAGAATGACCATAGCGTCGCGAAGCACTTCGATCCGGTAACGGGAACGGTGACGCTCGAGCTCTGGTTGAAGCCCGCTGAAGGTCGGGCGAACACGAGCGTCGGGTTCCTATCTGGGAACGTTATCGATGCGCCGGGTATCACGTTCGTGATCCGAGACGACAGCGGTGTATGGCGATACGTCCGATCCGGTGTGCCGGTCCCGCTGCCGCGCGTTCTCGATGCCGCGCGTTTCCGCATCGTCTATCGAACGGAGGCGGCGGCGTACGACCTCTATGTCGACGGCGCGCTTATCGACGAGTGGATTCCCGCGATATCGCGCGAACAGATGGATCGTCTGAACCAGCCCGTGAACGGCGTCGTGTTGGCCAGCGGCTGGAACCGGATCGGGCATCCCGCCTACTTCGACGACATGCGGCTCGATGTCAAGCCGACGGGTTCGCTGCGTCCCGTCGTCTTCGAACCCTATCCACAGGACCCCGAGGAGTCGTTGAGGCTCGTCGCCGGGAGCATCAACGGCGCGCCGGTGCCGACGGATCGGGTTCTCCTCGTGAGACCGACCGAGGCGGTCGAGGGCTGGCTCGATCTCGACGTCACGAACACGAGCGGACCGAACGGCGACTACTACGTCGTGACGGTTCCCGGCTGGGGTGATCGGACGCGGAACTATGCGTCCGTCGCGAAGGTACCGCCCGGCACGCATCGGGTTCGCGCGCCGGTGCGCTTCGACGCGCCGGATCGAGAGGGCGAGTATTACTTCTGGACGGTGGGCGGGGCTCAGACCGAAGCGATGTTCATCGCCTCGACGACGAGTTGGGTCAACGGAGAACCCGTCTGGGGCGACGGCAACGACGTCGC
>Ga0194120_10009008_pt1 | contig 12841 bp, 12 predicted proteins | sample TA2MahCa65mmetaG_FD_148642 | JGI IMG/M metagenome (GOLD analysis project Ga0194120, IMG submission 148642) | Freshwater microbial communities from Lake Tanganyika, Tanzania - TA2015019 Mahale Deep Cast 65m | ecosystem: Environmental > Aquatic > Freshwater > Lake | place: Tanzania: Lake... | reverse complement strand
GATCTGCCGCAGCTTCGTGACGATCTGTTCAGCGCTATGTCGTTTCCTGGGCATCGTCTTGGGTTCCTTTCCAAACTGATTATCTCAATCAGCCTGGCTCAAGAAAACCCGGTCAGGTCAATGACCGCGCGCGAGTTCGGCGCCGGCCGCCAGCGCCTGCAGCTTCTGGCGGGCGAGATAGCGCGGCAGCGCCGAGAAGCCGCAATCGGCGGTGGCGATCAGGCGCTCGGCCGGGGCGTGCTTGAGGCAAAGCGCAAGCCGCTCGGCGACGTCGGCCGGGGTTTCGAGCCGGAAATTCTTCACGTCGATGACGCCGGCGGCGACGATGTAATCCTTGGCCAGCGTCGCCAGCAGTTCCGAATCGGCCATCTGGCGGTTGGCGAATTCCAGCATCAGCACGTCGCAATCCAAGGCCGTCATCGCGTCCATCAGCGGCCCCAGCCGGCGATCCGCCATCGGCCGGCCGGCATTGTTGCCGAAGCAGACATGGACCGCGCGCTGGGCCTCGACGCCCGCCAGCGCGCGGTTGACGGCCAGCGCGCCGTCCTTGGCCGAAAGCCCGTGCGGGGCGCGGCTGATGCCGGGTTCGTCGAGCTGGACGAAGGCGGCGCCGGCCGCGGCCAGGGCCTTGAGCTCGGCGTTGACGATGGCGATCAGCGTCTCCAGCACCCCCGGCGCCGGCGCGATCGACATGGCGAAGGTCAGCGGCCCCGGGATCGCCACCTTGAGCGGCGCGCTCGCCGGCGCCAAGCGCTTCAGCGCCAGGAACTCCTCGACCGCGCCCAGGCCCTTGGGTGCCGCGATCGGCTCGCGGGCGACGAAGCTGGGCGCCATGTCGTAGCCGGCGATGCCGAGGCGCCGGCGCGGCGCCTGGCGCTCGAGCCCGCTCAGGCGGTCGAACATCTCGTAGACGAAGCGCTGGCGGCGCAGCTCGCCGTCGCTGAGGATGTCGATCCCGGCCTCGATCTGATCGGCCAGCACGATGCGGGTGGCGTCGTCGAGCAGTTCCTCGACATCGCCCGCGCCCCAGCCGCCCTTGCGGACTTCGCGCCAGGAGGCAAGGAACCAGCCCGGCGCGGCGTAGGAGCCGACCCCCATGGTCGGCAACAATGGCGTCGCCTTGGGGCTCATCCGCGGCTCGGCTGCGCCGCGGTCAATTGGCGAAGGGATCGGCTACCGCCACCGCCGGCGGCGGAGCCGAGGCCGCACCGGGCGCCATCGGCTTGGGCTGGCCCGGCGCCGCCGCCGGCGCCACGCCCGAGGCGCGCTTGTTGGCGTCCTCGACCCGCTGCACCAGCACCAGCGCCAGGTTGAACAGCACCCGGCTGCTGATCTCGGGCAGCGCCTTCATCGCCTTGGTCAGGAAGTCCTGCGACATCACCAGCAATTCGACGTCGGAGGCGGCGATGACGTCGGCGGTGCGCGGCCGCGCCGACAGGAAGGCCATCTCGCCGAACAGCCCGCCCTTGCCGAACTTGGCCAACAGCTTCTGGCCGTCCTTGAGCGGGCTGCGCACTTCGACATCGCCGGTGAGGATGATGTACATCTCCTTGCCGATGGCGCCGGCGCGGACGATGACGTCGCCGCGCTTGCCGCGCAGCATGGTGCCGTATTTGAGGAACTTCTTGGCGTCGCGGTATTCCAGCCCGGCCAAGAGCGGAATGCCGACCAGCGGCGTCTGGTGCATCTTGTCGGTCAGCAGCTTCCAGAACTTCTCCTCGTCCATGCCGCCGGATTGCTGGGCGGCGGATTGGGGGAATTTCTGCAGGAACCAAGCCGAGGTCTCGCGGCCGTTGGGGAAGCCCTGGGCCAGGCGCGCCAGGGGCGAACCCATCGTACTGAGGTGCTGGACGTCCTCCAGCACCATCACCAGCGGCACCTGGTATTCGTCGACCTCGTTGACGAAATTGTCGCCGAAGCGGCGATAGCCCAGCGCCTCGTAAAGCGCGACATGCGCCGGCTGGCAGTGGCAGAAGTCGAACTTGCTGCCCTGGCCGCGCACGGTCTTGTAGGCCGCGCCCAGCAGCAGCGCCGGCGCGTTGGTGGTGCGGTAGTCGCGCGAGACGATCACCGGATCGGTGAAGGAGATGGCGTCCTTGACCACCGCCTTGAAGGTCTCGACTTGGTAGGCCTTGGCCAGGCGCTCGGGCAGGGGGCCCAGCTTCAGCAGGTTGATGCGCACCGCGCCGGCCACCGCGCCCTGGCGTCCGGTGACGAAGAAATGATAGGCGCGGTCGTCCATGGCGTCGCGCACGGTCTTGGCGGTGGCGTCGGCGCCGGGCGGCGACAGCCCCAATTCCTCGACCAGAACCTTGTAACGGAATTCGTAGATCCGCTTCCGATCGGCCTCGTTCTGAGCGATCTTGAATTCGAGCTTGATGGCTTCGCCGGGGGCAGCGCTCATGGCGTAAGTGTAGACCGAGGGGCGGAGCCGGGGGAAGGTGGAATCGACCGGCCGCACTCGGCCGGCAGGTCGATTCGCCGGACGCGTTCATGATCGCAGTCCAATGTCGTAACGTGACAGGATCGAGGGCTTGAAAGGAGCCAAGGCCATGGCCGAACCGGCTGCGCCAGTCAAAGCCAAGTTGACCGCATCGGCGCCGGTGCTGTTGGTGCGCGACGTGGTGGCGGCGGCAAATCATTATCGCGATGCGATGGGCTTCGGTTACGACAAGATCTGGGGCGATCCGCCGGGCTTTGTCATCCTCGGCCGCGACGGCACGTATCTCATGCTCAAGCAGGTCGACGATGCGTCGGCGATCGTGCCGCGCGGGCGGGTCTCGCAAGGGCTGTGGGACGCCTATTTCTGGGTCTCGGATGCCGACGCGCTCCATGCCGAGTTCCGGCGCCGCGGCGCCGTCATCGCCTACAAGCCTTGCGATCAGCCCTATGGCTGCCGCGAATTCGGCCTGCGCGACCCCGACGGCCACGAGATCGGCTTCGGACAGGTGATGGGGTAGTTGGCGCTCTGGACGTCGTCATTAGCGGCTGTTGCTATCCGAACCGAGATGCCGAGGCGCATCCATCGATTGATGAAGCACGCGGACGACGAAAATGCCCGGCTGTTCGATCACGTAATATATCGCGTGCCGGCGGTGATGATGGCGCCGCAAGCCAGGATGAAGATCGTCCACTGCCTGTCCCATGCCTGGATTGTCCGCCAACGCATGAAGGCAATCGCGCAAGGATAGAAAGTAGACTTCGGCATTGGCCTCGCCGAATGTCTTAAGCGAATAGGCCAGGATCTCGTCCAAATCGGCATCGGCGCGATTTGACAGGACATAGGGCATGACCGATCCGATCTGACTTTTCAGCCTCAGATCGTATCTTGCATCATGTTCGCGCAGTCCGGTCAGGTGCCGCGATGACGTCTCTTGGCGGCGCTCAGTATGTCTTCGGCCTTGCGGCGGCTGCGGCCGCTGGCAAGGCCTTCGGCGATGGCGGCGCGCAGGTCGGAGCGGCGCTGCTGATCGTGGCGGATCAGGTCGCGGATGTAGTCGCTGGCATTGGCATATTCGCCGCCCTTGACCTGGGTCTCGACCCAATCGCGCATCGGATCGGGCAGGGATACGTTCATGGTCGCCATCGCAGCCTCCTGGGGTGATGGAATGATGGCATACTTTGCCAAATATTGCCATCGCGAACAGTGGGCAGCAATTCTTCCCCACATCCAAGGTCCGACGAGCAGGGGGTAGACAGGTGTTTGATTCGGTACTTTCGCGACTTAATATGGGATCGACGAAGGATTTAGACGAACTAGGCCAAATGCACCCTCAAAAGCCGGGCATCTACCTCGTTACGTTGAGAAACAGCGAGCCTATCTCGGTCAATGCCGATAGGCGGCGGATTGCCGATCGATGCATTAAGGTCAACAAATTGAATTGCAAAGTCGGTCGCGCAGTGAATTTGGCAGTGCGGTTTCGCAATTATCAGCGGACTTTCGGTAGCCATAACGTCCAAAAAGACAATTTCGAAGTGCTCGATGTCGTCGAGAGTCTTGCGGCTATCGTGCCAATAGAGAAAGAAATTCTGAGCGCCTTGGCGGATTATCGGATCAGGGGTTTGAATGGTCGGTTGAATGAATGGCTCGAACGAATTGAACCGCAGCAAGTCAAAGCTATCGTTTGTCCTATTCTCGCGACCTTCCGGAGATCGGACTCGGCTAGCGAGAAGCGAAAGGGGGCTCTCGTGAATCGTCAAACCGAAAATAGGGGGCTGGAATCATGCGACGGACAGGATCCGACGAAAACGATTTTGGCTCTGAACAAATTGAAAAAATTGGGATTCACGTACTCCCATTTCTTGAAAGTCCATCACTTCGAGTGAGAAACCATGGAAAGTCATCTGAGATATTGCCACAAGACAAGTCAATTCAGGCCTTGCAGCAGTAACGCCAAGGTTCAGAGGCGGCTGAAACACATTCTCGATCAAGTCGAGTCGAGGTCCAAGGACGGCGAGAAAATTGACGGCCGTACTTTTGATCTTCTTGTTGGCGAGGCTGCGAACAAATTCCCCTTCTCCAAGAAATGCGTGCCTGGCTGCGCCGCGGTGTCGCCAGTGGTGGCGCCTAGCACATAGGCTTGTCGGAACCGGTTGGCCGATCGACCGCCGCGTCAAGCTGCCCTGGCGAGTTTCCAGCCGGTCTTGGTCGCCGCATAGACCCTGCGCTTGGCGGTGCGTTCGTCCAGCCGATCCAGGGCCTTGAGAAACGCGCGCACGTCGACGTCGCCGCCGACATGATTGCGGTAGATCATGCGCAACAGCCGGTCGGCCGGCCCCGGAATGCGGTTTTCGCCCTTCTCGTAGCGCGCCACTTGCTGGCTGTCGCAGCCGAACATGCGCGCGAGTTCGACCTGCGTCAGGTCCATGTCAGCGCGCAGAAAGCGGATATCCTTGCCTGATAGCGGCTTGCGGCGGTCCACCAAGTCCAGGCCGATGGCCCGGTGCAGGCCGTCCAGATCGCGGATGGACACGGCCTTCCCATGCGGCGTTTCCTTCACCTCGAATCCGCTCACGAGGTAGACGTCGTCCAGGCCGCAGCCCCTGTAGCGGAACGACGGCCTTTCGCCATCGTTTCCGTGTTTCCAAATCTGCCCGGTCATTTCAGGTCCTCCCACTCCACGGTCTTGACGAACAGGCGGTCGCTCGCAAGCATGATGGTCACCACGCCGACATCGCGATTGCCCTGGGTCCGACGCACCATTTTGCATTTCCACTCGTTGCGCGGCAGCGGCTCCGGCTGACCCGAAAGCATGCCTTGCCGCAGCGCCCGCAGCGCGTCCTGAACGGTGATGCCGCGTTCGTCCATGCGCTCGAAGGCATGGATCGACCAGTCGATATTCGCGGAGTCGGCGGCGAGCGTCCGGATCCGCTGCTCGGCGACTCTGGCCGTTAGGCGGAAGTGTGTCACCGGACCACGGCCAAAACGATCCTTCATCTTTGCCTATCATTTTGATAGGTTACGGACTTGCTGTCAAGCAGGTAACAACGACAAGATGGCACGCTTTTTATACGTTTTAAGTTCTTGACATATTCCTTCATATAAACTATATGACAGCCACCGCCAAACCTCGGGTCGTGCCGGGGTTTGGCATGCTGATGGAATTGTGAAAGACGCTCGGTCCCGGGTCGCAGGCATGCGACCTGGCGGTTTTCTGTACCCAAATCCAGGCAAGCCACAATGAATGATCTATGCCGTTTGGCACGGCCGTTGCGGCCGTGCGCCTTATGGCGAATAAGGCAAGAGCGCGTTAACCATCCCAAATCGACCCTGCCACCCGACATGCCTGGATTACTGCTTAATATCAAAGCACTAGCTAGTTACAAATTGGCTATTTGCGCGCATTTGCGCGCTTTTCCGGCTCGACTCCGCGCTTTTGGTGACCGGCTCCGCGCCTACCTGGCCCGGATTGGTCGTTTTCCGCTCCGTTGCGCTTATACCAAGCTGCGATGAGCGTGTCTCATCGCAGCTTGGAACGGCCATTGAGGCCGCGCGCCTTTCGGCGCGTAAGCCAAGGGCGCGGATGCGCCCGCCCGGCGCCTGAGGGCGCGTTGACCGGCCAGGGTCAACGCGGACCGGTATTACGTGTTGGTCGGCCGCTACTTCGCCGCCAGCTCGGCCAGTTTCAGCACCGCCTCGCGCTGGGCCTGGCCTTCGCCGTCGCGAATCGACAGCCGCACCGTCCCCGCCGCCCAGTCGATCTCGATGGCGCCGAAATTGGGCTGGCCGAAGACGTTGCCGAGGCGGTTGGGTCCCGCCTCCAGCGCGTTGGGGAAATAGCGATTGATCCCCGACGACGTGATCTCGGTCAGCGGGTAGGGCACGCCCTCGGTCTCGCGGTAAAGCGCGCCGAGATGGCGATCGCCCGACAGGAAGACGACGCCGTTGGCCCGCGTCGCCGCGATCAGGTCGAACAGCCGCCGGCGCTCGCGCGGCAGGTTGCCCCAGCGCTCCCAGCCATGGCCCTCGGCCAGCACCTGGATGCCCGAGACGATCAGCCGCAGCTCGGCCGGCTTGCGCAGTTCCGCTTCCAGCCATTGCCACTGCGCGGCGCCCAGCATGGTCTTGGCCGGATCGTCGTCGGGCAGATAGCGTTCCCGCCCGCGCGCGCCGCGGCTGTCGGTCGGCTTGAGCGCCGAACGGAAATAGCGCGCATCGAGCAGGACCACCTGCACCCGCCGGCCCGGCGGGCCGTGGATGGCGGCGTGGTAGATACCCTCGCGGCCGCGGCGCGGATCGTCCGCCGGCAGGTTCCAGAACTCGGCGAACTGGCGCTGGGCATCGGCCTTGTGGGCGTATTCGACCCCGCCGTCGTTCTTGCCGTAGTCGTGATCGTCCCAGACGGCGTGATGCGGGATGCGGTTCTTCACCGCCATGAAGCCGGCCTGGCCGCGTTGCTTGCGATAGGCCGCGGCCAGGAAGTCCGGCCCGACGCCGCCGGTATCGCCATAGACATTGTCGCCGGCGAAAACGAACAGCTCGGGCCGGTAATCCAGCACCCGATCCCAGATCGGCTGCGGCCGCTCCTGGTCGATGCACGAGGCGAAGGCGATGCGGCCAAGCGCCTGGCCGGGCGCCAGCCGCGGGCCGTCCGAGGCCGCCGGTTGCGGCTCGGCGGTGCAAGCCGCGATCAGCGCCGCGGCCAGGACAAGCAGGGTTCGGCGCATCACCAGATCCCGATATGAATGCCGTGCTGGCGGTGGCGGTTGGTGCGTTGGGCGACGTAGTCGTCGCTGACCGTGGTGCGGCGCTTGCGCGTCGCCAGCCAGTCGAACAGCCGGGCATGCATGCGGGCGCGGATGCGGTCATGGCGCGGGCTGGTGCCCAGGTCGCCGCGCTCCTGCGGGTCCAGCTCGAGGTCGTAGAGCTGCGGCCGCAGGCCCTGCCACCAGACGTATTTCCAGCGCTCGGTGCGCACCGCCATCGCCCGGCACTCGCGCACGCCGCGCCCCAGCGCCAGCCGCGCCGCGCGAAAGCCGTAATCCAATTCGCCGAACACCGCCTCGCGCCAGTCGCTCTTGGCTCCGCTCTTGCTGCCCGCGCGCGTCAGCGCCAGAAGCGAGCGCCCCTCCAGCCGATGGCGATGCGGCGGGCCGCCCAGCGCATCGAGGAAGGTCGGGATCAGGTCGATGCCCTCGACCAGCCGGGTCTCGACCGCGCCCCTCCCGGCATCGGCCGCCGGGTCGGGATCGCGCAGGATCATCGGCACCCGCCAGGCCTCTTCGTAGAACAGCTCCTTCTCGCCCAGCCAGTGATCGCCCAGGAAGTCGCCGTGATCGGCGGTCAGCACGATCAGCGTGTCCTCCCAGCGGCCAAGGCGCTTCAGCCGCTCGATCAGCCGGCCGATATGCCGGTCGAGCTGGGCGATCAGGCCCATGTAGACCGGCTTGACCGTGGCCAGGGTCTCGTCGCGGGCGAAGGACAGCGACTCGTCGTGGCGGCGATAGGCCGCCAGCGCCGGATGCGGATCGATCCACTCGAAGGCGCTGCGATTGGCCGGCGTCAAGTGCTCGGCGCCGTAAAGCGCGTGATAGGGCGCGGGCGCGACGTAGGGCCAATGCGGCTTGACGTAGGACAGATGCAGGCACCACGGCCGCTCGCCCATGTCCTCGACGAAGCCCAGCGCGCGGTCGGTCATGTAGGCGGTCTCGGAATGCTCCTCCTTGATCCGCGCCGGATGGCGGACGTTGCGCATCTGCCAGCCGCTGGCCACCGTGCCGTCGGGCGCCACGGTCGCGACGACAAAGTCGTTCCAAGGATCGTTCGACTGGTAGCCTTGCTCGCGCAGAAAGGCCGGATAGCCGCTCTCCTCGCCCGGCGGCGTGTGGCCGTCATAGCGGTCCAGGCTCTCGAACCCGCCCTGGCTCATCAGCGCGTGCAAGGCGCTGCCGCCCTCGATGCCGAAACGCTCCAGCCCCTCGGCATCGGGCAGGACATGGGTCTTGCCGGCCAGCGCCACCCGCAAGCCCAAGGGCCGGAGGTAGTCGCCCAGGGTCCATTCCGCCGCCGACAGCGGCACCCGGTTCCAGCTCGCGCCATGGCTGGCGACATAGCGGCCGGTATAGAACGACATGCGCGAGGGGCCGCACACCGCGCTTTGGACATAGGCCCGCTCGAAGCGCGTGCCCGCCGCCGCCAGCGCGTCGATATGCGGGGTCTTGAGATGCGGATGGCCGGCACAGCCCAGATAGTCGGCCCGCAACTGGTCGCACATGATGAACAGGATGTTGCGGACCTTGGCCATGGGTACGGAACCTCAGGCGATCTTGACCAACTGCTTGCCGAAATTGCGGCCCTTCAGGAGTCCGATGAAGGCCTCGGGCGCGCTCTCCAGGCCTTGGCTGACGGTCTCGCGGTATTTCAGCTTGCCCTGGACGAACCACTGCGTCAGTTCGGTCAGCGCGTGGGGCCAGCGCTCGAGATAGTCCGAGACGATGAAGCCCTGGATCATGGCGCGGTTGATCAAGAGATGCCGGACGCCGCGGGTGCCGCGATCCTCGGTGTCGTTGTACTGGCTGATCAGGCCGCAAAGCGGAATGCGGGCGCGGAAGTTCAGGAGCCGCAGCACCGCCTCCAGCACTTCGCCGCCGACGTTCTCGAAGTAGACGTCGATACCCTTGGGGCAGGCGGCCTTGAGATTGGCCAAGAGATCGCCGCTCTTGTAGTCGATGCAGGCATCGAAGCCGATCTCGCGCACCCAGTCGCACTTTTCCTTGCCGCCGGCGATGCCGACCGTGCGGCAGCCCTTGAGCTTGGCGATCTGGCCGACCACCGAGCCGACCGCGCCCGAGGCCGCCGACACCACCACCGTCTCGCCCGGCTTGGGTTGGCCGATGTCGAGCAGCCCGACATAGGCGGTGACGCCCGGCATGCCCAGCACGCCGAGCGAGGTTTGCGGCGGCGCCAGCTTGGCATCCAGCACCCTCAGCCCCTGGCCGTTGGAGACGGCGTAGTCCTGCCAGCCGCCGAAGGCCGAGACGACGGTGCCCTTGGCCAGCTTGGGATGGCGGCTGTCGACGATCTCGGCCACCGTGCCGCCGACCATGGGCTGGCCCAGCTCGGCCGAGGCGGCATAGGACTTGGAGGCGTCCATGCGGCCGCGCATGTAGGGGTCCAGCGACAGCCAAGTGTTGCGCAACAGCACCTCGCCGTCCTTGATCGAGGGCAGCGGCGCCTCGACCAGCTTGAAGTCGCTGGGCTTGGGCCAGCCGACCGGGCGGGCGGCGAGTGTGATCTGGCGATTGACCGGCATGACGGACTCCCTGAATGCGGCGGGGGCGTCTTATAGCATGCGGCTTGAGCACCGGGCGCGCCAGGGGTAAACAGGCCCGGCCATGACCGACCGCCTGGTCCTCGCGCTGGCGCAGATCGACCCGACCGTGGGCGACATCGCCGGCAATCTCGCGCGCATCCGCGCCGCCCGGGCCGAGGCCAAGGGCGCCGATCTGGCGGTCTATCCCGAGCTGGTGACGATCGGCTATCCGCCCGAGGACCTGGTGCTGAAGCCGGCTTTCCAGGCGGCCGCACGCGAGGCGGTTGAGCGCTTGGCGGCCGACACCGCCGATGGCGGGCCGGCGCTGCTGGTCGGCGCGCCCTGGCTCGAGGACGGGCGGCTTTACAACGCCGCCCTGCTGCTCGACGGCGGCAAGATCGCGGCGGTGCGCTACAAATGCGACCTGCCCAATTACGGCGTGTTCGACGAGAAGCGGGTCTTCGCCGCGGGGCGCCTGCCGGGGCCGATCCTGTTCCGGGGCGTGAAGTTGGGCGTGATGGTATGCGAGGACTGCTGGACACCCGAAGCGGCGGAATGCCTGGCCGAGTCCGGCGCCGAAATCCTGATCGTGCCGAATTGCTCGCCCTTCGAGCGCGACAAGATCGACCAGCGGCTCAATCTGGCCGTGGCGCGCGTGACCGAGACCGGCCTGCCCTTCGTCTACGTCAACCTGATCGGCGGCCAGGACGAACTGGTGTTCGACGGCGCCTCGTTCGCGCTGGGCGCCGACCGCAGTCTGGTCGCGCAGCTGCCGAGCTGGCGCGAGGCGGTGGCCCTGACCGAATGGCGCCGCGGCGCCAAGGGTTGGAATTGCACGGCCGCACCGCGTGCGGTGCCGGCCGAAGGCCTCGAGACGATCTATCGCGCCATGGTGGTGGGCCTGCGCGACTATGTCGACAAGAACCGCTTTCCGGGCGTGGTGCTGGGCATGTCGGGCGGGGTCGATTCGGCGATCTCGGCCGCGGTCGCGGTCGATGCGCTGGGCGCCGAGCGGGTGCGGCTCCTGATGCTGCCCTCGCGCTTCACCTCGACCGACAGCACCGAGGACGCCGCGGCTTGCGCGGCGGTGCTCGGCACGCGCATCGACAGCGTGGCGATCGAGCCCGGGGTCGAGGCGCTGGATCGGATGATGGCCGGAGTCTTCGCCGGCCGCGGTCGCGACGTGACCGAGGAGAACGTCCAGGCCCGCCTGCGCGGCGTGGCGCTGATGGCGTTCTCCAACAAGTTCGGCCACATGGTGCTGACCACCGGCAACAAGTCCGAAATGTCGGTCGGCTACGCCACGCTCTATGGCGACATGTGCGGCGGCTATTCGGTGCTGAAGGACGTCTACAAGACCACGGTCTACGCGCTGTCGCGCTGGCGCAACCAGAACCGGCCCGACGATCTCAAAGGCCCGGCCGGGCGCGTCATCCCCGAGCGCATCCTGACCAAGGCGCCGACCGCGGAGCTGCGGCCCAACCAGACCGACCAGGACAGCTTGCCGCCCTACGACGTGCTCGACGCCATTCTCGAGCGCCTGGTCGAGAAGGAGCAGCCGGTGGCCGCGATCGTCGCCGCCGGCTTCGATGGCGCCACCGTGGCGCGGGTCGAGCGCATGCTCTACGCCGCCGAATACAAACGCCGCCAGGCGCCGCCCGGGGTCAAGATCACGCGCAAGGCCTTCGGCCGCGATCGCCGCTATCCGATCGTCAATGCTTTTCGTGACGCGCGATGAGCGCGCGCTGTCGTGACACGCGATGAGCGCGTCGCCTGAAATGGCTCCGGTGGTCCGCTTTGCGCCCAGCCCGACGGGCCTGCTGCATGTCGGCAATGCCCGCGTCGCGCTGATCAATTGGTTGCACGCAAAATCGGCCGGCGGGCGGTTCGTCCTCAGGCTCGACGACACCGATCCCGAGCGCGACCGTCCCGAATTCGTCGCCGCGATCGAGCGCGATCTGAAATGGCTGGGGTTGGATTGGGACCTGATGATCCGCCAGTCGGATCGGCTGGACAAATACGCCGCCGCGGCCGAGCGGCTGAAAGCCATCGGCCGGCTTTATCCCTGCTACGAGACGCCCGAGGAACTGGCGCTGTGGCGCAAGACCCAGCAGGCGGCCGGGCGCGCGCCGATCTACCGCCGCTTCTGCACTGGGGTCGACGACCGCTCGCGACCGCCGCATTGGCGCTTCGCGATCGAGCCGGGGGCGATCGACTGGCGCGACGCCATCCACGGCCCTCTGCACTTCGAGGGAGCCGCCATCGGCGATCCGGTCCTGGTTCGGGCCGACGGGCGGCCGCTCTACACCCTGTCATCGGTGGTCGACGATCTCGACCTCGGCATCGCTTCCATCGTTCGCGGCGACGACCACATCGCCAACACCGCGGTTCAGATCCAACTTTTCTCTGCCCTGGGCGGTCAGGCCGAAGCGCTGACCTTCGGCCATTTGCCGTTGCTGACCGATGCCGCGGGCCAGGGCCTCTCCAAGCGTTTGGGTTCGCTGTCGCTGCAGTCCCTGCGCGAGCAGGGCATTGAAGCGCTGGCGGTGGTGAGCTACCTGGCACGCCTCGGCAGCACCCAGGACATAGCGCCGCTGGCCGATCTGGCCGAGGCGAAACGGGGCTTTGGCCTTGGCATGTTCAACAAGGCCTCGCCCAAGTTCGATCCGGCCGAGTTGGCGCGACTCAATGCCAGGCTTTTGCACGGGCTGGCGTTCGAGGCGGTGCGGGCGCGGGTGCCGGGTCTCGACCCGGCGCTGTGGGACGCGGTGCGCGGCAATCTCGCCACCCTGACCGAGATCGCCTATTGGCAGATGGTCGTCGCCGGACCGCTGGCAGGCACGATCGAGGACCAAGCGCTGTGCGCCAAGGCGGCCGAGATCCTGCCGGCCGAGCCTTGGGATGGCGCGAGTTGGAGCGCTTGGACCAAGGCGCTGTCCGAGGCCACCGGCCACAAGGGCCGGGCGCTGTTTCATCCGTTGCGGCTGGCCTTGACCGGGCGCGAGCAGGGACCCGAGATGAAAGCGCTGCTGCCGCTGATCGGCCGCGGCCGGGCGGCGGCGCGCCTGGGCGGGCGCGCGGCCTGACGG
>Ga0194120_10008996_pt1 | contig 12854 bp, 8 predicted proteins | sample TA2MahCa65mmetaG_FD_148642 | JGI IMG/M metagenome (GOLD analysis project Ga0194120, IMG submission 148642) | Freshwater microbial communities from Lake Tanganyika, Tanzania - TA2015019 Mahale Deep Cast 65m | ecosystem: Environmental > Aquatic > Freshwater > Lake | place: Tanzania: Lake... | reverse complement strand
TTCCGAGCGGCGTTCGGGTATGGATTGCAACGGGCCACACCGACATGCGGCGCGGCATGCAAGGGCTTGCGCTGCAAGTTCAGGAGAGTCTGAAGCGTGATCCTTATGTCGGCGATCTCTATATCTTCCGGGGCCGGCGCGGCGATCTGGCGAAGATCCTCTGGCACGACGGCATCGGGCTGTCTCTTTACGCCAAACGACTGGACCGCGGAAAGTTCATCTGGCCGTCGGCGTCAGGCGGCCCGGTGTCGATCTCGGCGGCGCAGATGGCGTATATGCTCGAAGGGATAGACTGGCGGAATCCACAACTGACATGGCGACCCAAGAGCGCCGGATAATCTGCGCCGGAAATCTGGGCGGGGCGGGGCGAAAAAATGTAGCGATGCGTGCATTTTGGGGCGCCACAAATCACGCGTTTTGTGATTCACTTCGGCTCATGGACGCTGCGGCCAAAGCCCTTTTCGACGAAAACGCTGTGCTGAAAGCGGAGCTGGCCGTCGCGCGGGCCAAGGCGTCGGAAGACATGGCGCTGATCGCCGCGCAGCAGCTTCAGATCGCAAAGTTGCAGCGTCAGATTCACGGGCAGAAGTCGGAGCGCTCGGCGCGGCTGCTCGATCAATTGTCGCTCGAACTCGAAGAACTGGAAGCGAGCGCGACGGAAGACGAACTCGCCGCGGAGCGTGCTGTCGCCAAAATGACGACAGTCGCCTGCTTCGAGCGCAAGCGACCGGAGCGCAACACATTCCCAGAGCATTTGCCGCGCGAACGCGTCGTGATCGAGACGCCCAAGACCTGCGCCTGCTGCGGCGGTTCGCGCCTGCGCAAGCTCGGCGAGGATGTGACGCAGACGCTGGAGACGACGCCGCGTCAATGGAAAGTGATCGAGACTGTGCGGGAGAAGTTCACCTGCCGGGACTGCGAGAAGATCACGCAAGCGCCGGCGCCATTCCATCCGATACCACGCGCCTGGGCGGGCCCGAGCCTGCTGGCGATGATCGTGTTCGAGAAGTTCGGACAGCACCAGCCGCTGAATCGTCAGGCCGAGCGCTATGCATTGGAAGGCGCGCCGATCGCGCTGTCGACGATGGCAGACGCGGTGGGCGCGGTCTGCGCGGCGCTCGATCCTCTCCGCCGCTTGATCGAAGCCCATGTGATGGCGGCCGAGCGTTTGCATGGGGACGACACCACAGTGCCGGTGCTGGCGAAGGGCAAGACTGACACCGGGCGCTGCTGGGTTTATGTCCGCGATGACAGACCGTTCGGCGGCGCCGGGCCCCCCGCCGCGATGTTTTACTACTCGCGCGATCGGAAGGGCGAACATCCACAAACCCATCTGGCGAGATACACCGGCATCCTGCAGGCCGACGCCTACGACGGCTATAACAAGCTCTATCTGGCGGACCGAAAACCGGGACCTGTTCGCGAGGCCGCGTGTTGGGTGCACGCTCGCCGACCGTTCTTCGCCATGGCCGATCTTGGGGAGAACGCGCGTCGCAAGGCTTCGGGCAAGAAGGAGATACCTCTCTCGCCGATCGCGATCGAGGTCGTTCGTCGCATTGACGCGCTGTTTGCAATCGAACGCTCCATCAACGGCAAGAGCCCGGAGGAGCGCGTTGCGGTTCGACATGCCTCGAGCCGGCCTCTGGTCGATGATCTCCATGTCTACATGCGAGAGCAGGCGACCAAGTTGTCGCGCGGGCATGACCTGGCCAAGGCGATCCAGTACATGCTGAAGCGCTGGGCGGCCTTCACGCTGTTCCTTGATGACGGACGCGTTTGCCTCTCGAACAATGCCGCCGAGCGTGGCCTGCGCGGCATCGCATTGGGAAGAAAATCATGGCTGTTTTGCGGATCCGATCGCGGCGGGCAGCGCGCTGCGGCGATGTATAGCCTCATCGTGACGGCGAAAATGAACGGCGTTGATCCGCAGGCTTGGCTCGCCGATGTCCTGGCTCGCATCGCTGGCCATCCCGCGCACCGGCTTGATGAACTGCTTCCGTGGAACTGGCGCCGAGCAGCAACGGCAGACCCGGCGATCGCGGCCTGACATGCACGTCAACAAAGTTCACCGTGTGACAACCATCGATCGCGTCGCCGCCGATCTCGGCCAGAGCGTCGACTGGCTGCTCGACGTCGCCATGGAAATGGATACCGAGGACGGCGTGATCTGGGTCTATGGACCTGGCGACAAATGAGGTCATGGCGTTCACCGACTTCGGCATCGAAACGCTCGCCGACCTGATCAAACTCCACAAAGAAAACCCGACGCTTCTGAAACGTTGAGAGCGCCAAACCCTTCATCCCGGCGGCCCACGCCGGATGGCTACCGAACTGAGCATCGGTCAGCCAAAACAAATCGCGAATCATAAGCCGCCTCCTGTCGGAAGCCATGAATCACGAACGCCCGCAGTTGGGAATCTTTATGGGTCCAGACCCTAATGTATGCACGATTGTACTTGTATTCGGCGTCGATTGAGAAACGGTCATCTAATGGGATTTCCAAACCTGCCTTAAGATTGAATCCGAAGCCCCTGCCTGTAGAGTTAAGGCTCGGCCCGGGGATAAGCGGGCTCGCGAATTCCGCAGGGGCAATGACGTTTCCGGAATCGCCCGACCCACGGATCGGCAAGACGTGGAACGACGGGCCGGCCCAGACTGCGGCGAGGCGGTCGTATCGGGTCGCGATCCTGCGAATGTCTTTCAGGCGTCCAAACATTCGCTCGATGGCGCTGCGATTGCGATAGAGAAACGGCGAGAAGCAATTTTTCTCCAATGCCTGTTGGGCTTTGGCGGAATGTTCGGCATCGCGCCTTTATCCTCGACTTGCCGGCGGAGGGCGTCGCTGGCGTAACTCTTGTCGGCGTGTAGGATCGAGGAAGGCGGCATGTGCTCCAGCAAGAGCGCGCCAGCCGTGCAGTCGGCGACGTGTCCGCCGGTCAGCAAGAATGCGATTGGACGACAATCGACGTCGGTCAGCGCATGGATTTTCGTGGTTCGTGCGCCGCGCGAGCGACCGATCGCCTGATTGTGTTCTCCTCTTTGACCCCGGATGCGCAACGATGCGCCTTGACGGCGGAACTATCGATCAGAACTTGCGCGGGAGGTCCGCCCGCCGAGGCGAGCGCATGGAAGATGTCGACCCATACGCCTTTCGCCGACCAGCGGACAAAACGATTGTAGAGGCGTCTTGCGCGGCCCATAAACGTCGGGCGCATCGATCCAGCGTCCGCCGGACTTGAGCACATGCACGATCCCGCTGATGACCCTGCGGTCGTTGACGCGAGGCTTGCCCTGCGTGTCGATCGGCAGAAGCGGCTTCAGCCGCCCGAACGGATCCTCGGTCTGCCAGAAGAAATTGCGAATCATGAATGGCCTCCTCTCGGAAGCCCTGAATCACAAATTCGAAACGATGGGAACTTTATGGGTCCGGAGCCTAACGGTCCCCCTATCGATCCGACAGTGACCTTGTGAGCCCTGATGCGGCCGTGCACCAGAAGAAAGAAACGCTCAGCTTTCTCTCCCCGTTCGTTCCCGTTTTTCGGGTAACGGGCGGGCCGGGCTTTACGCAAAATGTCGTCGATGTCTTCGCGCGAGCAATTTGCAAGATCGACGGGCCCGCGACGATCGATCAATGGTTGGCATTTCAGAAGCCTTTGGGATCGTTGGCGACTGCCTGGGGAATGGCTGGTCCCGCAAGCGCTGCCTACTGCGCCAATATGTCGCTGTCTCTCGTCAATCATGTGTTTATTGCAGCGCAATTTCATGCGTGCATGATCCGGTTATCAAGGGTTCGTGTTCAGACAGAGCGCAAAGCCGGGATCAAATCGAGGAGTCTCGCGATTGCGTTTGCGCCGGACCTTGAAATGTCGAACTGGCCACTCTTCGGCAATCGATAGCGGATGATGAACATGACGCCGATTCCGAGGCTCAAAACCTATGAAGGTCCGGCAATACTGAGCTATGGTTTCCGGCCTTTTTTCCTGATCGGCGCGGTCTATGCGGCGTTGGCGATCCTGATGTGGCTGCCTCAATATTTCGGAGAATTGACGCTTGGCGGCGTATTTTCGCCGCGGGCCTGGCATACGCATGAAATGCTTTTTGGTTTCCTCCCGGCCATCATCACCGGATTTCTTTTGACCGCCATTCCAAACTGGACAGGACGATTCCCCTTGCAGGGCGCGCCACTGCTCGTTCTTCTCTGCATTTGGCTCCTTGGACGCGCCGCGATCGGCGTTTCGGCACTCATCGGCTGGCTGCCGACGATGGCGATCGACTGCGCGTTTCTCGCTGTCGTTGCGGCAGTGGTCGCGCGTGAGGTCGTCGCCGGAAAGAATTGGCGAAACCTGAGAGTCGTCGCGATCCTTGCCCTCTTGCTGGCGAGCAACGCCGGCTTTCATCTAGAGGCGCATTACACGAGAAGCGCCAGCTACGCGGAGCGCTCTGGCGTCGTGCTCGCGCTCATTCTCATCATGCTCATCGGCGGACGCATTGTTCCGAGCTTTACGCATAATTGGCTCGTTAAATCGAACCTCGTTCACACCTCGGCTTCGAACGAGCGAGCAGATCAGTCGATCGTCGCAATCGCCATCGCGGCGCTTTTGGCATGGGTGATCAGCCCCGAGTCGCCGCTTGCGGGAATCGCGCTGCTCCTCGGCGCGGCGGCGCAGACGGCACGCCTCGCGAACTGGGCGGGATGGCGCGCTTGGCGCAATCCTCTCGTGGTAGTCCTTCACGTCGCGTACGGCTTTGTCTCGCTCGGCTTCGCGCTGTCGGGCGTTGCCGTATTTTTTCCGGAAACTGTTCCGCCGAGCGCAGGCGTCCATGCCTGGACCGTTGGCGCAATGGGCGGAATGATCCTCGCAGTAATGACGAGAGCAAGCCTTGGTCATACGGGTCGCGAGTTGCGTGCAGATTGGGCGACGGACTGTCTCTATGCAGCGATCGTTGGCTCCGCATTGATCCGAATCGCCGCGGCGCTCCAACCGCGATACGCGATGACGCTGCTTGCTGCGAGCGGCGTCGCCTGGATCGCGGCGTTTCTGGGATTTGCGATCGCCTATGGCCCGCTTCTCACGAAGCCGCGCCGGTAACGTTTGCGTCAGTGCATGGCTGGGGCTCTGTCGCTCCGGGTCGACGATCCGATTGACGAAAGGGAATGACGATGGACGGTTCTATTGGCGTCAGCACCGGCCAACAGCATCGCGCGCTTTGGGCGTCGACGATCGCTTTTACTATATGTTTCGCCGTCTGGACGATTTTCTCGATCATCGGCATCGAGATCAAGGAAGAGCTCGGCTTGTCCGAGACGCAGTTCGGCTTGCTCGTGGGAACGCCGATTCTGACAGGTTCGCTGATCCGCGTCGCCCTGGGCGTCTGGACGGATCATTATGGCGGGCGACGGATATTTCCTTTGGTGATGCTGGCCGGCGCGCTGGCGACGTTCTTGCTCTCCTACGCGCACACCTATGCGCAGGCGCTGATCGCGGCCCTGGGCGTCGGGATTTCCGGCGGCTCCTTCGCGGTCGGCGTCGCGTATGTCTCGCGCTGGTATGCGCGGGATAAGCAAGGCACGGCGCTCGGCGTTTTCGGCGCTGGCAACGTCGGCGCCGCGCTCACGACGTTCATCGCTCCCTTTGTGCTGCTAGCCTACGGATGGCAAAGCGTGGCGCAAACGTGGGCGGTGGGCCTCGCAATCACGGCGATCATATTCTGGTTCGTGACGGATGATGATCCCGTTGTCGCGGAGCGGCGGCGCATGGGCGAAAAGCCGACCAGCGCTTGGCTCGAGCTCGAACCGTTGAAGAATGTCCAGGTTTGGCGTTTCTCGCTTTACTATTTCTTCGTCTTCGGCGCTTTCGTCGCGCTGGCGTTGTGGCTGCCGCAATATCTGATCAAGGTCTACGGCGTCGACATAAAGACCGCCGGCATGATCGCGGCGATGTTCTCGCTACCGGCGAGCCTGTTCCGGGTCTATGGGGGACATCTCTCCGACCGCTACGGCGCGCGGACGGTTATGTATTGGACTTTTCTCGTTTCGGTTCTTTGCACGTTCATTCTCTCGTATCCGCCGACGATCTATATCGTGCGCGGCGTCAAAGGCCCCATTACTTTCGAACTGGAGATGGGAGTCGTCGGCTTCACCGTGACGGTCTTCATCCTCGGCTTCTTTATGGCGCTTGGGAAGGCCGCGGTATTCAAACACGTTCCCGTCTACTATCCGAAGAACGTCGGCGCGGTAGGGGGTCTGGTCGGCATGATCGGCGGCATCGGCGGCTTTATTTTGCCGATCGCCTTCGGCGCGCTCGTTGATCTGACCAGACTGTGGACGAGCTGTTTCATGCTGCTGTTCCTGCTAGTGAGCGGCGCGCTTGTCTGGATGCATCTTTCCATTCGGCAGATGGAGCGCGGCGCCGCAAGCCTTCGCGAGTTCCCGCAGCTTCCAGAGATGCTGGAAATCCACGGGCCGGAGCATGTCGGCGCTCTTTCAGGCAAGGTGCTGACAGATTGGCGGCCGGAGGACAAGGCGTTCTGGGAAACCCAAGGACGCGCCATCGCGCGACGCAATCTGTGGCTCTCCATTCCTTCCTTGCTCTTGTCCTTCGCCGTCTGGCAAGTGTGGTCGGTCGTCGTCGCCAAACTGCCGCTCGTTGGCTTCAAATTCACCACCGATCAATTGTTCTGGCTCGCGGCTTTGCCAGGCATCTCCGGCGCGACGCTGCGAATCTTCTATTCCTTCATGGTGCCGATCTTTGGCGGCCGTTTGTGGACGACGCTCGCCACATGGTCGTTGATGATCCCGGCCATTGGAATTGGTTTGGCCGTGCAAAACCCGCAAACGCCTTATTTTGTGTTGTTGATCCTCGCGCTGCTGTGCGGGTTTGGCGGCGGCAATTTCGCCTCCTCGATGGCCAATATCTCGTTCTTCTTCCCCAAGGGGGAGAAAGGCAACGCCCTTGCGCTCAACGCCGGTCTCGGCAATCTCGGGGTCAGCGTCGTCCAGTTCCTCACCCCGATCGTCATCACCACAAGCGTTTTCGGTTGGCTTGGCGGCGACCCCGCGACGGTCGTCGAGGGGACGAAAGAGACCCAGATGTGGCTCCAGAACGCGGGATTCATCTGGACGCCATTCATCGCTATGTCGGCTTTCGCGGCGTGGTTCGGAATGAATGACATCGCTTCAGCGAAAGCTTCCTTCGCCCAGCAGGCGATCATTTTCCGGCGCAAACACAATTGGATCATGTGTTGGCTCTATACGGGAACTTTCGGCTCTTTCATCGGCTATGCGGCGGGGTTTCCGCTCTTGACGAAAATCCTCTTTCCCGATGTCAACGTGCTGCAAATCGCTTTCCTCGGCCCGCTGGTCGGCGCGTTGTCGCGGTCCGCCACCGGCTGGATCGCTGACAAATGGGGCGGCGGCCGGGTCACTTTCTGGGTCTTCGTGGCGATGATGGCGGGCGTGTCGGGCGTTCTCTACTTCGTCGGCATCAAGGATCAGCCTCACGCCTTTTATGGCTTCTTCGCCATGTTCCTGCTGCTGTTCTTCGCGACCGGCGTCGGCAACGCCTCGACTTTTCAGATGATCCCGGCGATCATGCGCAAAGAAGCGGCTCGGCTTACACCGCACGCCGATATAACGGCGCGCACCCTCGCCGCCGAGAAAGAATCGGCGGCGATCACCGGCTTCACTTCGGCGATCGCAGCTTTCGGCGCCTTCTTCATTCCAAAGGCCTATGGCACCTCGATCGCCGTAACGGGAGGACCGCAGGCGGCGCTCTATGCGTTTCTGGCATTCTACGTGAGCTGCCTAATCATCACCTGGGCCGTCTACACCCGTAAGGGAGGTCTGCTCTACGACATCGAACGTGGCTCGCCGCAGCCGTCGGTCCCGCAGACCGCCCAGTAATCGGAGATCAACGATGAGTCATTTTCTCGATCGCCTGACTTTCTTCAAGCGCGTCAAGGAAGAATTCTCCGAGGGTCATGGCGTCGTCACGAACGAGGATCGCTCCTGGGAGGACGGCTATCGCAAGCGTTGGCAGCACGACAAGGTCGCGCGGTCGACCCATGGCGTGAACTGCACCGGATCGTGCTCATGGAAAATCTATGTCAAGGGCGGCATCGTCACCTGGGAAACGCAGCAAACCGACTATCCGCGCACGCGGCCCGACTTGCCCAATCACGAACCGCGCGGATGCTCGCGCGGGGCCAGCTACAGTTGGTATCTCTATTCAGCTAATCGCGTGAAATATCCGCTCATTCGCTCGCGCTTGCTGAAAGCGTGGCGTGAGGCGCGGGCATCAATGACGCCAGTCGCCGCCTGGAAATCCATCGTCGAAAATCCCGAAAAGCGCGCGTCTTATGTTTCGAAACGGGGCCTCGGCGGCTTCGTGCGCGCGACATGGGACGAAGTGAACGAGATCATCGCGTCGGCGAATGCCTATACAGCGAAGACCTATGGTCCCGATCGGATTTTCGGTTTCTCGCCGATCCCCGCGATGTCGATGGTGAGCTACGCGGCGGGTTCGCGTTATCTTTCACTGCTCGGCGGCGTCAGCATGTCGTTTTACGATTGGTATTGCGACCTGCCTCCCGCCAGTCCGCAGACATGGGGCGAGCAGACCGACGTGCCCGAATCGGCCGATTGGTACAACTCTGGTTTTCTCATCCTGTGGGGCTCGAACGTTCCGCAGACGCGCACGCCCGACGCGCATTTCTATACGGAGGTGCGCTACAAGGGCGCCAAAAGCGTCGTGATCTGCCCCGATTATTCGGAGGCCTCGAAATTCGCGGATATGTGGGTGTCGCCCAAGCAAGGGACCGACGCCGCGCTCGGCATGGCCATGGTGCATGTCATTTTGCGCGAATTCCATGTCGATCGACAGCCCGAGTATTTCTGCAACTATATCCGACAATATACCGACATGCCGATGTTGGTGCGCCTGGCGAAGCAGGGCGATCATTATGTTCCCGATCGCTTCTTGCGCGCTTCCGATCTTGCTGGCGCGCTCGGCGAATCCAACAACCCGGAATGGAAGACGCTTGCCTATGACGAGGCAAGTGGCGACATCGTCGTTCCCAAGGGCTCGGTCGGATTCCGTTGGGGCGAGAAGGGCAAATGGAATCTCGAAGAGAAGGATTCGTCTGGCAAGGACGCGAAGCTACGGCTGTCGCTTGCCGATACGAAAGATCTGATTGCGGAAATTGGCTTCCCCTATTTCGGCAATCGCGAGCATGATCATTTCGAGGGCACGAACCATCCGAGCGTGCTTCGCCGCAATGTGCCCGCGAAGAAATTGCAATTGCCCGAGGGCGAGGTTCTCGTCGCTTCCGTTTTCGATCTCTTCGTCGCCAATTACGGCGTGGATCGAGGCTTCGGTGGCGCGCATGTTGCGTCGAGCTACGACGATTTAACGCCTTACACGCCTGCCTGGGCCGAAAAGATCAGCGGCGTGCCCCGCGCGCAAATCATCACTGTCGCGCGTGAGTTCGCGAAGAACGCCGAGAAGACCAAAGGCCGCTCGATGATCATCGTCGGCGCCGGCCTCAACCACTGGTACCACATGGATATGAATTATCGCGGCATCATCAATATGTTGGCGATATGCGGTTGCGTCGGACAATCGGGCGGCGGCTGGTCCCATTATGTGGGCCAGGAGAAACTGCGTCCGCAATCGGGATGGCTGCCCCTGGCCTTCGCGCTCGATTGGGGACGCCCGCCACGTCAGATGAATTCCACCTCGGCCTTTTACGCCCATACGGATCAATGGCGATACGAGACGCTGAACGTTTCCGAAATTCTTTCCCCTACGGCACCGCCCGGGCCGTGGGACGGCGCGCTGGTCGACTATAACGTTCGCGCCGAGCGTATGGGGTGGCTCCCCTCCGCGCCTCAGTTGCAGGATAATCCGCTCGAGATCGCGTCGAAGGCTGCTGCTGCGGGACTCGAGCCAAAGGACTACGTCGCGCGCGCGCTGAAGTCGGGCGAGCTGAAGCTCTCCTGCGAAGACCCGGATAATCCGAAAAACTGGCCGCGCAATCTCTTCGTGTGGCGCTCCAACCTGTTCGGCTCTTCCGGCAAAGGCCATGAATATTTCCTCAAGCATCTGCTTGGGACGAAGCATGGCGTGCTCGGCAAAGATCTGGGCGAAGAAGGCCGCCAGCAACCGCAAGACGTCACGTGGCGCGACGAGGCGCCGGAAGGAAAGCTCGACCTGCTGGTGACGCTCGATTTCCGCATGTCGACGACTTGCATGTATTCCGACATCGTTCTGCCGACCGCGACCTGGTACGAAAAGGATGATCTCAACACCTCAGACATGCATCCCTTCATTCATCCACTCACGGCGGCGATCGATCCGGTTTGGCAATCGAGGAGCGATTGGGAGATTTACAAAGGCATCGCCAAGGCGTTTTCTCACGTCGCTTCCGAAGTCCTTGGCGTCGAGAAGGACGTGGTGCTGACGCCCATCATGCACGACGCGCCAGCTGAAATTGCGCAGGCGCTCGAGGTGAAGGATTGGAAGAAGGGCGAAGTCGAGCCGATTCCAGGCAAGACCATGCCGAACGTTGCGGTCGTCGAACGGGATTATCCGAACGTCTATGCGCGCTTCACCTCACTCGGGCCATTGATGGAGAGTCTCGGCAACGGCGGCAAGGGCCTCGCCTGGAACACAAGCCATGAAGTCGAATCGCTCAAGAAGCTGAATGGCGAAAGCGAAATAGGAGCGTCGAAAGGTCTTGCGCGGATAGACACGGCGATTGACGCGGCCGAGGTGGTCCTGTCGCTCGCGCCTGAAACCAATGGCGAAGTCGCCGTGAAGGCCTGGGCCTCGTTGAACGGCTTCACCGGGCGCGACCATACGCATCTCGCGATCCCTAAGGAGGATGAGAAAATCCGCTTCCGCGACGTTGTCGCGCAGCCAAGGAAAATCATCTCCTCGCCGATCTGGTCTGGCCTCGAGTCCGAGAAGGTCTGCTACAACGCCGGCTACACTAACGTCCATGAACTGGTCCCCTGGCGCACGCTCACCGGCCGGCAGCAGCTCTATCAGGACCACTTGTGGATGCGCGCCTTCGGCGAAGGCTTCTGCGTCTACCGCCCGCCGATCGACACTAAGACGGTGAAGCCGATCATCGATCAACGCCCCAATGGCGAAAAGCAGGTCGTGCTCAATTTCATCACGCCGCATCAGAAATGGGGCATTCACTCGACCTATACCGACAATCTCCTATTGCTCACGCTCTCGCGTGGCGGGCCAATCGTTTGGATCAGCGAAACTGACGCGGAGAAGGCGGGGATCGTCGATAACGACTGGATCGAAGCTTACAACGCCAATGGCGCCTTGGTTGCGCGCGCGGTCGTCTCACAGCGCGTGAAAAGCGGCATGTGCATGATGTATCACGCGCAAGAAAAGATCGTGAATACGCCGGGTTCGGAGATGACCGGAAGACGCGGCGGAATCCACAACTCCGTAACTCGGACGGTGCTCAAGCCCACGCATATGATCGGCGGGTACGCTCAGCAGGCCTGGGGCTTCAACTACTATGGAACTGTCGGCTCCAATCGCGATGAATTCGTCATCGTCCGCAAACTGTCGAAAGTCGATTGGCTCGAAGGGCCCGACACGGAAACCACTGGTTCCGCTCTCGCGCTGGAGGCAGCCCAATGAAGATCCGCGCTCAGATTGGCATGGTGCTGAACCTCGACAAATGCATCGGCTGCCACACCTGCTCCGTGACTTGCAAAAACGTCTGGACCAGCCGCGAAGGCGTTGAATACGCCTGGTTCAACAATGTCGAAACCAAGCCGGGGATCGGCTATCCCAAGGAATGGGAGAACCAGCAGAAATGGAACGGCGGCTGGACGCGCAAGTCTGGCGGCAAGATCGAGCCGAAAATCGGCGGCAAATGGCGGGTACTCGCCAAGATTTTCGCCAATCCTGATCTGCCGGAATTAGACGACTATTACGAGCCCTTCACCTTCGACTATGAGCATCTGCAAACGGCGCCCGAGAGCAAGGCGATGCCGACCGCGCGTCCGCGTTCGCTCATTTCTGGCGAGCGCATCGAGAAGATCGAGTGGGGACCGAACTGGGAGGAAATTCTCGGCGGCGAATTCGCCAAGCGTTCCGAGGACGTGAATTTCGAAGGCGTTCAGAAGGAAATCTACGGCGCCTTTGAAAATACCTTCATGATGTATCTACCGCGGCTGTGCGAGCATTGTCTCAACCCGGCCTGCGTCGCGGCCTGTCCGTCGGGCGCCATCTACAAGCGCGAAGAGGACGGCGTCGTTCTGATCGACCAGGACAAGTGCCGTGGTTGGCGCATGTGTGTCTCCGGCTGCCCCTATAAGAAAATCTATTACAATTGGTCGAGCGGGAAATCGGAAAAATGCATCTTCTGCTATCCGCGCATCGAAGCGGGCCAGCCGACCGTCTGCTCGGAGACCTGCGTCGGGCGCATTCGCTATCTCGGCGTCGTTCTCTATGACGCCGATAAAATCGAGGCGGCGGCAAGCGTCGAGGACGAGGGTGCGCTCTACGAGGCGCAACTCTCCATCTTTCTCGATCCGAACGATCCCGCGGTGATTGAGCAGGCGCGCGTGGACGGCGTTCCCGACGCTTGGCTGGAAGCGGCGCGAAAATCGCCCATTTGGAAGATGGCGATGGAATGGAAAGTCGCGTTTCCGTTGCATCCGGAATACCGCACCCTGCCGATGGTTTGGTATGGGGATGTCCCGCTCGCTGTTGAAAAGCGAGCAGCGGGCGTCGTTGGTTGAAAGACTATGCTGCCCTCGCGGCATCGGCAAGATTCGAGCTGGCTGAAGTGATTTTCAGCTTTCGCCCGGCGAGCGC
>Ga0194120_10008987_pt1 | contig 12862 bp, 12 predicted proteins | sample TA2MahCa65mmetaG_FD_148642 | JGI IMG/M metagenome (GOLD analysis project Ga0194120, IMG submission 148642) | Freshwater microbial communities from Lake Tanganyika, Tanzania - TA2015019 Mahale Deep Cast 65m | ecosystem: Environmental > Aquatic > Freshwater > Lake | place: Tanzania: Lake... | reverse complement strand
CCATTAAGGCGCGGCTGCTGGACGGCCAGGCGCTGGCCGTCCTGATCCAGCAGCAGGAAATCGCGCCGCAGGTCGCCGCGTTCGTCAGCAGGCACGGCCGCCCGCCCGGGCTGGCCATCGTGCTCGTCGGTGAAAACCCTGCCTCCGAGGTCTACGTCCGCAACAAGCTGAAGTCCGGGGCCGGTGTCGGCTTTCGCGCCGATCTCGAGCGGCTGCCCGCGACCGCGACGCTGCAGGACGTCCTCGCGCTCGTCGATCGGCTGAACCGCAGCCCGCTGTACGACGGCATCCTCGTCCAGTCGCCGCTGCCGAAGACGCTCGGCGCCGACGCAGCGCAGCGCGTCTACGACTCGATCGCGCCGGAGAAGGACGTGGACGGCTTCGCGCCCGAGAGCGTGGGCCGCATGGTGCAGAACCGCCCGGCGCTGGTCGCCTGCACGCCGTCAGGCATCATCGAGCTGCTCGTGCGCGAGCGGATCCCCATCGCCGGCCGCCACGCCGTCGTCATCGGCCGCAGCGACATCGTCGGCAAGCCGATGGCGATGCTGCTGCTGCACCGGGATGCCACCGTGACCATCTGCCATTCGAAGACGCCGGACCTCGCCGCCGTCTGCCGCCAGGCCGACATCCTCGTGGCGGCGGTCGGACGCGCCGGCCTCGTGACGAAAGACTTCGTGAAGCCCGGCGCCACGGTCATCGACGTCGGCATGAACACGCTCACCGATCTCGCGGCTGTCCAGCGCATGTATCCCGACGGCCACCCGCGCCTCGCGCGATTCCGGGAGAAGGGGTCGCTGCTCGTCGGCGACGTGCATCCGGAGGTCGCGGACGTCGCGGGCGCGCTGACGCCCGTTCCCGGCGGCGTCGGTCCGCTCACGATCACGATGTTGATGGTTAACACCCTTCGCGCAGCGCAGACAATTCTTTCAACACCGCGCTGACCTGGCGGTCCGTCTCTTCACATGTTCCATCCGTTCGAATCACGTAGTCGGCGCGGCGCACTTTGTCCTCGATCGGAAGCTGCGCGGCGATGCGTTGCCGGGCTTCCTCTTCCGACGCGCCATCGCGTTCCATCACGCGGCGGACCTGTGTCTCAGGCGCGCTGGCGACGACGATGACCTTCTCGAAGTCGCGGTCCCGTCCGACCTCATACAGCAATGGAATGTCGGCGATGGCGAAGGGATGCCGTGCCGGGTCGAGGCTCTTGAACCAGCGCTCGGTTGCCTGGCGAACAGCCGGGTGGATGATTGCTTCGAGCGCGAGGCGGGCATCCTTGTCGGCGAATACGACAGCGGCGAGCTTGTGGCGGTCCAGCGATCCTTCCGGCTGCAGAACGCCGCGACCGAATCGCTCCACAACGGCGGCCAGGCCCGGCGTCCCCGGTGCGACCGCTTCGCGCGAGAGTTGGTCGGAGTCGATCGTGGGAACGCCGAGTCGTTCGAACTGTTCGCGAACGTAGCTCTTTCCGGTCGCGATCCCGCCCGTGAGCGCGATTCGTCTAGTTGCCGACATCCGCGACGGCTGTGTCTTTGGCGGGCGCGATGCGCTCCTCGACGAACGTGTTCCACTCGTGGCACTGCGGGCACTGCCACAGCAGCTCCGTCGTCCGGTAGCGGCAGCGGCGGCAGACGTGCGGGTCGAGATAGAAGACCGCTTCGCGCGTCAGCTCGACGTAGCGGCGGACGAGCGCCGGATCGAAGGAGAGCCCGGACAGCGCTTCCCAGATCTCCTGGTGGATCGCGAGGTTGTGCGGGTGGTGGGGGAGCGCGTCCAGCAGGAGATCGAACGCGCCCCGGCGATTGCCCGCGCGTGCGTGGTGCCGCGAGAGCGCCAGGCGCGTGCGCCAGTCTTGCGCGTCGCGGCCGATGAGCCGCTCGCAGAGATCGGCGAACTTCCGCGGCGTCCCCAGGGAGGTGTAGGCGCGCTCCAGCCGATCGAAGGCGAGGTAGGCGCGGTCGGGGACCGCCTCGACGAGCGATTCCCACGCGTCCACGGCCGCCGGCAGGTTGCCCTGCGCCTGGCGCACGTCGCCGAGGTTCAGGTAGGCGGGCACCGTGCGCGCGTCGGCGTCGACGGCATCCGAGAACGCGCGCACGGCGGCCGCCTGATCGCCCGCACGCGTCTGCGCGGTGCCGATCTCGTTCCGGAGGAACCCGAGGATCTGCTGGTCGTCGGGGCGGCGGCCGGCGTCGATCTTCGCCACCTGCTCGCGCACGCGGAGCGCGTCGGCCCACTGATGCTGGTCTTCGTACAGCTTCTGCAGGTTGACGAGCGCGTAGCGGTTCTTCGGATCGAGCTGCAGGACTTCCTGGAAGGCCTCGAGCGCGCGGTCGACGAACCCGCCGTGGCGGAAGTCGAAGCCGAGGCAGAGCAGCACGTAGGCGTGTTCCAGCCGCGTGAGGTCCGGGCGCTGCAGCAGCGCCTGGTGCACGTTGATCGCGCGGCCGGCCTGTCCCTTCTCGCGGTACAGGTTGCCGAGAATCATCTGGATCTCGAGCGCGTCGGCGGTGTCGGTGCTCGTGGCCGCCGTCAGCTCCTCGATCGCCTGGTCCACCTGGTTGTCGACGAGGTAATTGAGGCCGAGCATGTAGTGCGGGGTCTCGCGGAGGCGGCGGCGGTCGATCCAGCGGCCGTCGCGCAGCTTGTATCGCTCCCAGGCCTTGCCGATCACCAGCCCGAGGAGCAGGGCGAAGAGCACGGCCAGCAGATACAGCTCGGTGGTCATGATCAGCCAGCTGCCGGCAGCCGGCAGCCGGCTAAAACATCTCCGTGCGCCACAGATCGTGGAGGTGTACGACCCCTTCCACCTTGCGGCTGCCGTCAACGACGACGATCGAGGTGATCTTGCGCTGCTCGAGGATGTGCAGGGCCTCGGCCGCCAGCGTCGCGCGCGTGATGGTGATCGGGTTTCGCGTCATGACGTCGCCCGCCGTGCGCTCGCGCAGGTCGAACGCGCCCGCCATGTGCCGCCGCAGGTCGCCGTCGGTGATGATCCCCGCCAGCCGTCCCTGATCGTCCACGACGCACGTCATGCCGAGCTTCTTGGCCGTCATCTCGTTGACGACGTCCTTCATCGGCACGCCGGCGCCGACCACGGGGACGCGGTCACCCGCTGCCATCAGCTGATCGACGCGCATCAGGCGCTTGCCGAGATGCCCGCCGGGGTGCAGGTTGACGAAGTCCTCCTCGCGGAACCCTTTCGCGACGAGCAGCGTCATGGCCAGCGCATCGCCCATTGCCAGAGCGGCCGTGGTACTGGCCGTCGGCACCAGGTTCATCGGGCACGCCTCCTCGGACACGTGGCAGTCGAGGGCGACGTCGGCCGCCTGGCCCAGCGTGGACGCGCAGTCGCCGGTAATCGCGATCAGCCCGGCGCCCAGCCGCTTGATCGTCTCGAGCAGCCGCAGCAGTTCGTGCGTCTCGCCGGTATTCGACAGCGCAATCACCACGTCGTCGCCGCGGATGACGCCCAGGTCGCCGTGGGTCGCTTCGGCGGGGTGGAGGAAGTGCGCGGCCGTGCCGGTGCTCGAGAGCGTGGCGGCGAGCTTGCGGGCGATGATGCCCGACTTGCCCATGCCGGTCACGATGACGCGGCCGCGGCAGTCGAGCAGCAGGCGGACGGCCTGGTCGAACCGCTCGTCGAGCCGGTCCACCAGCGCGAGGATTGCGGCGGCTTCGGTCCGCAGGACCTTGCGGGCGAGCGCCAGGTCGGCGGCGGTGACCTTCATCATGCCCGGCCCGCTACGACGGATTGGTCACGGGCGGCGGTGTCGATGCGTTTGAGCTTCATGATCAGCGCCTCGAGGCGATCCAGCCTGAGCGCGTTGGCCGCGTCGCTCCTCGCGCGCGACGGCTCCTCGTGGACTTCCAGGAAGACAGCGTCCACGCCCGCGGCGACGCCGGCAGCCGCCAGCGGCTCGATGTACTGGGCCAGGCCCGCGGTGACGCCGTCCCCGGCGCCGGGCAGCTGCAGACTGTGGGTCACGTCGAACACGACGGGGCAGCCCAGCTCGCGCAGCATGGGGAACGCGCGCACGTCCACGACCAGGTTGTTGTAGCCGAAGCTGACGCCGCGCTCGGTGACGATCACCGACTGGTTGCCTTCGGCCGTGATCTTCTCGATGACGTGCTTCATGTCGCCCGGCGCGAGGAACTGTCCCTTCTTCACGTTCACCGGCTTGCCGGTGCGCGCGGCGGCCACGAGCAGGTCGGTCTGCCGCGAGAGAAACGCCGGAATCTGCAGGACGTCCACGACCGCGGCCGCCGCGGCCGCGTGCGCCGGCTCGTGGATGTCGGTGAGCACGGGGAGCCCCGTCCGCGCGCGCGCCTCGGCCAGCACGTCGAGCCCCGCATCGAGGCCAGGGCCGCGGAACGACGTCCGCGACGTGCGGTTCGCCTTGTCGTAGGAGGCCTTGAAGATCGCGGGAACGCCGCAGCGCCGGGCGATGTCGCGGATCGCCGAGGCGACGTCCACCGCGTGCTGGCGGCTCTCGATCACGCACGGGCCGGCGATGAGCGCCAGCGGCTGGCCGGCCCCGATCGAGAAGCCTCCGATCTGGACGGGATTCACGAGCCCATTCTATCGGTTCTGTAGGGGCACGGCGGCGCCGTGCCCCTACCGTGATGCGGCCGTCACTCCCGCGCCGACGAGCGTGCCGGTCTTGTGACGGTAACTGGCGTCCACGAAGCTCGCGAAGAGCGGATGCGGCTTGAGCGGCTTCGACTGGAACTCGGGGTGGAACTGCACCGCAAGGAACCACGGGTGCGAGGGCAGCTCCGCGATCTCGACGAACTTGCCGTCGGGCGAGCGGCCCGACACCCGCAGGCCCTTGTCTGCGAGCACCGCCTCGTAGACGCAGTTGAACTCGAAGCGGTGGCGATGACGCTCGTGAATGAGCGGCGCGCCGTAGATGCGCTCGGCCAGCGATCCGGGGGCCAGCTCGCACGCGTAGCGCCCGAGGCGCATCGTGCCGCCGAGGTCGTCCACGCCGAGCAGGTCGCGCAGCTTGTAGATCACCTTGTGCGGCGCGTTCTCGTCGACCTCGGTGGAATCCGCCCCGTCGAGGCCGCAGACGTTCCGCGCGTACTCGACCGCCGCCCACTGGAACCCGTAGCAGATGCCGAAGAAGGGCACGCCATGCTGGCGCGCGAACTCGGCGGCCTTCATCATGCCGCGCGTGCCGCGCGACCCGAAGCCGCCGGGCACGAGGATGCCGTGCGCGTCCTGCAGCAGCGCGGCGCCGCTTTCCTTCTCGAGCGCCTCGGCCTCCACCCAGTGCAGCTTCACGCTCAGCCGGTTGGCGAATCCGCCGTGGAACACCGCTTCGTTCAGGCTCTTGTACGAGTCCTCGTAGCCCGTGTACTTGCCGACGACGTGGATCGTCAGCGTGTCCTGCGGGTTCTTGATCCGCTGCACCAGCTCCTGCCAGGCCTCCGTGCGCGCTTCGGTCAGCGGCAGCCCGAGCAGCTTCAGCACGATGCGGTCGAGCCCTTCGGCCGAGAGCACCAGCGGCACTTCGTAGATCGTCGAGACATCCTTCGCCGTGATGACCGCCTCTTCGGGGACGTCGCAGAAGAGCGCGATCTTGCGCTTGATGTCCGGGTCGAGAAAGCGGTCCGTGCGGCACAACAGGATGTCGGGCTGGATGCCGATCGACCGCAGGTCGCGCACGCTGTGCTGCGTCGGCTTCGTCTTGAGCTCGCCGGCCGTGCCGATGTACGGCACCAGCGTCAGGTGGATGTAGATCGCGTTCTCGCGGCCGACGTCGAGCCGCATCTGGCGGATGGCCTCGAGGAACGGCATGCTCTCGATGTCGCCGACCGTGCCGCCGATCTCGACGAGCACGATGTCCACGTCGCTCCCCGCCGCGCGGATGGCGTCCTTGATCTCGTTGGTGATGTGCGGGATGACCTGCACGGTCCGGCCCAGGTAGTCGCCGCGCCGCTCCTTGTGGATCACCGACTGGTAGATCTTGCCGGTCGTCCAGTTGCTGTTGCGCGTCGCCACCATGCTCGTGAAGCGCTCGTAGTGCCCGAGGTCGAGGTCCGTCTCCGCCCCGTCGTCGGTGACGTAGACCTCGCCGTGCTGATACGGGCTCATCGTCCCCGGGTCGACGTTGATGTACGGGTCGAACTTCTGGAGCGCGACCGTGTAGCCGTGGTCCTCGAGCAGCCGTCCGATCGACGCCGCCGCCAGCCCCTTGCCGAGCGACGACACCACGCCGCCGGTGACGAAGATGTATTTCACAGGTCGCTGCATGCCGCCCTCATGCGCGGGCTGCCACCTTGAGCAGGTGATGGCGCACGCGTTCTAGGTCCTGCGGGGTATCCACTCCGATGGACTCGTACTGCGTCTCGACGACGCGGATGCGGAAGCCGTGCTCCAGCACGCGCAGCTGCTCGAGCGACTCGGCAATCTCGAGCTGCGTGGGCGGGAGTTCGGTCAATTTCAGGAGAAAGTCGCGGCGATACGCGTAGAGGCCGATGTGCTTCTGGAACGGGCTGGTGAGGCCCGCGCCGACATAGGGCGGATCGCTCTCCCGGACCCATGGAATCGGCGCGCGCGAGAAGTAGAGCGCGTTGCCGCGGCGATCCACCACGACCTTCACGACGTTGGGATTGCTGTAGTCCGCGCGGTCGGTGATCTGCCGCCGCAGCGTGGACATGTGGACGTCGGGATCCTGGTCGAGCGCGCCCACGACCTGCGCAATCATCTCCGGCTCGACCAGCGGCTCGTCGCCCTGGACGTTGACGACGATCTCGCAGCCCAGGGCGGGGGCGATTTCCGCGATGCGGTCCATGCCCGAGCGGTGAATCGAGCGCGTCATGCGCACGACGCCGCCGAAGCGCTCGACGACCATCGCGATCCGCACGTCGTCGGTGGCCACGACCACCGCGTCGATGCCCGGCGCCGACGCCGCGCGCTGGTACACGTGCTCGATCATCGGCTTGCCGGCGAGGTCCGCGAGCGGCTTGCCGGGAAATCGTGTCGACTGGTATCTGGCGGGGATGACGGCGACGACGCGGGAGGGTTGTGCCGCTCTGTCGAAGGGGTTCGGGAACCTGACAGGGTGCACGACGAATTCTAGCACACGGTTGCACAGAAAATCGCACCGGCCGAGGCGCGGATGTTACGATAAACCGATCGATGACCTGGAAGACGTACACAGCGGTGTCCGGCGCCACGGTCCTGGCCGGCTGGCTTGCGTCCGCGCCGCCGTCGAACACGCCCGCGCCGGCCGCGACGTCACGCAGATCCCCGGCGGCGACCGCGCCCAACGCCGGAAACGACATCGAGGAACAGGCCGCGCGCCTGCAGGCGCGCATGCGGCAGGAGCCCGTCTACCGCGAGCCCGCGCGCAATCCGTTCCGGTTTGCCGAGAGGGAAGTGCCGCGCCCGGCGCCGTCGGCGGCGCAGCCGGGAACGCTCGAACCGACCGCCCTCGAGCCGGCCGCGCCGGCGCTTCCGCCGCCACCGCCTGTCAAGCTCTCGGGCATTGCCGAAGATCGGAGCGGGGATCGCCTGGAGCGCACGGCGATCCTCAGCTCGCAGGCCGGCGTGCTGCTCGTGCGCGAGGGGGATGCCGTGCTCGGCCAGTACCGCGTCGCGCGCATCGACGCCAACGCGGTGGAGCTGACCGATACGCTCGGCGGACCGCCCGTCCGCTTGACGATCAGGCCCTGATCGTCAGATTCTGACCAGCCGCGCCTCGCGGACGCCCTTCACCTGTCTCAGCTCGTTCAGCGCCGCGTCCGGAACGGCCGGAGGCTCGTCCACGATCACGACGCCGACCGCGTGCTTCCCCTCGCGGCCCAGCGCGAAGTTCGCGATGTTGACGTTGTGCCTGCCGAGAATGGTGCCGATCTCGCCGATCACGCCCGGCTGATCGTCGTTGCGGATCACGATCATCGTCCCCGAGAGCGGCGCCTCGATGCCGATGCCGTCGATGAGCACCAGCCGCGGCACGGTCTTTTCGAACACCGCGCCCTCGACCCACTTCCCGCCGTCGCTGGTGTGCAGCTTCACCGACACCAGGCTCGTGTAGTCGCGCGGGCGGCTGCTGCGCGACTCGATGATCTCGATGCCGCGGTCGGCGGCCACCGAACGCGCGTTCACGGGCGTCACGCCGGTCTCGAGGATGGGCTTGAACAGCCCGACGAGGACGGCGTTGACGATCATGTCGTTGCGGCCTTCCGACAGGTCGCCGTAGTAGCGCACGCCGAGGCCCGTGGCGCGGCCGTCGTTCAACTGCGCGATGAACATGCCGAGCCGCTCGCCCAGATCGACGAACGGCCGCAGCCGGCTGAACTCTTCCGGCGACACCGACGGGAAGTTCACCGCGTTGTGGATGATGCCGTCGCGCAGGAAGTCGCGCAGCGCCGCGGCCGTCTCCACGCCCACCAGTTCCTGGCCCTCGCGCGTCGAGGCCGCGATGTGCGGCGTGGCGACGACCTGCGGCAGCTTCTGCAGCCGCTGGTCGGGCGGGGGCTCCGTTTCGAAGACGTCCAGCGCCGCGCCGCCGACCTGACCGGCTTCCACCGCGTCGGCCAGCGCGTTCTCGTCTATGAGATCGCCGCGCGCGGTGTTGACGATGCGGATGCCTTTCCGGGCGCGCGCCAGGCGTTCCGCGTTGACGAGGTTCCGGGTCTTCTCGTTCGACGGCATGTGGAGCGACACGTAGTCGGACTTCGCGAACAGGTCGTCGAGCGACACGAGCTCCACGCCCAGGTCCGACGCCACCTGCTCGGAGATGAACGGGTCGTGCGCGATGATGCGCATGCCGAACGCGGCCGCGCGGCGCGCGACCTCCTGGCCGATCCGCCCCAGGCCGGCAAGGCCCAGCGTCTTGTCGCGGACCTCCTCGCCGAGGAACTTCTTCTTCTCCCACTTGCCCTGCTTCATCGCCGCGTCCGCGGCGGGAACGTGACGGGCGAGCGCCAGCACGAGGCCCATGGCCAGCTCGGCGACGCTGATGCTGTTCGCGCCGGGCGCGTTCATGACGACGATGCCGCGCCCGCTCGCGGCGGCCACGTCGACGTTGTCCACGCCGGTGCCCGCGCGCGCGATGACGCGCAGCCTGGGCGCCGCGGCAATCAGCGGCGCGGTGACTTTGGTGGCGCTGCGGACGACGATCGCGTCCGCATCGGCCAGGTCGGCGGCAAGTTGGTCAGGTGCCCGGCCGGTGCGGGCGTCGACGTCCCAGCCTTCGGCGCGCAGCAGGTCGAGCGCGGAGGCGGGAAGGTCATCGGCGACGACAATCTTCATTTGTGATTTGCGATCTTTGACTTGTGATTTGCGATCTGTGATTTGTGATTTGTGTTCTCGCTTCGATCTTAATCACAATCAGAACCCCAAATCACAAATCACCAATCGCAGATCGCAAATGGTTTCGCCCTACGATGGTGCAAACCGCTAAAATGTTCGAATTCACGCGCGGATCGTGCCCGCGTGAGGGTCTTTTCAACAGAGTTTTCAACAGAAACTGTGCGTAACCCGCCGGATGACTGCGGGACATCGCCCTAAGGAAGCGTCGAATGAAACGTAAAGTGACAGTGGTAGGCGGCGCCGGAAACGTCGGCGCGACCGTGGCGCGCTCGATTGTCGAGAAGGAGCTCGCCGACGTCGTGATCATCGACATCGCGGATCAGAAAGCCGCGGGCGTGGCGCTCGACATCTACGAGACGTGCCCGATCATCGGCTCCGACTCGCGCGTCATCGGCGGCGGCACCTGGGACGCGGCCGCCGGCTCGGACATCGTCGTCATCACGTCCGGCAAGCCGCGCAAGCCGGGCATGAGCCGCGACGATCTCGTGCGCGACAACTTCGAGATCATGAAGAGCATCGCGCCCAAGGTCGTCGAGCACTGCCCGAACGCCATCGTCATCCCGGTGGCGAACCCGCTCGACGCGATGGCCCAGGCGCTCTATCGGCTGACCAGATTCCCGCGCGAGCGCATCATCGGCATGGCCGGCGTGCTCGACTCCGCCCGCATGAGCACGTTCATCGCGATGGAGCTGAACGTCTCGGTCCAGAACGTCCACTCGTTCGTGCTCGGCGGACACGGCGACACCATGGTGCCGCTGCCGCGGTATTCAACGGTGGCCGGCATCCCGATTACGGAGCTGCTGTCGAAGGAGCGCATCGACGCGATTGCGACGCGCACCGCCAACGGCGGCGCCGAGATCACCAAGCTGGTGGGCACGAGCGCGTGGTACGCGCCGGGCGCCGCCGCCGCTCAGATGTGCGAGGCGATCCTGCGGGACAAGAAGCAGATCCTGCCGTGCTCGGTCTTCCTGCAGGGCGAGTACGGAATCCGCGACCTGTTCGTCGGCGTGCCCGTGAAGCTCGGCGCCAGGGGCGTGGAGGAGATCATCCAGATCACGCTCACGGCCGAGGAAGACGCCGCGCTCAAGAAGTCGGCGGGCGCCGTGAAGGAACTCGTCGACGTGATCGGAATGTAGCACCCCGCTACGCCGACGGCGTCATGTGCGTCGACAGACGCTTCAGCGCGCGCGTGACCGCCATGCGCGCCGCATCGACGCTGGGCATCCCGAAGCGCTGCGCGATCTCGGCCAGGCTCCACTGCACCTCGACGCGCGCGACCACCATCTCCCGGTCGCGCGCCTTGAGGTGCTCGAGCGCGCGCCGGTAGTGGTCGTACGACTCGGCCTGGATCGCCGACTCGAGCGGCGAGGTCGCATCGGCCGGGTGGTCCTCGGGCAGCGCCACCGCCGCCGGGTGCCGCGTGATGCGGCGCACCTCGTCGCGGATCCGGTTGATCACCGACATGCGCAGGTAGGCCTGCATCGCGCCTACATGCCGCGGCTCGAACACGTCCAGCCGCTGCACGGCGTGGAGGGCCGCTTCCTGGACGAGATCGGCGGTATCGATGGATCCCCGCGCCGCCGGCGGCAGCTTGCCGTGCGCCCAGCGCTTCAACGGGGGCAGGCAGCGCTGGAGCAGCGCTTCCACGGCCAGACGATCGCCTTCCCGCGCCCGGATGACCAGCTCGATGGTCGGCTCATCGCTGAGCAGGGGGTCGAGGATCTCTTCGCGTTTCGGCGTGTTCGGCCGCCGTGTAGGGTCCGTCATGGTCCGCTGGCTGAGCATCATAACGACTCTCCATCAGGAGCCAAAAACCGCCGGTGTGGCCTGTGTCTGGTAATAACGCCGGATGCGACGCAACCGAACAGCTTGGGACAATTGGGTTTGATATCCTCAGGCCGCCGATGATCGGCCGGACGATTTCACATTACCGGGTCACGGGGAAGCTCGGGGTCGGCGGGATGGGGGTCGTCTACGAGGCCGAGGACACCCGGCTCGCCCGCCGGGTGGCGCTCAAGTTCCTGCCCGAGGAGCTGGCGGGCGACCCCGACTCGGCCCGGCGCCTCGAGCGGGAGGCCCAGACCATCGCGGTCCTGAACCACCCCCACATCTGCACCATCTACGAAATCGACCACGACGGCGCGTCGGTGTTCCTCGTGATGGAGCGCCTCGACGGGGTCAACCTCAAGGCGCACATGGCCCGGCGGACGCTGACCACCCGCGAGATCGTGGACATCGCGATGCAGGTGGCCGACGCGCTCGGCGCCGCGCACGCGGCGGGCATCGTCCACCGCGACATCAAGCCCGGGAACATCATCGTCTCCAGCACCGGGCAGGTGAAGGTGCTCGATTTCGGCCTGGCGCGCCGCTTCGCGTCGGACGACACCGGCGAGGTCGTCCCTGGCGGCTCCACCATTCCGGGGCGGCCGCTCGGCACCGCGAACTACATGGCGCCGGAGCGCATCCTGCAGCTTCCGCTGGACCCCCGCAGCGACCTGTTTTCGCTCGGCGTGGTCATCTACGAGATGGCCACCGGGCGGCTGCCGTTCGGCGCGTCGTCACCCGCCGATACCGTCACCAACGTGCTCGAGAAGGACCCGGCCCCGCTGACGCAGCTCGCGGCGGACCGCCCGGTGCAGCTCGAGCGCATCGCGCAGAAGCTGCTGGCGAAGATGGCGGGCGACCGCTATCAGTCCGCAGCGGAGCTCCGCGATGCGCTGACCGGCGTGGTCCGGCCTGCGCGCCGCTGGCTCCGGTTCCGGAGCTAGTTCACGAGGAAGGTGACGGGGCCGCTTGTGGGGGGAGCGTCCCCGTCCGGGAGTCTCACCACTCGACGCGCGCCTGCGCCCAGTCGTTCGGCGACGGCCTGATCGCGTCGGCGTCGGCGGCTTGGTTCACAGGCACAATCACTTCGATTTCCAAGAGCCGGCTTTCGCGGTTGAGTTTCAATGTCTTCAAGGCGTTCTGCAACGTGGTACCCACGTCGGTGCCCTCGGGGAACCGCAGCGTCACGAGCAGTTCGCCCGGATGGTCCTTCTTCCCCGCCCCCATCGCCCGGCCGATCGACGCCGGATGGATGGGATCCCTCCCGCGCAGGTTCGGCCGTTTCTTGTCACGCTTGAGGTTGCCGCCGTTGTTCGTGACGTCTTCTTCCTCGATATCCCAGTGAATACTCCCGTTTGGAATGAACTCGCCACCGCTCATCGCGCACCTCCATGTCAGTGGAACACCGACACACCTTGTCTGCGGTTAACGACACCTCTGCCCACCCTGAACAGGTCGCGCTACCGCACGGTCGCTATGTCGGGCCGTGCGTCGAATGCCGCGCGATCAGCCACGGGAAGTGCTGCGCCGATCTCGGCGATCCACTTGCGTGCGGCGGCGCGTTCGGCGTCAGCCGCCGCTGCGTCGCCCAGGCCTTTCAGCGCCATGGCGCGCCAGTGATGGACCTGCGCCCGCAGCTCACGGCCGATCGTCGTGCCGTCGCGGTCGGCCGGCACCTCGTCCAACGTGCGCAGCGCCTCAGCGAACCGGCCG
>Ga0194120_10008986_pt1 | contig 12866 bp, 10 predicted proteins | sample TA2MahCa65mmetaG_FD_148642 | JGI IMG/M metagenome (GOLD analysis project Ga0194120, IMG submission 148642) | Freshwater microbial communities from Lake Tanganyika, Tanzania - TA2015019 Mahale Deep Cast 65m | ecosystem: Environmental > Aquatic > Freshwater > Lake | place: Tanzania: Lake... | reverse complement strand
TAATGTGAAAAAAGGTGAGATTGTGGCGTTAGCTGGCCTAGTTGGTGCCGGCCGGTCCGAGGTGGCTAGAGCAATATTTGGTGTAGATAAGTATGAGTCTGGTTTAGTTAAAGTTAATGGTGTACCACTTCCAGCAGGATCTCCAGTGGAGGCGATGGCGCGAAAGATTGCACTAGTACCAGAGGATCGACGCCAACAGGGCTTATTTATGATTGCTGGGGTGAATCGAAATATCTCAATAGAATCATTTGCGCAATTAATTGACCGTGGCTTAATTAACTTTAAACGGGAGCGAGCCTTAACCAATACCTGGCGGGAGAAGTTAAGTATTAAATTTAATAATCAAGCAGATCCTGTTGATCGTTTATCTGGTGGTAATCAGCAAAAAACTGTATTGGCAAAATGGCTAGCCACAGATCCAGATTTATTTATTGTGGATGAACCAACTCGTGGGATTGATGTGGCGACAAAGGCTGAGGTCCATAGATTGCTAAATCAAGCAGCAAGTGAGGGTAAAGCGGTTTTGATGATTTCATCCGAGCTACCTGAAGTTTTGGGTATGGCAGATCGCATCATTGTTATGCGTGAAGGCCGACAGGTTGCAGAGTTTTCTCGAAAAGAGGCAACTCAGGAAAAAATTATTGCCGCAGCTACTACTGGAGTGAAAAGTGCTTAAATTATGAATCTACTAAATAAATTAAAGCTATCCAGTCGCGAAGCAAGTCTTGGCATTATTTTATTAATCTCCATTGGTGTTACCGGTTTAATTAACCCACGATTTTTAACTGGGGATGGTACAAGAGATCTTCTGACCTCAACCTCAGTAGTGGCATTGCTGGCAATCGGGATTACACCAGTTGTAGTTATGCGACATATTGATTTGTCTATTGCTTCAACTGTTGGATTAACCGCATGGTTAATTGCTGATATGTGTGCTAAAAATCCCGATTTTACCTGGGTGCAATGTTTCGTTGTTGGTCCAATCATTGGAACATTGGTTGGTGTGGTGAATGGTGTTTTGGTCGCTTGGCTAAGGCTGCCAGCACTTGTTGTCACACTGGGAACTTTATATATTGTTCGTGGCTTGGCCTATGTGATTTCAAATTCAGTTGATTACAATGCTCAAGAGATGCCTCCTAGTTTGATTGAGGGTTTAGGCCAAAAGGTTTATTTCGGATTACTACCATTTACATTCCTACTAGTAATTATCTCCATGATCGTAATCGCTTATTTTATGAAGTATGCAAAATCTGGTCGTGATGCCTATGCAATTGGTAGCAACCCACCCGCTGCAGATCTGGTTGGACTTAAGGTAACTAGTCGTACCTTCCTTGCCTTTGTATTCTCGGGTGCCATGGCTGGATTAGCAGGAGTTTTTTATTTAATGAGGTTTGCACAAGTTGACTCCACCGCCTTTTACGGTCAAGAGTTAGCTGTAGTTGCTGCATGCGTAATTGGTGGTGTTTCAATATTTGGTGGAACTGGCACTGTAGTGGGAGCTGTGATTGGGGCTTTATTAGTCCAGACCATTCAAGGTGGGTTGGCTGCATTGGGAGTTGATGCATTTTGGAAATCTGCAATCAATGGTTTACTTCTTATTATCGCAATTTATGCTGATCGAGTATTGGCGGTGCGAAATGAGAAACAACTCTTACGACAGCGAATTAAAGAGAGGATCTAAAAATGGCTATTTTACCAAAAGCGATTCCTGTGAGGAAAACTTGGGATACTGCAATCATAGTTTTATTAGTCGTGGTTATTTTATTGGCGTCCCTAACAAATGAACTTTTTTTTACCGCACTAAATTTTTCATACATCTTCTCAAACACCAGTGAAATCATGATTATTGGTGCTGCTATGTTATTTTTGATTTCATTAGGTGAGATTGATCTTTCCGTCGCTTCTATACTCGCTTTGAGTAGTTCGATGCTAGGTTGGAGTTATGTTCGAGGTGCTCCTATTTGGTTAGCAATCCTTATCTGTTTAGTAGTAGGAACACTTTGTGGTTTCATTAATGGTTTTTTGGTAACTAAGTTAGGTTTAGGATCACTTGCGGTAACAATCGGTACCTTGGCACTATATCGAGGAGTAGCTAATGGCATTCTCAATGAAAATACCGTTAACGAGTTCCCCGAGTTTTGGACAAGTTTCGGCTTTGATACCTTTGGAACTACATTTATGCCGAAAACCCTTCCTATGATAATCATTTTTCTCATTTTTTTCGGCTTTTTGCTTCACCGAACTCCATTTGGTCGCAGGACCTTGGCAATTGGGCAAAGTCCAGAAGCAGCTAAATTCGCCGGCATTAATATAGTTCGACATAAAATGATTGTTTTTACTTTTACTGGCTTTATGTCAGGGGTTGCAGGCATGGTCTACACTTTTCGTTTCTCAACTGCGCAAGCCGATAATGGCGTGGGATTAGAGTTACTCGTTATCTCTGCGATCTTGTTAGGTGGCGTGTCAATATTTGGTGGAATCGGAACGATTTGGGGAGTCGTTGCTGGAGTGCTTCTGGCGGGAACCGTTGAATCATGGCTTACCCTCGAAGAGATAACTGCTCAGTGGAGGACTATCTTCACAGGTATTTTGTTGTTAATTTCTGTAGCCGGACCAGTTTTAGTAAATAAGAATAAACAGCGGAGAGAGCGCAAAGCTTTGAAGAGCTAGGCCATGCAACCGCTTTTGCTTGGGGTTGATGTTGGAACTACTGCCACAAAAGCTGTACTAATAAACCTAGCGGGTAAATTAGTTGCACAAGGCAGAGCTGAATACCCAACTATCCATTTGCAAGCAGGCTGGGTAGAGCAAGATGCAAATCAGTGGTGGCTTAGTTTTTGTAAAGCAACCGCAGAGGCGATCTTGCAGGTTCCAGATTCAACTATTACTGGCGTAGCTATCTCATCCCAAGCTCCTACATTATTGGCAGTTGATAATGCCGGGAGGCCAGTTAGAAATGCATTGATTTGGATGGATCGTAGGGCGCAAGCACAGGCTGATCAACTTAAGAAAAAATTTCCCAACATCTCACAGCTAACTGGTAATTTATCTGATCCATATTATGTAGCGGCCAAAATAATGTGGCTTAAGCAAAATGAGCCAGATAATTACACCAAGAGTAAGTTTTTCTTACAGATTCCAGGTTACTTAAATTATAAATTAACTGGCAAATTTAGTTTAGATTCAGCCCATGCCTCGCTCTTGCAACTTAGAAATGCAGATAACAAAAATTGGGCAACTGAAGTTTTAGATTTTATTGGGATTGATGAGTCAAAGTTTCCATCAATTGGCCTAGCAAGTGATCTATTGGGTGAGGTAATCCAAGAAAATGAGGCGAAAATTCCAGTGGGTACACCAGTTTACTTTGGCACAGTTGATGGCTGCTCGGCTGCGGTGGAGACCGGGGTAATTGATCCAGGTTTAGTAGCCGAGATGACTGGCACCTCAACTGTCTTAATTATGCCTACTGATGGTAATAATTTTAATGATGCCTTTGTGGCCATTGATCATGCGATAGCAAATCGACAACTTCGACTTGGCGCGATGGTGGCCGCTGGGGCAAGTGTTTCCTGGCTAATGACAAATATTTTAAAAGATCAATACTCGACGCAGAATCTTACCCAAATGGCTACCGAGGTAGCACCAGGATGTGAGGGAATAATTTTCTTGCCGTACATGATGGGAGAGCGAAGTCCAATTTGGAATACAAATGCTAGGGGCGTTTTCTTTGGTTTAACTTTAACCACCACACCGCAAATGATGTTTAGGGCAGTTTTAGAGGGAACTGCATTTGCCTTAGCTCACAATGTTGAGATTGGAAAAAAATCTGGCATAAAGATCGATGAAATCAGAAGTATTGGCGGCGGTAGCAAGAGTGAGCTTTGGAATCAAATCAAAGCTGATGTTTTAGGGCTACCCATTGCCATCTTGAAAGATTCAAGTGGGGCAGCGGTTGGCGATGCTTATTTAGCTGGAGTTGGAGCAGGAGTTTTTTCAGATATTAAAGATGTAATAAACTCCAATGTGAGCATTGAAAATCGCTTCCTACCTAACAAAGTTAATCATGATTACTACCAAGAGCGGTATGTCAGATTTAGAAATATATATGAAAGTTTGAAGAGTGAATTTGATGCCTCCGCTGCCTCCGCTAACTTTGGAGTAAATAAGTGAAGGTATTTATTACCGCTCGAATTGATCCGGAACAAGTGAATAGATTAACCACTAATGGCTTTGAGGTGGAGCAGGGCGGCTTTGGTGCGACAGGCGTTAAATTAGATAAGGCAGAATTAATTGAAAAGTTTAAAGATATAGATGTCGCCATTATTGAGTTTGAAAACATTACTGAGGATATTTTAAACTCTGGAAAGAGTTTGAAAATTGTGGCTTGTTTACGAAATGAGCCGGCTGCGAGCATGGATATTGATGCCGCATCAAAGTTGAATATTCCAGTTTTATTCACCCCAGGCAGAAACGCGGTAGCTGTAGCCGAATACACAATAGGTTTAATGCTCTCGATTGCCAGAAGCATTGCTACCACTCATCACCTACTTAGATATACCGATGAGCTAACCTCGGTTTCGTACACCGACAAATCAGGTGATCGTAAGTCAGTCACATCAGAGTGGAGCATGGATCCGACAGCACCATTTCAAAGGTTTCAAGGTGAGGAGTTAATGGGAAAAACTGTTGGCTTAGTAGGGGCAGGTCTTATTGGTCAAGAGATTGCTAAGAGAGCTTCTGCGTTAGGCATAAATTTAATTGCCTTTGATCCTTATGCAAATGCGGACCAATTAGCGAGATTAAATATTCGATTAGTTGATTTAGATAAGTTAGCACAAGAAAGTGATTTTGTAGTTATGGCAGCAAGAGTTACTCCAGAAAGCACTGGGGTATTTTCGGCTAAAACTTTTGCTCAAATGAAAAAAAGTGCTTACTTTATAAATACCGCCCGGGCTGCTCTAGTAGATTATGAAGCGCTTTACAAAGTATTAGCTGAAAACAAAATTGCAGGCGCTGCTCTGGATGTTTATCCCTTTGAGCCACTGCCAAGTGATTCGCCATTCAGAAAACTTTCAAATGTCGTGCTAAGTCCTCATTTAGCTGGGGCTACAACTGGAGTGGTAAAGCATCATTCAAAGATGGTGGTTGATGATCTATTATTAATTAAAGTAGGTAAAATTCCAAGTAGGGTGGCAAATCCCAAAGTTATGGATGCGTTTATTAAAAAGGGTGGTTTAAATTGAGGGTTGCACTAGTAACTGGTGGGGCCACTGGAATTGGCGCGGCCACCGTCTGTGCCCTAGCGGCTGATAATTTTAATGTTGCCTTGCATTACTCAAATAGTGAAGATAAAGCGATTAAATTAGCGGATAAATTAAAGAGTAATGGGGCGAAAGTTGGAATCTTTCATGCAGATTTAACCCAAAAGGGTAGTACTGAGGACTTAGTTAAAAACGTAACAAACAATCTTGGAGCGATAGATATCTTGGTAAATAATGCAGGGCTTATGAGTGATGAAGGTATTATCAAGATGAGTGATGAGTTATGGGATGAGGCGATAAATTTAAATCTGTCAGTTGCTTTTAAATTAATTAGAGCAACAACTAATCAAATGGTCTTAAATAAATGGGGAAGAATTATCAATGTGTCTTCCCAGGTGGCATTAACTGGTTCGGCTAATCATGCTCATTACGCTGCCGCCAAGGCTGGATTACTTGGCTTAACATATTCGGCAGCAAAAGAGTTTGGTGCAAGTGGCGTAACTGTTAATGCAGTTCTTCCGGGAAGAATTGAAACAAATATGATCTCCAAAAGATCTAAAGGAAGAATAGATGAGTGGCTAAGACAAACACCCCTTGGTAGGTTAGGAAAACCTGATGAGGTGGCAAGTTTGATCGCTTTCTTGGCATCTGAGAAAGCTTCATATCTGACAGGAGCAGCCATCAACGTCAATGGTGGATTGGTGATGGGATAGGCTCGCGGTTTACGGAATTTTAAGCTCATTACAACTTTTACGTTATAAAACCACCTTGCCAGTAACTAGGGAGCGACGGTAGGTTGTTGCACAGTTCTAGGAGTCGTAGCTACTTTCCTAGGCCTAATTGTAGGGCCAATAAGGGTCCTTCAATCTTTACTGGAAGGAAATACTTTGAAGAAAGTACTCTCAGCAATTGGTATAGCCGCTCTTGCTGCAACAGCTGTTGTTGCAGCGCCAGCACAAGCTCAGACCAAATTAAAAGTTGCTCACATTCCTAAATTAGGAACTATTGGATACTTCCAAGCAGCCCATAAGGGTGTAGAGCGAGCATGTAAGGAGTTGAAAGCTTCTTGTTCATACAAGGGCCCAACTGAAATTACTGCAGCAGCACAGGTAAAGGAAATTAATGCAGCTGTTCAAGGCGGATTCAACGTGTTAATCGTTGCTGCTAATGACAAAGATGCATTAGTGCCAGCACTTAAGGCAGCAATGAAAAAGAAGGTAACAGTTGTTACTTATGACTCAGATGTTGCGCAAGCTGGTCGCTCCGTATTCGTTAACCAGGCCTCATCGGAGGGTATCGGACAAGCACTGGCTAAGTCTGCCTCTGATCTTGCCGGTGGTAAGGGAGATATTGCGATCCTTTCAACAACTCCAGATGCAACCAACCAGAACGTTTGGATTGATTTCATGAAGAAGGAGCTTGCTGCTAAGTATCCTGATATCAAGGTTGTGGCGACCGCTTATGGTCTAGATAAGCCAGAGGAGTCAACAACTGAGACACAAGGTCTAATTCAGAAGTATCCAACCATCAAGGCAATCGTTGCTCCTACTTCAGTAGGTATTGTTGCTGCCGCTAAGTATGTCTCTGGCTCAGCTTCCAAAGGCAAGGTTTTCGTAACTGGTCTAGGTCTTCCAAATGATATGAAGACATACATCAAGGATGGTTCTGGAGCTCAAGCATCTCTATGGGATGTTGAAAACTTCGGATATGTTGCTGTTCAGGTTGCTAACTCAATCGTGAACAAGAAGCAAAGCGTTAAGGTCGGAGCTAAAATCAAGTCGGGCCCTGGCGATAAGGGACTTAAGTCTCGTACAGTTATTAAGGGCGCAGTAGGAAACGAAGTTGTCCTTGGACCTGCAACTGTATTCACAAAGGGACAATGTAGATCAATTTAACTTCTAATTTAGAAGTTTAATTTGTCTCTGATTAGGGCGGCCTACAAAAGGGCCGCCCTAATTTTTCTTAAATGCTGTTTCAACGCTGAAATAGAAATTAAAAAAATGGACACCCCTCTTAAAGAGTGAAAGAATGTAGACTAATAAAAGTTTTTTATAAGCCCCATGGGAGCAAGTGATGCCAGCAGTAAAGCAAATTGAATTCGGTGGACATGCCTTAGTATGGGTGGGGGATTGGTCGCCAAGTAGTGCACGCGCCGCAATTAGTAGCGCTGCCCGTAATGGTTATGACTACATCGAGTTAGCTATATTTGATCCATGGAACTTTGACACCAAGTTAACTAAGGATTTATTACAGGAGTACGGACTTAGAGCACATGCCTCTTTGGGTTTATCTGCAAAAACTGATGTAACAAGTACTGATCCATCAATTGTGGCCAAGGGAGATGAGTTACTTCGCAAGGTAACTGATGTATTACATGATATTGGTGGCACTGAGCTTTGTGGGGTTATCTTTTCAGCATTGGCAAAATATCCAACACCTGCAAGTAAAGAGAATAGAAACAATTCAATTAAAGCTATGCAACGGCTAGCTGATTACGCAGCCGATAAGGGCATTAACATAGATTTAGAGGTAGTTAATCGGTATGAGACCAATATTATGAATACCGGTATTGAAGGCTTAGCTTTTCTAGATGAGGTAAACCGACCAAATGCCTTTTTACACCTTGATACCTATCACATGAATATTGAGGAGGATGGCATGCAAAAATCTGTCCTCGCAGCTGGTGATCGACTGGGCTATGTTCATATTGGTGAGAGCCATCGCGGATACCTTGGTACCGGAAATGTGGATTTTGATTCATTTTTTGCAGCTTTGAAGCAGATCAATTACAAAGGTCCAATTACCTTTGAATCCTTCTCATCTGCGGTAGTGGATCCATCGCTATCAAATACTTTATGTGTTTGGCGAAACCTATGGAGTGATTCCGATGATTTAGCCAAAAAATCCCTAGATTTTATGAAGGCCAGGTATTAATTAATGGAGCGTGTTTGTTTTAGATTACAAGTTCGCAAAGAGAAAATGGATGAGTATGTCAGACGACATGCTCAAGTCTGGCCAGAGATGCTAGCCGCCTTAAGTCAGACCGGCTGGCACAACTACTCTTTATATTTAGATCGAAATGATGGCACCCTAATTGGATACTTAGAGACACCATCACTTACTGCGGCAAAAGCTGGCATGGAGAAGACTGAGATCAATGCTAAGTGGCAAGCGGAGATGGCTGAGTTTTTTGTGGCATTAGAGGGCAAGCGACCAGATGAAGGCTTTTTGCAATTAGAAGAGGTATTTCACTTAAATTAATAAAGTTTTTTCTATCAACTAACCAAAAGGGAGAATAAGAAAATGGCATCAGCAAAAGAGGCAAAGGAAGTACTTAAGCGCTTCTATATTGAGACTCCATCCTGGGCGTATGGAAACTCCGGTACGCGCTTTAAAGTTTTTGCTCAACCTGGTGTGCCACGAGACCCGTATGAAAAGATTTCAGATGCGGCGCAGGTACATAAGTACACCGGAGCTGCTCCAGCAGTTGCCATGCATATCCCCTGGGATAAGGTTGATGATTACGCAAAGCTTGCAAAACATGCCAAGGATAATGGTGTCTACCTGGGTACAATAAACTCAAACACCTTCCAAGATGATGATTATAAATTTGGTTCAGTATGTCACTTTGATAAAAAGATCCGGCAAAAAGCGGTAGATCATCTACTTGAGTGCGTAGATATTATGGATACCACTGGCGCCAAGGATCTAAAACTTTGGTTTGCCGATGGCACAAATTATCCAGGCCAAGATGATCTAGCTGGCCGGCAAGATCGTCTATTTGAATCCCTCCAAAAAGTTTATGAGCGCATTGGCGAGCACCAGAGAATGTTGCTGGAGTATAAGTTTTTTGAACCAGCTTTCTACTCAACCGATGTGCCGGATTGGGGCACCTCTTATGTGCACTGCCTAGAGTTAGGTCCGAAGGCAAGTGTTTGTGTTGATACTGGACACCACGCTCCTGGTACAAATATTGAGTACATAGTTGCATTCTTACTTCGTCGTAAACGTCTGGGCGCATTTGATTTTAACTCAAGGTTTTATGCCGATGATGATTTAATAGTTGGCGCAGCAGATCCATTCCAATTATTTAGAATTATGCATGAGGTAAATCAAGGTGGCGGCTTTGATAAGGGAACTACGGTTTCTTATGTACTAGATCAATGCCACAACATTGAGCCTAAGATTCCAGCACAAATTCGCTCCATAACAAATGTGCAAGAGGCGGTGGCCAAGGCATTACTAGTTGATGCCGATGCACTTAAGAAAGCACAATTAGCTGGCGATGTATTAGGTGCTAATGATGTATTAATGAATGCCTACAACACCGATGTCAGAGATTTACTTGGCGAGCTGCGAAGTGAGCAAGGTTTAGCACCAGATCCAAAGAGTGCTTATGCTAAGAGTGGATACGCTGAAAAGATTGCTGCCGAGCGAGTCGGTGGCGCACAAGCTGGATGGGGAGCTTAATGTCGACACCAAAGGTTGTAAGTGAATTACTAGCGCGCAGTAATCGCCTAGGTTCAGAGCCTAGATTTACTAATTACGCTGGCGGTAATACTTCAGCTAAGGGTCAGGTTAAAAATCCAGCAACTGGCAAAGAGACTACTGTGCTTTGGGTTAAGGGTTCAGGCGGTGATCTTGGGACCTTAAAAGAGGCCGGACTTGCTGCCTTAGATCTAGAAAAATTTAAGGATCTAAAAAATGTTTATCCTGGCGTTGAGCGCGAGGATGAGATGGTTGCACTCTTTGATTACTGCTCATTTGGTAAAGGTGGAGCTGCGCCAAGTATTGATACCTCAATGCATGGTTTAGTTGAGTTTGATCATGTTGATCACTTACACCCGGATTCAATTATTGCCCTTGCCACCGCCAAAGATGGCCAAAAATTAACCGCAGAGTGTTTTGGTGAAGAAATTTTATGGGTGGATTGGCGCCGGCCTGGTTTTCAATTAGGACTTGATATGGCAAAGATTGCCGCTGAAAATCCAAAGGCAAAGGGTTGTGTCCTAGGTGGTCATGGTTTAACTACTTGGGGAAGTAGCAGTAAAGAGTGTGAAGAGCGATCTGTTTGGGCAATTACTAAAGCCGAGGAGTTTATTAAAGCTAAAGGTAAATCAGATCCATTTGGCAAAAAGGAAAGTAAGTTCGCCCCATTAGATCCAGCTGCTAGAAAAACGCGAGCAGCAGAGCTTGCCCCATATCTGCGTGGTATTGCATCAAAAGATATGCGCATGTTAGGTAGTTTTACCGATAATGATGTGGTCTTAGATTTCCTACAAGGTAGCAAATTGATGCAATTAGCAGCCCTGGGCACATCATGTCCAGATCACTTCTTGCGCACCAAGATCTCACCAATGGTGATTGATACTAAGCCTGATGCACCAGTTGAGGATGTAATTAAGCGAGCAAATGAGCTACATGAGGCGTATCGTAAAAATTACGCTGCTTATTACCAGCGCCATGCTAAAGCTGATTCACCGGCAATGCGGGGGGCTGATCCATTAATTATTTTAGTTCCAGGAATTGGCATGTTTAGTTACGGTAAAGATAAGCAAACTGCTCGGGTAGCTGGTGAGTTTTATATTAACGCTATCAATGTTATGCGCGGGGCGGAGGCGATCTCTACCTATGCACCAATTGCTGAGAGTGAAAAATTTAGAATTGAGTATTGGGATTTGGAGGAGGCAAAGTTAAAACGAATGCCAAAACCAAAGCCACTGGCTGGCAAAATTGCATTGGTAACTGGGGCATCCTCTGGTCTTGGTAAATCTACCGCACAACGCTTAGCTGATGAGGGCGCCTGTGTTGTGGTAGCAGATCGTGATTTAGAGGGAGCTAGTAAGTTTGCCGCTGAATTGGGCGGTAGTGATAAAGCTATCGCGGTAGCTATGGATGTTACTAGCGAAGAGGCAATTGCATCAGCAATGACTGCCACCATGCTCGCCTTTGGTGGCATTGATATCGTAATTAATAATGCCGGTATCTCAATTGCAAAACCAATTACCCAAACCACAATCGCAGATTGGGATTTGCAATTAGATATTATGGCTAGAGGATCATTCTTAGTCTCCCGCGAGGCTGCTAAAGCTTTAATCGCGCAAAAAATGGGTGGGGACATTGTCTACATTTCATCTAAGAACTCAGTATTTGCCGGTGCTAACAATGTTGCTTATGGGGCAACCAAGGCTGCGCAATCTCATCAAGTTCGTCTGTTGGCAGTTGAGTTAGGTGAGTTTGGCATCAGAGTAAATGGAATTAATCCAGATGGTGTGGTTAAGGGCTCTGGCATATTTGCTGGCGGTTGGGGGGCAAACCGGGCTAAACAATATGGTGTGGAGGAGGCAAAGCTGGGTGAGTATTACGCGCAGCGCACCATCTTGAAAAAAGAGGTACTACCAGAACATATTGCAGCTGCGGTATTTGTAATTTTAGGTGGAGATCTAACACTAACTACTGGATTACATATTCCAGTTGATGGTGGCGTGGCTGCAGCATTTCTTAGATAGGCGCACCTTTGCTTTACGCAGCGGTTGATCTTGGCGGCTCCTCTGGTCGAGTTACAGTAGGTGAGTTAGTTGATAACAAAATCTCACTTACTGAGGTTCATAGATTTAAACATGAGCCAGTACAAAGTGATGCTGGTTTATTTTGGGATTGGCCTTTTATTGTTGAACAAATTATTTCCGGGCTTAGTGCAGCTAAAAAATTAGGTGAAATTATAAGTGTAGGCGTTGATAGCTGGGCGGTGGATTATGGCTTAATAAATGCAAATGGTGAGGTCATTGGCCAACCACATTGTTATCGCGATGGCAGAACCGATGGCTTAATGGCTAAGTTAAAAAATGATTTGGGAGTTGATTACATCTATAGCCGCACTGGAATTCAATTTATTTTCTTTAACACTATGTATCAATTATTTGCCGAGAAAAGTTCAAATATATATAGCCAAGCTGATAAGTTTTTAATGGTGCCAGATTTAGTTAATTATCTACTTTGTGGATCTATCAGCACTGAGATCACAAATGCCTCAACTACTCAATTACTTAATGTCAGAAGCCATGACTGGGATTGGGAGATGATTGAAAAGTTAGGAATTAAAAAGGATCTATTTCCAAAGATAAACAAGCCAGGTAAACAAATGGGAGTTATTACTGGCCATGGGCAATTAGATGGCATCAAGGTGATCTCAGTTGGCTCCCATGACACTGCAAGTGCGGTTGCCGGCACACCACTTTCAACCCAAAAGGATTCAGCTTATATCTCAAGCGGTACCTGGTCATTAGTTGGTTTGGAGTTAGATAAACCGGTAACTGATAAGAGTGCGATGGATTTTAATATTACAAATGAGATGGGGGTTGAGGATCGAATTAGATTTATTAAAAATGTGGCTGGTATGTGGTTACTCGAGGAGTCATTGGATTACTGGGCGGCAAAGGGTGAGAAATACACCGCTGCCCAACTTGCCGCCGAGGCAGCATTACTACCAAAGGGTGCGGTAATTGATGCAAATGATCCAAGATTTGAAAAGCCAGGAGCGATGCCAGAGCGAATTGCTGCTTTATGCCAGGAGAGTAATCAAGCAGTGCCAACTACCCCAGCTGA
>Ga0194120_10008983_pt1 | contig 12871 bp, 5 predicted proteins | sample TA2MahCa65mmetaG_FD_148642 | JGI IMG/M metagenome (GOLD analysis project Ga0194120, IMG submission 148642) | Freshwater microbial communities from Lake Tanganyika, Tanzania - TA2015019 Mahale Deep Cast 65m | ecosystem: Environmental > Aquatic > Freshwater > Lake | place: Tanzania: Lake... | reverse complement strand
AGCTTTCAAGGCGTGACGCCGAGCTTCGGCACGTGGGCGACCACCGACCATATGGTGGGCATTGCGCTCGGCCTGCCATTGTCGCGATGGTTCTCCGGACGGTTTGGCGATTATCACGTGCTCATTGGCGCGCTCGTCGTTTACGCCATCTTCTCGCTGATGTGCGCTGCGAGCGAGACGATCTGGCTTTTTGCGCCTATGCGCTTTCTCCTCGGCCTTGCCGGCGGCGTCGCCCTGCCGCTCGCGCAATCGGTGACGCTCGCGCAATATCCCAGTGATAAGCGAACCCTCGGCGTCGGCTTTTGGGGCGTCATGAGCATGGCGCCCTTCACGATCGGCGTTTTCATGGGCGGCTTCTGGGCCGAATATTTCAACTGGCGCTGGCTGTTTTATTCCAACGTCCTGGTCGTCTTACCGGTGGCGGGCGTTGTTGCTGCGCTGTTCTATGGGAGCGGCTTTGAGCGCCGCATGACGCGCTTCGACACGATCGGCTTCGTGCTGCTCGCGACGGTGTTGCTCGGCGTGCAGACGACGCTCAACATGGGCAATGATTTCGACTGGTTCGCTTCGCCTCTGCTCGCATGGCTGCTTTTACTCGTCCTGCTGGCGCTTCCCATGTTCATCATCTGGGAGTTCGGCGAGCGGCGGCCCGCCCTCGACCTGCGCCTGTTTCTGCACCGCAATTTCGCGATCGCAACATTCTGTTCGCTGCTCGGCTTTCTGGTCATTCAAGGCTTGCTGTCGGTGTTCGTCGTGCAGCTGCAGGTGTTGCTCGGCTACACCTCTTCGCTCGCCGGAATGGTCTATCTGACGATGATCTTTCTCGCCATGGCTGCTGCCGCCGTGGTGCACGAACTCACCAGGAACGTCGATGCGCGCCTTATTGTGTTCCTCAACTTCATCGGTCTCGCGGTGACCTTCGTGTGGCTCGGCCTCTACGACAAGAGCGCCTCTTTCGATAATGTGACGACGCCGATGTTCTTCTTCGGCTTCTCGCTCGCGATGTTCTTTGCGCCGCTCGCGACGCTCGCCATGACCGGTCTCGCCGGCGAGCGCCTGATCCGCGCGGCGGAGGAGCTCGCGATGCTGCGCACGGTGTTCGGCGCGATGGGCATTACGCTACTCGGAGTTGTTGTTTTCCGTCGAACCCCGTTCCATCAGCTCGACCTCGCAGATCATTTCGGCGGACGCCGCTTTGCTTCGCTCGACCTGCTCACCTCATTCCTGGAACGTATGCAGGCGATCGGCCTGTCGCCCGGCGCCGCGCAGAGCCGGGCGGCACAGCTCATCCGCCAGCAGGCGGCGATCCTTGCGCTCAACGACGCCTTTCTGTTCGGCGCGATGACCTTCATCTTTCTCGCGGGGGTCGTTTGGCTCGCGCGCCCGAGCTACGCGTCCAAAAAGCGCGAACAGAAGCTCACGGAACTCTCGGCAGAGGAGCTCATGGAGCAGCCATAAGGCTTCTCGCACTTGCGGTAGAAAAAAGCCGATTCTCGGCTGACAGGAGCAACAGAATCCGCAACGACGCGGAGATGGTCAGGCAAAAGCGCATGGATGGGTCAGCTCTTCTCGCTCGGTTCAACTTTTTTCATCGGGAGACGGACATTGTTCCCCATGCTCCCAATACCATCATGTCTCAGGCGCTGCTCGCTACGAGCCAGATGAGCGAAGATTCGCTCTGGGCTCTGCTTCAGACGTCGCCAAAAGGTCTGGAGCCCGAAGAAGCGGGGAAGAGACTCGTCACGGTCGGTCCCAACCTGATTGCCCAGGAAGGCCCGCCAGGCCTGGTGCAGGAATTGTGGGGCCGCGCCAGGAACCCTCTAAACGCGCTGCTGCTCTGTCTTGCCATAGTTTCCTATTTCCTCGGTGATTTCGGCGCCGCGGCCGTCATCGTGGTCATTGTCACGCTCGCCACCGCAATGGCCTTTATCCAAGAGCACCGCTCCAATGCCGCCGCCGTCAAGCTTCGTGCGCTGGTGAAAACCACGGCCAGCGTCAAAAGGCGAGTCGACCGGCAGGCTACGACACAAGACCGCTCCAACGGCTTTTACGAAATTCCGATCGAGCAACTGGTTCCGGGCGATATCGTACGATTGTCGGCAGGCGACATGATCCCCGGCGACTTGCGACTCATTGCCGCCAAGGATCTGTTCATCGATCAATCGGCGTTGACTGGCGAAGTCATGCCGTATGAAAAATCGGCGCTACCTGACGACGAGAGCGTCGCCAATCCCTTTGAGGCGCGTAACCTCTGTTTCATGGGCGGCAGCGTCGTAAGCGGATTTGCGACGGGCGCAATCGTGCAGACCGGCGCAAAAACCTACTTCGGCCAGTTGGCCAAGCGGATTGCCGAGCGACGAACGCCCACGAGCTTCGACAGGGGCATCAATCGCTTCATTTGGCTGATGATCCGCTTCATGTTGGTGTTGGCGCCGAGCGTATTCCTGATCAACGGCTTGACCAAGGGCGACTGGCTGGAGGCGCTACTCTTCGCACTTGCGGTTGCAGTGGGACTGACGCCCGAGTTGCTGCCCATGATCGTCACCGTGAATCTCGCCAAAGGCGCGATCGCGATGTCGAAAAAGCGTGTCATCGTGAAGCGCCTCAACGCCATTCAGAACTTCGGGGCAATGGATGTCCTCTGCGTCGACAAGACCGGCACGCTCACTCAAAATCGAATAGCTCTCAGTCTGCATCTGAATATGCGGGGCGATGACAGCGAGCGAGTGTTGGAATTCGCCTATCTGAACAGTCATTTTCAATCCGGCTTGAAAAGCCAGCTCGACGTTGCGGTCCTCCAGCATGTCGAGCTTGACCACAAGCTACTGTTGGAGCGCCATTACAAGAATATTGACGAAATCCCCTTTGATTTTGTTCGCAGGCGCCTCTCCGTGGTGCTGTCGCGCGATGACCGCGGCAGGATTTTTACGCGCCAAGAATTCACACGCATGCTTAGCAGGCTCTTTCGTCTCCGATCGCCGGGTTCAGGCAAGCATGTGCTGATTTGCAAGGGTGCGGTCGAGGAAGTCCTCTCGATCTGCAAATATTATGAAATTGACGGCAAGGTAGGAACTTTGAGCGCGGGCCGCCTGGCGGATGCGCTGGCGAAGTCCAGGGCGCTCAACGAAGACGGGCTCCGGGTCGTCGCCGTCGCCTATAAGGAGATCGCCCGTCCAGAAGCAAGCTACTCGATCGAGGATGAAGCCGGACTCACGCTTCTGGGCTTTGTCGCTTTTCTCGATCCACCAAAGGAAAGCGTCGACGCCGCAATGACGGCGCTCAATCAAGCGGGAGTCGCAGTGAAAATTGTCACGGGCGACAATGAGATCGTCACGCGCAAGATTTGTCGTGAAGTCGGTCTGGAAATCGATCATATCGCGCTTGGCCCCGAGATTGATGAACTCAGCGACTCCGCCTTGGCCGATCTCGCCGAAACAGTCACTGTCTTCGCCAAGGTATCCCCAGAGCAAAAGGCGCGCATCGTCGGCGCGCTGCATTCCAAAGGCCATGTGGTCGGCTTCCTTGGCGACGGGATCAACGACAGCCTCGCGCTCAAGGCCGCTGACGTTGGCGTCTCCGTCGATACCGCCGTGGACATCGCCAAAGAGTCGGCGGATATCATTCTCTTGGAAAAGAGCCTGTTGGTGCTTCAACAAGGCGTCCTGGAAGGCCGGAAGGTTTTTGGAAATATCGTCAAATACATCAAGATGGGCGCGAGTTCGAACTTCGGCAGCATGTTCAGCGTTCTCGGCGCAAGCCTGTTCTTGCCGTTCTTGCCCATGCTGCCGATTCAGGTTCTCACCAACAACCTCCTTTACGATTTCTCGCAAACGGCAGTCCCGACGGACAATGTCGACGAGGATTATCTCGCGGTCCCACGGAAATGGGACATCGACAATATTTTCAAGTTCATGGTGTTTATCGGGCCAGTCAGTTCGATCTTCGACTACACGACATTTTTTGTCATGCTCTATCTGTTCGATGGTTGGAACCATCCCTCATTGTTTCAAACGGGTTGGTTTGTGGAATCGTTGCTGAGTCAAACCCTCATCATTCATGTTATCCGCACCGCGAAAATTCCGTTCGTCGAAAGTCGCGCGAGCCCCGCCCTCATCGCCACTTCGGCGACTATTTGCGGGGTCGGCGCCATCCTGCCGTTTACCCCAATGGGGGAAGCGTTAAAGTTCACGCCCTTGCCTCCGTTGTATTGGCTCATCCTGGCGGCTACGCTGCTCGCCTATGGCGTGATCACCTATTTTGCGAAAACATGGTTTGTGCGCCGGTGGGGAATCTGAGGCGCATGAAGAAATACTCGCCCGCACGAAACTCGTCGAACCGCATTGTGCGCCATGTTTCGAGTTCAGTTTAGCCGTCAGTTGTGACAGGGAACTTCGGCAAAAAAGTTCCTATTTGGAAGCGCCTTGTCTGGAACTTGGAACATGGAGCGCGGAAGGCCGTAAAGGTCGTCATAATAGGCGTCGAGGCGTTTGTTGATCTGGCGATCGTAATCCGGGTGGACAAACAATGTTTTTCCGCGCGTAAAGCGCTGCGCTTCGCCGTCGCGCACAACGAGTTGGCCGTCCTTGAACACATAGGCTGCGTTGCGGAACATCGCCGCTTTGTCCCTTTGCGGCCTATAAACCGCGATATCGGCGACCGCGCCGGTCCCGAGTTCTCCGCGATCCTTGAACCCGTAAAGCTTGCGCGGCGCGGCGCGCGTCATGGCGGCGATTTCATATAAGGTGTATTCCCGCGTGATCGACGGCAAACTGGTCATCTCCAACACCTCCGCCGGTAAGCGCGACATCCACTGCGCGCGTTTGTCGGCGCTCATCAACAAGGCGAAAACTTCCGGGTAGGTCGTGAATGGCGCGCCGTTTGGATGATCCGTCGTGAAGAACACACGCATCGGATCGTCGGTCAGCAAGAATAGTTCTAGACCCGCGGCCCATTGCACTGCGTTGAAAAAATCGGAGACGCGATAGGAATAGGGCACCACGCCCAGGCCATTGCCGTCTCCGTCAAAAATCACGCCTTTCTTCGGACGGCCGCCGGGCAGGCTGTTCAACTGCTTCATGACATCAGTGGAGATCGTCACCGTGTCGGCAAACATCACTTGGCCGACGTCCATGGTGACATTCTTATTGGCGTTGATCTTCTCCGCGAAGAGTGCGGCTGCGGACGAGAAACCGTTCTTTCCCTCCTTGCCATAGGCATAGAACTGCGCGTGCGCGAGATGAAGCGGCGCGCCCTGCGCCGCGTCGATGGTTGCAAGCGCGGTTTCGACGTTTCCCGCAAGCCCGAGATTGCTCATGTGCAAATGCAGTGGGTGAGGTATCCCCGTCACCGCCACCGCGCGCTGCAAGCGCGTAAAAATATCGCGCGCAGAGACCCCATATTCTGGAACTTTGTCGTCTAGTGAGAAGGAACGAAGATTTTGTTTGCAGGCGCAAACGCCGCCGGGATTTGCGCATTTGATGCCAATCGCTCGGGTCGATTCGAGCGTCGCGCCGATGTAATCGACGATCGCGGCCTCCCCTTCGCGATCACGAAGGGCGCCTAAGAGGAAGTCGTCGTTGCCGAGAACGGTCAGAAAGCCCTTATCGATGATGGGAATGTCCGCGAGTTCAAGATGGGCGTGCAAAGCATGGTGAGGCAGGACAGCGGGCTCAATGGCTGTGGTGTAGCCTAACTGAGCGTAAAGGCGACCCGTCTCGAAAGCCGTCCAGCCGGCGTCGGAAAGCGGCGTTCCGTTAGGACGCGGGCGATGGGCACGGTGCGACTCCGGCATCAAGAGTCGCGCCGTGTTTACGCCGCCGCCGGCTATATGCGAATGGATATCGATCGCGCCCGCCATGAGGACGTGGCCGGAAACATCATGTTCTTCGTCCGCCTTGCGGCCTTTTGCCGGCGCGATGATATGGCCATCCTCGAACCAGACATCGCCTAAAGCGTCGGTTCCGTGGACGGGATCGATGACATGGCCGCCGCGGAGGCAGGTCAACACGGCATATCCTCCAATAACTGGGCGCTTATCATGCCGTTGCGTTACCGGCGCCAAGCAAGAACAGAGGGCTTGCGTTCAGAAGCATGGAGGCGAACCGGCTCTCGCAAACTTCATCCCGATGGGTTCGTTAGGAATTCATCATAGCGCAAATTTTGCGCCGCCATAGCGCTGGCGCGTTAGCTGAAGCGCCGCTGATTTTTGATATCACATACCGCCGCAACCGGCCGATGTTCCGAGATGAACAGTCTGGCAAACATCGTAATGTGCACCGCGCTTTGGGGTAGCGATTCAGGCGACGAACTTGGATGCGCCTTTTTGAGACCCGGCTCTCAAATCTGACGTGGACTGCGGCGCAGTCCGGGGGCTAAGCCGCTGTTTAAGGCCGTTCGGCCTGCCGGCCGTGCAATGACGGACCGAGAATCAATTGACACCCCTTTGGATTATCGACTAGCTTTTTAGACATGGGGATGGAGTCCCCCCGACAACCGCCGAAAAGGCTGATGACTCCTACGAACTCGCTGCCACGGGCATTTCGACCGTGGGTGCAGAGCGTAGGAGACGTGTCTTGAATCAAGATCTTGCGGTCTTTATCGTACCGTTCGCCCTGGTCCTTGGCTGTGGCTTGTTGGCGTTAGGTGGCCTCTATTTTATTAACATTCGCTATGTCACGAGCACAACGAAGGCGATAGCGGCATTGGTTGCCGGCGCTATCGTCATCGGCGTTTTAGAAATTATTTTGGCCGGTAGCGCCGTCTCTTTCTTTAAAGCCCAACAGGTTCAAACTTCCACCTGCGAGTTGGAAGGCGAATCTGCGCACCCCGAAGCGCGACTGGGCGCTGATCCCACGATCATTCACAGCGCAATTACCGCTTGCATGAAAGAGGCGGGATATGAATGGGATGGCGCCCACAGGCATTGTAAGGACGCATCGGTGGCGACAAATCCCTTCTGCTATCTGCCAACTGACTCGTTCGACCGTACGATCACATCAATCCAGATGAGCTTTGAATAGCTCCTGTCGATTTGAGCTCGCTTCGTATGCGGGATATTAACAAGGCCTCACGTTATCAATCTGCTTGCGAGACGATGAGTGAGGCGACCGATCAATCGTTTCCCAAAAACGTATGATGCGATTGCACACGGTTCCATACAAAGGTTCCGGCCGCGGTAGGCTACACATTGGGAGTCCGTTCAACCCGGTTGCTCATTAATGCGAACGGCGACTCGAACACGGCAACGTTCCCGAGTTCCGACTCGATCTCCAAGAGGCGATTGTATTTGGCCACACGTTCGCTACGGCAGGCTGAGCCGGTCTTGATCTGGCCGCCGCCCATCGCTACAGCGAAATCAGCCAGAAACACGTCTTCCGTTTCGCCCGAGCGATGCGAAATAACATAGTTCCATCCGGCCTTGCGGCATAACGCAATAGCTTGCATGGTCTCGCTGACAGTACCGATCTGATTCAGCTTGATCAACACTGCGTTGGCCGTTTTCTCGGCGACGCCGCGTTGAATAAAGGCGGGATTGGTTACAAAAATATCGTCGCCGACGATTTGGATTTGACGACCTTGCTCGGCGGTCTGGCGCGCGAAGCCGGACCAGTCATTCTCGTCTAGCCCATCTTCGATTGAGACAATGGGGAAAGCCTCGACCCAGCCTTTATAAAGCGCGATCATTTCGTCGCTGGTTTTTTGTCCTTGGCCGGATTTAACGAGGTCGTACCCATGACTCGTCCAAAATGAACTTGCGGCGGGGTCGAGCGCAATCGCAATGTCGCGCCCCGGTTCATAGCCTGCTGCGCAAATTGCTTCGACAATGATCTCGCATGCCTTTTCATTGCTTTCGAGGTCAGGAGCAAATCCGCCTTCGTCTCCAACCGATGTGGCGTAGCCCTTTTCCTTCAGAATTTTTGCCAACGCATGGAAGGTTTCAGTCCCGTAGCGCAGCGCCTCCGCAAATGTCGGCGCTCCGACCGGCATCACCATGAATTCCTGAAAATCCACCGAATTATGGGCGTGTTTGCCGCCATTGATGATGTTCATCATGGGAACAGGCAGTCGCGTTGCTCCTGGGCCGCCGAGATAAGCGTAGAGAGGCAGCCGTGAGGCTACAGCCGCCGCCCGGGCCACCGCCATCGACACGCCAAGGATCGCATTTGCTCCGAGCTTGGCTTTGTTCGGAGTCCCATCGAGCGTCAGCAACAAGGCGTCAATTTCAGCTTGGCGGGTGGGATCGTAGCCCTGAAGCGCAGTGCCGATCACGTCATTGACGTTTTTAACGGCTTGGCGGACGCCCTTGCCGTCAAATCGAGCTTCCCCGTCTCGCAGCTCCACGGCTTCATGTTCGCCGGTGGAGGCGCCCGAAGGCACAGAGGCGGTCGTGACGATGCCATTGTCTAGAGACAAACACACCCTGACGGTCGGATTGCCGCGGGAGTCGAGAATTTCGAGCGCTCGAATCGAATCGATCCTTGCCATACTGCAATCCTTCCATACCGTTCACTTGTCTCGCACCGGTTGACGACCGGCGGACGCGCCAATGGGCGCCGCGGTGCGTCGAGGCGCGTTGAAGTTTCCGAGAAATCACCCGCAGGAAGACAAGCAAGCGCCGCCGCGATACCTCTCATCAAGACAGCAACGCCTGGAGAGTTGGAACGGGCTAACCCCTCATTCATTGGCGCACTTCCGCACCGCGTGGCCAACTATTCCAGGACAGGAGGGCGGCGTCCTTGAGTGTCCCAGATCGAAGCCGTCCCAATCGAAAGTTAGGACAGCCTGGGGCGCGTATCAACAACGAGTGACGCTTAGCGTCGCTTATGCCGGCGCTAAGAGCGCACTTCAGAGTCATCCAATGCCTCCTCGACCTCGGCTTCATGCGCCGGCGTGTGAAGCTCGGTCTCGTCTTTTGGCAGAAAGTGACGCGGCAGATACAATTTGTTCGCGATCAAAGTCGGGATCACGGCTGTGCCAATGATCGCAGCCACCAGCGTCGAATATTGGCCGTCGTCGATGATTTTATTGGAAAGGCCGAAGAGGGCCGAAATGGTGCCGAAGGTGAGACCGGACGCCATCAGCAGCGTCGTATACATCGCGTCCTTGTGCGGTGCCTTAAAGGCTCTGGCCACCGGATAGACACTGACGATCTTAGCCGCCATCTCGACGGCGATGAGGGCGATCACGCCGAACGGCGCCATCAGGACGGCAGGAATGGACACGAAATAGCCGGCGCGGATGAAATAGAATGGCGTCAACAGACCGATCGTGATGGTGCGGAGCCGTTTGATGAGCGCAGCGTCGCGCCCGACGCTTCCCGCCAGCGCCATGCCGACGAGATAGGCCGGCAGCACGGCCTCACTCCCCGCCCAAACCGCAATAGCGCCGAGCGCCAACAAGCAGAAAAGCAAGAACTTGGCTTCGAACTCCGAAGGTTTGCCGCCAAAGAGCGCGTAAGCGCGTGGCGTAATTTTCGGCAGGCCGAGAAACGCGGCGACGAGCACGGCCACGAATAAAAGCGTTTTCCAAGTGAAGGGCGCAAAGACGAGCCCAAGCGTCACCACAGTGCCGAGGTCGGTAATGAAGCAGGCAGCGAGGATGGTCTTACCATACTCGACGCGATTGAAGCCATATTCCATCATGACCGTGTAGACGACGGCGACCGACGTGGCCGCGAGCGCGATGCCGGCGAGAAGCGCAGGCGAGCTTTCCCAGCCGAGCAGGTAATGTGCAGCCGCCCAGCACCCGATTGCAGGAAGAAGGAAGCTCGCCACGCCAATGGCGGCGGCCTCTTTCCATTTCATCCGGAAGACGTCGGGATCGAGTTCGGCGCCAGCAAGGAAGGTGAGAAATATCGCCCCAACGCCGGCGAAGGCTTTCACCCAGGGCTCTTGAACAGCGAAAGCCGCATAGCCGGGGTCAGAACAAGAGCTGCTCAAAATCGTACGCTAAGGCCGAACAGAGCTGGAACATCATGCAGCCCGCCGGATTAGTGCTGGCAACCGAAGCGATCTGAAGCCTTCGGGCAGTTGGTGCTCCGTGTCCCACGTGTAGATACCGGTCAGGTTGATGTGTTCCCAGCTCAACGGCGAGACGTGCTTGAGCAATGTATCGGGAATATTTCGTCCTCCTCGCTTCAGATAAGCGACAGCGCGGTCGAGATAGACGGTGTTCCAGTGCACGATCGCGCTGACGACCAGATTGAGCCCCGAAGCACGGAACGCCTGGCCTTCGAATGACCGGTCCCGGATTTCTCCGCGTTCGTGAAAGAACACGGCGCGCTTGAGCTTATGCGCCGCCTCGCCTTTGTTGAGGCCAGCTTGGCATCGCCTCCGCAGGGCCGGACTGGAATACCATTCGATCATGAACAACGATCGCTCGATCCGTCCGAGTTCACGAAGCGCCTTGGCCAGCTGGCTTTCCTTCGGAGATGCGGAGAGCTTCTTCAAAACCGTCGAAGGGACGACGGCGCGTGTCGTGATTGATGCCGCCAGATGGAGCAAGTCGTCCCAATTGTCGAGGATTAACGTCGTATTGATCGGCGCGCCAATGTGGCTTGTGAGCGCAGTGTAGGCATCGCCCTTCTCGAACGTATGGAATTTCCGATCCTTGAGATTGCGCAGGCGAGGCGCGAAGCGCTTGCCAATAAGGGCGAAGAGTCCAAAGACATGGTCACTCGCGCCACCGGTGTCGGTGAAATGCTCCTGGATATCCAGAATCGTTTCCTGATCGAATAGGCCATCGAGCACATAGGCCGCTTCGCTTTCGGTGGGGCTGATGGGTAAGATGCTGAAGTAGCCGTATTGGTCCGACAGATGGCTGTAGAACTTCGATCCCGGTTCACTGCCATAGTGCAGATTGACGTCGCCGCGTTTTGCCGCGCGGTCGCTCGCACGAAAGAACTGTCCATCGGACGACGCGGTGGATCCATCGCCCCAGAGTCGTGAATGCGGGTGACTGCTGTGTGCGTCAGTTATGCAAGCTTGTGCGGCGCGATAGGTTTCCGATCGGGCGTGGAACATCCGCATCCACCCGATCTGGTGTGCGCTGATGCCCTTGGACGCGCCGGCCATCCGTTTCGGACCGAGATTGGTTGCGTCGGCCAGGACGCCGGCCAGCATGGCGGAAACATTCCGTGGCGCGTCGCCAGTGCGGACATGTGTGAAGTGATCGGCAAAGCCCGTCCACTCATGGACGTCTCTCAAGAGATCGGGAACTTCGACCAGCGGATACATCTCGCTGATCTCGGCGTTCAGCTCGTCGGCCGCCGCGGGAACATCGCTGGCGGTTGGTGTGACGATTAGCGTTCCAGCTTCAAGGCGAACGCCTTCGAGCGTTCCAGCTCGCGCCCGATAGGCCAAGCGCTTCAGATTGAAATCCAGCACCTGCCTTGCTTCGTTCAGCCAAGCGGCGCCATCCGTGTTCACACCGAGGCCGAGTTGGCCCTCCTCCTTCATGGTGGCGAATGTTACTCGCGGCATCAAATGTTCGTCAATCGGACGGAACGAGCGGCTCCCGTCTATCCAGACATCCGCTGAGCGAAGTCGCTCACGCAGGACCGCTAGCGTCGCGATCTCGTAGAGCCAGCGATTGGGCTTTTGCTGTCCAAAGATCAGCTTCCGATCGCTTGGACTGAGATGGCTGATCGGAACACGCTCGGGCAGCGTACGACGTCCTTCCGCATGGAGCCGGCGGAGCAGCGCAACGGCTGAAAGTAGAGGATCGTAGCGGCGTGCCGATTGGAACGAAAATGTTCTCAGGAATGCGCTCCCATATCTGGCGACGATACTGTACTGCTCCGCAGCCAGGATCAGCGGTGACGCTTCATTGTCTTCAACCATCGCAGCAAGCTCCGGCTTCATCTGAATGAGCCGCTGCCAACCAACCTCGTGGTCGAGCACCTCAAGTGCATCCTGCCCCCGATCATTGGCCGATTGTAGCGCCGAAATCGTATCGAGGAACAGGCGCAGGACCTTTGAAGTGTCGGTCCGTCGGTCTATCTGCCGCCGCTTCTTGCGGCTCCGGGCCTGGGAGAACAGTCGTCCGATCAGCTTGACAAACATCGTTGCGGCATCGTCGGTGAGCTTTTGACCAAGCTTAATGACTTGCGCGACGATGAGGGCGTGACGACGGCTGGTATTAAAGTCGTTGGCCAGCCACGCAGGCGTGGCGTCGCCTTCACGGATCATCTGATCCCACCGTCCGGAAGCAACGCGCAGTCGCAGCCCAGGATCGATTTCGAACGCACGCAAGAACGCAATTCGTTCGGTCAAGCCGATCAAATTTGAAGCGGCAGGCGCTTCTGGCGCCGACCGCAACCAATGGAAGCGTGTCTGACCGATCGCCGCATCAAACTCCAACAACCTGTCGAGCTCCTGAAGTTTTTCAGGCGCCAGACATTCGATAAGCGCAATCTCCGCTCGGCGGCGAGCGATGGCGCGTGCCGCAAGCGCCATTCGCTCGATGGTTTCTATCGTCGGCAAGAGTACTCCGCGTTCCCTTAGCGTAGCGACCACGGCATTCACAATCGAAGCACCGCTTTCGGACATAGCCGCCGCCTCAATTGCCGATAGCAAAGCCGCGCGACGATCCTGTGCTGTTGCGGTCTTGACGTTGAGATAGATCATCAAGTGCGCAACGTGGTCGCGGCGCGTTTCTTCTCGGCGTGCATAGAGTGTAAAAGTGGTAGGGGCGACACCGATCTGGTCGGCGACATATTGCAGCATCGCTCGGGGCGGAATTTCGCCGACCGCAAGCACTCGACCTGGATAGCGCATTAGGCAAAGCTGCACTGCAAAGCCGAGCTTATTGTGCTCGCGTCTGCGCAGCTCAATCTCCAGGCGGTCCGCGGCGGATAATGAATAGTGTCGGA
>Ga0194120_10008980_pt1 | contig 12874 bp, 13 predicted proteins | sample TA2MahCa65mmetaG_FD_148642 | JGI IMG/M metagenome (GOLD analysis project Ga0194120, IMG submission 148642) | Freshwater microbial communities from Lake Tanganyika, Tanzania - TA2015019 Mahale Deep Cast 65m | ecosystem: Environmental > Aquatic > Freshwater > Lake | place: Tanzania: Lake... | reverse complement strand
CTGATAATATAAAAAGAAGTACTCTCGTAAGAATGCAATGGAATTTTGGCCCTCACTTTTGGGGGAATCCCATCAGTCGCAACAAGCGGCTGAACATTACAAATGGCATATAAAAGAAAACAGCCATCATATTACAGCTGAATTTTTTTAATCCACCGGGCATTTTACTTACTATCCTTCTTACGAGGTTAGAAAGAAAGAATAATGATTTATATAAATATCCACGATTATCCAGGTTATAGTAGAGGTACACCAGGAAATAACCACCTTGTTTTATCTTCTTCACACAGGCATCCATTGCCTTTTGTGTATCTGGTATATGGTGAAGTACCCCAAGGCTGAACCCAAAATCAAAATAATTATCCTCAAAAGGAAGATTGTCTATGGATGCTTTGAATAAATGAACATTCGGAACCTCTTTCAGCAACTGCCCGGCCACCAAAATAGCTTCACTGGGGTCAATGGCAGCAACTGCGCCAACCTTGCTGTGAAAGTATTTCGTCCACCTCCCGGTACCGCATCCGAAATCCGCTGCTATTTTACCGGGGCCGGTCATCTCCGGGGTAACTATATCAAAATAGGTGTCCCCTATCTTTTGAATTTCTGCATCATCAAACCGGTGAAAGGTTTTCCATTCCTCCCCGAAGGATTGTACGGTGACTGTATCAATATTCCCGCCCAGGTCATCATAACATTTAACGGGGTGGTTATTTACTTCAACTATCTTCGATGGCAGCCTGTTCTCCTGTATCATGGTTTATTCTTCGTCCTTAAAGCAGCAGTTTTTCATAAATACCCTTATATCTTGCTGCACCTGCTTTTAGATCAAAATATTTGCAAGCGGATTGCCTGATCTGTTCTTTATCCGCCGCCTTCATGCTTAACACATGCCGGCTGACAGTATCATATTCTTTTATTTCAAACTTGCTGATCAGGACACCTGCCGCGGTTTCTTTGATAATTTTACCTGTATCGCCAATATCATTGCAAATAACGGGGATTCCCATTGCCATTACTTCTCCCTGCTTGGTGGGAGATGATGCTCAAACCGGAATCGTTGGGATGCGGCCTCCCCCCGGGGATAAGGAACTACAAATAAAACTCTCATTTAATTAAAATGCAATCTTGAATATTCTAAACGATAGCAGCCTCATTAAAAATTGTTATTTCTAACCGCCTATTTTTGAATCCAGTCGTTAAATAAAGTAAGTCCTTCTTTTAGTGAAGTAGAGGGGCTATATCCAAACAAATTAGTGGCCTTGCTAATATCTGCAAAAGTCCTGGTAGCATCACCGGGTTGTACCGGCTTATATTCCAGTACGGCTTTTTTCCCAGTCACTGCTTCTATCTCTCTAATAAGTTCAATTAAACTAACTGGCTTATTATTTCCAAGATTCACAATTTCATATACAGGCTTCTTATTCAGAATCAGTTCCACCGATGCCAATATTCCTTTGATAATATCTGATATAAAGGTATAATCACGGTATGTATGTCCATCCCCATAAATACTAATAGGGCTTCCGGAGTAAATGGCCTTGAAAAATTTATGAATAGCCAGGTCAGGACGTTGTCTGGGACCATAAACTGTAAAAAAACGTAAACTGAATGAGTTTATATTATATAAATAATAATAATTATGTAACAGAAGCTCACAAGCCTTTTTAGTAAATGCATAAGGAGAAATCGGTCGGTCGACGTTATGTGTTTCACAAAAAGGTATCTCTGAATTATTGCCATAAACTGATGAAGAAGAGGCAAAAATTATTTTATCAATATCCATTTTAACAGCATAATCCAAAATGTGCTGAGTCCCTACAATATTAGTTTTGATATACCCCGGAGGATCTTCTATTGAGGGTCTTACGCCTGCTTTTGCAGCTAGATGGATAATTACATCAACAGATTCACTGATCTGTTCGAATTTTAACTTGTCAGTAATATCAAAATCATATAGTCTGAAATTTGAGCCCGCGACAAGCTGTTTTATGTTGTCTTCCTTGATTTTCTTGTCATAAAATGGATCAAAATTATCAACCCCTATTACCCTATGTCCCTTATTTACTAACGCCTCACTTAGTGTGCTTCCGATAAATCCGGCACACCCTGTTACCAGTATGTTCATAGTCCAAGTTTCTTGTATACTTTAAAATAAGAATTGATACCTGTATCGAGGCTATAATGCTCAATGGCATAATCTCTTGTTTTATACTCTTTCTTTGTATCCTTGTTACCAATTTTTTCAGCAGCCGTCGCAAGACTTTTTTCAGACAGATCCTTTAATACTATTTGACAATCCCCAGCCACTACAGGTTTTGAAATATCTCCGATTTCATTACAGATAACTGGTATATTCATTCCTAATAATTCCGCATACTTAGTAGGAGAACAGGCGAGTCTTGAATAGGAAGGATAATAAAAAAATATACTATAATCTGAAGCTGAAAGATAGGCCGGCACTTTATTTCTCTCAACAAACCGGAAATGTATATCGGTATTCCTTATTTCCGGGAATTGCTCAACATACTTAAGCACTAATTCAGGATTATCCTTTGTAAAGAAAATAAATTTTGCCAAAGGATGCTTTATCTTAACCCTTGAAAAAAAATAGAGCATTTCTTTTATACTGTATTGAGGCCCCAAAGAGCCCAGGTACGAAATTATAGGATACCTATTTTCGGCTTCAATCTCTCTGGAAACAGTAATCCTTTCATTATCATCCGGAACAGAGGGGGAAAACAATGCCAAATCCGTACAACAGGGTATCACGGCAATTTTATCAGCGGTTACTTTATCTAAACCCCAGCTGAGTATTTCCTTTTTTGCAGCTGCAGTTAAGGATATTATTGCATCGGAATCTGCTAAAAATATTCTTTCCTTATTCTTGTATACTTTATACAAAATTTTCCAAAGCAATCCTCCTGCCTCCTTTTTCTCATCCACCCAAAAACCACGCATATCAAATAAAACAGGTATCTGGAATTTTTTTTTTAATTGTAGTCCTGCCTGAATTGCAACATAACTTCTGCAATGAATAAGATCAAATTGATTTTCTTTATGCAGGTTAACTGCTGCTTTTTTCATTCTCCATAAATCAAAAAGCTTTGACACTATGGGAGGATTTGAAGTAAATGTTTGTGGATACCATTTAATACCGGAAATGTCTAATAAGGATCGGATCATCTCCCCTCTTTCTCTGAATTTTTCCTTTTTTTCAAAACTAATTAACGAAAATTCAATTCCCTGCTTGGTAAGCCCTTGAAGATAAGGTATCACCTGGCTCTGTCCCAACGGATCCGTCATCCCGTCATAGGATATGTATAATATCTTTTTCAAACGCAAAAAAACTGTAACAACAATTCAACCTCTTCCAACCTTAAACATTAAACTTTAAACATATCACCCTATCCACCGCTTATACCACAATTGAAACATCAGCAGGTACCAAATTTTAGTATATAGCTGTTCCTTGCCATTATAAAATTCTTTTATCAACACCTGCACTTCTGAAACAGTAAACAATCCTTGTTGCTGCAGAAATGTTGCATCAGTGGCTTCATCCACAAAAGGCCTGAGTTCATTTTTAAGCCATGCGGCAATCGGAATACCAAAACCCATCTTAGGCCTTTCCATCATCGAAGCAGGAACATATTTATGTACGATCTGGCGCAGTAAATATTTCTTAACGCCCTTATGCAATTTGAAATTTGATGGCAGCCGGGCGGCAAACTCAATAATATGCTGGTCGAGAAAGGGTTCTCTTCCTTCCAGACTTACACTCATGGAAGCCCTGTCCACTTTCTGCAGAATATCATCCAGCATATAGCTTTTGTAATCAATCGCCATCATATAACTGAGGTCATCGGCATAAGCCGGATCAAGCTGCTCATCAAAATAAGAAGATAAGTGCCGGGGTGGTTGAACAAACAGCCTGTTCAGCTCATCCGGGAAATACAAACTGCTCATGTTCAGCAACAGCTCTTTGGCGCTGTTGTCTTTTAACAGATGCATTATCTTTTTATATCGGGTAGTAAACAGCGGTTTTTTGTTAAAATAAGGTACCCGGTGCGCCGGCACATGCTCCATAACATTCGCAATGCCTTTTCGCAGAGGTGCAGGCACTTTGTCCAGTTTTCTTTTTACCCTTGCTACATAATCATATTTATTGTAGCCGGCAAAAATTTCATCTCCCGCATCGGCGCTCAATGCAACAGTAACCTGCTGACGAGCCAGCTTGCTTACCAGTATCGTAGGAATAGCGCTGCTGTCGGCAAAGGGCTCATCATAAAAGAATGGAAGGGTAGGCACAATTTCCAGCGCTTCGTTTACCGTGCAGTAATATTCGGTGTGATTAGTGCCAAGAAGCTTTGCGGTTTCTTTTGCAAACTCAGCTTCATTCAAACCTTTATCATGCACCCCGATAGTAAACGTATTGATCTTTGCTGTGCTGTTCTTTTGCAATAAGGCGGTTACACAAGTACTGTCATACCCGCCGCTTAAAAAAACACCAACGGGTACATCTGCCACCATCCGGTATCGAAAAGCTTTTTCCAGTATGCGTTCAGATTCTTCAATGGCCTCGGGCAAACTGATATTAAGTTTGGGCTGGTTATACGCATCCAGTACATCCCAGTATTTTCCAACCTGTATATCTTTCTTTGCAAGATCAATGGTTAGGTGATGCCCCGGCTGTAATTTGAATGTGTTGCTGAAAATACAATGCGGCACAGGCACATAGCCAAACTGCATAAATGCAGCCACTGCATCTGTATTCAGTTCTTTTATAAAATCCGGATGCTGGTGAAATGATTTTAGCTCGGAACCAAACAGGAAAAGACCGTCTTTAAAATACCAGAAAAAAGGTTTTACTCCTGCCCTGTCCCTGATGCAAAACACCTGTTGTTTGTTCTTATCATAGATCACAAAAGTGAACATGCCAATGAAATGTTCAACACAATGTTTGCCCCATTCTTCGTACGCATGCAGTATCACTTCTGTGTCTGAATGGGTGGTGAATGTATGTCCCTTGCCGGCCATCACATCCCTTACTTCGCTGTAGTTATAAATTTCACCATTAAAGATGATGACAAACTGTTTATAATACATAGGCTGCGAAGCCGCACTGCTCAAATCAATAATGGAAAGGCGGCGATGCCCAAGGCCTACAAATGCTGTATCGGTACCGTCAAGAAAATGCCCGTCACCATCCGGCCCGCGGTGCTGAATAATTTGAGTCATTGCCTTCAACGTTTCCTCGCTGCTTAGCTTATTAAAATCTACAAATCCTGCAATGCCGCACATGTGATAATTGAATTAGATTAAACCCTGGCAAAAAGTAATTACAATAAACCCTGTAGTTCATAACTGTACCATTCAAACTATTAATTTGTTTTTTTCTCCAATGTCTTTGAATAAACCAAGTTTAGTGTCTTGCCTAATTCATTAATATCAATAATAACGTTATCTGTATGAAAATTCGGGCTAATTAATTTATTGCCCCGTTCCGACAATAAGTAATAGTGAGATAATTTCATAGAATTACTTAAAGTCAGGAAACAAGGATTGGGATTCGTCACACTATCATCATTACGTGGATAAATCTCAATTACACTGCCTTTTTCATTCATAAACATCATATTTGACAATCCGGCTCCATGAATTGAAATTAGTATTTTACAACTCCTGAAAATATCAACTTGTTCACTCAACGAAGTATTTTCTAAATCAAGGCATACGAATTGTTCTTTTCTCAGATATTCTATTACCTCCGGATCATTAATGACTTTCCTTCTCTCAGCATTTCTTCTGGATATATAAACTTTCTCATATACCTTCCCTGACGACGGTACTTTATTAATTAAAAAGTTTCGAAATTTAAAAATTATATCTGGATCAGGATGTCCTGAAATCCCGTTTCCAATTAATACCATTTCTTCAACATAGGAATTACCTTTCATTATAGTAAATTTTTCTAACCCGCATAGTTCTAAACTGTCAAGCATAAATTTAGGCGGGTCAGGAGGTAATAATATTACCCCATTTCTTACAATTTCATTAAATAATACAAACTTAGGCGCTACCTCTGTCATCCAATGATAATAACCCCTGCACCACAAATGAAGCCCACATATATAATTTTCGTTTTTTAATCTCCTTACTCCATTTTTAAAAAGAGATAATATTGCAATCACAAAAAGCTTAAGCCTTTCTTTTCTCCTGATACTAGCAAAAAGCGAAGATCTTTCAAGTTTAAAAAATCGAAGTACAAGCATTGATCTTGTCACAACACAATGTCTTATTATTTTTATTCTCATAAAAGTATCTCTCTTATCAACCTTTCAATTTTTTAATGTCTTTTGGGAGGGGTTAGTATAGCTTTTACCCACCCAATAATAGTCGCTGCATCTATAACCAGGAGAATCAGCGATACCAAAAAAAATATCAGCGGATTAAATAATATCTTAATACCAAACTGGTGGCGGTGTATCCACACTCTTTTAGTTGCACGGGCAATAATCCAGGCTGGTAATGCAAGCAGCCAGTACCACGAATGAAAAATACCCGCTGCAATAAAAGGCAGCAGGACTAAATATTGTCTGGCCACACCGTAATGCCAGTATTTCTGCCGGTTAGCCCATACGTTATGTTTTGAGTAAAGAGCAAACTTTTTATAAGTAGAGCGAAGCCCCGGTCTCAATTGCCAATATACCATTGCATCGGGAGCCTCAACAAATGAATATCCCAACTGCTCTGCCTTTTCCATAAATGCCAGGTCCTCAGCTGCCCTCCAACCTGGAAAGCCACCTGTAGCAACCCAGACATTCTTCTTTATCAAACAGGAAACTATGGTTTTGTTTCTTATCGAACCCCGCTTTTGTGCAGGAACATAAGCTATTGTTGCAGCTCTCTCAAAGACATTTGTTATCTCCGGGGCATAGTTGCCATAAACAATAGAAGCCTCCGGGTTTTTTTTCGCTATGTCTGCAAGTTGATGTAACCATTCAGGCGTTAATTTTATTCCCGCATCTGTGTAGGCAATCCACTCACATTTTGCATTTGCCGTACCGATATTCCGGCCCTCTCCCGGCATAGCCCTGCCGGTCTTTATTAACTTAAATCCCAGATTTGCCTTGATAAAATCAGCTGTAATTTGAGCAGTGTTATCCGTAGAGCCCCCGTCTACTATTATGATTTCTTCCGGGGGGGCAGTTTGACTTTTAATTGTATGAAGTAAATCAACTATTGTTGCACTTTCATTAAATACCGGGATTACAAGAGAGACTTTTAAAGTAGCGTCCATTATAATTCAGACCTTTACTTCTTTCCAAAAAATTTTCGCATCCCTTTGTAAAAACCAGAGCCACCGAAAGCACAGTATAAATATTTATGAAGGTATCGTGGTGAAAAGATTGCAGCCGGATTATACTTCAATGCCTTTTTTGCCATTTGGGACGCAGATTGATAATCATCGCCACGCAGGTAATATCCGCCACAGGTAAAACACATATTCATCATCGCCTTTTTCTTGATGGCTAAAATTTCCTTTGGAATATCATCCCTGGAAAAATACTTATTGTACATGTATTCCAGCTCGGGGGCTGCCCTTCTTGACTGTGAAACAGTTTTTGACCCGGCATGTAACCGGTAAGTTGACCACAGCCCATGCACATAATCAATTTTATAATATAATCCTGCCCTTAACCAAAAATCCCAGTCCATAAAATAATAATAACTAGGATCAAGGTCTCCGACTTTATGAATAATTTCTCTTCGTATAAAAGCGGAAGGCTGCGAAATAGGGTTTTCACATTTGCTTACGAAATCAATATAACGGAACCCCGGTGCAGGTTTCGTTTGATGGAGGGGCTTCCCGTCGGCCTCAGTAAATAATGAATCTGAAAATACTATTCCTGTTTCGGGGTGTGCAAGTAAATAATCTACCCCTGCTTTCACAGCGCCGGGAAGAAATGTATCATCAGAATTAAGCCATGTAATAATTTCACCATTCGTTTTACTCCAGCCTTTATTGATAGTGGGTGTTTGACCCATGTTTTGCTGTGTTTCCCATTTTATCCTTCCTGTGTACTCTTTTAAAATTTCTTCTGTATGATCAGTTGAACCGTCATTCAATACCAGCAATTCGATATGCGGATAATCCTGCGATAAAACACTTTCAATGGTATCCCTTAAAAAAATTCCCTGGTTATACGCAGGGGTAATGACAGTAACAAGGGGTAATTTTTTTTCCATCATTTTTATTTATCGAATATCAATTCTGGTTTTGTGCAAATTGAATGAGATGAGTGAGTTGTATTCCCTCATCCATAATCATCTCAACTTCTCAACCAAGTTCAATTTTTCCTCAACGCCGCCTCAATCATTTCCTTAACCGTTCGCCGCATATCGTATTCAAAATGCCAGTTAGGATAGTGCTGCTGAAATTTCCGCACATCACTTACATACCAGATATGGTCGCCGCTGCGGGCTTCATCCAGTACGGTATAGTTCAGTTTATATCCGCTAATCTCTTCTATCATTAGAATGGCTTCCAGCATGGAAATATTGGCAAACCGGGATCCGCCGATATTATAAACTTCTCCCTGCTTAGGCGCTTTAAAAAATTCCCAGAAACAATTGATGAGGTCCTTGCTGTGAATATTATCCCTTACCTGTTTGCCCTTGTATCCAAATACCCGGTAAGGTTTGTTGTTGACAGCACATAAAATTAAATAGGCAAGGAAGCCATGCAGTTCCGCTCCGCTGTGTGCAGGACCTGTTAAGCAACCGCCACGGAAGATACCGGTGTTCATGCCAAAATATTTACCGTACTCCTGCACCATAATATCTGCCGCCGCCTTGCTGGCGCCAAATATGCTGTGCTTGCTGTTGTCAATACTCATCGTTTCATCAATACCATATTCATAAAACGGGTGCGATGGATCAATTTCCCAGCGGGTGGCTGTCTCTACCAATGGCAAAAAATTGGGCGTATCGCCATATACTTTATTGGTACTGGTAAAAATAAAAACGGCTTTAGGGCAATACAGCCTGGTTGCTTCCAGCATATTCAATGTGCCCGTGGCATTTACACCAAAATCAGTAAAGGGTTCTTTGGCTGCCCAGTCATGCGAAGGTTGTGCTGCCGTATGCACAACCCCTGCGATTGAGCTGTTGTATTCCGCAAAAATTTTTTCAATGGCGGGATAGTCCCTTATATCAGCTTTGTAATGAATATAGTTGGTTAAACCTGACTCCAATTTTTCCTGGTTCCATTGGGTGCTGGCCCCTTCTCCAAAAAAATAAGCCCGCATGTCATTATCGATGCCTACCACACGGTATCCCTGCTCATGAAAAAACTTACTGGCCTCGCTGCCGATTAAACCGGCCGAGCCGGTAACAATGATTGTATTCATTCTTATATTTTACTTTTTACTTTTCTGAATAAAAAACATCCACACCCATATTTTTGAAGGGCCACTAAAGCCGGATCAGCTTCTTCTAAAATACCTTGTTCAAATGCATTATCCGGAATCAATGAAAATGATTCAAGTTTTAGTAAATGGAACATACTAACCACCTGTTCAAAACTATAAACCCTGTGTGCATTAAATTGGATTCTTGGTTTACCAACTGGCGTTACAATCAATAAATTTCCATTCTCAGCTAAAACTCTTTGCAGTTCCTTTGCAGCTTTGATATCGCCTTCTGGATCGATTGGATCACCATATCGGCCTAATCCTATATGCTCAATGGTGTGCATGCAGGATAAAGATGAAATACTTTCATCCTTAAAATGCATATTACACAAATCTACTTTGTCTGATTCGAGATCACTTAAATTTAGCTTTGCCGGTCGATAGTCATAAAATTTAGTGGGAATAAATGCGGAAAGCATTGTACAAAAATGAAGGGTTGAACTAATATCAACATGGTGGTTTGGATTGATTTTCTTTATAACTCTTGTTGCCCATGCAGGATGATATATATAATGGGTATCAAAACCGGTATTTTTAGTATTATCATTTAAATATGGCAGAATATCGATCCATTTCGCCTTGCTATTGTTATTCTGTAAAGAACGAAATTGATAGAATTGTTTGATAAAACCTGGCTTATAAATAATTTTTGTAAATAGAAAATATAAAAGTCTTTTCATAGAAATAAACCCGCAGGTGTTAGATTAGCCTAGCTTCTTTCATTATCGACAAATATTGTATTCAGGCAGGTATCTGCAAACACTTTATATCCATTAGCCTCAAATACCTGATTAATCCTGGCGAGTTTTTTACCATCATTTAACTCTGAAAATTCCAGTGTTTCTACACAAAAACAATAGGGCCTTGACTTTGAAAAATCAAAGCTTTCAACAATTTCTTCGTTCCACCCTTCTACATCAATTGAAACAAGGTCCGGCGCCTGATTAAAATGTTCTGCAATTATTGAATTAATTGACTGTACAGGCATCGTAAGTACTTTTTCAATTTTATATTGACCGGCTGCATGTAATTTTTCTGCTTCTTCTTTAGAAAAAGTACTTAGTGTGTGTGAGCTCATAACATAGAAATCTGTAGTCATGTCATTCCGGCCAATACCTATATTGATGCATTTGTCTCTTGACCTTTTTTGCCTGATCAATTTGCATAAAGCCGGGTTGGGCTCCACACAAACTCCGCTGCCGCCATTTTTTACCCAGTTTTTGATATGCCTTCTTTTCAAAATAGCATCTACAAAATTCAGTCTTTTTAATTTTGATTTTATGTAGTTGATCATAAAGCTTCATTTTGATTTCGCTGCCCTTAGGCAAAATATTAGTTTTCTCAAATTAGATGGCTTAAGTATTCCAATCGGATTAGATTTGAGAGCTCTCCACGCCATTTGTCTGACTTTCATTTTAGCCCCCCCCATAATGAAATAACCCGCACTACGAAAGTACATATTCATCATCGCCGTCTTTTTATAACTTTTTACAGATTCCGTTAAGTCGTTCCTTGAGTAAAACTTTCTATAGAGATACTCAAGCTCAGGTGCAGCCTTTAGCGACTGAGCTACCGTTTTTGACTCTTCATGGAACCGATAAGTTGACATGTCCTCCGCTATAAAGTTTATTTTAAAGTGCAGGCCAGCCCTTATCCACAAATCCCAATCCATAAAATAATAAAACACCGGATCTAAATCCCCTACTTTTTCAATAACTGAGCGACGAATAAAAGATGAAGGTTGCACTATTGTATTATCACATTCCCGTACGAACTTGTCATAATCAAAGACAGGAAAAGTCCTTGATCTGCCAAACGGGGTACCATCTGCCTTAGTATGAATTGTCTCGCCATAAACAACCCCGGTTTCCGGATGCGCTGCAAGATACTCAACGGCTTTTCGTACAGCCCCGGGCAAATAAGTATCATCTGAATTTAGCCAGGTAATAATTTCCCCGTTGCCCATTTTCCAACCCTTATTAATGGTGGGGGTTTGACCCATATTTTTCTGGGTTTCCCATTTAATTCTCCCGTTGTATTCTTTTAAAATAGCTTCTGTTTCATCTGTAGAGCCGTCATTTAATACAATCAGTTCAATATTTGGGTAGTCCTGGGCTAATACACTTTCGATTGTATCTCTTATAAATTTTCCCTGGTTATAAGCCGGGGTAATTACAGTAACAAGGGGAAGAGTTATATCCATAAAAACAAGTGGAAATTAAAAAGGTGATTTGGAGATGCCTCTACTGACTGCTATATAATTACATAAAATATGAATTTCGAGGTCAGTATTATAGTTATTAATTTCTATGACTCCATTTCTTAACAGCCTATATAGTTTGTAATTTGGTGTGAGTAATTGATAAAAATCAAATAAATAGGTCTTGGAAAGATAATTGGCTGCGCCAAATTCAAATTGAATAAAATCAATTTTATTATTAGTGAGCATTGTTGAAGCTCCCTTTAAAACAAAAAAATCATGCCCTTCTACATCCACCTTGAGTAAATCAATATGATTTATTTCTTTAGAATTACAAAAATCATCAATTGTATCAAACTGAACATCCTCAGATAGATTTAGAGAAAAACCGAACTGCGAAAAATCCTTGTTATACAAACCGCCTACTTCGCTAAAATCACTACTTGAGAAAAATTTTTTAACCTGCTTCGTATCGCTAAACCCTAAGCAAAATGGATAAAATGAATTGATGTTATTTTTTAAAGAATTTAGTTCCCTAAATACACTCGAAAAAGGCTCAAATGAATAAATATTCCTGGGACATGTAATAGAAGTATTTAATTTTTTAGTATAATCACCAATATTAGCTCCAACGTCAAAAATAACTATAGGGGTCTCAGTTCTTTTATAATGCTTATTAATAGTCTTTATTAAAAAAAGTTCACCATTCGTTTTAATATTTGTATTTCGATAGTTAAGGCCTACCAATGAAATATTTTTCATTACTTCATAAAACCTCTTGAACTTTTTTGACCCAAAGGTTGGTTTCAATAATGAAAAAAGGATTTTTTTCATACCTACATTTATAAATAAACAAAAAAGTGAAATAATATAAATTCCTGTCTATTGATAATATTAAAACAATTCAAACAGCACAAACGAGATCAATTTATAATGCTTATTTCTTTAAAGCTGTCTCAATCATTTCCGTAACTATTCGTCGCATATCGTATTCAAAATGCCAATTAGGATAGTGCTGCTGAAATTTCCGCACATCACTTACATACCATATGTGGTCGCCGCTGCGGGCTTCTTCCAGTACGGTATAGTTCAGTTTATACCCGCTGATCTCTTCAATCATCTGTATAGCTTCCAGCATGGAAATATTGGCAAACCGGGATCCGCCGATATTATACACTTCTCCCTGCTTAGGCGCTTT
>Ga0194120_10008968_pt1 | contig 12889 bp, 13 predicted proteins | sample TA2MahCa65mmetaG_FD_148642 | JGI IMG/M metagenome (GOLD analysis project Ga0194120, IMG submission 148642) | Freshwater microbial communities from Lake Tanganyika, Tanzania - TA2015019 Mahale Deep Cast 65m | ecosystem: Environmental > Aquatic > Freshwater > Lake | place: Tanzania: Lake... | reverse complement strand
TCGTCGTGCACCAGATCAGCGAGATCCTGCCGGTGAAGGGCTTGAAGATGGTGGGCCAGCTGCCGGCCGAGCTGCAGCTCTGGACAACCTATAGCGCCGGCCTGATGGCCGACTCGGCCAATGCCGGCACCGCGCGCGCCTTGATGAAGTACTTGACCGGACCGACCGCGCGCATGGCGTTCGCCGATCGCGGCATGGAAGCGCCCAACTGATGGAAATCAAGTCGCTGCACCACGTCGCGTACCGCTGCAGGGACGCGAAGCAGACCGCGGACTTCTACACCAAGGTCCTCGACCTTGAGTACGCGATGGCGGTCGCGGAGGATCGCGTGCCGAGCACGGGCGAGGAGCACCCGTACATGCACATCTTCTTCCGCATCGACGACGGCAGCTATGTGGCCTTCTTCGAGCTGCCCGAGGAGAAGGAGATGGGGCGCGACGACAACACGCCGCTCTGGGTGCAGCACCTCGCGCTGCGGGTGAAGGACGAGGAGACGCTGATGCGCTACAAGCAGCGCATCGAGTCGCACGGCGTCGAGGTGCTCGGGCCGGTCGACCACACCATCTGCAAGTCGATCTACTTCTTCGATCCGAACGGGCATCGCCTGGAACTCGCCGTCGACACCACGACGCCGAAGATGGCAAGGGACCTCGCGGAGGTAAGCGAGGCCATGCTGGAGGAGTGGACCAAGACCAAGAAGGCACCGCATCACGCCGACTGGGTTCACAAGAAGTGAAGTTTGAGTTCGCACCCGAGTGGGTGCACATCGCGTATCCGGAGAACGCGCAATTCCGCGAGGTGTATGGCTTTGCGGGCGCGGGCGGCATGGTCAACCTCGAGGGCATCCGCTTCGTGCCGAAGGGCAAGCCCTCGAAGACGCTCGCCGTGTACATGCATCCGGCCACCACGCTGCAGTTGATGCCGATGCCGCAGGCGATGGCGAAGGCGGGCGTGCACGTGCTGTGCGCGGCCTCGCGCTTCGCCAAGAACGACACGCCGCTCATCATGGAGAAGGTGGCGCTGGACCTCGGCGCCTACCTGCGGCACGCCAAGGAGAAGTGGGGCTACGAGAAGATCCTCCTCTGCGGCTGGTCGGGCGGCGGGTCGCTCGCGCTCTTTTACCAGTCGCAGGCCGAGAAGCCCTCGATTACGCAGACGCCGGCCGGCGACCCGGTCAACCTCAAGGAGGCGAAGCTGGTCGCCGCCGACGCGCTCATCTTCCAGGCGGCACACCTTTCGCGCGCGCGCATCTTCTCCGAGTGGATCGATCCGAGCGTGACCGATGAAGCCGACCCGGACCGGCGCGACCTCGAGCTTGACATCCACAACCCGCGCTGCCCCAACCAGCCGCCGTATTCGAAGGAATTTGTCGCGCGCTTCCGCGCCGCGCAGCTCGCGCGTGTGCGTAGGAAGACCGCCTGGGTGAAGGAAAGGCTGGAGGTGCTGAAGCAGGCAAAGGGCGCCGAGATGGAGCGGGGCTTTGTCACCTACCGGACCATGTGCGACGTGCGCTTCATGGACCCAGCGATCGAGCCGAACGACCGCAAGCCGCGCTGGACCTTTCTCGGCGACCCGGAGACCGCCAACACGGGGCCGGTGGGCATCGGCCGCTTCTCGACACTGCGCGCGTGGCTCTCGCAGTGGTCGGTGGACGATTCCAATGCCGACGGCCCACGCTGCGCGGGCCGCATCACCGTGCCGATGCTGGCGATCGAGAATTCGGCCGACGACGCGGTGCCGCAGCCGCACGCGCGCATCATCCACGACGCCGCCGCGAGCCGCGACAAGACATTCCGGGTGATCAGGGGCGCGACGCATTACTATCAGGGCCAGCCCGAGCTGCTGCGCGAGGCGGTGCAGACTTGCCTGGGCTGGATGGGCGAACGCAAACTACTGGACTAAGGGGGAGGGGACCATGAAAAGACTGCTGGCCGTCGGATTGCTGGCGCTCGCGCACGCGTTTTCAGGGGGCGCCGGGGCGCAGGACACGATCAAGATCGGCGTGATCACCGACAAGGTGGGTCCGGCCAAGCCCTACGCCGAACCCGTCACCGAGGGGGCCGTGTTCGGCGCCAACGAGATCAACAGGAAAGGCGGCGTGCTCGGCCGCAAGATCGAGCTCCTGATCGAGGACGACCAGGGGCGGCCGGACATTTCGGCCACCATGGCGAGGAAGCTCGTCGAGGCGGGCGCCGTCTTCATCCTCAGCATGTCGCTCACGCCGGCCACGCAGCAGCAGCAGAACGTGACCCTGGAGACGAAGACGCCGCAGCTCACGCCGAGCAACTCGGGGGACACGCTCACCACGCAGATCAACAATCCGTATTTCTGGCAGACCGGGCCTCTGGGCTCCACCCAGATCGCGACGCTGCTCTCGCACGCGCGTGCGAAAAACCTGAAGCGCGTCGCCCTGATCAGCGACAACTCCGACCTGGGCCAGCTGCTCGCCAGGTTCTTCCGCGGCGGGCTGGAGAAATCGGGCATCGAGGTGGCGGTCGAGGAGGTGATCCCGCGCGGCGCCACCACCGCCGAGCCGCAGATGCAGAAGGTCCGCGCCGCCAACCCGGACGCGATGTTCATGGCGGGCGTGCTCACGCCGGAAAACGTGCTCATCCTGCGCGCCCACCGGCAGCTCGGACTCAAGTTCCCGATCCATTCCTCGTACAACCTTTCGGTGCCGCAGTACATGCAGGTGGCGAAGGGGCTGCTCAACGGCCTTACCTTCGTCGATGCCTACGACCCGGACAAGCCCGAGGTGAAGCAGTTCGAGGCGGAGTACCAGAAGGCGACCGGCAAGACGCCCTACAACCTGCACGGCTACGGCTACGACGGCATCCTGCTGGTGGCGGATGCGATCCGGCGCGCGGGCGGCCCGGACAAGGAGAAGATCCGTGCCGCGATGCAGGCGAGCAGCTTCGCCGGGATCATGGGCGCGAAGGGGATGAAGTACAGCTTCCCCGAGGGCAAGCGCACCGGCTTCGACCCGACCGGCATGGTGGTCCGCGTTTATGAGGGAGACAGCCAGGGCCGCGTGGTTCACGTCGGCGCGAAGTAATTGCGGGATTTCCTCGAGCTGGCCGTCAGCGCGACGGCCTCGGGCTGCGTCTATGCCCTGATCGCGCTCGCCTACCTGCTGATGATCCGCCCGACCGGGATCATCAACTTCGCGGTGGGCGAGTGGGCCATGGTCGGCGCGTTCGCCGGCTACCTCACCCTCTCGAAGCTCAACTGGCCGTATCCCGCGGGCATGGCGGCGATGCTGGGCTTCATGCTGCTCCTGGGCTGGGCGACCGAGCGCGTCGCGGTGCGGCCGCTGGTGCACACAGGGGCGCCGCCCCTGGCGCCGATCCTGGCGCTGCTGGGCATGCTGGTGGTGGTGCGCGAGTCGGTCTCCATCGGCTTCGGCCCGGACCCGCACCAGGTGCCCGAGCCCTTCGGCTTCGCCTGGCAGAAGGAATACATGGTCGGCGTGACGCTCGCCGTGTTCGCCGGCGCGTGGCTGTTCTTCGAGCGCACGCTCGCCGGGCGCTCCTTCGAGGCGGTGGCGCTCGATCGCAAGGCGGCGGCGCTGATGGGCATCAACCTGCCGCGCGTCACCGCGGCCTCGTTCGCGGGCGGCGCCGCGGTCGCCGGCCTGGCCGGGATCCTCGTCTCTCCCAACGTTTCGGCGCACTACCTCATGGGCGTGCCCCTCGCCATCCAGGGGTTCACCGCGCTCGTGATCGGCGGCGTCGGGCGCGTGGAGGGGGCGCTGCTGGGCGGCCTGCTGCTCGCCTTCGCCGAGCAGCTGACGGTGCGCTACGCGCCGATCCCCGCAGGCTACGCGCAAGGCGTGCCGCTCCTTCTGCTGATGCTGTTCCTCGTGGTGCGCCCAACCGGCCTGCTGCGCGCCCGCGCATGAAGCGGCTCCTCTCCTGGGTGCTGGCGGCCGTCGTGCTCTCAGGCATCGCTTTTTTCATGGGCGGCTACGCCAACGACGTCTACCGCAAGCTGCTGCTGTGGGTCGCGCTCGCGCTCAGCTACAACTTCCTCTTCGGCATTTCCGGCCAGGTGGCGTTCTCGCACTTCTCGTTCTACGGCATCGGCGCCTACGCGGTCGTGATCTTCGTCTTCCAGCTCGGGCTCCCGCTGCCGCTCGCGGTTCTCGCCGCGGCCGGGCTCTGCGCCGTACTCGCGGCGGCGGTGGCGATTCCGTCGACGCGGCTGGAGGGCTTCTACCTCGCGCTCGCGACCCTCGCCTTCGCGCAGCTCTTCGTCGTGGTGCTGAACGAAGGCGGCAAGGTGACCGGCGGCCCCGGTGGCCTCGCCGACTACCGGCTGCCGGAGATCCTGGGCTTTCGCCTCGCCGGGCCCTGGTACACGGCGTTGATCGTGCTCCTCGTGCTCGGCACCGCCGCGCTGCTCTGGCGCCTGGACCGCTCGTGGTTCGGCCGCGCCTGCCGCGCGGTGCGCGACAGCCCCGAGGCCGCGGCGGCGATGGGCGTGGACGTGGCGCGCACCAAGGTGATCGCGTTCACCCTCGCCAGCACCCTCGCCGGGTTCGCGGGAATGGCCTACGCCTTCGTCGACAACACGGTGAGCCCGACCATCTTCGGCCTGGAGAACGCGTTCCTGCTGCTGTTCATGGTGATCATCGGCGGCTCGGGCAGCCACGCGGGCGCGGTGATCGGCGCGGTGCTGCTTTATCTCCTGCCCTTCGGGCTCTCGCCGCTGATCGGGCACCACCATGCGCTCGTTTTCGGCGTGGTCATGGTGGCGGCGATTCTCCTGCAGCCCAAAGGACTGGTGGGCCTGGCCGGCCTCGTCCGGAGGGCGCGGGCGTGATCCTCGCCGTCGCTGGCCTCAGCAAGCGCTTCGGCGGGCTCACCGCCGTTGCGGGCCTCGATTTCGTGGTCGGCAAGGGCGAGATCCTCGGCCTGATCGGCCCGAACGGCGCCGGCAAGAGCACTACCTTCAACCTGATCGCGGGCGTCAGCGGCGCCGACGCGGGCGAGGTATGCTTCGCCGGCGAGCCCATCCTCGGCCTCGCGCCGCACCAGATCGCGCGCCGCGGCATCATGCGCACGTTCCAGCACAACCGCCCGTTCGCCGGGATGAGCGTGACCGACAACGTGCTGGTCGGCGCGCACGTTCGTTTCAGCCGGCGCGTGTTCGGCAACGCCGGCGAGGAGCGCGCGCAGCGGGATCGCGCCGAAGGCCTGGTCGAATTCGTGGGCCTGTCCGGCTTGCAGGCGGCGGACGTCGTCACCCTCTCGTTCGGCCAGGGACGCCTGCTAGAGATCGCGCGCGCGCTTGCCGGCGAACCACGCCTGCTGCTGCTGGACGAGCCGGCGGCGGGCTTGACGCCGGTGGAGGCGGAGCGGATCGCCGGGCTCATCCGCGGCATCGCGGCGCGCGGCATCGCGGTGCTGCTGATCGAGCACGACATGCGGTTTCTGCTGCCGCTCGCGCATCGGGTCGTGGTGCTCAACTTCGGGGCAAAGATCGCCGAGGGCACGCCGGAGGCCGTGCGCGCGGATCCTGCGGTCCTGAATGCCTACCTCGGAAGCCATGCTCCGGCTTGAGCACCTCAGCGCGGGCTATGGCGCGGCGCCGGTGCTGAGCGGGGTGGCGCTCGAGGTGCGCGCGGGCGAGACGGTCGCGCTGCTCGGGCCCAACGGCGCGGGCAAGTCGACGCTGTTGGCGGCGGTGACGGGAACGATCGCGCGCCGCTCGGGCGGCATCGTCCTCGAGGGAACCGACCTCTGTCGCGAGCCCAGCCACCGCATCGTCCAGCGCGGCGTGGTGCTGGTGCCTGAAGGCCGCCACGTATTCGCGCCCTTCAGCGTGGAGGACAACCTGCGCCTGGGCGCGGTGCGCCTTGCCGGCGGCGCGGCGGCCCTGCGCGAGCGCTTCGATGCCGTCTATCGGCTGTTCCCGCGCCTTGCCGAGCGGCGCGCGCAGCGGGCGGGGACGCTGTCCGGTGGCGAGCAGCAGATGCTGGCGATCGGCCGCGCGCTGATGAGCCGGCCGCGCCTGCTCCTGCTCGACGAGCCGTTCCTCGGGCTCGCACCGCTGGTCGTGGCCGAGATCCGGCGCGCGCTCGGTGAGCTGCGCGCCGGCGGCCTGACGCTGCTGATCGTCGAGCAGAAGCTCGACATCGCGCTGCCGTTCGCGCAGCGCGCCTACGTGCTGATCAAGGGGCGCGTGGCGCTGCACGAAACGACCGAGCGGCTGGCGCGCCGCGCCGACCTGCCGAACCTGTACTTCGCGCTCGCCGCCGCGGGCTGAGTCAGACGCGGTAGGATTCCAGCGTCTCGGGCGCGAACAGCGCCTCGGGCTCGAGCCGGCGCGGCGACAGGCCCTGCTCGTGGTGGTAGCGCAGGAACGTCTCGAGTACGTGCCGGTTCGGCGCCAGCCCGTAAGGCCACCAGTCCTCGCCCATCTCGCGCCGCACTTCCTCGACCTGCGCGGCCTGCCACGGCAGCATCGTATCGAGCGCGTGCACGCGCTTGAGCCCCTCGCAGGCAAGCGCCTTCGCGGCGTCGAACGCCTTGCAGAGCGACTGCGCGATCCAGCGGTCGCGCTCGTAGACCTCGCGCCGGATCGCGATCGTGTGCATGATCGGGAAGATCCGGGTACGCCGGTAGTAGTCGAGCTCGGCGGCCGCGGTGTCGCCGAACAGGCGCCTCACCGCGTCGGGCCGCGACTGCAGCGTCGAGGGCGCGCGCGGCGCCTGGAGCGCGTCGAGCTCGCCCTCGGCGAGCATCCTCGAGAGCGTCTGGCGCGGGCCGATCGGGCGCAGCCGGATCGAGGCAGGCAGCTCGAGCTTCACCTTTTCCTCGCGCCCGGGCTGCTCCTCGCCGCCCGCGAAGTACTCTACGCTGTCGACCGGCACGCCGTAATGGTCGGCCAGAATGCCGCGGATCCAGACGTTCGCGGTGAGCTGGTACTCGGGCACGCCGACACGCTTGCCCTTCAGGTCCTGCGGCTGCGCGATCGCGCTCTTCGCCGAGATGTAGATGCCCGAATGCCGGAACGCGCGCGACGGGAACACCGGGATCGCGATGAACGGCGGCGGGCTCGCGCGCAGCGACACGACGTAGGACGAAAGCGACATCTCGGCGAGGTCGAACTCGCGGAAGCGCAGCATCCGGAAGAACGTCTCCTCGACCTCGAGCGGCAGGTGGACCAGGTCGATCCCCTCGGGCCGCACGCTGCCGTCGACCAGCGCGCGCACGCGATCGTAGCTCCAGCACGCCAGCGTGAGCTGCAGCGCGGCCATCGGCGCGGCCTACGGCTTGCGCATCCGGACGATCCAGTCTCTGAAGCCGGCCAGCAGGTCGGTCAGGAACTTGCGCGTCGTCTCGTCGGTCAGGCGGCCGTCGGCGTCGAACTTGCCCGGCGCCATGCCGATGAACACCTCGGGGCGCGGCATCACGTGACCCCATAGCTGCGTCAGGATGCGGCGCAGGTCGTACTGCACGCGCGCGCCGCCGAGCGGGCCGAGCGAGGCCGAGAAGATCGCGACCGGCTTGTCCTGGAAGGGCTGGTCGGGCGGGCGCGATGCCCAGTCGATCGCGTTCTTGAGCGCCGGCGTCAGCGAGAAATTGTATTCCGGGCTCGCGATCAGCAGCCCGTCGGCCTGCGCGAGCTCGCTACGCAGGCGCCTGACCGGCTCGGGAATCCCGGCGTCGAGCACGTCCTGGTTGAACATCGGCAGGTCGTCGATGCGCGCGATCGTGAGCGCCATGCCGGCCGGCAGCAGCTCGCCGGCGGCGCGCAGCGCGGCCATGTTGAACGACTTCTTGCGCAGGCTGCCGCACACGCCTAGTACCTTGAGTTGCGGATCGGCCATTCACGGGCTCCTGGGTCTCGGGAAAGCGGGGAAGGATATCAGGGTGCGCCGCGCCGCTCGGGCAGGTGCGCGACCGTCTCGGTGAGCCAGCCGGCGTCCTCGCACAGCGTGCGCAGCTCGGCCAGCGCCTCGTCGCGCGTCTGCGTCCAGCGCTCGATCACGCGCACCTCGGCGCCGTCGCCTTGCTGGTACGAGAACTCGAGCCGGATGCCGTTCGGGTCGAACAGGTAGATCGACCAGGTGCGCGCGCCGACGTGGATCGGCCCGAGGAGCGGGACCCGTGCGGCCTCGAGCCGCGCCTTGACCTCGCCGAAGCGCCGCTTGGTCACCGTGAACGAGACGTGCTGCATCGCCGCGATCGCGTCGCGGTCGCCCTTCGGCTTGGCGCCGCGCGGGATCTCGAAGAACGCCACCATCGTGTCGCCGCCTGCATCGAAGAAGTAGTGCCGCAGGTTCTCGAACGGCGGATTGCCGCGGTTGCCCGGCCCGGTGCCGAGGCCCGGCGGCACCTTGAGCGCGTGCACCAGCGGCATGCCAAGCACGCGCGCGTAGAAGTCGATCGTGAGCTTCATGTCGTCGGTGTTGAGCGCCAGGTGGTGCACGCCGCGCGGCAGCGGCGCGGCGGCGTGGCGTGCGCGCGGACCGGTGGTGTCGTTCATCGCATCGGCCTCCAGCGGGAATTGTAGTGGCTCGCCCTCGCCGTCGCCGCGCCGCCGCGTGCTCATGCAAGCACCCCAACCTGGTGCTCGAGCGCGACTTCGCGCGCCTCGCGCGCCGAGCGCAGGATCGCGAGACAGACCTCGAGCGTCGCCATCGACCATGCGCCGCCGTGAAGCGGCGGCTCGCCGTCGAGCGCAGCGGCCAGCTCGTCGATGACCTCGGCGCGCGGCACCGGGGGCAGCGGCGCGGGCTCGAGCCGCTGCGCGGTGTCGCCGTACACTTCGACGCCGGCCGGCGTCAGGCGCAGGTCGGCGCGCTCGCACGACACGACCACGGCGCCGAAGTGCGGATGCGCGCGCGCCTCGCCGGCCGGCGCGCGGTAGCCGTCGCCGCCGTAGCTGCGCGCCTGCTTGAGCGCGGACTCCTGCGCCGGGCCGCCGGCGGCGGCGAGCAAGCGGCGCGTCTCGCCGTAGGCGGCAGGGTCCTTGCGGCGTCCCATCTCGCCGCTCCACTCCATCCATGCGTCGGAGTCGAAATGCGCGTAGCCGCTGTATACCAGCACGGCTGCGACGCCGTCCTCGAACGCGAGCCAGGCGCAATAGGCGCCCTCGGTCGGCCGCGCCCGATCCCAGTTGCCGGTCGCCGCGCGCACCGAGCGCGCGCGGCCTCCCGCGAGCAGCCGCACGACGTCGACTTGGTGCGCGCCCTGGCTGAACACGACGCCGCCGCCGGCCGCGGTGTCGAGCTCCTCGGGCCGGCGCGGCCGGTACAGAAAGTCGGTGTAGTTGAGCGCGCTCACCATGCGCACGCGGCCGAGCTCGCCGTGCTCGATCAGCGCGCGCGCCTGGCGCACCGGAGGATCGAAGCTGTGGCTCGGCCCGACCAGCAGCTGCACGCCGGCGGCGCGCGCCGCCTCGATCATCGCGCGGCACTCCCCGAGCGTGAGCGCCATCGGCTTCTCGACCAGCACGTGCTTGCCGGCGGCGGCGGCGAGGCAGGCGTGCTGCGCGTGGAGCGCATGCGGCGTCGCGACGTAGACCGCCTCGACCGCGGGGTCCGCGCACAGCGCCTCGACGCTGGCATATACGCGCGCGCCGAACTCGGCCGCGAAGCGCTCGCGCGCGGGCGCGCGCGGATCGGCCGCCGCGACCAGCTCGATGCGCGGGTCGCGCGCGAGCGTCGGCGCGAGCAGCGTGAACGCGCGCCCGAGCCCGGCAACGCCAAACCGGATGCGCTTCACCGGCCGGCGCCCTCGACACGCGCGGGCGTCAGGGGTAGCATCGCCAGGTCATTAGGAGGCTAAGTATAGCCATGCCGACCCGCGAGGAGAACGAGCTGCTGTGCCGCGTCGAGGGCGCGGCGCCGATGGGGCAGATCATGCGGCGGCACTGGCTGCCGGTGTGCCTGCTCGAGGAAGTCGCCGAGCGCGACGGCGCTCCGGCGCGCGCCCGGCTGCTCGGCGAGGACCTGGTCGTGTTCCGCGACTCCGACGGCCGGCTCGGCGCGCTCGGCGAGCACTGCCCGCACCGCCGCGCCTCGCTCGCGTTCGGGCGCAACGAGGACTGCGGCCTGCGCTGCCTGTACCACGGATGGAAGTTCGACGTCGAGGGCAACGTAACCGACATGCCGTCGGAACCTCCGGGGGCGGCTGCCCGGCTCGCCAAGAGGCACCTCGCCTACCCGGTGCGCGAGGGCGGCGGCTTCGCGTGGGTCTGGATGGGGCCAGCCGAGGCGCTGCGCGAATTCGAGCCGCCGGCCTGGGCGCCGAGCCCGGGCGTGCGCACCAGCATCGTCAAGATGCACGCGGCGTGCAACTGGGCGCAGGTGCTCGAGGGCGCGATCGACTCGGCGCACAGCTCAAGCCTGCACTCGAGCGAGATGCCGGCCGCGCCGGTCGGCGGCAGCACCGCCCGCGAGACGAAGTGGCTTCGGCCCTCGACCGACAAGGCGCCGCGCCTGCAGTTCGAGGCCACCCCGTACGGCTTCCGCTACGCAGCGATCCGCAAGCCGATCGCCAACCCGGACACGGACCAGTACGTGCGCACCACGCTGTTCATCGCGCCGTTCACGGTGCTGATCCCGCCCAACGACCGGTACAACCTCGCGCAGATGCTGATCCCGGTCGACGACGTCAACACGATGTTCTACTGGGTCGCGTGGCACCCGGACCCCGCCAAGGGCATCGCGCAGGACGACTGGCGCGCGTTCTGCCATGCGCGGCCCGGGGTCGACCTCGACGCGGACTGGCGCAAGCTGCGCAACCGCGCCAACCGCTACCAGCAGGACCGCGCGGCGATGCGGCGCGGCGACTGGACCGGCATCAAGGGCATCCCGACGCAGGACATGGCGATGTGGGAGTCGATGGGCCCGATCGCCGACCGCAGCCTCGAGATGCCGGCGACCAGCGATCTCGCGGTGGCGCAGTTCCGGCGCATGATGATTGCAGCCGCCCGGCACTTCCGCGACGGCGGCGCGGCGATCGGCACGGCCGAGCCGCGCGTGCCGCACGTCGAGCTCGCGTCGTTCGAGGGCGTCGTGCCGAAGTCGACCGACTGGCGCACGCTTGATGTGCAGGCACGGGAGGCCAGCGCGGCGGTCTGAGCTCGGAGTGGTGGTAGCATTCGCGACCGCGCGCAGTGAACAATATTACGTGGGTTAGAACGTGGGTAGGGGGTGCGTATTAGGAAATAAGATTTCAATTTCTAACAACATATAACGTTTTTTGCCGGACTCCCTCTGCGCCGTGCATATAGTTAAATTAATAACTTACAGATGTTTTTCTGTATGCATACCAAAAGCAGCGCGTTGGTAATCCGCACATCCTTCACAAGACCGAAAATTGTAATGAGGGCCTGCGGTACCCCCGGCGGCGCCAAGCGACCCGCGCCGGCCCAACTGCCCGGGCTGCAAGTGTGCTGGAAGGTGGCCGCTTAGAAGCGCAGGGTCCAGCCGCCGGTGAGTTTGCGGCGGGTCGATTCCGGACTGTCGTTGTCTGCGCTGCGGATAAAGCCCAAGGCCCAATCCTGATGCTTGTCAGGCGAGTAGATGGCGCCGACCTCGACAAAACGCGAACGCACCCGAATGCCGCTGCCTTTGCGGGTGGTCTCCAGCCCCATGTCCAGGGCCAACTTCCATGATGTGCTCAGGTCCCAGACCGGGGCCACCGAGTAGCGTATGCCGCGCTCGGTCTCCAGGCTGTTGCGCCTGCGATCTCGCTTGAAAGCCATGTTGAAATGCAGGGCCCCGAAACCCGTTTCGCGGCTGACGATGGCATTGAGCGCGTAAGACACCTTGCCAACACCCAGCTCAGAGGCTTCATCGCCTGCGCCCACAGGCAGCAACAGCTCAGGCTTGAGCGCCAGAGAGGTCTTGCTGGCCTCGTGTTCCCACCAACGCCACTTGACCCCAAGCACCGGGTTGCCCCAGCCCGAGGCAGGCGAGGCATTGGCCAAGCGCAGCCCCTGGTAGGAACCGCTAACAAACAGGTCGGCTTGATCACTCAGGCCCAGGGTGTAGGTCAGCCCGGTGGCGCGGCTGCGGCCCCGTTCGGCCGCCTGGCGCAAACGGTCCATCGCCTGCGAAATCTCGATCTGCTGGCCGCCCTTGCCTTGCGTACCGGTGTCATCGGTGATCAAAGGCTGGGCTGCCTGCGCAGGCAAGGCCAGGGAGGCAGCAACTACAAGCAAAAGACGGCTGAACATGATGAAAACCGGAACAGGCAAAACCGAGCCAGACGGCCTTGGGTCTTACTTCGGGGTCTGAGCTCCGGTACACCTCCGGATCGGGCGCGGCGATCGGCGCCGATCGCGATCGACGATATCATCGAGAAGCACCTGACGATCCGCAAGCTCGAACACGCTCCTAAGCGCCGCCTGCGCATACGCGCTGCCTTTGTGAACTGGTCGTCCATCCGCGCTCGACCATCGGAAATCGGCCCCCACCTGCTGCGGAGCGCATGCTGTGTCTTCTTCTGGCTCTTTGCCGCATGCGGGCCCTGGTCTTTGCTGCATGCGCCCGATCGCCCAAGCCCAGCCCCAAACGCGATCTCGCTGCTTTCCTATGAAAATCGACGTACCGAATACCAGCATTTTTCCACTACCGGCTTTCCAGCCGGATTCTATCCGCAAGACGCGCGCACGGTGTTCAAGTACCCGGACGGTTCCTTGGGCTATGTTCAACACACACTCGTTAACGGTCCTTGGAATACAGCAAACATTCGCGACGCCATCCCCGGTGCCATTTTGCTACTCAAGCAAGTCAGTGGCGTCTGGAAGGACAACCGATCGATCATCGACACCGTCAACAGTGTGCCCGGCTGTATCCACCCCAGAAAAGCCGTTGCGGCGGACTTCAACCGTGACGGGGTTATGGACTTTGCCTTTGCCTGCCATG
>Ga0194120_10008964_pt1 | contig 12898 bp, 9 predicted proteins | sample TA2MahCa65mmetaG_FD_148642 | JGI IMG/M metagenome (GOLD analysis project Ga0194120, IMG submission 148642) | Freshwater microbial communities from Lake Tanganyika, Tanzania - TA2015019 Mahale Deep Cast 65m | ecosystem: Environmental > Aquatic > Freshwater > Lake | place: Tanzania: Lake... | reverse complement strand
TACCGCATGGGGCACGACACGCCACAATCTTCTTCCGGCACCATCCGTCGCACCCAAGCCATTGGAGCGAAACTCGGCTGTCCGATTGCTGACGGCGCGCGTGTGCTCGATCTTGGATGTGGTGCTGGGCGTACCGTGTATGCCTATCGTGATGCAGGATTTGACGCCTGCGGATTTGACATCAAGGACTATCTCTCCCTTCGTGACGAGAGCGATCGTCGACACTTTTCGATTGGGTTTGACGAGGGAAATCGCCTTCCGTTTGCTGATGAGCAATTCGATCTTGTGATCAGTGAGCAGGTGTTCGAGCACGTGAAGGACCAGGCGCCCTTGCTCAGGGAACTGCATCGGATCATGCGTCCCGGCGGACTTTCGCTGCACGTGTTCCCAGCGCGCTACGCCCCGATTGAACCGCACATCTTTGTGCCCTTCGGCTCGATCCTGATGCACCGCTGGTACTACCGAATCTGGGCCACGCTCGGCATCAGAAATCAGTACCAGCGCGGACTCTCTGCACGTGAGGTAGCGCACCGCAATGCGTGCTATGCCGTGGAAGGCCTCAACTACGTGCCGAGCTCGTTGTACAACGCCATCTGTCGCGAGATCGGGTTTCGGGTCTACTGGTTCGAGCAGGAGAACTTTGACACGAGCCATCGGCGTCTGATTCGGCTCGCGGGGCGTGTCAACCGAGTGGTGCCCCTGCTCGGATGGGGTGCTCGTACTTTTCATACTCGGAGGCTTGCGCTCATCAAGCAGAGTTGACGCGGTTATGAAGTGTGTTCCGTAAACGCGACACGCACTCTGACGAAATCAGCGCACAGGCAACGAGCCCATGAACCTACTTGAAATGGCCTACAGGTTTCTCTGGCGCGCGTCTCGAAACGCGCTGTGCGCCGTGCCAGCAGGACGCCGCTGGCTGTACCCAGACCGTGCACTTGCGACGCGGTTCGGTCGGGGTGATGCCGAGTATGCCTGGAGGGTCTTTCATAGCCATCTGCGCAAGCTTCATCGTGCGGGCTTCACCCACGCGAGTCGGGTGCTTGAGCCTGGCCCCGGTCGCAACCTCGGAACAGCGCTTCTGTGGTGGGCCTACTTGCGTGCTCGCGGATGCGGCGATGTCAGCGTGGTGTGCTGGGACGTATTCCCGAACGCTGACCGCCGTGACGCTGACTACTGGCGTGAGATGGCCCGCGCACTGCTGGACAACTGGCCTGAGGCGTCCGACTTGCTCGGTCCGGCGGAGAGAGAGATGCATGCCGCACTCGCTGAGACGGTGCAGGCTGGTAGCCCCACCATTGAGTACGTGGTCTGCCCGCTCCGCAGCCTCACGGCATCAACCACCGTGAAGTCCTTCGATCTGGTGTACAGCCAGGCGGTCATCGAGCACATCTGGTTCGTCGATGAGTTCTGGGAGGCTATGGCACGGATCACCGCCTCAGATGGGTGGCACAGCCACCGAATCGACCTTGCTGACCACGGCCGACGCGCCACGAACTACCTCGAGATGTGCCAGTGGCCTGACTGGAGCTACTGGGCGACCCAGCGGTTCATTCCCGGGGCGCTCAACAGGTGGCGCGCAAGCCATCACCTCGCCAAGGTCACCGCCGAGGGGTTGCAAATCTGCAGCCGGGATGCCGACGTGCGCGACGCGATTCCTGTACCGCGCAACCGGCTGGCCGCGCGATTTCGGGACTTAGACGATGTTGATCTACGCACCACCGGACTCGACCTCGTGGCACGCAAGGTAGCCTCCTAAGTGCCTTGAGCGTTCTGCTGTTTCTGCTGCTGTTCGTGCCGCTGAGCCTAGTGCTCGCTTGGTGGGTGGCCGAGCGGAATGACCGTGCCCTGCTGATCCGCCGGACGGCAGTTGCGTGGCTCGTGCTCGCGCCCCTCACGGCGGCCATGAACGAGTGGATGCCGTTCGCAGGGGGGGGTGACGATGAGGGCTACTACGAACTTGCCCAGCCGCCGCCGGCCAGCCTCGCCGAGGCTCTCGATTTCTCGCGCTTTCAAGGTTTCATGGAGCAACCTGGATACCCAGCGCTTCTGTCGCTGATGAATGCCTTGGTCGGACACGACCTGCTCTGCTACAAGTTGCTGAATGTGTTCTTCTTCATCACGCTATCGATCGTGTGGTACCGAATCGGTCTCACGCTTGAGGGTCGGCGATTTGCGCGCACCGTTTCCCTAGTCGTTCTGCTCCTCACGCCACTGTGGTTCTACGTGTTCTTGCTTCTGAAGGACATGACGATCACTCTGCTGCAGTCAACTTTCCTGCTGGGTGTTGTCCAGATCCGGTCCGCTGTTCGCGTGCGATCGATCGTTCTCATTGCTCTGACATCCCTCGGTGTAACACTCTTGCGGTCGCCACTGTTACTGCAGCAGGCAGGCGTGCTGGCAGGCAGCGTTCTTGCGCGCCGATTGGGCACTGGGCGCCGCTCAGGATTCTGGCTTGCGCCTGCCCTTTTGATAGTGCTCGCTGTGCTTACGCTGATGGTGGCCTCAGACCGGCAACTTTTGGGGATGCTTGGTATTCAAGCCGAGACACGCGTGGCCTCTGAGTCAATGCTTAAGCATGCCGCGGTGCACCAGCGCCAAGGTGTGGTAGGCACTGCTCTGTTTCCGGTCATCTATCTCTTCACGGAGATCTCGGCGCTGAATCCATCTCTTTGGGAACGACTCAGTTCTTCGTGGGCTCGTGGTGTGCTCGCCTTACCGTGGATCATCCTGGGAGTTCCGTGCCTCCTACTGGGGCTGCGCCATCTCTTCACTAAACCGGCATTCTCCGCATCGCCGCGGGCAAGCCGGCCAACCTGGCTGGATCGCCTCCGTTCAAGCAAGGCACTCGCCAGTCCATGGGCTGCTGTGCTGCTGATTTCTGCTTCTTACTTTGCGATCTCGTGGACCGTTGGAGATACCACCCGCTGGCGGATACCGGACATGCCGATGTCTGCTGCGATCGCGGTAGTGGGCTGGATGAACACAGGTCATGCCCGCCGGACCAGAGTCCTACTCTGGTGGACAGTGCTGCTGGGGTCCCTCTTTGGCGCGTTCTATCTCTTGCGATCACTATGACTTGCGAGCCGTCTTAAACACATGAACGTGCTTATGGTGTCACCCCAGTTCAGGCCGCTCGTCGGCGGATACGAGCGAGCTGCAGAGCGGCTGTCCAAAGGACTCGCATCCCGTGGCCACAAGGTGATGGTGTTGGCCGAACGTCGCTTTCCGAGTTGGCCGCGTCGAGAGCGAGATGAAGGAATAGAGATCCACCGCTGGTGGTGCTGGTATCGGCGACGGCTTCACCAGGCCTCCTCACTCTTCGGCTTTCTGGTCCTCCTGCTTAGGCACGGCCATCGGTTCGACGTCTGGCATGTTCATCAGTATGGCTCGCATGCGGCACTCGCGATCGCTATTGGCGCTCTCTACAGGACTCCGGTTGTGCTGAAGCTCACGAGCACACGAGGGCAAGGTCTATCCGCATCGCTATCGCATGGTCGGATCGCCTCTCTGGCCGTTGCGCTCCACAAGCGTGCCCGTGCGACGGTGGTTCTCAGTCAGGAGATGTTCCAGGAGGCGGTGGCCTTCGGCATACCCGCCAGTTTGGTGCACCTCCTAGGTAATGGCATCGATACCAGTTTGTTCGCCCCGCCTACCGCAGCCGAACGGGCCACTCTTCGTGCCCAACTTGGCGTGAGCGGTGGGCCTTGTGCGATGTTTGTCGGCCGACTGAGTGCCGAGAAGAACGTCCCTCTCTTACTTCGGGCATGGTCTCTCGCAATTCCTCGGCTAACCAATCAATGGCGATTGCACATCATTGGCGATGGTCCGGAACATGCACGTTTGGTCGCGGAAGCCCAGGCTTTCGGTGTGTCTGAGAGCGTGGTCTTTCATGGACATCAGGAGTGTGTTTCGAATTGGCTCGCTGTTGCAGACCTATTCCTACAATCATCGGACAATGAGGGGTTATCGAACACGATGCTCGAAGCATTGGCGACAGGCGTAGCTGTCGTATGTACAAACGTGTCAGGAACCGAGGAGTGCGTGCGCGAACCAGATACAGGCCTCGTAGTGCCTGTTGGCGACGCCGTGCGCCTAGCGGATGCCATTGTTGAGCTCGCAAACGATGACGCTCGACGCGCACAGATGTCTCAACGCGCTGTCACCTTTGTGCGGGACCGGTACTCCATCGACCGTGTATGCGAGCTGCACGAGGCGCTCTACCAAAGCCTGATAGATCAGGGCAGGCGCCGCTAGGCCATCGATACATGTGCGGCATCGGAGGCCTTCTTCTGCACCATAGCGACACCCCAAGCGAGGGACTGTTGCGTGCCATGACAGAGATGATGCGTGCACGTGGTCCCGACGACACTGGGGTGTATGCGTCCCCGCACATTGGGCTGGTCCACACCCGGCTCTCGATTCGGGATCTCTCCCCAACGGCCAAGTGCCCGATGCAGTCCTCCGATGGTTCCACGGTGATCGTGTTCAATGGAGAGATCTATAACTGGCGCGAGCTACGCGCAGAGCTCGAGGCGCGTGGAGTGCCGTTCCTGACTCGCTCGGACACCGAAGTCCTTCTCCACGGGTACCGGGCTTGGGGAACGAGCGTCTTCGCTCGCCTCCGCGGCATGTTCGCGGTCGCGGTGTGGGATGCGGCTTCGCAGGCCTTGGTGCTCGCAAGAGATAGGGCAGGCGAGAAGCCTCTGTTCTACTCAACAACCGCCGATGGCATCATGTTCGGGTCGACGCCGCGGCTCTTCGATAGCGCACCGCAAGGCACGGAAGTCTCAGCAGAAGCGATCGCGTGCTACCTGGCACACACTTTCATCCCCGCCCCAAAGACGATCTACCCCTCTGTGTCGGTGCTTCCCCCCGCCCACTTCCTGAAGATCTCGGTCGCCGGCGCGACTGAGCTCGTGCGCTACTGGGACTTTCCGACATGCCTGCCCACACGATTCCGAGTAAGCGCCTGCGAGGAGGCCGTTGAGGCCGTTCTTGAGGACAGCGTGGCACGCTGCCTTGATGCCGATGTGCCAGTAGGGCTGTTTCTAAGCGGCGGGGTGGATTCATCCTTGGTGGCTGCGCTCGCCTCTCGCCAACGTAAGGGGCTACCTGCCTTCACGATTGGGTTCGGCGAGGCCAGGTTCAGCGAGATTCCGTACGCCGAGCAGGTGGCTCGCCACTTGGGCCTGGAGCACCACACGGCCGTCGTAACTGCCGACGAGGTTGTGAAGTGGCTTCCCTACCTTGTTGAACAGTACGGCCAGCCATTCGGGGACAGTTCCGCGCTACCCACCTATGCCCTTGCGCGTCTGGCGCGGCGCCACGTGACCGTATGCCTGTGCGGTGATGGTGGTGATGAGTCCTTTGCCGGCTACTGGCGGACTCAGTCCAACATCTATGCCTCACGCTTTGCAGCAGCCATTCCGTCTCCGATTCGTCGACATGTGGTTCCTGGCATCGCTCGTGCCCTAGGTCCGCTAGGACGCCGCCTGCAGGCGATGAACACCCTCTCGTTGCAGCCCGCTGGAAGCGGGTACACGAACTCACAAAGTTGGTACGGCTGCATGGCCGAGATTGCAGGACCCGCTCTACAGCAAGTACTTTCCCAAGACTTGGCTGAATTGCGTGCCGGACGGCACGAGCATCGCCCAAGTGACACTCTGATGCAGCGGCTGCTGTATGACGACTTTGTCACCCAGCTGCCGGACGCCTACCTGACCAAGGTTGACGTAGCAAGCATGGCCGCTTCACTTGAGGTGCGCGCACCGTTCCTTGATCAGCCGGTGATCGAGACAGCCTGGACCTTGCCAGACAGCGTGAAGTTGCACTGGGGCCAACGCAAGTGGCTTCTGAAGCGTGTTGCAGCCAATCTGGTGCCCCCTGCAACCGTCTACCGTCCCAAGATGGGGTTTGGAATGCCGCTTCCCGCGTGGTTTAGAGGCTCGCTGGGTGAGTACTTGAGCTCCGTACTGTCAAATAGTCTGGCGGTCGAAGGTGGCTGGATTCGAAGTGATGCTGTGCTGCGATGCCTTTCCGAACATCGACGGGGCGCAGACCATTCCACAAGGCTCTGGCTCGCACTGTGGCTTGAGCTGTGGTTCCGCTCGCGGCACAGCTATGGAGCGCATGTCGAGGTGCCAGTTTGACGGATCGCCACAGTCAGGGCCCGCAGCGTCCCCTCCGCGTGCTGATGGTCACGCCGAAGTACCCGTATCCGGTGACAGGCGGACTTGAGCGACAAGCGCATGAGTTGTCACGCACACTGATCCGCAACCATGGTGTCACCGTGCATGTTTTGGCTGCCCGGTTTGACTCGTCGCACACGTCGCACCAGGTAGTAGAGGGTGTCCCGGTCACCCGGGTGGGATGGTCTGACACTCGATGGGTTCGGTTTGTGCTACTCCCGTTTCAGGTAGCGCACGCGATCTGGAAGGCCCGGGACGCTACCGATGTGATTCACGTGCACCAGCACAGCCCATTTGGTCTTTACGCAATTGCTGTGTCTCGCCTGCTTGGGCTGCCGGTTCTGGCCAAGTTGCCCAACTTTGGACAGTATGGGATCCCAGGCATGAGGCGTACCTTGAGCGGTCGAATCGCGGCTCGGGTGCTGCTTCGTGCGAGCGCATTTGTCGCGATGTCAGGCGTATGCCTCGACGAGCTACTACAGGCCGGCGTGCCGCGATCGCGAGTCCTGACCATTCCGAACGGCATAGTCCCTTCGCAGCCGAGATCAACAGGGCCACTACCAGCCCAACCGGTTTCCGCATCCCGCTGCCGCGTTGTTTACGTAGGTCGTGTCAGCCCCGAAAAGCAAGTAGACGTCTTGTTACGTGCATGGCACAAGATCCATGGGCAGGTGTCCAGTCACGCCGTTCTCGAGATTTGGGGAGATGGGCCTCTTCGGGCGGAGCTGGAGCAATGGTGTCGGGATCGGGACCTTTGCAACTCGTTGCTATGGCGTGGACATGTGTCTGACGTCCGCAATCAACTCGCGACCGTAGACATCTTCGTGCTCCCGTCCTCCAACGAGGGCAACTCCAACGCGATCTTGGAGGCCATGGATGCTGCGTTGCCGGTGGTTGCGACTCCTGTCGGTGGCACACCAATGCAACTTGGCCCAGATGGAGCTCCATTCCTCACCCCCGTCGATGATGCCGATGCCATGGCACAGCGTCTTCTGCTGCTCATCAATGATCCTCACCTACGGCAACAATATGGCGCCGCTCTACGCACCAGAACTATCGAGCACTTCGACCAGGCAAAGGTGGCGCAGGGCTACATGTGCGCGTACCGCAAGTTGGCAACGTCCCAGCAGGTTGATCTCACAGACTGCGCGAGCCTCCCAACCAACTAGGTAGCCGTGGCACTTACACATGCGCGCAACCCGCTTCGTACCATCAGCGTCATCTGGAGGGTGATCGCCCGGGGTACCACGCAAGGACCGAGACCCACACGATGACAGCCGACGACCCCACAACCACTCTTGCCGCCTGTTCGCATGATTCGGGTGCGTCCGTTCAATGGCTGGATCAACAGGTCGACTCGGTCCTTAAGTCTGTGAGTGCCGACCGCATCCAGACTTTCAAGGAGTTCGTTCGGCACGGCATGTTTCACCTCGGTCTCTTTCGCTGCCTTAATGTATTGCGGCGGATGCGTGGAGTGCAGGTAAGTGAGGGTTCCAGCCACGCGGCGGAGACGCGGTTCAAGGAGATCTACGACCGGGGACTCTGGGTGCGTGCAGAAGGCCAAGAGTCACTCTCAGGGACGGGATCCTCTCGAACCGCAACAGCGGGCCTGATCACGTCTCTGATGTGGGGCATGAGTTCACTGGGTTGCAAGTCGCTCCTTGACGTCGGGTGCGGAGACTGGAACTGGATGCAGCATGAGACGCTTCCGGTTGACTATGTCGGTGTCGACGTGGTCGAGAGTGTCATTGCTCGGAATCAGACATTCTCAGGGCCGCGTGTGCGATTTGCGGTGTGCAACGCGATCAGCCAACCGCTTCCCTCCGTTGATATGGCACTGTGCCGGGAGGTGCTCTTCCACCTCTCTTTCGCCGACGCACGATCGGTGCTGGTAAACATTTCCCGGAGCGCGAGATTCTTGTGTGCGACAACTGATGTTGACATCCGCTTCAACAGCGACATCCCGACGGGCGACTTTCGGCCGCTGAACTTAATGATCCCGCCTTTCGGGCTACCAATGCCACAAGCCCTGATTCCCGATCGCGCCGTGCGGCCCGGACGCTTTCTTGGCGTGTGGAGCTCAGCCGCTATATCTGCCGCGCTCAGCCGCGAGTGCAAAGAGCGCCCGGTTGCTCACTAAGGCGCTTTCATCCGCGTAGTAGGCGCGCGCATACCGGAGGGCGGCCTCCCGCCGGGCTAGAAGCTGTGCCGCTGACATCTGCGCCCACTTCTCAATGGCGGACTTCCACTGAGCCTCACCAAGCGGCATCACTGAAAAGGCCGCGCCATTGTCCGGCGACCAGGGCGTATGCGGACTACACAGGATCGGGGTGCCCGCTGTTAACGCCTCAATGATCGCATGTCCGAAGTTCTCGCCGAAGGTCGGAAGCACAAAAAGGTCATGCTTCGCGAACATCTCGGGTACCTGCTCATATGGCACGGGGCCGGCCACGGTGACCTTTACGTTCGGCGGGAGTGCAGCGATCAAGGACTCGCATCTTCGCCAGTAGCCCTGATCGTCCACGGGGCCGGCGATTGTCAGGTCGAGCGGGCATCTCACTGTATGGAGCACTTGCAGCAAGAAGGCGAGGTTCTTACTCGGGGCAATGCGAGAGATGAAGATGACGCGCAAGACGCCGGGTTCGCGCGCCACGGAACCTAGCGCCGCCGATACTGCACCCTGTGATCGCGGCAGGAGATCCGGGGCGACAACCACTTGCGAATCCGGAACCCCAAGCTGCAAACGGATCTCGGCAGCCTCTAAGGGGCTGGACGCCTGCCAGATGATCCCGCCGTACAGGCGCAGCAACCTAGCCGCGAGGAGGAACGGCCGCTTCTTCATGGGCTTGAACCCAAGTGCACCCGTGGACATCTCGCCCCTCGGGGCCAAAACCGTAGGACGGCGCTCGATGGCGCCCATCCGGCGCAACAGGAGCGGAATGATCGAGGCATGCTGCGCCAGGCAGCTGTTGAGGTACATGACGTCGTGCGGGGTGCTGCGGACAATGTCACGGACGGCGCGGAATCCCCGATTTGCCCGCGGGACATAGAACACCTGGGCCTTCCCTACGGTCGTCCATTTGCCCAGTGGCACCCCCTCGTAAGGCGACTGGTCACCGGAGTCTCGGTCCTCCGTGACGATCCAGAACTCAAACTGGTCGCTCATCTGGTCAACCATGTTGACCAGACTACGCACGGGACCACCCGTCTTGTACCCGGGCAGGTAGTATCGAACGAACGCGAGTATTCGGTGACGAGACATCAGCCTGGGGACCTCTTCACACGGTGCATCATCCTTGTATAATAAGTAACGGATCGGCCCATCTTGGCTCACGACCGCAGATACTTGTCTTCTAACTGCCTGGTGTCACGCGGTACTCTCTAATGACACTCGGAGGTGATCAGTGTGCGGCATCGCAGGCCAGCTGGCATCTACTGCTGGGCCTCATCTTCCCCCCATCTCTGGCATAAACGCCGCCGCGATCGCGCTCGCGCATCGAGGGCCTGATGACTCAGGCTGCTTTGAGGGCCACGATCTTGGCATCGCGCTAGCGCACACACGGCTATCGATTCTTGACTTGTCGGGGAACGGTCGGCAGCCGATGCGGTCAGATGACGGGCGAGTCGTGCTAGTTTTTAATGGGGAGATTTACAACTTCGCAGACTTACGACAACAACTTGGGGACGAGGGAGTCCGCTTCGATAGCCGATCTGACACCGAAGTCATCCTCCGAGTTTATGAGCAATGGCGACCTGAGACCGAGCAGCAGTGGCGCGACTTCCTTGGCGCCTTCAATGGCATCTTCGCACTTGCGATCTGGGATGATCGACGACGGGAGCTCGTCGTCGCCCGAGATGCTCTCGGTGTCAAACCGCTCTACTACGTTCACACGGAGGATCACTTCGCATTCGCCAGTGAGTTGAAGGCTCTTCGGCCCTTAGTCGGTAACCCTGTATCCGCGGACGCTGTTGCAGTAGATCAGTACCTCAGCTTTCTCTGGACGCCCGGCGAGCGAACCCTTTGGCCAGGCGCGATCAAACTTGACCCCGGATCGTTGCTGCGCGTACGTACATCCGGGGAGATCACCAGATCTACGTGGTATCGCTTACCCGGATTCCGACGGATACCGAGATCGAAGGACACTGCGGCTCAGTTAGCCGAGCAGACCGCTGCCTGTGTACGGCAAGCGGTGCATCGGCAGATGGTGTCCGATGTGCCGCTAGGTGCGTTCCTCTCTGGCGGCCTTGACTCGAGCAGCGTGGTCGCATTCGCACGAGAAGTTGACCCGCACATTCGCTGCTTCACGATTGAGACCCCGGGCGGCACCGATGCGGGCTTCGTGGACGACCTTCCCTACGCGCGCAGGGTGGCGCAGCATCTGGGCGTGAACTTGGATGTGGTACGCGTCGACGCCCGAAATCTAGCGACCGAGATTGAGGAAATGGTGTGGCATCTCGACGAACCGCTCGCCGATCCCGCACCCCTGAACGTGCTCCACATCAGCCGTGCGGCGCGGCAGTGGGGCATAAAGGTTCTGCTGTCAGGTGCCGGCGGCGATGACCTCTTTACGGGTTACCGCCGCCACTTGGCCTTGCTGCGTGAGCGGTACTGGTCCTGGCTTCCCGAGCCCGTCCGGCGGGGACTGCAACGGATGTCCCTACATCTGGACGCCCGCACGTCAATCGGTCGCCGCGTGCGCAAGGCCTTCGCTGGTGCAGATCTTGATGGTGATGAGCGCATCGTCAGTTACTTCCGCTGGCTGGATGATCGGCGCGTCCACGCCCTGCTGTCCCCGGCGTTGCGGGCCGAGATCGCTGAAAGTCGTCCCGAGCAGCCGATGCTCGACTTCCTTGCCGACCTACCCACAGGCACCCCCCCCCTTGAGCGAATGCTCGCACTGGAGCAACGCTTCTTTCTCGCCGCACACAACCTGACCTACACCGACAAGATGTCCATGGCCGTGGGCGTCGAGGTGCGGGTGCCCTTCCTCGACCTAGATCTTGTCGAGTTTGCCGCCACGATCCCGCCGCACCTTAAGCAGCGTGGGGGTTGCGGTAAGTGGATCTTGAAGGAGGCGATGAGCGGCATCCTGCCGCACGATGTGATTCATCGGCCCAAGGTGGGATTTGGTGCCCCCCTAGAGCGATGGGTCCGCCACGATTTGCGCGAGTGGATTCATGACCTGCTTTCTGAGAGCACCTTGCGACGGCGCGGTCTGTTTGATCCTGCCGCCGTCAGCCGGCTTCTTGCGGACAACGACGCAGGTCGTGTGCACGCGCCCTACACGATCCTCTCGCTCGCGTGCATCGAGGTCTGGTGCCGACGGTTCATAGATCACCGACAGGAGGTGAGTTCCGATGCTGCAGCCATCCACTGACAAGCTCGCGGTCCGCGACTTCTGGAATGAGGCTTCCTGCGGAGAGAGGCTCTACCTCGGCGGCCTCACGCGGCAGGATTACTCGCAGCAGGCTGAGCAGCGGTACGAACTGGAGCCGTACATTCTCCGTTTTGCGGACTTTTCGGCGTGGAAAGGCTGTGATGTCCTGGAGATTGGTGTCGGCCTCGGAGCCGACCACCAGCGGTTTGCCGAGGCTGGAGCCACGCTCCACGGGATTGACCTTACTCCGCGGGCCGTCGACCACACCCAGCGAAGGCTACGGGCGTTCGATCTCGAGTCATCACTGGCCATCGGAGATGCAGAGCACTTGGCATTCCTAGATGGCAGGTTCGATCTCGTCTACTCGTGGGGCGTCATTCACCACTCACCCGACACGGCCGCTGCAGCGCGAGAGATCCACCGAGTACTCAAGCCTGGGGGTATGGCCAAGATCATGATTTACCACACGTGGAGCATGGTGGGCATCATGCTCTGGGTCAGATACGCGCTTCTGCGTGCCAAGCCGTGGCGAAGCCTGAGGAGCATCTACAGCGAGCATCTTGAGAGCCCAGGGACCAAGGCATACTCGCGCCGATACGCGCGTGAGCTGTTCAAGGACTTCCGATCCGTGTCGATCGAAGTTGTCCTCAGTCACGGCGACTTGCTCTCGTCAGGGGCGGGCCAGCGACATCAAGGCACAGCCCTCTCGCTCGCACGTCGGATTTGGCCGAGACCGCTCATCAAGACCCTACTGCCCGGCTGCGGGCTCTTCATGCTGATCACCGCGCAGAAGTAGCGCCGAGTTGCACTACGGCTCGCCCAACTTCCATCAGCTCTGTGGGCGGTATGAGCGAATGTGGGACTGTGGGTCGGTTAATGATGGCATCCAAGAAAGCGGCCGTACAGTTCGCCTGCCCCTTATCCTGGCGCCAGAGTCGCATCGTGCGGAACTTGGGCCAGCTGAAGCCGCGCAGCACGCGGTAGTTGTCGAGCTGCAGCACGCGGCCGCCCACGAAGACCTCGAGGCGCTCCTTTGGGATGGCCTTGCTGCCATTGGCGAAGTAGTGGATAGCGCCAATCGAGCCGTCCCTGAACCGTAGGTTGATTGTTGCAGTATCGCCGCAGGTGCTCTGCATGCGGTCGATAGAAGCGTGCTCGATGGCGCTGTCTGCCAGGTGCCGCAGTAGGTCCACAAAGTGGCACGCCTCACCGATGATCCGACCACCACCGACCTGCGGGTCCTGCGTCCAGTGGGCTTGGGGAATCGCGCCGGCGCTCACGGTCATCACCATGGCCTTGGGGCCTGACACGCCAGCCAGAAGCTGCTTCATG
>Ga0194120_10008962_pt1 | contig 12899 bp, 12 predicted proteins | sample TA2MahCa65mmetaG_FD_148642 | JGI IMG/M metagenome (GOLD analysis project Ga0194120, IMG submission 148642) | Freshwater microbial communities from Lake Tanganyika, Tanzania - TA2015019 Mahale Deep Cast 65m | ecosystem: Environmental > Aquatic > Freshwater > Lake | place: Tanzania: Lake... | reverse complement strand
GAAGCGGGGAAGAAGCTCGGCCAGGCCGCGACCTTTTCGCGCTGGGCGCCGCTTTCAGGAACGTGATGGGTCATGAGTGAGAGGTGATGCGTAGAAGAGGCGGGGCAAGAGAACGGCCTAGCGCTCCCCACTCGCCACCCTTCACGGATCACGGTCGCGGCGCTAGGTCCAGATTTCCAGCGGCGCGCGATTCACCAAGCTGCGCAAGAGATCGGAACTGGTCAGGATGCCGATCGGGCGATGGGCGTCGTCGATGATCGGCAGGGCATGGACCCGCTCATCCAACATGACACGGGCGATCTCCGTGATCTCGGTCGTGAGGGTGGCGGTCAAGACGTTCGTCTGCATGATCTGTCCGATCCGTTGCGGCGGGGCGGTCCCTTCGCCCAGTTCGCGGGAGAAGCGCAGCAAGTCGCGGTCCGAGACGATCCCGACCAAACGGCCTTCCGCAGAGACAATGGGAATATGCCGGAAGCCTTTCGTCTGCATCAGCGTCCAGGCGTCGGTGAGTTGCGCCTCCGGAGAGAGCAGGCTGACCGGCGCGTGCATGATGTCCCGAGCCAGCACAGCGGGCTTTTTCTGCGGCGGCGGTTGGGGAGGTTGTTGATAGGCGTGTTGCACGGCGAGGAGGACGGAATCCACGACCTCGGGCTGCTCATGGTCGGATTCGGAGCCGCCCGGGGGACGTTTTTTCCGTGACGACTGACCCCCGGCCGATCCGAAGTTGGGCCGGTAGCCTTCCATCACCCCGTTGACGGCCATGATGACCGGCATGGGTTCCTCCCTTGCTCCCTTATCGGGCGATTCCCTAATGGACTTGAGCGCCCCCGTCAATTTTTTTCTGTCTGACACAAAAAGGCTACTCTGGCCCAACAAACTGGAAGCGCGGCACGAGCCGTCCTTCGACGAGAACCTCTTCTAAAAACATGGCCTTGGGCCTGACCCAGAGGCCATGTTCTCCGTAGAGGGCGCGGTAGACGACGAGGTCTTCCTCCGTTTCCGTGTGTTTCGCGCAGCCCAGGACCTGGTAGTCGCTCCCTTTGTAATGACGATAGCGACCGGCTTTGACCATGGTGTATCCTTTCCCCTGCGAACAAGTCAGGACACTGTATAAGCGATTGAGAGGCTACTGCAAGATGATGCTCACTCAAGAGAGAGCGCGTGGGGCCATGGTATGATGATTGCCTGAGAACGATGCATACCCTCGAAACCCTCCAATTCGATAATACCTATGCCCGCTTGCCGGAGGATTTTTACCGGCGGGTGATGCCTACGCCCTTGTCTCACCCCTACCTTGTTCATTTCAACCCGGATGCGGCGGCGCTGATCGACCTGGACCCAGGCGAGGCCAAGCGGCCGGAGTTCGCCGGTTGTTTCGGCGGCAGCTTTTTGCTGCCTGGGGCCGATCCTGTGGCGATGCTGTATTACGGCCATCAATTCGGCGTGTTCGCCGGGCAGCTCGGCGATGGCCGCGCGATTCTGCTTGGCGAAGTCCGTAACGGCACGGGAGACAAGTGGGACCTGCATTTGAAAGGCGCGGGGCAGACGCCCTTCTCGCGAGACGGGGATGGCCGCGCGGTGCTCCGCTCCACGATCCGCGAGTACCTCTGCGGGGAGGCCATGCAGGGCCTGGGCATTCCGACCACCAGGTCCCTCTGTATCGTGGGCAGCGACGAGCCGGTGTTCCGCGAGGGCGTCGAGACCGGGGCTACGTTGTTGCGCATGGCGCCGACCCATGTCCGCTTCGGGTCCTTCGAGGCTTTTTTCTACCGGCGGCAACACGAGCATATCGCGTTGCTTGCCGACTACGTGATCACGCAGCACTTTCCCTCTCTGATGAACGTCGCAGACAGGGTCTCCCGTTTGTTTTCCGAGGTGGCGGTTCGCACGGCGCACCTGATGGCTCAGTGGCAGGCTGTCGGGTTTGCCCATGGCGTCATGAACAGCGACAACATGTCGATCCTGGGCCTTACCCTGGACTACGGTCCCTATGGTTTTCTCGACGAGTACAACCCGGGGTTCATCTGCAACCACTCCGACCACCAGGGCCGCTATGCCTTTCATCACCAGCCGGACATCGGCTACTTCAACTTGCGCTGCCTGGCCCAGGCCCTCTCGCCCTTTCTGCCCCAGGAAGAGGCTCAGGCTGCCCTGGATCAGTATGAGGCGGCCTTTGCCTCCCGCTATGATGCGCTGATCAAGGCCAAGTTTGGCTTGCGCGACGCCAGGCCTGAGGACCAGGCTCTGGTCCACGATTTTCTTGGGTTGATGGAGGCCGGCCGCGCTGACTACACGAATTGCTTTCGGGCTCTGGGGGATTTCAACCAGACGCCTGAAGCCACAAACGACTCGCTGCGCGATCACTTCCTGGACCGGGACGCTTTCGATGCCTGGGCCGGCCGGTATAAAGAACGTTTGCGGGCCGAGGGGAGCGTGGATGCCGACCGCAAGGTCCGTATGGACCGGGTGAATCCCAAATACGTGCTGCGCAATTATTTGGCGCAGAGGGCTATCGAGCGAGCGGCCAAGCAAAAGGACTATTCAGAAATCGCTCGGCTGCAGGAGCTGCTGCGCGATCCCTTTACGGAGCAGCCTGGAATGGAGTCCTACGCATCGCCTCCGCCTGATTGGGGGAAACACCTCGTCGTGAGTTGCTCTTCGTGAGAATGTCCCTCCTATGACGGCACGACCTTCGACACCGGCGCCGGCGCCGGCATTGGATCGAGTGGACATTGCGATCGTGGGGGCCGGGGCTGCCGGCCTGGCTGCAGGGATCTTTGCCGGGGAAGCCAGAGGAAACCGTCCTTTGCGCATCGTCCTGCTGGACGGGGCCAAGACTATCGGGGCCAAGATCCTGGTCTCCGGCGGCGGACGGTGCAACGTGACGCATGACGGCGTGGGTCCACGGGACTTCCAGAGTCTCTGCGGTTCGCCCCACGCGATCCTCGCCGCATTTCCCGCTCAGGCCGCACAAGACTGGTTCGCTTCCTTGGGCGTCGCGCTCAAGCGCGAGGAGACCGGCAAGCTCTTCCCCGTCACGGACAAGGCGCGCACGGTCCTCGAGGCCTTGCTCCATCGCTGCCACGCACTCGACGTGACCATTCTGCCGCAGCATCGCGTGACGGAGATCGTGCCATCCGATGCGGGCGGGTTTCGTGTTCTCCATGAGCGGGGCTCGCTCGAGGCCGGCCGGGTCGTCATGGCCACAGGCGGCAAGTCGCTGCCGCGCACGGGGAGCGATGGGTACGGGTGGGAGATGGTCCGCCGTCTCGGCCATAGGGTCACGCCCACCTATCCGGCCCTGGTTCCCTTCGTGCTGGATGAGGCGATGTTTCATGCCGAACTGGCGGGCCTCTCGCAGCAGGTGGAGCTGACGATTCTGGTTGAGGGCAAATGGGTGGATCGTCGCAGCGGGTCCTTGCTCTGGACCCATGTCGGCGTGAGCGGGCCTGTGGTCATGGATGCCAGCCGCTTCTGGACCTCGGCCCATGCCGAGGGGAAATCCGTCGAGGTGCGCTGCAACTTTCTTCCCGGGGTCGGCATGGAGGAAGCCGAGCGGCAATTGATCGAGCTGGCTGCGGCTCGGCCCAGGCTGACTCTCGGCAAGCTGCTGGCGCAGCGGATTCCCGAACGGCTGGCCGAGCGGCTTTGCCGCGTCTGCGGGATCGAACCGGGTCTGACGGCAGGCCAGTTGGATCGCGCGTCGCGCCGCGCGGTGGTCTTAGCCCTGACCGGCCTGGTCCTGCCGATTGCGAGGGACCGTGGGTGGAACGACGCGGAAGTCACGGCAGGGGGTGTGCCGCTGGAGGAGACCGATTTTCGCACCATGGAGTCCCGTGTCAGGCCCGGGCTGTACTTGATCGGGGAAATGCTCGACTGCGACGGCCGGATCGGCGGCTTCAACTTCCAGTGGGCTTGGGCCACCGGCTATCTTGCCGGCCGCGCGGCGGCTGCCGCATAACGTCCGGGCGATTTCATGTAGGAGACGGTATGGCAAGACAGGGGGAGACCTACTTCAAACAGTATGACGCGCGGGGCGGACTCTACAAACAGGCGCAAACATCCTCGCCCATGCGGGACCATCGCCGCGCGTTCCGCGCCCAGTTCGACTTTTCGCTCAAGGGCAAGCGTCTGCTGGATGCGGGCTGCGGCTACGGGAGCGACCTGCCCTTTTACGCAAAGCGGGGCGCGAAGGTCTACGGCATCGATCCGTCCACGGCGATGATCGCCTTGGCGAAACAATCCCATCCCAACTTTCCCAACCTCTCGGTCCAGCCGGTACAGAAGACCGCCTTCCCCGCCCGCTCCTTCGACGTGATCGCCAGCATCTATGCCCTGCACAATGCGCCTGACCTCCGGCAGGCTTTTCGGGAACTCCATCGGATTCTCAAACCGAACGGCCTGCTCCTCTTCCTGGTCCAGCACCCGCTGTTCGTGTTCCTCTTGAAAAAGAATCCACGCTATCACGGCAAAGCGGTGGTCAAATTCACGATCCCGGATATGAAGCCTCCCTGTACGATCGTGCAACCGGCCCACACCTTTTCAGACTACTTCAACGAGTTCGTGTTCGACCGGTTTGAACTGCTGACCTTCGAAGAAGGCAAGGAAGCGGTGCCTTTGTGGTTTCTGGCCAAGCTGCGCAAGCGCGGGGCGCCACGGTAAGCCGATAGACAAGTCGGATCGTTCGGTGTACCTTGCGGGTGAACCCATGCCCCAAGACGATGCCATGACGAAGAGTCGGACCGGCGCCATGGTGGCGCGTACGGTGGGCGTCGTCTGTATTGCGCTGGGGTTCGTCCTGGGGATGCAGGGGTTGGAGCAGCCCGATTCCATCTGGCTGCGGACCGCGCTGGGGCTGATTGCGACGGGTCTGCTGGCGCAGGGCTACGCGCTCGTGTGTACCTTGCGGCGCGCCAGAGAGAAGAAGGATTGAACGCGACGAGGGCCTTGCTTCGGACGCTCTGAAGATCTACGAATGAAATGAATCGACCGCTGACCTGTCCTCAGTGCCGAAAAGAAGACGTGCTCAGGACCCCTTGCCGCTCGCTCGCCGAACGCCTCGTCGGTCCGCTGCTGCTTCCCTTTCGATGCCAATACTGCAGTCACAAGTTTCTGGCCTTGCGGTGGGGGCGGCGCTATCCTCGGCACCTCCTGGACCGTCGCGAACTTCGTCGGATTCCGGTTCGCTTGTCGCTGTCGTTTTCGGGAGGCCGGGTCCAAGGGGAAGGGACGGTGATCGATCTCTCCATGGGGGGCTGTGCCGTTCAAAGCCGGTTGCCCGTGAAGATCGACGACATTTTTTACCTGAAGCTCTATCTGGCCGAGCCGGAAGCGCCCCTTGAACTGGCTGCGATGGTCCGTTCCATCGGTTCCCAAAGCATCGGGCTCAAGTTTCTTCGCCCGGCCCAGGGAAATAAACGTCTGGCGGAGTTTCTGCGGACGCAGGGCTTGACCGAGCCGATTCCGCCTGCCTAGGCAGGACAGCCGATTGCAGGGCCAAGGACTTTGATACGATGAAAATCGCAACCTTCAACGTCAACTCGCTGCGCAAGCGCCTGCCGCTCGTTCTCGACTGGCTGGAAAAACACAAGCCCGACGTGCTCTGTCTGCAAGAGACCAAGGTCCAGGATGCGGACTTCCCGGCGCTCGCGCTGGCCTCGTCCGGCTACCACATCACGTTCCGCGGAATGAAGGGCTATAACGGCGTCGCCGTGCTGAGCCTGACCCCGCCGGAGGCGGTCTTCTATGGATTGGATGACGGGGGCGAGCCGGATGAGTTCCGCCTCATCCGGGCGGTCATTCAGGGGATCCCCATCGTCAATACCTATATCCCGCAAGGATTCGAGATCGACTCGCCCAAGTACCAGTACAAGCTGGCCTGGTTCAAGCGGCTACGGGCCTACTTCGACAAACACCTCTCTCCGGCCAAGCCCGCGATCTGGTGCGGGGACATGAACGTGGCGCCGCGCCCGATGGACGTGCACGGTCCGGAGAAACACCTCAAGCATGTCTGCTACCACGAAGATGCCCGGAAGGCCTATGCCGACACGGTTGCCTGGGGGTTCGTGGACGTCTTTGTGAAGCTCTACCCGGACCGCCAGCAATATACGTTTTGGGATTACCGCCAGCCCAGTTCACTCGACGCCAACAAAGGTTGGCGGATCGACCACATCCTGGCGACGCCGCCCCTTGCCGAGCAATGCGTCAAGGCGGACGTGGATATCGAGCCGAGGCGGGCGAAGGACCCCTCCGACCACACCTTTCTCTGGGCTGAGTTCAACCTCTAGCGATTCGCTCATCGTCGAGCAACCGCCGGTTCGGATTCAGGCGAGGTCCAGCCCTGGTGTTGACAGATGACCGGGTCCACCATCGCTCCGCAATTCACACATTTCCACACGCAAGCTTCCCAGTCAAAGAATTCGGAACACCACTCCCGCACCATCAACCCCTGGCATCGCCGGCATGTCATGACGTCCTCCCTCCCATCTGTGAGTGAGCCTCCCGTGAACCCCTGTGCGTTGCGCATTCAGGCGGTCGGCGTCTTGGCTCATGGGAGGCAGGGTAGCAACACAAGATGAAAGAGCCGTTAAGCGGAGATTAGAAGTGGCTAATGGAAGGAGAACTTGCTAGACCACGCGAGCGGTGGCGGGGGCGATGGCGACGTGGCTGCCCGGAATGTGCCGTTCCAGCCCGGTCCGCATCGCGTCGATGGTTTTTTGCACTTCCGCCATCGTCTTTGTCCCGTCGAATTCCAGAAACAAGTCGATGTAGACGGTTTTCCCGGACCGCCGGGACCTCATGCCGTGAAAGGCCACGTAGTCGTCGAAGTAGGCCGCCAATTCACGGAGGATGACCATTTGCAGGGATTCGTCCAACGCCCGATCGAGGAGATCGGACACATTCATCGACACGATGCTGTAGATGGAATAGGCCAGGAATCCCGACAGGACGACGGAGAAGACCGGATCGATGTATTGGGCCCAGACGTACTGCTTGAGCGCGAGGCTCAGTCCCAGCGAGATGACGACGCAGAGATTCGCCATGGTCTTGGTGCGAAAAAGATGCCATTGCGACTCCAAGATCGTCGAGCTTTCCCGTTGCGCGAGGCGGAAGGTGCGCCGCCACGACCAGGCGTTCACGCCCGTCGAGTAGAGCGCGACGAAGAAGCCCATGCCGATGTGTTGGACGGGCACCGGCTGCCGGAACCGGACCACGGCCCCATACAACGTGATGGCCAGGGAGACGAGCATGGTGCCGGCGACGAGCAAGCTGGAGAGATTATCCAGCTTGCCGTAGCCGTAGTCGTAGGCGAGGGCCTTTCCTTTGGCGATCCGGCGCATCGTCAGCCAGGCCAGAAACGCGGCGAAGGTGTCCCCCCCGCTCCTCAGGAGGTCGGAGAGCAGGGTCACGGAGTTGGCGATGGACGTGGCCACGATCTTGAGCGCGAAGGAGAGGGCGCCGGTCAAAAAATTGAAGCGGATGGACCGCTCGATGGTCTTATACTTGCGGAGGGTGCGTGCTTGTGGAGTGGGCATCCGTGTCTTTCGATCCTGGCTTCGAGCGGACACGCTAACGCCTCGACCAGCCGGAGTCAACTCTCTTTCTTTTTCTTCCTCCATCGATTCTTCGCGGTTCTCGCCCAATTCTGAAACGACGTTTTTCGCCCAATTCTAAGCCATGGTAATTGCGGACGTTTTTTCGTTCGCAAGCCCCTCAAGCCCGGTGCTCTTTCTGACCGATAAGGTAGATAGCAAGCGAGGGGCATCCGGCAGATTTTCACAGGGAGATGTGGCGATGAGTCATGCACCGAAAAATTCTCGTCGACTCCTGAGCCACGACGAAGTCAAGGCTGCGGAGGCGGCGTTTCAAGGGCAGCCATTCAATGACGACTGGTCGGAATCGGCGCGTCTGGTCTACGACGGAATGTTGTCGGCGATTTGTAAACGAAACGAACAACGCCGCGAGGTCCAGGCGACCCTGGACGTGGACGAGGCGGACTATGTGAGCACCCTCCTGCTCAGGGAAGAAATGGCAGAGGAAGTGTCGGCGGCGGTGGAGCGGGTCAAGCGCTTGCTCAACCAAGGCTTTGCCGCCCTCGTCGGGCTGGTGTTGCTGTGGAGTCTGATGCCGCAGCCGGTTGAGGCTGGGCCGTCGGACGGCCGCAGAGAGCAATTGATCCCGATTCTCGGCGTGACGATGACGCAAGCGCCGACCGGGATCGTGGCCAATCTGATCGTGTCCTTTGAAGAACGCCTCGACTCGAGCGGCCTGATGGTCCATTTCAAGACGACGCCGGGCCGTTTCTCGCGAATGGCGCAGACTGCGGTCGAACAAGCCATCTACCGCACGGCGAGAGCCGCCGGGCTCTCGACCGATTCGTGGACCGTGTCGCTCTCCGTGCCCTATGCCGGCATGACGGTGTACGGCGAAAGTCTCTCCGCCATGGTGGCCTTGGTCGTGGTCGCCCTGGCCAAGGGCGAGATGATCCCGCCCGATCGGGTCATGACCGGCGCAGTCAGCTCGGAAGGCCGCATCGTGCCAGTGGGGGCCGTACCGATCAAGGTGATGGCGGCGAATGCGGCGCACATGCATCGAGTCCTGGTGCCGGACGAGGTCGATACGGCGGATGCCGATTGGGCGACGCCGTTCCTCGTGCAGGTGTCTCCGGTGGGCTCGATCTTTCAGGCCTACGAAGCGTTGACCGACCGCCCCCTCCGTCCCTAGCCGCACCCGTTTCCCCAGGCTCCAACAACCCCGATGATTGCGGGCTTGCCCGCATCGAACCCTTCTAAATCAGTGCCTTCCATCGTGTGACCGGTCAGCCCAACTCGCCCCTTGCGCAACCCCTCAGAATCGCGTTACCTTAGTCTTACTCTGATCGTCCAACAGTCATCAGCGATCCACATTCATAAAAAGGAGAGGGCATCATGGCACTGCGATTGGGAGACGAGGCGCCGAACTTCACGGCGGAGACGACGGAGGGGACGATCGATTTCCATCGGTGGTTGGGCGACGGCTGGGGCATCCTCTTTTCTCACCCCAAGGACTACACGCCGGTCTGCACCACCGAGCTGGGCACCGTCGCCAAGATCATGCCGGAGTTCAAGAAGCGCAATGTGAAGGTGCTCGCCATCAGCGTGGACCCCTTGAACGACCACAAGGGTTGGGTCAACGACATCAACGAGACCCAGAAGACCACGGTGAACTATCCCATCATCGCGGATCCGGAGAAGAAGGTGGCGCAGTTGTACGACATGATCCACCCGAACGCCCTGGACAACATGACCGTGCGGTCCGTGTTCATCGTCGGACCGGACAAGAAGATCAAGCTCATGCTCACCTATCCCGCCTCCTGCGGGCGCAACTTCGATGAGCTGCTGCGCACCGTGGACTCGCTGCAGCTCACCTCCAAGTTCAAGGTGGCGACCCCGGCGAACTGGAAGGATGGCGATGACTGCATCATCACCCCGGCCGTCTCCGACGCCGAGGCCAAGACGCTCTTCCCCAAGGGATTCAAGGTCGTGAAGCCCTATCTGCGCTACACGCCGCAGCCCAACAAGTAACCGGCGTGAAGCGTGAACCGTTAGGCGTGGGGCGAAAAAAACCGACGGTCTGACGAAAGAGAATCCGGAACGACGGAAGGCCGCCGCCAGGCGGCCTTCCTGTTTTTGGGAACCGGTTAGACCAGCAGGAGCCCGGCAGCCCGCGCCTTCTTCCAGGCCGACGTACGAAAGAGAGCATCGAAGGAGCGTGGCCCTCCCAGCGGGTACAGGGCGCGAACGTCTTTGAGAGACGGGTACCCCTCGCCGTGCTTGGCTTTCGTGGGAGTGGCGGCGTGGATCAGGTGCAGGAGCCACGTGGCTTCATCCGGTTCAAGCCGCAGTGCGATATCCTCGGTCCGGCTGGGAAGGATGACCCGCTGCTTGCTCCCCTTCGTGGATTCCATCGCCGGCGTCCCGCCGAGCCAGACGAACCGTCGTTCGGCCGCCGGGCTCTCTGCCGCGGTCCGCTTTGCGAACACCTGTTGAATCCAGTCTCGGGGAACTTTTGGTTTTCCGACCGGATGATCGAACCAGCTGCGCACGTCTGTGGCGAGCCCTTCCCCTTCGATGAAGTTCAACAAGGCCCTGCGCAGTCCTGTGCCGAGCCAGCCCGGCGTCTGACTTTGCCGATCCTCATGGGTCAGGTCGTTTTCCGCAAAGCCCCCGAACGAGGGGCCTGTAATCCTGATGCCGTGGGCTTCCGGGTCCAGACCGATCGGACTGTGGGCGGTGGCCACGAATTTGTGCCAAAAGGCCGATTGGATGAGGCCTTGCGCGAAGAGTTGCCGGACCCGTTCCAGACTCTCGACGGTCTCGTCGATCGTCTCGCCGGGGAACCCGTACATCAGGTAGGCGTGGACTAAAATGCCGGCTTGTCGAAAGGCCGCAGCCACGACAGCGGTCTGCTCCAGGGTGATGCCTTTCTTCATGGCCTCAAGCAGCCGGTCCGAGGCGGTCTCCAAGCCGGCACTTACGGCGATGCAGCCGGAGGCAGCCAGCAGGCGGCAGAGGTCCGGTGTAAAGGCCGGCTCGAAGCGGATGTTGCCCCACCAACTGATGGTCACCCCCCGTTCCAGGAGGCAGAGGGCCAGGCCCTTTAAGCCGGCCGGCGGGGCCGCTTCATCGACAAAGTGAAACCCGCGCCGTCCGGTTTCGGCGATCAAGGCTTCGATCCGGTCGGTCAGGACCTCGCTGGGCGTGGCTTCATAGCGGCTGATGTAGTCCAGTCCCACGTCGCAAAAGGTGCACTGCTTCCAGTAGCAGCCATGCGCTACCGTCAGCTTGTTCCAGTGGCCCTCCGACCAGAGCCGGTGCATGGGGTTCAGGGTATCCAGGATGGAAAGGTAGCGGGACAGCGGCAAGCCGTCATAGGTCGGTGTCCCCAGGTCCGCCATGCCGAACTCCGGCTCGTGCGCCCCGTTGCGGAAGACGACCTGTCCCTTCGAACGCAGGAAGGTCCGGCAAAGCGCGGCCTCCTCTCGCGTTCCTGACAAGTATTCCAAGAGGCAGAGCAGCGGGCGTTCGCCGTCATCCAGCGTCACAAAGTCGAGGTAGTCGAAGACGCGGGGATCGGAGATGCGCCGCAGTTCCGTGTTGGCATAGCCGCCGCCCAGCATGACCTTCACGGTCGGGCGGCGTACTTTGAGCGCCTGGGCGATACGGAACGCGCCATAGAGATTGCCGGGGAAGGGCACCGTCAAGCCCACGAGTGCCGGATCGGCTGCCTCCACATGGTTCCACAGGGAGTCCAGCATCAGCTCATCCGTCAGGCTCGGCGGTGAGGCAAGGGCTTGCGCCACGGACTCAAACGAACCGGCGGAGGTTCCCACGGACTCGGCATAGCGGCTCAGGGCGAACTGCGGCGCGACGGTGGCCTGGATCAAATCGGCCAAGTCTTCCAGATAGAGCGTGGCCCAATGTCTGGCCTGGTCGGTGGCCTGTAGGCTCTGCGCCGGGGCCATCGGGCCGGCCGCCGCAAAGCGGGGCCCTTGCGGGAGGAACCCGCCCTGGCAGATCCGCGGCGCCAGTGTCGGGTCGCGGCCTTGCAGAAAGCCGACCACCGCGTCGATCGTGTCGAGGTAGGCCGAGTGCAGCGCCAGCATCTGCCTGGCTTCACCGGGGAGGTCGGGCATCGCGCGAAGCCGTTCGAACACGCGCGATAAGCCGGCCCGGGAGAAAAGAGCCAGGACCATTTCGATCCCGACATCCGCCTGTGCGACGGCGTAACCGCGCGAGCGGAGAAAGCCCGTCAAGTAGGCCGTCGAGGGGTACGGCGTGTTGAGCTGGGTCAGCGGCGGAATAACCAATAAGAAAGTCACAGCCATGACGGAAGAGAACTACCATACCTGCCGGCCTCATCACCAGCGCGCCGTCGGCCCTGGCATCGAAACACGTCCTGTGCTATGTGATAGAGCGACGGCCAGACCGCGACCTCTTGGATCAGTCAGCGCCCGGGCGCTGAGGCTCGTATTTGCGACGGGAGGAGCGGCCCAGGCTGAAAGCCGATCGTCGTGATGGAGGACCCATGAAACCGAAAAAGCCGCAAGCCGGCTTGTGGGCGAAACGGCTCAACCGGAGACAAGTGCTCAAAGGGCTCGGCAAGGGACTTGGATTGCTCGGCTCGGCGATGGCCTTCGGCGCCCCGCTGGACGCGGCCCGGGCCGTGGGTTCAAGCGTCGGCGCACACGACGCGCCGGTTGGGACGCGACCGGCAACGGGGGAAGTCCCGCGCCGTCCCTTCGGCCGAACCGGCGTCGAGGTCTCGGCCCTCTGTTTCGGCGGCGCTCATTGGGGACGGTTGAGCGACGACGCCGAGGCGATCCGCATCCTGCACGAAGCGATCGACGCCGGCGTCACCTTTCTGGACAACGCCTGGGAATATAACGGCGGCCGGAGCGAAGAACTCATGGGCCAGGCGCTCCAGGGCCGGCGGCAACAGGTTTTTCTGATGACCAAGGTCTGTACCCACGGCCGGGACAGGCAGGCGGCGATGGAGCAACTGGAGCAGTCCTTGCGGCGGCTGCGCACGGACTACCTGGACCTCTGGCAGATTCACGAAGTCATCTACGAGGACGATCCGGATCGTCACTTCGCGCCGGGGGGCGCGGCGGAGGCGCTGCTGGAGGCGAAGAAACAGGGCAAGGTCAGGTTTGTCGGGTTCACCGGCCACAAGCATCCGGCGATCCACCGCAAGATGCTCGCGAAGGACTTTCCCTTCGACGCCTGCCAGATGCCGTTGAACGTCTTCGACGGAACCTATCGGAGCTTCGAACGGGAGGTGTTGCCGGAGGTCAATCGACGGGGCATCGCCTCGCTGGGGATGAAGGCTTTCAGCGGCAATGCCGAGCCGATCAAACA
>Ga0194120_10008957_pt1 | contig 12902 bp, 13 predicted proteins | sample TA2MahCa65mmetaG_FD_148642 | JGI IMG/M metagenome (GOLD analysis project Ga0194120, IMG submission 148642) | Freshwater microbial communities from Lake Tanganyika, Tanzania - TA2015019 Mahale Deep Cast 65m | ecosystem: Environmental > Aquatic > Freshwater > Lake | place: Tanzania: Lake... | reverse complement strand
CAGGACGCCCACCTCGGCCGGCAGCGCGGTTGTCCGGGAGCCCGCCGCATGGGCCGGCGTCGCCGGCACGTCGGCGGACGGCGCGGGTCCACCGGGCGGCACCGTGGGTTGCTCGGGGGTGGCCTGGGCCGACGCGGTCGCCTCCTGGGCCGCGGCCGGCATGGCATTCGCGAGGAGGGCGGCGACGGCGAGCGGCATGCACTTGGTCATGAGGCACAAGCTTAGGCCAATTCCCTACGCAAAACCTCCGGACATTCTCGGGACTCGCCATGGCGGGAGGCCCGACCGGGCATCGCGGGTCGGGCCTCCGAGTCAGAAAAGAAGGGGTCGATGATTGCCCAAAGAGCGACCAAGAAAGTCGAGCAAGCGGTACCGAGTGGATCCTAGCAGGCTGCCGGGGGTGTTCAAGTCGGGATTTGCCTGCCGGGAGTGAGGGAATTCACCCTCATCCCCCCGGTTCTGCCTGAGCTTGCCGAAATTCCTCGGGCAGCAAGAACCCGTACTTCTTCAAGATGGGGCGGGCGATCGGTCCCTCGAGGAACGCGACGAAGGCCGAGGCGGCCGCAAGCTGCCGGCAGGTTCGAGAGACGGCGAGCGTGAGGTCGAGCGGCGCGTGGCAGTCGCCCGGCACGATGGCGTAACGCCCTTTCGGACCGGGCGAGAGGGAAAGGGGCACGATCGCCGCGGCCGAACTGTCGGCATCGGCGAACTTGAGTGCCTGGTGGCTGTCGCTCCCGATGATCAGCCGCTTCTCGACGCGCTCCCAGACTCCCAGCCGCATGAGCGCCTCCCGCGCAGCCGCGCCGTGCGGCGCGTGGTCGGGGTGGGCGATGGCGATCCAGCGCACTTCCGGCCGCGCCAGGTCCTCGAGCGAACGCAGCACGAAAGGCGCGTCCTGCCGGTGCCAGACCGTCAGCCGGCCGCGGGCGAAAACGGTCCGGGAGCCGGCCTCGAGCAGGCCCCTGGCGATAAGATCGTCCACCGTCTCGGGCCGAGCCGCCGCGAAGACGTCGACCGGTTCGCCGCCCGCAATCTGATCGGCCAGCGCTCCGCTCGATCCGAACGACGCCCTGACCTGGAACCCGAATTCGCGCTCCGCCAGCGGCAGGATCTCGGAAAAGGCGTCCACAAGGTCCGACGCCGCCGCCAGCCGCAGTTCGACGGCCGTGGCCGGAGCCGGGGCGTGACGCAACTGCACGGTCGTGAGCACCGAGGCGAGGACCGACAGCACCTCGAAAGTCTGGCCGCCCCAGGCGGCCGAGCCGCGACCGGCATCGAGCTGGCTTGCCAGCTTGGGTAGCGTGTAGAAGATGGATTTCCCCTCGCGCCGATCCTCCACCAGGCCAAGCTGCGTCAGGATTCGCAGATGGTGGCTCGTGCGCGCGACGCTCTGGGAGATATGCCGCGCCAGATCGGAGACGTTTCGCTCGGATGTCGCGAGGGTGCGGAGAATGCGCAACCGGATGGGATCGCTGAAGGCCCAGAAGAGCCGGCAGTAGTCCTCCTCGGACAGCTGGAAGTCCACGGGAGGATTCTACGCGATCACGCGTCGTCGCCCTTCTTTCCCGGGAGCGTGGCGAAGGCGCCGTCGCGCTCCTCGACGGTCAGGACTATCCGTCCGCGCGCGAGCTCCGGCCGGACCCCGTGCCTGGCGATCACGGTCTCCTCGTCCGCCAGGTCCCGCCCGGCGGTGTCCCTCACGATCTCGATGCTCGTTCGTTCCTTGAGGGCCGAGACCGCGATGGCCCCCTTCGGGATGCTCCGGATCCCCCGCAGCGAGAGGAACTTGCCGTCGTCGCCGCCCATTCGCAGTCCGACCGCGCAGAGGGCGCCGATCATGCCGCCGTTGGTTCCCCCGAGGCCCCAGAGCCCCCAGCCGGCCGCCTTGCCAAGTTCCTCGGCCTCCGCGAGCGTCAGGACCGAAGTCTGGGCTCGTTGCCCGAAGGCCAGGACCTCGGCGGCCGGCCGGCCGGCCGGCGCGATGCACAGTCCCGGGTCCGCTCCGGGATGGAACATGAACGCCACGAAATCCTTGCACAGCGCCGCGACCTGTCCCAGGTCGGCGGAGCACTCGATCGCGATGCAGGCCGCGCTGTTGTGCGAGGTATAGGGGATGTCCGGATGGACGAAAAGCTGGTGCCTGGTGACTCCGAGCGGCACGGCACCCAGGTCGTGCACCAGCTTGAGCTGCAACTCCCTGGCGAACCCGCCCGTGCCGATGCTGTCGCCGTAGTCGGTATCGTCCACGCCGATCAGGATGCGGTCGGTGGGCACCGGTCCCCTCGCTTCATTCTCATTCTCAGTTTCCCGGGAGTGTCATAGCGGCGCTCAAATGACCTGGCGCCTATCGGACGCAGGCACGGAGGCCTGCGCCACCGATGCAACGGGTGGGGCCGGCCTCCGTGCCGGCCGCGATGCCGGAGCGAAGTCATCAGAGCCGCGCTATCAGATCAGGACGCCGAGCTGGGTCATCAGCCGATCGTCCGCGCCGCCGGGGAGGAAGCCGCCGAACGCCGACGCGGTGGCGCTCGGCAAGAAGTCGTGGATGTAGTTGACCATCAGCGCCGTGCCCGGCGCGCCCACGTTCCAGTTCCAGCCCAGGAGGGCCGAATACTGTTGCTGCGAGCTCGTGCCTGTGGCACTCGTGTCGGGGTTCCAGCCCTCGAACTTGGCGACGAACTGGTGCTCCCAGCTGAGCGCGTAAAGGCACTGGCCGTAGTAGCCGAGCTTGGGATTGCCGGCTTTCCCGCCGTCGGTGCCGTAGAGCGCCTCGCCGGACAGGACGATCGGCGAGAGATCGAGCTTGACGTCGGCTTCGTAGCGATCCCGGAAGAGCGCCGCGGTGTCGGTCGGTCCGCGCTTGTAGCCGTTGAGGTATGCCGCGCCGAGCGAAAGCTGGCTCATGGGCTTGAGCTCCACCCGGGTCACCAGGGTCTTGGCGTTTGAATTCTCGGCGATGTTGGCTCCCGAGCCGTTGTAGATGCCCGCGTGCCACTTGCCCATCCCGAACAGGTCGACGCTAGCGAGGGCCCCGATGTCCCGGTAGAACCCGAAATCGCCGGTCACGGCGGAGGTGGCGAACATGGACCGCTCGATGGTCGCGAGGTTGAAGGCCCCTTGCAGGAACTCCTGGCTGACCGGCACCTTCATCTGCCCGAGTTGCAGCCGGAACCAGCCGCGATCGTAGTAGACGAAGGCATCCTTGAGCGGCGCGTACGAACTCGTGACTGTCGAGGAGGAGATGGCGCTCCCCGAGACGTTGCCCCGTACCGTCAAGGTCGAATTGGTGAGCAGCAGCGACGGATCGAACAGGACGTTGTAGCCCATGTGCTCGGTCGCGTCGCCCGATATCCAGATGTTGGCCCGCCGCACGCGGAAGGCGGTCGGCGTGCGGCCTGGCGCCGCCAGGCCGAGGTCGCCCAGTGGATCGGTGTAGAACCAGCCATGCACGCCCATCTTCACCTTGGGCGCCTTGACGGGCTCCCCGGCCCAGGCCGCGCCGGCGGGCACGAGGAGGGAAGCCGCTAGCGTGGCGATAGCCGCGATTTTCATTGATCTTCCTTCTTGCTTCCTTTGGTGAAGTATCGGCCGCCTTCCGCAGCCACGACCAGGATTGCCCGGCCTTCCAGCAGTTCCGGCCGCACGCCGTTCGTCGCGTCGATCGCCGTCTCGGGCCCGAGGGGCGGGCCCTCCGCAACCCTGACCGCCGCAATCGGCGTGGACTCCAGGATGGTCGCCACCGGCAGATTACGCTTGGGGAGGGCCCGGATGCCGCCCAGCGCCAGGAAGCGGCCGTCGTTGCCGGTCTGGCGCAGCAGGACCGCGCAGAGCGCGCCGATGACGCCGCGCCCCGTCCCGCCGGCGGCGTGCAGGTCAAAACCGCATTCCTCGGCAACTTCCCGGGCTTCGGCCTCGGTCACGAGTTCGGCCTGCGCGCGTCGCGCAAAATCCCGGGCCCCGGCTGGCGCGGCCGTGTCGGTCGCGACGCATAGCCCCGGGTTGGCGCCGGGGTGGCGGAAGAATTGCAGGAACGCGAGGCAACGGGCCACCAGCGCCGCGGGGGTGACGTCGGCCAGGATCTCGACGCAGGCGGCGCTGTTGTGCGACGAGAACGCGATCTCGGGAAGGAGCGCGAGCTGGTGGCGGGTCACGCCGAGCGCCTCGGCCGGCAGCGTGCGCGCCAGGTGGAGCTGGAGTTCCCGGGCGAGCGCGCCGGTCGCGATGCTATCCTCCGCGTCCGTATCGTCGATGCCGATGAAGAAGCGTGCGGTCGGCAACGCGGGACCCTACCGCGTCTTGCCGAGGCTCGCCACGGACTTCCCGGCGTCGGGCTCGAAGAGCGCTTCCCCGAACTCGGCCTTCCGGAACTCGCCGATGAAGCGCTGCGTGTCGGGCGAAGCCATGAAGCGCACGAAGGCCCGCGCCTGGCGGAGCTTGATGCCGCCGTGCCTGGCGGGGTTTACGACATAGGCGTGGTAGATGTTGAGGAGGGCGTTTTCGCCCTCGTAGACGATCGCCAGATCGAGGGACTTGCGGAGCGCGAAGTAGGTGCCGCGATCGGCCAGCGTGTAACCCTTGCGCTGGTCCGCGATGTTGAGCACGGCGCCCATGCCCTGACCGGCCTCCACGCGATTCTTGACGTCGGCCGCCTTGATCCCCGCGTCCTTCCAGAGCGCCAGCTCCATCTTGTGCGTGCCCGAATCGTCCCCCCGCGAGATGAAGGGGCCCGTGGCCGCGATGCGCGTCAGCGCTTCCTTGAGGGACGTGGCCGCCTTGACCTGTGCCGGATCGGCCGGTGGTCCCAGGACGATGAAGTCGTTGTGCATGATGAGGGCGCCCTCGACCAGATCGCCCTTGTCCACGTACTTCTTCTCGGCGGCGGGAGCGTGGCTCAAGACAGCGTCGACGTCGCCCTTGCCGGCCATGGCGAGGGCCGCTCCGCTCCCGACGCCGATGACTTTCACCTCGACGCCGGTCCTGGCCTTGAACCGGGGCATCAAGGCGTCGAGCAAGCCGCTGTCCACGGTGCTCGTGGTCGTGGCCAGGATCATGGACCCGCCGACATTGTCGTCTTCCGGAGCCGCGTAGGCGGCCCCCAGCGGCGCGGCGACGAGGGCCGCCGTCAAGAGCGCGATCCACCGGGCGAGCATTTTCACAAGAAACTCCTTCGCTTCTCCGATGCTGACTCCCTAGCTGTCAAAAGCCGGTGGGTCGTGCCGGCACCGAGCTCAGCGACGTCGCGAGACCGACACTGACAGCCGGCACTCATTCGCATCCCTTCCTGAATGTCCACCACGAAGCTAGCAGCTCGGAGGGGTGCTTGTCTGTCAGATTCTCAGGAAACTGAGAGTGGGGGATTTCCCCTACACGATTCAGGAGCCGGAGTGGAGGATGCCCTGCTCCAGCGCGAAACGGACGATTTCCGAGCGGCTGGACAGGCCGAGCTTCTCCTTGATTCGCTCGCGGTACGTCTCGACGGTCTTGGTACTGATGCCGAGCCGATCGGCGATCTCCTTGTAGGCGAAGCCGGCAGCCATCATGCGCAGGACCGCGGTCTCGCGTTCGCTCAGCTTCGGGGTGTCCCCTTCGGCCTGAGGCACGGTCCGTTGCACGTAGTCCTGGACCAGGAAGCCCACCATCGACGGGTCCACGAACTTCTCTCCCCGGTGGACCGCGCGGATGGCGCCTATGAGTTCCGTGTCCGCCGCGCGCTTGACGACGTAGCCGGCCGCGCCGGCCTTCAGGGCCGGTCCCAGGTACTGTGCGTCCTGGTGCATGGTGAGGATCAGGATGCGCGTGTCGGGGAACGCTTCGTGGATGCGGCTCGCCGCCTCGATGCCGTCCAGCGCCGGCATGGTGATGTCCAGGACGATCACGTCGGGATGCAGCTTGCCGACCAGGTCCAGGGCCTCCAGGCCATTGCCCGCTTCGCCGACGACCGCGAAATCGTCCTCGCGTTCGAGCAGGGCGCGCAAGCCCGAGCGGATCATGGCGTGATCGTCGGCCAGGAGTATCCGGATGCGCGGTTCTCTCAAGCAGTCTCCAGGGGAATCTCGGCAATGATGGTCGTACCCCGGCCGGGCGCCGAGTCGACCGACAGGCGCCCGCCCACGAGCATGGCGCGCTCCTTCATGCCGAACAGGCCCAGGTGCCTTTCGCCGGCCGCCGATTGGCTGACCCGCTCCGTGTCGAAACCGGCGCCTTCGTCCTCTACCACCACCACGAGCAGCTTGTCGCGCCGCTGGAGCACCACGCTCGCCCGTCCCGCCCCCGAATGCTTCGCGACGTTGGCGAGCGACTCCTGCACGATGCGAAACACGGCAAGTTCGACGTCGGGCGGGAAGCGGGCGTCATCGAGACCGGCCACCTCGCAATCCACGAGGAGCCCCAGGCGGCGCGCGCTCTCCTTGACCAGCGATTGCACCGCCGGAACCAGCCCCAGGCTGTCGAGAAGGCTCGGGCGGAGTTCCCAGGCAAGGTCGTGCACGCGGCCGATCACGTCGTCGACCGCCGCCCGCAGGTCGGCGGTGAGGCGCCGGGCCTCGTCAGGGCTTCGCGCCGATTCCAGGAGCTTGAGCGACATCATCAGGGACGCCAGAGCCTGGCTCGTGTTGTCGTGCAACTCGCGGGCCACGCGCTTGCGCTCATCCTCCTGGACGGTGATGATCCTCTCGATGAGCAGGTTGTGGGCCTTCTCGGCCCGCTGCAGGCCCTCGGCCATCGCGTTGAAGGCCCGCGCGAGTTCGCCGACGTCGTCGGCCTGGCGGACGGGCGCCCGGGCCGAGTAGTCGGCCGACGCGATCTTGTTGGCCAGCAGGCGGAGTTCGGCCAGGGGACGTGTGAGGAAGACCGTCCAGACGAACGCGCCGACGATCGCCAGGAGCGAGGCGCCGGAGACCAGCAGGGCCAAGGTCTCGGTCAGGCCGGCCACCGTCGCCTCCAGGCGCGCTTCCGACACGCCCACGCGCACGCGGCCGGCCCGGCCATCGAAGATGTCGACCGCGACATCGCGCAGCGCGCCCTCCTCGCTCTCGAGCGCCTGGACGGCGAAACCCTTCGTCGCGATCGGCGGGATCGGCACGGCCAGCAGGTCGGCGGGGACCTGGCCCGGGAAGGTATGCGCCAGCGCGTGCCCCTCGCTGTCGAGGACGAGGATGTAGCGTACATCCTCGTGGGTCGCCTGCGTGTCCGCGGCCAGGTCGCGCATGGACACGAAATCCTCGACGAGAAGCATGTCGGCTGCCTGGGCGGCCACCTGGCGGGCGATCGACACGGCGCGCTCGTCGAGTTCCCAGCCCAGCGCCACGCGGGTGGCCCAGCGGACCTGCGCGATGGCGCCGAAGCCGAGCAGCAGCACCAGGCCCAGCGCGAGGGCCATGATCTTGAGCCGGATGGTCACGAACCGCGGCTCGCGCGGCGCGGCCCCGGCGCGTCGTGCCTCGCCGGTTCGGCCGGAGGAGGTTCGAAGCGATCGACGCCCAGTGCCCCGAGGAGCGCCCGCCCCGCAGGTGTCCCGGGCAGGCTCATGAAGGCCGCGGCAACCCGATCCCGGAGCCGGGGATCGAGGTCGGGATGCACCGCGACCGGCGCCACGAGATACGGAGCGGTGCGCGCCAGGATGCGCAGGTCGGTCCGCAGGGTGGGATCGGCTTGCGCCGCCCTCTCGAAGGCCAGGCCATCGACCAGCGCCGCGTCCACCAGGCCCTCGCGGACCGCCCGGATCGCCCGGTCATGGCTCTTGATGGCTACCTTGCGCGTCGCGCCGGCCAGTCCCGCCTGTCCCGGGGCACAGTTCGGCTCGGCCACTCCGAGGGTCCGGAGGGCGCCGGCGGACCGGTCGGCGCGCATCACGACGAAGCTCGGCAGGTAGATCTGGCCGCTCACCCGCGGGACCGCGATGGCGGCGAGGCCGAAACCGCCGCGACCGCGCTCGTACCCCTCGTTGCAGAGCTGGACGATGTCGGCCTGGCGGCTGCGCAGGAGGTCGTTGACCTCGGCGAAGCTGCGGCGAAACGTGAGCTGCACCGGGCGACCAAGCCGGTCGCCCAGGTGGTCCGCGAGATCCTTGTAGACGCGGTACGCCTCGTGCGGGGAAAACGGCATCGCGACGGCAAACCGCAGCGTCTGGCGCGCACCCGGCGCAGGCGTCGGCGCGGGCGTGGCGCTCCCGGCGTCGCCAGCGGCGAGCCTTACCGTCCGGGGCGGCTTGGCCGCCGAACAGCCCGGCGTGCCCAGCAGCGCGGACGCCAGCAGCAGGAGGAGGGCGCGGTCAGCGCGGCTCATGCGCGACCTGCCGCGCATCGAAGGTCACCGCCGTGTCGCAGGCGATCTCGATCGTCTCGCCGCTTACCGGCGGCGGGCGGTCGGCAGGCAACGCGACCGCCAGGCGCGTCTGGCCGACCGTGCCGAGGGCCTCTCGGTGGCTCCCTAGATCGACCACCTGCTCGACCAGGAGCCCGAACGTGTAGCGCCCGGTGCCCACCCCGAGGCCCTGGGGCGGAATCGCCACCAGGCCGGACGGATGATCGAGGAGGGTGTAGCCGAGCATGCGCGCCAGGTCCGCGTCCGGCGGGTTGCGGAACACCTCGCCCTTGGGCCCGGCGGCCCGAACCTTCCCGCCGACCAGCAGCACCAGGTCGTCGGCCAGACGGAACGCCTCGTAGCGGTCGTGGCTGACCAGGAGCACCGTGCGGGCGAACTTGCGCAGCAGCGCCGGCAGTTCGTCCAGCAAGCGATCGCGTGCCTGGCCGTCTATGCCCGACATCGGCTCGTCGAACAGGGTCACCGGCGCGCGCAGGCTGCAAGCCCGGGCGAAATTGAAACGCTGCAACTCGCCGCCCGAAAGGCCGCGGGGATAGCGGCCCAGGATATGGCCGACTCCGAAGTCGGCGGCGGCCTGGCGGGCCCGGTCGGCGCGTTCGCCCTTCGCCACGCCGCGGAGCGCCAGGCCCAGCTCCAGGTTGCGCTGCATCGTCGCCCGCAGGAAGACCGCTTCCTGGAATGCGTAGGCGACCTGGCCGGCATGGTGGATGCTTCCGGCCGTCGGGCGCTCCAGTCCGGCCACGACACGCAGAAAGGTCGTCTTGCCGGCGCCGTTGGGCCCGAGGATCGCCGTGACGCGACTCTCGCGAATGGCCAGATCGGGGATGTCGAGGAGCGTCCGCCCCTGGCGGTCGATGCGGAGCCCCTCGATGCGGATGTCCATCACGCCCCCGTCACTGCTGCTGCCGCTGCTGCAGCATGGTCAGCAAGAGCGTGACGCCGTACGAGAGGAGCAGCAGGACGATGCCCAGGGCGATCGCCCGGGCGGTCGCCCCGCGGCTGGTCTCGGTGACGATGGCCGTGGTGAGCACGCGGGTGCTGCCCTGCAGGTTGCCGCCGACGGTCATCGAGGCGCCGACCTCGGACACCACGGCGCCAAAACCGGCCATGACGGCGGCCAGGAGGCCCAGCTTGGCTTCTCCGCAGAGGATGATCAGCTTCCGGAAGGGCCCGGCGCCGAGCATCTGCAGGAGATCCGGCAGCCGCGGCGGGAGCGCCTGGATGGAAGCGGCCGAGAAACCGATGACCATGGGGGTGCTGATCAGGAACTGGGCGAGGATCATGGCCTCCCGGGTGTAGATCAGCTCGAAGCGGCCGAAGGGGCCGCTCCGGACCAGCAGCAGCCAGACGACCAGGCCGACCACGACGGGCGGGATGCCCATTCCCGTGTTGACGATGCTCAAGACGAACATCCGCCCCGGGAAGCGCCGACGTGCCAGGGCGTAGCCGATCGGCACGCCCACGACCATGGCAAGGAGCGTGGCCAGGCCCGAGACGTAGAGCGTCCGGAGGACGATGTCGACGAATTCCGGATCGCCGCCCAGGAGCAGAACGAACGCGTCGCGGGTGCCTTCCAGGATCTCATTCACGCTTGGGAATGCCCTTTTCGACTGGATACCCGCGATTCACCCAGTCGATCGTGTAGTCGGTGGGGAGGGCCAGGGCTCGCACCCTCTTGAAACCGGCCGCCCGGATGATCTTGAAGGCGGGCAGGATGTTCGGGCAATCCTCCCAGGGGCAGCAGCCGCAGTAGATCACGATTTCGCGATCCCGGGGAATTCCCGCGAGGACGGCCGAAAGGCGCTTGCGCCCCTCCGTCGAGTAGGCGGGCCCGGCGCCCTTCGCGCCCGGGATGCGGCTGTCGCGATGCGCCGCCGGGAAGCCCACGTGCAGGATCACCGGGGCGCCGGGCTTGCCGAGGCTCCCGGAGAGGACTTCGGCCATGAGCGTATCGGCGGCCTTGAAGTCCTTCGGCACCGCACCTGCCGGAAGGGCCAGGCTTCCCGAAGCGAAGAGGGCGGTGGCGAGAACGGCGGTGCGGGCGCTCATCACGCCTAAGTAATACAGCAATTCCACTTTTTATGGGAATATGCTCCAAGTGCAATCGCTTGGAGGACTTACATGAGCCGATTGGTCGGCGGCGAGGGCCTTAGTCGCACCCACGTCGAAAACCCCCTGATGCGCGAATCGCTGGTCGATCGCGACGTACTGGCATCCACCGAATCCGAACGCGTCTTCGCGATGGCGCCCAACGTCGCCGTCGTCTCCCTGGGCGGGCGATCCATCATCGATCGCGGCGCCTCGGCACTCGTTCCCCTGCGGGACGAAATCGTCGAGAACCACCGCAAGGGCCAGCAGATCATCGTCGGCGTCGGCACGGGCGTCCGCGGGCGCCACACGCTGACCATCGGCCTGGATCTGGGCATCCCGGTCGGCGGCCTCGCGGCCGTACTGGGCGCGGTCGACGAGCAAAACCTGCGAATGGTCATGTCCATTCTCGCGCCCTACGGCGGCATGCACCTGATCCGCGAGTTCCTGGGCCAGTTGCCCATGTACCTCGGCTCGGGGATGATCCCGGTCTCGATCGGCCAGCCGCCGTACCGGTTCTGGGAACCGCCGCCCGAGGTCGGCCAGCACGTGCCGTTCAACGGCCCCGACGTCGGCCTCTACCACCTGGCCGAGACCATCGGGGCGCGCAAGATGATCTTCCTCAAGGACGTTGACGGCATCTACACCGACAACCCGTTCCGGAATCCCGACGCCAAGCGCCTGCCCGACCGCATCTCGGTCAAGGAGTTGCTGGCCATGGACCTGCCCGATCTGCCAATCGAGCCGGCCGCGCTGCAGTTGCTGCAAAACGCCCGGCTGGTCAAGGAACTCCAGATCGTCAACGGCCTCGAGCCGGGCAACCTGACCGCGGCCCTGGCGGGCAAAGAGATCGGCACCATCATCCATCAGTAGGACCGGCCTTTGCGCCGGTCGAGAATACCGTGGAGAATCGCATGAGACACGGCCTCCCCTCCCCCTACGAGCACTCGACGCTGTCCGAGCGCGACATCCGGACGCTGGTCCCGACCGAGCCCATCCGGATCCGGCCGGACATCAACCTGGTAAAGATTGGCGGCCAGTCCATCCTCGACCGCGGCCGGCCGGCGGTGTACCCGCTGATCGACGAGATCGTCGCCTGCAAGGACGAGCACAAGATGATCCTCACGGTCGGCGGCGGCACGCGGGCGCGCCACTGCTACTCGATCGCGCTGGAGCTCGAGCTGCCGACCGGCGTGCTCGCGGCCCTGGGTGCGAGCACGCCGCGCCAGAACGCCTGGATGCTCCAGATGCTGATGGCCAAGCACGACGCCATCTTCATGGTGTACGAAGACATCGAGAAGCTGCCGCTGTACCTGCGCATGGGCTGCCTGCCGATCATGACCGGCATGCCGCCCTTCGACTGGTGGGAGAAGCTGCCGGCGCGAGGCAAGGGTCGCATCCCGCCGCACCGCACCGATGCCGGGACCTTCCTCACGGCCGAGTTCCTGGGCGCCCGGTCGCTCATCTTCGTCAAGGACGAGGACGGGCTCTACACGGCCGATCCCAAGAAGGACAAGGACGCGCGGCTGATCCCGGCGGCCACGGTCAACGAAGTGCTCGACATGGATCTGGGTGATCTCATCATCGAGCGCATCGTGCTCGAGTACCTCAAGCGGGCGCGCAACGTGAAGCAGGTCCAGATCGTCAACGGCCTCAAGCCGGGCAACCTGACGCGGGCGCTTGCCGGCGAGCACGTCGGCACGATCATCCGGGCCGACTAGGGCACTTCCCTTCCACTCTCGAACGGAGATACGATAAGGGTCTACCGTGACCCTGGAGTATTTCCATCCCCTGATAGCCGACTGGTTCAGGGGCCGCTTCGCCTCGCCCACGCCGGCTCAGCTGCAAGGCTGGCCGGCCATCGCGGCTGGCAGGCATGCCCTGGTGGCGGCGCCGACGGGGTCGGGCAAGACCCTCGCGGCCTTCCTGGTCTGCCTCGATCGGCTGGTGCGGGCGGGCCTCGCCGGTGAACTGCCGGCCGGGACCGACGTGGTCTACGTCTCGCCCCTCAAGGCGCTGTCGAACGATATCCAGAAGAACCTCCTGGGTCCGCTCGGGGAGATCCGCGAGCTGGCGGCAGCCCGGGGCCTGGCGTTGCCGGCGATCCGCGTCGGCGTGCGGACGGGTGATACCCTCGCCGGCGAGCGCCGCAGGCAGGCCAAGGAGCCGCCGCACATCCTGATCACGACGCCCGAGTCGCTCTACGTGCTACTGACCAGCGAATCGGGCCGCGCCGGCCTGGCCGGCGTGCGCACGGTGATCGTCGACGAGATCCACGCCCTGGCCGGCAACAAGCGCGGCAGCCACCTGGCGCTGTCGCTGGAACGGCTGGAGACGCTCGTCGGAGGCCGGCACGGAGGCCGGCCCCACCGGGATCAAGGTGTGCCCGACCCCCCGGGCCTTGGTGTGCCCGACCCCCCGGGCCTTGGTGTGGCTGACTCCCCGGGCCTTGGTGTGCCCGACCCCCCGGGCCTTGGTGTGCCCGACCCCTC
>Ga0194120_10008956_pt1 | contig 12907 bp, 11 predicted proteins | sample TA2MahCa65mmetaG_FD_148642 | JGI IMG/M metagenome (GOLD analysis project Ga0194120, IMG submission 148642) | Freshwater microbial communities from Lake Tanganyika, Tanzania - TA2015019 Mahale Deep Cast 65m | ecosystem: Environmental > Aquatic > Freshwater > Lake | place: Tanzania: Lake... | reverse complement strand
CAGCCCATCGCAGGAGATGCTCTGTGGTGGGATCGGACTCACGTTGAAAGTGGGCCTGGGACTCGTCGCCATGGTCAGCCTCGTTCGCTTGGCCGGTGCTTATCAGGAGCGACTGGATCGCTACGGAGAGATCAGTGCCGTTCTGGAAATCCAAAAAGCGAAGCTGCTGAAGGCGCAGAACCGCTTCGACAGCCTGTTCCGCATCGGCGGAGAACAGCACCTGATCCAGGAGCAGGATCAATGGATCGCCCCCAACCGCCTGCGTGTGGTCTGGAAGCAGGTTGCACCGCAGGCCGAGAACCCGTTTCCAACTGTTGAGCAGCCTGGCAAGCCAGCCGTGAACCCGTAGGCCGGTCTCTAGGTTGTTGCCCGGCAAATTCGGGCGCATGGCCCGCAGCAGTTTGAGCACCTCCAGCAGCAACCCCGCGGTCTTGATCACCGGCACCACCTCGGGCGTGGGCCTCAACGCCGTGAAGGCCCTTGTAGATCGCGGCTGGACTGTGGTGACCGCGAACCGGGATCCCGTGCGCGCCGGGGCGGCTGCCGATGCCCTCGGCATTCCCCGAGACAAGCTGCACCACCTGCGCATGGATCTCGGGGATCTCGAAAGTGTGCGCGTTGGTGTGGAAACCCTGGTGGACTCCCTGGGCTTTGGCCTGGATGCACTGGTGATCAACGCGGCGGTCTACAAGCCCAGGCTGAAGGAGCCTGAACGCTCTCCCCAGGGCTACGAGCTCTCCATGGCCACCAACCACCTGGGGCACTTCTTGCTGATCCAGCTGCTGCTTCCACAGCTCCAGGCCTCCAGTCATGCATCCCGCCGGGTGGTGATCCTGGGCACGGTGACCGCTAACTCCAAGGAGCTGGGGGGCAAGATCCCCATTCCAGCTCCCGCCGATCTGGGGGATCTGAGTGGATTCAAGGCCGGATTCAAGGCTCCAATCGCCATGGCCAACAGCAAGCCCTTCAAGCCCGGCAAGGCCTACAAGGACAGCAAGCTCTGCAACATGATCACCACCCAGGAGCTGCATCGCCGGCTGCACAGCTCCACAGGGATCGTGTTCAGCTCGCTTTACCCGGGCTGCGTGGCCGACACCCCCCTGTTCCGCAACACGCCTCGGGCCTTCCAAAAGATCTTCCCCTGGTTCCAGAAAAACATCACCGGGGGCTACGTGAGCCAGGCCCTGGCCGGCGAACGGGTTGCTCAGGTGGTCGCCGATCCCGATTTCGGCCTCTCCGGTGTGCATTGGAGCTGGGGCAACCGGCAGAAGCAAGGGGGCAAGCAATTCAGCCAGGAGCTCTCCGACAAAGCGAGCAACCCTGAAACAGCTCAAGGCGTTTGGGAGGAATCGATGAAGCTGGTGGGGCTGGCCTGAGATGGCCGCGGGTCACCCTCCCGCCATCCTCTGCATCGGCAAAAACTATGCCGATCACGCCGCTGAACTGGCCAAGGCCGGAGCGCTGACGCTGCCGGAGCAGCCGGTGCTGTTTTTGAAAAACCCCGCCAGCGTGATCGGCCATGGCGAAGCAATCGAACTTCCGCCGGTGGTGCACACCGACGACCGCGATCCCCCGTTCGGGGTGGATTACGAGGGGGAGCTAGCAGTGATCCTGGGCTGCGATGCCCGGGATGTGCCCGAAGGCGAAGCCCGCGAGGTGATTGCCGGTGTGGCCTGCGCCAACGACGTCAGTCAGCGTTGGTGGCAGTGGCACGGCAGCGGCGGCCAGTGGTGCCGCGGCAAGAGCTTTGACACCTTCTGCCCCCTGACAGAGACCACACCGATCGACTCGATCCGCGATCTGCAGGATCTGCAGCTCACGACCCGCCTCAACGGGGAAGTCGTGCAGCACGCCAGCACCGCCAGCATGCTGTTTCCGGTGTCGCGTCTGATCAGCGAGCTGAGCCGAGGCACCACCCTGCTGGCCGGCAGCGTGATCCTCACCGGCACGCCGGCGGGAGTGGGCGCTGGCCGCAAGCCACCCCGGTTCCTACGGGATGGCGATGTGGTGGAGGTGGAGATCAGCGGCGTGGGGCTGCTCAGCAACCCCGTGCGCAACCGCAGCTGATCAATCGAAGCCCAGCAGATCAAAGATCTCACGATCCTTCAGCGATTCAGCCTCCAGGGGCTGCACGCTGTCGAGCATCGATTGGGCGAGGCGCAGGTATTCGTTCTGCACCGCTTCCACCTCAGGGGTGGATTCCATCTCGAAAATCGTGCACTTCTTCAGGCGGGAGCGACGGATCGCATCGAGATCCGGGAAGTGGGCCATCGTTTTCATGCCCACCCGCTCGTTGAAGCGATCGATCTGATCGGTGTCTTTGGAGCGGTTGGCCACCACACCGCCAAGGCGTACTTTGTAGTTCTTGGCCTTGGCCTGGATCGCGGCAATGATTCGATTCATCGCGAAGATCGAATCGAAATCGTTGGCGGTCACAATCAGGCAGTAGTGGGCATGCTGCAGGGGTGCAGCGAAACCTCCACAGACCACATCGCCCAGCACATCAAAGATCACCACATCGGTGTCTTCCAGCAGGTGATGCTCCTTGAGCAGCTTCACGGTCTGACCGGTCACGTAACCGCCGCAACCGGTGCCCGCCGGAGGACCACCGGATTCCACACACTGCACGCCGTTGAAGCCCTCGAACACAAAGTCTTCAGGGCGCAGCTCTTCGGTGTGGAAGTCAACGGTTTCGAGGATGTCGATCACCGTGGGCACCATCTGCTTGGTGAGCGTGAAGGTGCTGTCGTGCTTGGGGTCACAGCCGATCTGCAGCACGCGTTTGCCCAGCTTCGAGAAGGCTGCTGACAGGTTGGAGCTGGTGGTGCTCTTCCCGATCCCTCCTTTGCCGTACACGGCGATCACCAGGGCACCCTCTTCAATGTGAACAGAAGGGTCCTGATGAACCTGAACACTGCCCTCACCATCGGGGCGCGTGAGCGTGGTTGTCATAGGGAGAGTGATCGTTCCTCCATCCAAGACCTGCCAATGCAAAGTCGACGAGGGAGACGTGCAAAGCGAAACATCGATCCCAAAGCTGTGTGCATCCACACACAGATTGCCTGAGTAGGAATACTCAATTACGGCTGAAATGCGCCTTGGCTTCGTACAAGGCCTCACTGTCAATCACCGCCAGGCCCCGCTCGCGGGCATAGGTTTCGGTGTTTTTGCGCACCTTGCCCCGCACAAAGAAGGGGATCTTGGCCAGTTCCGCCTCCCCCTCAGGGCTCCAGATCAGGCCGGCAGCCCCAGCAGACACCGGCGCCAGCGCCGGTTCACTGGGCGCCGCGGGCGCCCCATCGCCCAGGTGACTGCGGTGGCCATCCACGAATTCGAAGTCGTGGCGGAACATGCCGATCAGGTGTTCCTCGAGGCCCATCATCAGCGGGTGCACCCAGGAATCGAAGATCACATTCGCCCCCTCAAAACCCATCTGCGGGGCATAGCGGGCCGGCACATCCTGCACATGCAGCGGCGTGCTGATCACGGCGCAGGGGATACCGAGCCGCTTGGCGCTATGGCGCTCCATCTGGGTGCCGAGCACCAACTCAGGGGCGGCCTCGGCGATGGCGGCCTCCACAGCGAGGTAGTCGTCGCTGATCAGGGGTTCAACGCCGAGCTCAGCGGCGGCGGCGCGCAGCTCGCGGGCCATTTCCCGGCTGTAGCTCCCGAGGCCCACCACCTGGAAGCCCAGTTCGCGGCTAGCGATGCGGGCGGCGGCAATGGCATGGGTGGCATCGCCGAACACGAACACCCGCTTGCCGGTGAGGTAGGTGGAATCCACCGAACGGGAATACCAGGGCAGGCGCGAGCGGCGCTCGGCCTCACACACCCCATCAACTCCAGGCTGCAGCTCCGCCGGCAGCTCGAGACCCAGCACGCTGTGCACCTCCCGCAGAAAAGCCACGGTGGCGCCGATGCCGATCGGCACCGTGCGCACGCAGGCCATGCCGAACTGGCGCTCTAGCCAGCTGCAGAGCGTGGCTGCCACTTCGGGATAGAGGCACACGTTGGCGTCAGCCGTGGGGATGCGTTGCAGATCCGCCGGCCTTGCCCCCAACGGCGCCACCACTGACACATCGATGCCATAGCTGCCCAGCAGCTGGGTGATCTCGCGGATGTCGTCGCGGCAGCGGAAGCCCAGCAGCGAAGGGCCCAGCAGGTTCACCCGGGGGCGGCGACCCTCGGCGCGCCAGCGGGCGGTGTCGGGCTTGGGCGTGCCCGGCGCCGGCAGTTGCGGCTTCAGCAGGGTGCGCACCAATTGATAGAAGGTTTCTGCCGCACCCCAGTTCTCCTTTTTCGAGTAAGCGGGCAGCTCCAGATTCACGATCGGCAGCGCACCAAAACCCATCCCGGCCGCCAGGGCACCCGGTTGGTCTTGGATCAGCTCAGCGGTGCAGCTCTCACCCACCAGCAGCGCCTCCGGCTCGAAGCGGGCCACCGCATCGGCAATCGAGCGCTTCACCAGCTCCGCGGTGTCGCCACCGAGATCGCGGGCCTGGAAGGTGGTGTAGGTCACTGGGGGGCGCTTGTCGCGCCGCTCGATCATCGTGAACAGCAGATCGGCATAGGTGTCGCCCTGGGGGGCATGCAGCACGTAGTGCACCCCCTCCATCGAGGCAGCGATGCGCATCGCGCCCACATGCGGGGGGCCTTCGTAGGTCCAGAGAGTGAGTTCCATCGGGTCAAGCCTCAGGCGAAGGAGAGAGCGGCGCGGCGGCGCAAGGGGCGAGCGAACAATTCGGCCAGATCAGCGGCCTGATCAATGCCGTGGATGGGGCTGAACACCAGCTCGATCGACCACTTGGTGGCCATGCCTTCAGCCTCCAGGGGATTGGCCAGACCCAGACCGCAGACCACCAGATCCGGGCGCTGCTCGCGCACCCGCAGCAACTGGTTCTCCACGTGCTGGCCTTCGCTGAGCTGGGTGCCGGCGGGAAGCAACTCCAACTCCTCAGCCATCAACTGGCGATCGAGGTAGGGGGTGCCCACCTCCACCAGCTCCATGCCGCACTCGCGGCTCAAGAAGCGGGCCAAGGGGATCTCCAACTGGGAATCCGGCAGCAGGAAGAGGCGTTTGCCGGCCAACGTCTCCCGCTGGGGAGCCAAGGCACGCTGGCCCCGCTCCACCAGGGGATCGAGCACCGCCGCCACCTGGGCCGGAGCGATGCCGAAGGCCGCCGCCGCCGCCGCCATCCAGTCGCGGCTGCCCTCCACCCCGAAGGGATAGGGAGCGCGGATCAGCTCGGCGCCGCGATCCACCAGGGCCCGGGCGGTGCCGCTCAAAAACGGCTGGGCGAGCAGCAGCTTGGTGCCGGGCCCCACGGCGGGCAGCTCGGTGGAGCGCCGCGGCGGCAGGCTGGCCACCCGCTCAATGCCGAGCTTGTGGAACAGGCCGATCAGCCGGTCTTCCACCGCATCGGCGAGGGTTCCTGCGATCAGCAGCTGCTGCTCACTGCTGGCGGGCATCAGCGGGATCAGGGCCTGCAGGGCACCGTCTTCCCCCTGGGTGAAGGTGGTTTCGATGCCGCTGCCGCTGTAGTTGAGCACCATCACCCGGCCGGCGTGCTGGCGGTTGAGGCGCTCGGCAGCTTTAGCCAGATCCAGCTTGATCACCTCGCTGGGGCAGCTGCCCACCAGGAACAGGGTGCGGATCTCAGGGCGACGCTCCAGCAGCTGGGCCACCAGGCGATCGAGCTCCTCATTGGCATCGGCCAACCCGGCCAGATCCCGCTCGCCGAGGATCGCGGTGCCGAAGCGAGGCTCGGCAAAGATCATCACGCCGGCGGCGCTCTGGATCAGGTGGGCGCAGGTTCGTGAACCCACCACCAGGAAGAAGGCATCCGGCATGCGCCGGTGCAGCCAGACGATCGAGGTGAGCCCGCAGAACACCTCCCGCTGGCCGCTCTCCTTCAGGGGTGGCGGTAAGGCTCCTGAAGCAGGGGGAGGGCTAAGGGCCATGGGCGGGCCAGAGACGAACCTCCCACCCGGGTTAGCGCTGACTAGAGCCGCTGGGGAGAGGGGCCCTACAAGCCGTCACCTTCGGGTGAGGGATCAAGCACAAAGCCCCAGTGTTCAACTGGCCGGGAGAGAGCGCAGGGAGTCTTCCGATCCCATCACCACCAGCAGCTCGCCATTGGCGAGCACATGGGATGCGGGCGGATTGACGTGCAATTTGCCGGCGGGACCAGCGGCGAGCACGTTGACGTTGTAGTGCTTGCGAAGGTTGAGATCCCGCAGAGAGTGCCCAACGAAGGCTTCGGGCACTTTGATCTCCTCGATGCAGCTGCGGTCATCGAGGCGGAGCTGCTCCAGCAGGTTGGGGCGCACTAATTCAATGCCCAGGCGCTGGCCCATCATTTTTGAGGGGAACACAACGCGATCAGCTCCCACCCGCTTGAGCATCTTCATGTGCAGATCGCTGGTGGCACGGGCGATCACCTGCTGAACGCGGGTGCCTTGGGCGTCCTTGCAGATCAAGGTGGCCGTAATGCTGGCTTCGATTGGCTCACTCATGGCCACCACCACGGTTTCCATCTCCAGCACCCCCGCCGCCCGCAGGGCCTCCTCATCGGTGCAATCCACCACGCGTGCCTCGATCGAGGGATCGATCTGCCGCAGCTCATCAATGGCCCGTTGGCTGGAATCGATGGCGAGCACTTCTGCTCCAGCCCGGAGCAGCTCAGCGCAGACCGAGGAACCAAAACGGCCCACGCCGATCACGGCGTAGCTGCCACGACGGACTCCCCCCTCAGAGGACCACTGCCACCACTGATTCACGGCCGGCTCACGCGTGTGCTCCCGTTCTAGGTGGTGAAGGCCTCAGACATACAGATCCTCCCGGGGGTATCCCACCCTCGATTGCGGGCGACTGCCGTAGAGGGCCGAGAGCAGCAGCAGGATGCCGATCCGCCCAACGAACATCCCCACCATCAACACCAACTGCCCCCAGCGGTTGAGGTTGGCGGTGACCCCCAGATCCAGACCCACCGTGCCGAAGGCCGACACACAGGTGAACAACTTCTCGAGGAAGCTGAATGACTGCACCTGGGTCTGATTCGCCGAGACGCCAAGACCCAGCAGCAGGGCCATGAACACCACAAACAGCGCAGAGGCGAGGGTGACACCCACAGCACGCAGCACCGTGGAATCAGGAATCTGGCGGCGGTGCAACAGCACATCGCTGCGGCCCTGAAGGGTGGAGCGGGTCGCTCCCATCAAGATCGCGAAGGTGGTGGTTTTGACTCCGCCGCCGGTGCCCCCCGGGCTGGCACCGATGAACATCAGCAGGATCATCAACAGCAAACCCGCATCAGTGATCTGGTGGGCAGAAAGCGGAATCGTGTTGAAACCGGCCGTGCGGGTGGTGATCGACTGAAACAGGACGATCTGCAGGCGTTGCCAAAAGCTGAAGGGCTGCATGGCCGTTGCCCCATAACCGAAGTGCTCGGTGATCCAGAGCCCCACCGCCCCGACCACGATCAGCAACACCGTGGTGCGAATCACCAAACGGGTGTGGAGGCTGAGCCGCCTAATCCGCCGGAGGCGGAAGCGATTGATCCAGATGTCATTGGCCACGCGCCAGCCAATGCCTCCGATCACGATCATCAGGGCGATGACTCCGGTGACCACTGTGTTGTCGCGGTAGGGCTCGAGGCTGTTGGACCAGAGCCCGAAGCCGGCATTGTTGTAGGCACTGATCACGTGGAACATCGAGGCCCAGAGCCGCTGACCGGGCTGCTCGATATCGGTAAAACCAAAGCTGTAGAGCACAGCGGTGCCAACCCCCATCACGCAAAGGGCCACCAGCAAGATGCTGTGAAAGGTCGGCCCGATTCCGCCGACACCAAACTCATCGAGAGCTCGCCCTTTGTCGAGTCGGTGTCGCAAGCCTGAGCGCCCCTGCACGAAGCCCTGCAGAAAGGTGGTGATCGCCATCAGGCCCAATCCGCCAGTGATGATCAATCCGGCGAGAACCACCTGCCCCACGAAGGTGAGGTCACGGCCCACATCGATGATCGACAGTCCGGTCACCGTGATCGCCGAGGTGACGGTGAACAGGGCCTGCCAAAGCCCCACCTCATCTGTTGAGCACAGGGGAGTGGACAGCACCAATGTCCCCACAGCAATCACCAAAAGACCGGTCACCGCCGTGAATTGCGGCACCGTGAGCTGATGGCGCCAGCGCTGCAGCGCCCTGACTGGATTGCTCGGAGACGAGTTCATCTCGCAAACCGTAGGTAAGGTCCGGTCCAACACGCACCATGCCGGGCCTGATGAATCCGATCGTTGTGCTGCTGAGCCTGGCGGCGCTGATCCTGGTGGGCTCAGCCCTGGCCTCCAGCACCGAAGCCGCAATGCTGACGGTGAATCCGATTCAGGTTCACACCCTCAAGCAGCAGCGGGTGCCAGGGTCGCGGGCACTGGAGCGGATCAAGGCCCGACCAGGCCGATCACTAGTGCTGCTGGTGGTGCTCAACAACCTGTTCAACATTTCCGGCTCGATGCTGCTTGGCACTCAGGCCGATCATGTGTTCAAGACCATCCCGGGAGGAGCTTGGGCCCTGGCGGCCTTCAACGGGGGGTTCACGATCGCGGTGATCCTGCTGGGGGAAATCCTGCCCAAAACGATCGGCAACAGCTTTGCGATGCCGATCTCCCTCACCGCTGCTCGCTTCCTACTGCTGCTGGAGCGCCTGACCCTGCCCCTGCTGCTGGTGCTCGAAAAGCTGATGCCCTCGATCACCGCCGAGAGCGAACTCACCACCAACGAGCGAGAAATCCACCTGATGGCCCGGCTGGGTTCCCAGCAGGGGAACATCGAAGCCGACGAGGCCGCCATGATCGGCAAGGTCTTCGCTCTGAACGACCTCACCGCCAGAGATCTGATGGTGTCACGGGTGGCGACCCCATCCCTCTCCGGTGCAGCAACGCTGGATTCCGTGCGCCAGCAGATCCTCCAGGCCCCTGAGGATGCCTGGTGGGTGGTGCTCGGTGAAGAGGTCGATGAGGTGCTCGGCGTTCAGAGCCGGGAGCAGGCCCTCAGTGAACTGCTCAACGGCAGTGGCAACCGCTTGGTGAGCGACCTGTGCGAGGCCCCGCACTACGTGCCGGAGATGATCCGGGCCGATCGACTCCTCACCAGTTTCCGCCGCGGCGATCGCACCTCCGTACGGGTGGTGGTGGATGAATTCGGTGCCTTCGTGGGGCTCGTGGGCGCCGCCGACATCCTTGGCGTGCTGGCAGGCTGGAAGCGGCTCCCCAACGACGGGCAAGACAACTAGCTGTGGGCGCTGCGGCGGTGATGGTGCTCCAGCAGCCACCAGTAGAGCCCCCCGAACAGCAGAGCACTCACCAACCCCACCAGGGCTGAACCAAGCAGCAAGCGGGAGCTGATCGCCAATCCCAGATCCCAGATCCCGGATTGCTGAATCTGCTGCAGGGTGGGCAGGGCCGGTCCGGGACCCAGCACCCGGCAGCCAACGGCGTAGTTGAACCAATAGAGGGGCACGTAGGTCAGTGGGTTGCTGATCCAGGTGCCCGCCGCCGCCAGGATGTGATTGCCCCGCACCAGGCTGGCCAGGGCGATCCCGAACAGAGTCTGCAGCCCAAAGATTGGAAAGCACCCTGTGAACACCCCTGCCGCAAGGCCACGGGCCTTCTGGCCGTGACTGGCCTCGTGGTGCCAGAGCCAGAGCAGGCGCTGTCGCAGCCGGGTTCGCCAGCTTTTGGGGGCATGGGGGGCAGCGCTGGAAGCGGGCCGCACGAGCATCACGAGTTCAGATTTCCAGCATCCTCGCCGCAGGAACCCTCAAAGCCCAAACCAACGGCAGATCAGGAAAGGCACGAGCACCGTCATCGCTGCGGTGAGCGGCACGCCATAGCGGGCGACATCGAGAAAGCGATAGCGACCGGGGCCGAACACCATCAGGTTGGTTTGATAGCCAACGGGGCTGAGGAAGCTCTGACTGGCCCCGAACAACACGCAATAAATGAAGGCCATCGGCGGCTGCCCGAGCCCCTGGGCCAACTGCCCCGCGATCGGAATCAACATCGCCACGGTGGCGGCATTGCTCATCACCTCGGTCAACAGGGTGGTGAACAAGAACACCACCACCAAAGCGGCATACACGGGCCAGTGATGAAGACCCGCCAACAGGCCCTGTGCCAGGGCCGCCGCCAAGCCGGTTTTGTCCAAAGCCACACTGAAACTGGCCAACGAGCCCAGCAGCAGGATCACGTCAAGGCGGATCACCCGTTGCAGCTCACCGGCCCGCAGACACCCACTGGCCACCATTGCCACGGTGCCAAGCAACACCGAAGCCACCAGGGGAATCACCTCGAAGCTCGGCAACAGGATGACCAGAGCGGCAATCAGCAGGGCCACCCGCTTGCGGCTCACCGTGGGGAGATCCTTCTCGAGCTGCTCGAGCACCACCAAGTCGTTGTTGGCCTGAAGGCCTCGGATGGCATCCTTCGGGCCCTGCAGCAACAGCACATCACCGTCACGCAGCTGCACGCGGCCCAGCCGTTCGCGCAAGACCTCGTTGCCGCGGCGCAGGGCCAGCACGGTCACGTTGTAGCGCTGCCGGAAGCGGAGATCCCGCAGGCAGTCACCAGCCAGGGTTGAACCGGAAGGCAGCAGCACCTCGACCATGCGCTGGTTGTTCTGCTGGTCGGGCAGCGCAGACTCCTCCGGGGTAGGAGCCAGCATCACGGTGTGGTCCTGCTGCAGACGCAGCAGATCCTCACGGCTGCAGCGCAGCAACAGCCGATCGTCGAGCATCAGGGTGCGATCAGCCAGCGGTGGCAGGAAGCGCTCACTGCCGCGGTGCAGTTCGAGCACATCCACGTCAAAGCGGCGTTGAAGGCGACTGGCATGGAGTGATTGGCCAATCAACTCCGAGCCCAGCGGAATCTTCACCTCCGTGAGGTAGCCGCTGTTGGAGAGATCGGCGATCAGGTCATCGTCGTTCCGGCCGCGATCCGGCAGGAAACGATCCGCCAGCAGCACCATCAAGCCGCCACCGACGATCCAAATACCAATGCCGATCGGCGTAAAGCTGAACAGCCCGAAGCTGCCGTAACCCAGTTTGCTACTCACCTCACTGGCCAGCAGGTTCACTGAACTGCCCAGCAGGGTCATGGTGCCGCCGAGCACCGTGGCAAACGACAGCGGCAGCAGCACCTTCGAAGGAGAGACGCCTCGGCGCTGACACCAGCCCTCGATCACCGGCAGCAGGCTGGCCACGATCGGCGTGTTGGGCACGAAGGCCGAGACCGGACCAACCGCCGCCACCATCACAGCGATCATCCGCTTGGGGCTGCGCACCGCATCGGATCCGATCAAGGCGCGCAACCGATCGAGGCCTCCGCTGCGGAACAGACCAGCGGACAGGGCAAACAAGCCCATCAAGGTGATCAGGGCAGGACTGCCAAACCCCTCCATCGCTTCAGAGGGCTTGAGCACGCCAGTCGCGATCAACAACGCGGCCGCCAGCAGGCCGGTGAGCTCAGGGGCCAGCCAGCCGGTCACAAACAAAACGACCGAAGCGGCCAGCACGAGCAGGGTGATCAGCGCATCGGGCCGGATCAAGGCATCCAGAAGATCAGCCATGGGCGGGAAGGACCGGACAGCAGCATACAACGGTGATCAGATCGGATTTAAGGAGATAGCAATCCCATGCCCTTGCTGAATGGCTGAACTGAATCAAGTCAATCCCGAGTCATTTACCGTACTTTGGATGCACAGCTGATCCGAATTCGGATTGAGGGCTTGGGTTTCAGCGCCAAAACCACCTACGCACTACTCGCCTTGCTGGAGCTGGCTGGTGTGCAGGCCAGTGGCGACAGGCTGCAGGTGGGCGAAATTGCGGCCCGGCAATCGATTCCGGAGCGCTACCTCGAGCAGATGATGAGCGCCCTACGCCGTGCCGGCGTGGTCCGTAGCGTTCGCGGCGCGCGGGGCGGATATCTGCTCGCCCGGGCTGCCAGTGACATCTCTGTATCAGACGTGATTCACTGCCTTGAAGGGGAAGACAAGCGGCCCCTTACCAACGAGGGCAGCAGCGAGCTTCAGGTCATCAACTCACTGGCGAATGAGCTGAGTCTTCAGCGCGATGCGCGCCTCAGCAGGACAACCCTGGCGGATCTTTTGGCTGAACGAGACGCACGGATCGCCAGTCAAGCGATGTATTTCATTTGAAGCCTGAGAGCAGAGCGTGCCTGAACGGCGCCAACGCCGCCGACCTCAGATCGACGCGAGCAACGTCATCTGATGCAGGCCCTCAAGGCCCTGCCAAGCCAGATACACACCCAGCAACAGCGCGAACGCGCCCACCAGCCATTCAGCGCGGTGCACCAGCCAGTCGTTGATCCGCTCGAGGCGCTGACGAAGGCCTTCACCATTCACAACCCAGAGCAAAGGCGGCAGCAACAGCAGCGATGCCGTCACGGCCACAAAAACCGCTCCCACCTCCAGATCGCCGCGCAGGCTGGTGTGATTCGTGAGAAGCATGCCGCCCTCTTTCACGTAAAACACCAGGTTTTCGGGGCTCACCAAGGCACAGCCGGCCCCGAGACCGAGCAGGGGCAAACCTTCCATCTCGGGAAGGCGGCTCATCAGCTGCATGGCCCAGTTCTCCTCACCCATCGCCACTGCCGGGGTGAGCTGAAACAGGCCGAGCCCCACCAGCGCGCCGGCACCGATCAAATCGATCAGGATCTGGCCGCGGCTGCCGAGATGCATCGCCCAGCTCAGCCGCCCGCCGATCAGCACCACGGCGCTGAGGGCACCGCCATTGGCCAGCACCCAGCCGGTGAGGAAGGTGCCGCAGCGCCGCAGCGGTTGGGTGCCGAGCAGCAGCAGCGCCACCAGGGCGATGTTGAGGGGGCTGAAGGAGATGCC
>Ga0194120_10008952_pt1 | contig 12910 bp, 10 predicted proteins | sample TA2MahCa65mmetaG_FD_148642 | JGI IMG/M metagenome (GOLD analysis project Ga0194120, IMG submission 148642) | Freshwater microbial communities from Lake Tanganyika, Tanzania - TA2015019 Mahale Deep Cast 65m | ecosystem: Environmental > Aquatic > Freshwater > Lake | place: Tanzania: Lake... | reverse complement strand
CGAGCCGTTCGTCGTCCTTGTAGAAGTCGAAGGCGATCTCCGGAAAGGCGAGCGCGAAGGCGCGAAAGACCTGGGCGATCCATTTGAACTCGGTGGCGTCGCTGCGCAGGAACTTGCGGCGGGCCGGGACGTTGTGAAAAAGGTGACTGACCGAGACGGAGGTGCCCTCGGGACAGGCGGCCGGTTCGCAGGTTTCGACGACACCGCCGTTCACCTTGAGCCGGGCGCCGATCTCTTCGCCTCGTGCCCGGCTGGTGATTTCGAGACGTGAAACCGCCGTAATGGAGGGAAGCGCTTCACCTCGAAAACCGAACGTGGTGAGGACTTCGAGGTCTTCAAAGCGGCGCAGTTTCGAGGTGGCGTGGCGTCCTATGGCAGCGACGAGGTCGGACGGCGTCATCCCGGCGCCGTCGTCGATTACCCGGATCATCGTCCGACCGGCATCGGTGACTATCAACGTCACGTGCGTCGCACCGGAGTCAAGGGCGTTCTCGATCAGTTCCTTGGCGACAGCGGCAGGCCGTTCGACGACTTCACCGGCGGCGATCCTGTCGGCAACTACCTGGGGAAGAGTCTCTATACGGGGCAAAGGGATATTGGATTAGGGATGATGGATAAATGAAAGCAGCATCAGGGCTTGCCGGCGACATCGGCAGGCGATAGGTCGAACGGCCCGGCGAGCCGTCGCGGTCCACCCAGCAGTATCAAGATTATGACTATTATTGCCAGCAGGACGATCAACACCCGCGGATAACGCACTGTGTCGTGAGGATCGAAGGACGTAATGCGCCGAAATCTGATGCGCCCGTCGTCTTCGGATCCAGTTCGCGACTTATAGCCAAATCGTCGCGGCTGGCGAAGCGGCAATATCGGCATCAAGCACCATGAGCGTCAAATAATGACCGGCAGACCACCGGTAAAGGCGCGGTAGAGCGCATCGGCGACCGGGAAGATCGTCGCCCCGAAAATCGACACGCCCGTCAATTGACCAATCAGGATGAGCCCTATCAGAACGAACGGGCCGACCATCTCAAAACGTGCCCAACCGGCTTGATATTCATAAGGCAGCAATCCGGCGACGACTTTCGATCCGTCCAGCGGCGGGATCGGCAGCAGGTTGAAGACGGCAAGCATCAGATTGATGAAGACCGCCAGCGTCATCATCCGGTAGAAAACTCCGAACGGCTCGATCAGACCGGCGTTCATCAGCGGCTCGATCAAGATACCTACGATGGCTGCCAGCAAGACGTTCGACACCGGCCCGGCAAGCGCGACCCAGATCATATCGGTCTTGGGGCGACGCAGATTGAACGGATTGACCGGCACCGGCTTGGCCCAGCCGAAATGAAAGAGAAAGAGCATCACCGTCCCAATGGGGTCGAGATGGGCGAGCGGGTTCAGGGTGAGTCGTCCCTGCTGGTAGGCAGTCGGGTCGCCCAACTTCCAGGCCGCCCAGCCATGGGCGAACTCGTGGATCGTCAGCGCAGCCAGAATAGGGGGTATCAGCAGTACTAAGGTCGCGAGATCGGGCAAATCGTCTCCAGTTAATCTCCTTTAATATACTCACCGGTTACCGAAAGTCTAACGCTTTGCCATCACCAAAAAAGGGCGGCTAATAGTTGCCCGTGTAGAGGCGATATTCAAATCGTCCACCTGTAGAGTCGGATTACAATCCGACCCTACGCGTCCCCCCTTTCACTGCTCACATTTTAGCCTTATAATGAATCATCCATCGATTAGCCCGGAACCGCAATGTCAACCTGCATCTTCTGCAAGATCGCATCCGGCGATCTCCCCTCGACCCAGGTCTTTTCGGACGACCGGATCGTCGCCTTTCGCGACATCCGGCCGCAGGCGCCGACGCACATCCAGATCATCCCCCGCCGGCACATCGCCACGGTGCACGACCTTACAGCGGACGATGCCGAGTTGCTTGCGCATATGATATTGACTGCCAATAGCCTGGCCGACGATATGGGGATCGCGGAGAAGGGCTACCGGTTGCTCTTCAACTGCCGGGTCGATGGCGGACAGGAGGTCTATCACCTCCATCTGCATTTGCTGGGCGGGAGAAGGATGAGTTGGCCCCCGGGGTGAAAGACGAACCTAAGCCGCCTCAACGGCTGACTACGCCGACGCCCCTGACCGGCGAGATAGACGAAGAAAAATCGCTCCGTCCGGTCATCTGGGACGATTTCGTCGGGCAGGCGCGAGTCGTCGAGAACCTGCGCGTCTTCCTTACAGCGGCGCGGGATCGCGGCGAGGCGCTCGACCATTGCCTCTTCTCAGGGCCGCCGGGACTCGGCAAGACGACCCTCGCGCACCTGATTGCGCGGGAGATGGACGTTGAAATCCGAGTTACGTCGGGGCCGGTACTCGAAAGGCCCGGCGATTTGGCCGGGCTGTTGACCAACCTTCAGCCGCGCGATGTGCTCTTCATCGACGAGATTCACCGGCTCAACAACGTCGTCGAGGAATACCTCTATCCGGCAATGGAGGACTATGCCCTCGACATCTTGATTGACAAAGGCCCGGCGGCGCGGTCGATCCAGATACACCTGCCGAAGTTCACCTTGATCGGAGCGACGACCCGGGCCGGGCTTCTTACTGCTCCCCTGAGGGCGCGATTCGGCGTCGTCTCGCGCCTCGACTACTATGGGCCGGACGACCTTCTCAAGATCGTCAGACGTTCAGCCGGTTTACTGGGTATCGCCATCGACGAGGAAGCGGCGATGGAAGTGGCGCGCCGGTCGCGGGGAACGCCGCGCATTGCCAACCGGCTCCTGAAAAGGCTGCGGGATTTTGCGCAGGTGGCCGGAAGGATGACGATAGACCTTGACTTAGCGCGGCACGGCCTCGAACGGCTGGAGATCGACGCCAACGGCCTCGACGATATGGACAAGCGGATCCTGCTCGCGATCCTCGATAAGTTCAACGGCGGGCCGGTCGGATTGGGGACTATTGCCGTGGCGGTCGGCGAAGAGACCGACACCATCGAAGAGATCTACGAACCTTTCCTTATCCAACAGGGCTTTCTCGAACGCACCTCCCGGGGCCGAAAGGCGACGGGGCTGGCGCGGAGGGTATTCGGCAGATCGAACCAGACGACGCAATCCTCGTTATTGTAAGAGTCGTATGGCACGGGAGTTGCTTAACTGATGCAAAACTACACTTGCTGCGTAAAGATACACAAGTGAACGGCTACATGCTACGCAGCAGATTTCACCAATCACACTACTTCAGGAGAAGTAATCCATGGCTTCCCGAATAATCAAAGTCCTGCTGCCTCTGCTAGCGGCTATATTCGTCATTTCGCTGGTGACTCCCGCTGACGCGACGACCCAGTGGAGCCGCAAGTATGGAATGTCCTGCAATTCCTGCCACAGCATCTTCCCCCGTCTCAATTCCTACGGCGACCGCTTCCTCTGGAACGGGTATCAGGATCCCGACTCCGATCCCGATGGTGACAAGGTCGGCAAGAAGGAACTCGGCAGCGAACTGGTCGTCGATGATGTGAACAACTTCCTCGGCGTCCGGCTCAACCTGACCCCCTTCAAGATGACGACCAAAGACCTGCGCGTGGAACAGGGCACCGACAAGAAGGAGGACTACGAGACCCGCTACACATTCGGCAACACCGACTGGTTCCAGTTGTTCTGGGCCGGAAGCATCACGCGCTACCTGTCGATCTTCATCGAAGCCGAGCACGTCCAGGGCGGGTTCAAGTTCAACTGGTTCTATATGGGGTTTCATCGCCTCTATGGGACGATGGTGAACTTCCAGTTGGGCAACATCAGCGCGCTCGAGTTCGCCAGTTATCCCGACCGCCTGCCGCAACTTCCGGCGGCGCCGAAGTCGAAGGCGTTTGCGCTGAAGACATCGGGAGGCGCGACCGGAGCCAACATAGCGGAAGACCCCCTCGACATGCGGAGCGCCCGGCACGGCGCGCAGTGGTATGGCTGGAACGGTCCGGTTACGCTTTGGGCGGGGATCACTCCCGGCGGCAACGCCACGGGCACCAATCCCAACAACACCTGGGGCTATTGGGTCGGCAGTCGCTACGATGTGCCCGAAGAAATGGCTGACTTTGCCGGCTCGAATGCCACGATTTGGTATATGGGCGGCACCGATGCCGCCAACACCAGCGGCGCGGCACCGGGCGACGCGAAGCAGCATACCAATGCCTTCTCCCGCATCACGCCCCAGTTCAATCTCCGGACGCGCGGCTGGGATGTCCAGTTTGCCTACGCCATGGGCAAGGAAGACAACTACAAACTCGTGCACCCCGACTCCTCCAAGACCGAGTTTGAGTTCTCCAGCATCACGCTCGTAGCGGGGTATCAGATGGGCAAGTGGTTCCCGGCGCTGCAATACGATCAGTTGACGGCGCCCGACTTCCCGGCACTCGATTCACAGATGTTGACTCCGGCGATCACTTATCTATGGCGGGAGAACATCCGCTATACACTCTACACCGACCTCGATCTCCGCGAGGAGGTGCTCGCGGCGGATGCAACGGGCGACAAGCCGGCTTACTACCCGAAGAACAACGTCTATTTCAACATCCGGGTGATGTTCTGATCGGGCGCTAATCGGTCGGGCATGACGGACAGACCGGGGCGCCGGGAGCCGTCGGTCCGTGCCGCGACAGACGGAAGACGTCCGGCGCTTCAAATGGCTTGTGCCGTCCAAAATCGGATCCGAATCGGATCCGATTTTGTTTTTGTCCTGCGTATGAGAAGAAAGGCAAACGAGGCGGGAGCAGTCCACAAATTGGCAAATATATGATATTATTAAGATAAGATGAGGGGTCAGTTTGTTTGGAGGGAAGTGACGAAAAAGACTGCAGAAACGGGCTTGACAACAGGCAGGGCGCTATGTATATTGCGGCGTCCGGGAATCGCTCGCGGCACCAGATGCGGCGTTCCGGCACGGCACAAACCAACCATTAACGCGAGGACGTCCTATGCGGAAGTTAACCGCATTTTTCTGCATCGTAATGATGCTCACCGCGGGCGTGTCGATGGCGACGCAGACCCGCCAACTTACCCTGGGCGAAAACAACTACGCCCTGATGGACGAGGAGAATGTCTTCATGTGGCCCCAACTGCTGGCCAAATACCAGGAGTTGGGCACCATCGACATCTCGGGCGGCGCGATCGACCGCGCCGGCGTCCATCAACAGATGGGCAATTTCACCCTGGGTAGTTACTGGTCCACGATGAAGTGGATGGATCCCTATATGCCCTATCCTGCGGGCGGACTGGACGAGAAGATCCAGTTGATGTATGCCCGGGAATTGGGCGGGATGCCGTTCGGCTTCACGTTTGCGCTCTTTGGAAACGGCCATGAGATGACCGGGACTGATAAGACGGCTCACTCTGGACTCGGCCTCAACCTCGGATTCGGCCTGACGCTGATGGAAAACCTCGAGACATCGCTCTCATTTTCGTCTTTCTCCTGGGAAGCGAAGGACGCCTCCGGCGCCACCGTCAATGAGAGCGAAGGCGGAACGACGATCACGATCCAAGCCCGCTACTGGATGATGCACGACGACAAGTGGACCTTCGTGCCTCACTTCTCGTTCCAGACGGCATCCGGCGGTCACAAGCCCGGCGGCACCTCAATAAAGGACGACTGGACGACGCTCGACATCGGCTTCGGCGACAACTACTGGCCGACCAAGGATGTGATGTTCGTAGATGACATCGGCATCCGGATGATGAGCGGCAAGACCGATGTCGCCGGCGGCACAGAAGAGACCGATATGTGGCTGCTGCCCTACTTCAAGGGCGGAATGGAAGCCCCGCTCTCGGACAAGTTCACCTTCCGATTCGGCGGCGTTCGGGAATGGACGGTCAACACCGTGAAGGAAGCAGACGGCGATGAAGAGACGGTCAGCGGCGCGACGACCCGGTTCTATATCGGCGCGGCCTACAATCGCGGCCCCTTCTCGGCGGACTTTCACGTCGATCCGGGCTTCTTCACCCGCGGCCCCTATCTGGTAACCGGCGCGTCCGGTCCGCTGGCGTTCCAGGTTTCGCTCAAGTATATGTGGGGGATGTAAATCCTCCGCGGGTTGCGCGATCCACTCAAGGTTGTCGAATCCGCCCCCCCGGCGGATTCGACGTTTTTGAATAAATATGGACTTTCACCCCCCCGAATTCAACGTCTTCTTACCCCCCGACCGGATCGCCCTTCATCCTGCGCCGGTGCGCGATCAAGCGCGGCTCCTGGTGCTCGACCGTAACCTACGGAAGGTTGTCCATATCGGCATCGTCCGCGACCTGCCGCAGTTCCTGAAGGGCGACCTGGTCGTGTTGAATGACACCCGGGTGATCCCGGCGCGGGTTCAGGGACATAAGACCACCGGCGGCCGGGTCGGAGTGCTCTTCCTCGCGGGCACATACGATCCGGCCACCGGCTCGGTTGAAGTCCTTGTCGATCATATCCGTCGCAGCATCCCGGCGGGGACGACGATTCTCCTGCCGGAAGATGCAACCTTAAGGCTCGTTCGCCGGCGGGACGAGACCGGCTGGCATGGCGTATGGGAGTCGGCGGGGGGCCGCAGCCTGCTCGATTATCTGGATCGCAACGGGGCGCCTCCGCTGCCGCCCTACATCAAGCGTCCGGCTGAAGATGACGATCGCGAACGTTATCAGACAGTCTATGCTGACCGGGAAACCTCACTTGCGGCGCCGACTGCCGGGTTGCACCTGACATCGGAACTGCTCGCTTTGTTGTCGGCAGGTGGCTGTCAAATAGAGCGGATCACCCTCGATGTCGGGCTGGGGACCTTTGCGCCAATCCGGTCCAGTGACCTTTCGTCGCACTGGATGCAGGTCGAGACCTATCAGATCTCGGATCCGGCTGCCAAGGCAATTTCTGATGCCCGAACTGAATCACGCCGGGTTACCGCAGTTGGGACGACCTCAGTCCGGGCGCTTGAAGATGCGGCGTCTAAGCACTCGCCTATATTGCCGGGTCGAGGCGCAGCCGGGCTTTTCATCTTTCCACCTTACACTTTCCGTGTCGTCGATCGCCTCTTCACCAACTTTCATCGCCCCGATTCGACCCTCCTGCAATTGGTCGCCGCATTTGCGGGCTGGGACCTGATCAACCTCGCCTACTCGACTGCAATGGACGAGGGATTCCGATTCTACTCCTACGGCGATGCCATGCTCCTTTTGTAGAAACCTCGATAAGCAATCCATCTCGCTTGACATAGGCGCATCTCATCCCTATATTAGGTGCACCTAAATCGATTAGTAGGATATACTATTACTACAACCGCACAGCCCCTAACACAGGCAGAAGAGGACTACTTACTGGCTATGGCGCGGCAGTCTGAAGCCTCCCGAACGAGCGACCTGGCGAAAGCACTCAGCGTTGCAGCGCCGTCGGTTACCGGGATGTTGACTAAAATGGCAGGGAAGGGCTTGATTGCCCGGACCGATTCGCGCCGTTACCGACTCACGGTTGAGGGGCAGCGGCAAGCCGGACGGTTGCTCCGCCGGCACCGCCTGATCGAGACTTTCCTTACAAGGACGCTCAACTACGGATGGGATGAGGTTCATTATGAAGCGCATCGCCTCGAGCACAGCGTCTCCGAGCGGTTCATTGAGCGACTGGCGAAGTTTCTCGAATACCCCGAGCGAGATCCGCACGGCGCGCCGATCCCTCATACCGATGGATCAATAGCGAGCGACGACTCAGTATTGCTCCTCGATTGGTCTGCTGGCGTGGAGGCGATTGTTGCGCAAGTGGGAGACGAGGACGATGCCTTGCTCGCTTACTACGGGCGTCTCGGTATCCGGCCGGGAGCGCGAATACGGATCGTTGAAAAGGTTCCCTACGAGGGCGGCCTGGTCCTGGAGGTGAACGGGCAAAACTGTCAGATTGGACTCAGAGCGGCCGGGCAGGTGCGGGTCAGGGAGGTGTGAGGCGTCCCACTACGATGACATTCTGAACGAAAAGGACTTGGTGTCTGCTTGATTAGACGGGCATAGAATGCAAAGATCGTTTTGCCCGCAAAAGCGAGCCTCCAGACAAGGTTGACTTGACTGGATTCCCGCCTACGCGGGAACGACGCTTTTGATACGTTGATTGTCCCAACTTGACAATAGCGCTTCGATGCGTCCTTGCACAAGCAATAGTAAACCTATAATATTTAATTTCTTAATAGTGTAATGTCCACCATTTCCTCATCCCATCAGACCAGGTCGCAGTCGCTGGCTGAAGTTCACGCTTCGGTTGCGATTCCCGACAAGGTAGGGCTTTTCAAGCGGCTCTTTGCCTTTGTAGGGCCGGCTTATCTGGTGAGCGTAGGCTATATGGATCCGGGCAACTGGGCGACCGACATCGAGGGCGGAGCGCGGTTTGGCTATCAGTTGATCTGGGTGCTGTTGATGTCGAACCTGATGGCCGTGCTCCTGCAAACGCTTGCCGCGCGGCTCGGTATCGTTTCCGGACGCGATCTGGCTCAGGCTTGTCGGGAAAGTTACCCCCGACCGATCGGGTTGGCACTCTGGATCGTCTGCGAAATTGCTATCATTGCTACCGACCTGGCCGAGGTGCTGGGAACTGCGATCGGGCTAAATCTCCTCTTTGGCATTCCGCTCCTGACAGGGGTCTTCGTTACTGCTGCCGACGTGATGCTGCTGCTCTATTTCCAGCACCTTGGCATTCGCAAAGTAGAGGCTTTTATCCTGGCGCTGGTAGCGACCATCGGCGGCTGCTTCCTGATCGAGATAATCCTGGCCAAGCCGGTCATGAGTGAGGTAGCCAAGGGCTTTGTGCCGAGGCTTTCGAAGGAGAGCCTCTATGTCGCCATCGGCATCCTTGGCGCGACGGTGATGCCTCACAACATTTACCTTCACTCAGCGCTGGTGCAGACGCGCGATATCCGTCGGACGCCGCAGCACATCGCACAAGCCTGCAAGTATAACCTGATAGACTCGACGGTGGCGCTCAATGCGGCCTTCTTTGTCAACGCGGCGATTCTGGTAATGTCGGCTGCGGTTTTTCACAAGAGCGGGCAAATGGTAACTGAGATCGAACAGGCACACGCGCTTCTGTCACCGCTCCTGGGTACAGCCGTCGCAAGTTTCGCCTTTGGGCTGGCGCTTCTCTGCAGCGGACAAAGTTCGACCCTGACCGGGACGCTGGCTGGTCAGGTAGTGATGGAAGGGTTCATCAACTTCAAAATCAAGCCCTGGGTGCGCCGGCTGATCACGCGGTCACTTGCGATCATCCCGGCGGCGATTACTATTGGTCTAATGGGCGCAGAAGGAACCTACCGACTGCTCATCCTGTCGCAGGTAATCCTGTCTCTGCAACTGCCGTTTGCCGTGATTCCGCTCATTCACTTCACCAGCGACGGGAAGCGCATGGGGCAGTTTGCCAACAAGTTGTGGGTAGTTATTCTGGCCTGGCTGGTCGCGGCGATCATCGTCGGACTGAACCTGAAGTTGGTAACCGACACGTTTGGCGATTGGATCGGAACTGCCGGTGAGAACGTAGCGCTGATATGGCTGGTCGCGCTGCCGTTAGCGGGGCTTATCGGAGGGCTGCTGCTCTATGTAACGTTCAGCCCCTTCCTGAAAGAAGCCAAGCGGAGGCGGGAAGCGATCCACAAAGCTATAACCACTGCCGACTTGCGAGCCGAGCCCTACCGCCGCATCGGAGTGGCGCTCGAAGCGACCGAACGCGACCGACAGATTCTGGCGCAAGCGATCCCGCTCGCTACGCAGAACGAGGCGTCACTTATCCTGATCCATGTCGCCGAGGGGATGGGGCCGAGATTCTGGAAGGACGAGTCATCGGACGCCGAGGTCGCCGCCGACGACAGTTATCTGAAGCAGTTAAAAGGGGAAATCGAAGCGCTGGGACATAAAGTGGAGACTCATCTCGGCTTCGGCGAGCCATCCCGGGAGATCATTCGGCTGGCAGGGGAGGCGAACCTCGATCTCTTGGTGATGGGGCAGCATGGGCACCGGTTCCCGGTCAGTTTCTTCACCGGCTCGACCGCGACGCCGGTGCGGAGAAAGTTGGGGATACCGGTCTTTCTGGTTCGGGTATAGTCAGGCTGTAAGAGCTTGCTCCAGGTCGGCGATCAGGTCGGAGGTTTCTTCGATCCCGACAGAAAGCCTCAGCGTTCCGGGAGTGATGCCGTGACGGGCCAGGTCTTCGATAGACATTCGGGCATGGGAAGTGTTCATCGGCATGGAAATGACCGACTCGACCCCTCCGAGGCTGGTCGCTTCCTTTATCACCTTGAGGGAGCGCATCAAGTTGATTGCGCGTTCGTCGCTTCCGACCGAAAAGGCGACCATGCCTCCGAATCCAGTCAATTGACGGCGTGCCAGATCGGCTTGAGGGTGATTGGTATGGCCCGGATAGGTAACCCACTCGACGCTCTTGTGTTCGGAGAGGAAATCTGTAACCCGGGCGGCGCTGCGATTTTGGCATTCAACCCGCAGGACCAGGGTCTTCATTCCGCGTTCAAGCAAGTAGGCGGCATGCGGGTCGGCATTGCTGCCAAAGGCGGTACGGTGCTCCCAAAGTAGTTTGATCAAGGCATGGGAGCCCGATACGAAGCCGGCTGTTACGTCAGTATGGCCGTTCAGATATTTGGTGGCGCTTTCGATGACGAGGTCGAAACCATCGCCGAGCGGCCGGCTGTTGACCGGCGACGCAAAGGTGTTGTCGATGGCGGAGATGGCGCCGGCCGCCCGGGCCAGCCCGGCGACGCGGCGTAGATCGACCAGCCGCAGCAGGGGATTCGATATCGTCTCACAATAGACCATCCGAGCCGGTTGGCGGAGGGCTTCCTCCCACTGCCGGTCATCTGCGCCTGCGACGAAAACGACCTCGACGCCGTACCGGCGCACTGGTCCTTCGACCAGTGTGCGTGTGTATCCGTAGAGGTTGTCCGATATGACCAGCCGGTCGCCCGGCCTCAGATAGGCTCCAAATAGACCCGATATCGCACCCATACCGGAACTGAAGAGGAGCGCATCCTCGGCGCCTTCGAGTGCTGCCATTTTGCGCTCGACAGCGCGAATGGTCGGATTGTCGTAGCGCGAATAGACGAGGATGTCGCGCGACCGGCCTTCACGCATCGCGGCATAGACTTCGTCGGTCAGCGCGAAGGTGGTCGTTTGATAGATCGGCGTTGTGCCGGGGCCGAATTGAGGAGTTTCAAGCGCTCCGGCATGGACCGCAAGGGTGGAGAGGTTCACGTCATATCCTTTTAGAACCGCTCGGTGACCGACTTCGCTTGCGTGAAGAGCAGCAGGTAATCGTATCCCCCGGCCTTTGAGTCCGTGCCCGACATGTTGAACCCTCCGAAGGGCTGGACTCCAACCAGCGCACCGGTGCACTTGCGGTTCAGGTAGAGGTTACCACAATGGAGTTCGCGTCGGCCGCGTTCGAGTCGCTCGCGCGAGTGGGAATATAGCCCGCCGGTCAAGCCGTAGATAGTGCCGTTGGCGATGGCGATGCCGTCATCGAAGTCGCGGCACTTGATCACCGACAATACCGGCCCGAAAATCTCCTCCTGAGCCAGCCTTGAGTCAGGCATGACGTCGGCTACGACGGTCGGCTCGATGAAGTAGCCGGTCTCGGGTCCTTTGCCTCCGCCCGCCACGATACGCCCTTCCTGACGGCCCAAGTCGACGTAGGAGTAGATTTTCTCATAAGCCGACCGGTCGATGACGGCGCCCATTGCATTCGACGGGTCCTCCGTAATACCCATCTTGATCTTCTTCGTCCGCGCGGCGATCTTCTCCACCATATCATCATAGACCGATTCGTGGATAATAGCGCGGCTGCAAGCCGAGCATTTCTGTCCCTGGAAACCGAAAGCGCTGGCGACGATGCCGTCCGCTGCGGCGTCGAGGTCGGCTGTTTCATCGACCAGGATAAAGTCTTTACCGCCCATCTCAAGAATGGTGCGCTTGATCCAGATTTGCCCCGGGTTGACCTTGGCGGCGCGTTCCTGGATGCGCAGCCCGATGTCCATTGAGCCGGTGAAGGCGATGAGCCGCGTCTTGGGGTGATCGACAATAGTATCGCCGATGGCTCCGCCGGGGCCGGGCAGGAAATTGAGGACTCCCCCCGGGAGACTTACCTCCTCCATCAGTTCGAAGAACTTCCAGGCGATGAGCGGCGAAGTCGAAGCCGGCTTCAAGACCACAGTGTTCCCGGCTACTATAGCCGCCGAGGTCATTCCGACCAGGATCGCGAGCGGGAAGTTCCAGGGGGGAATCACCGCACAGACGCCGAGGGGGATGTAATAGAGTTCGTTCTCCTCGCCGGGATAGGGGGTGATCAGTTGCGGCGCCCCAAGCCGCATCATTTCACGGGCGTAGAACTCGAGAAAGTCGATCGCCTCGGCGACATCGGCATCGGCTTCGACCCACGACTTCGAGACCTCAAGGACCATCGTCGCGGCGAATTCGTGCTTGCGGCGGCGCATAATGGCGGCGGCATGGAGCAGGTAGCGTGCGCGTTCGTCGGGCGGGACATACTTCCACTCCTCGAAGGTTCGAGCAGCGGTCTCGATGCTCTCGAGAGCCATTTCGCGGGTGCCTTTGGTGAATTGACCGACTACCTCGGTATGACGGGCCGGGTTGATTGAGTCGAAGTAATCGGGCCCGTCGTAACGTCTGCCGCCGATGACGACGGGATACTGACGGCCAAGTTGTGACTTTACGGCTGTGAGTGCGGACTCCATTGCCGACCGGTTTTCAGGCCGGCTGAAGTCGGTCAGGGTTTCGTTTTTGAAAGGGGGGAGCATGCTAACCTATTGATTTTCCTGTGAGATTATTGCACGGAGACCATTGTGAAATACCTGGAAACTTCTGGATGTATTCTTGTTCGGTTCCATAAACTGTGAGATACTTCT
>Ga0194120_10008950_pt1 | contig 12912 bp, 10 predicted proteins | sample TA2MahCa65mmetaG_FD_148642 | JGI IMG/M metagenome (GOLD analysis project Ga0194120, IMG submission 148642) | Freshwater microbial communities from Lake Tanganyika, Tanzania - TA2015019 Mahale Deep Cast 65m | ecosystem: Environmental > Aquatic > Freshwater > Lake | place: Tanzania: Lake... | reverse complement strand
ACTCCAGGCCGACGGCGGCCACGATGGCCTCGGCGACGGCCAGGCAGCCGCGGCAGCAGAAGGGGCCGGCGCGGCCCGCGAGTTCGGCCCGGATGCCGGCGGTCGCGGGCAGGCCGCAGTGGAAGCAGGGCGGCGGGGCATGCGCAGGCCCTGAAAGCGGCCCTCGCACGACTTCGCCCTGCGTCATTCCCGTGGAAGCCGGAATCCAGCCAGACCCCGGCTAGACCCCGGCTTTCGCCGGGGTGACGAAGGGAGCGCAAGGTCGTCTGGGCGGCGCAATGAAGCCGGCGGGGCCTGCGCCGGGCCTCGGTTGCTTGCAAGCGAAGCATTCGCAGGCGATGCGGTCCCGGTCGTCGCGATCATCTGCCCGGCTGCCGCACGTAGCCGGGCACCAGGCCGGTGTCAGTGCGGGCGGAAACCACGATCAGCGCCAGGTCGCCGACGACCGTCAGGCCGAGCGCCAGCCCGATCCAGATCGCCACGGTGCGGCCGGTACGCTTGCTCTGCTCGGATGCCAAGGTCTTGCTCCTCATCGCCCTCCCCCGGGCCGGCAGAGACGCCGGCCCCACCCGGGATCGAGTGGCGCCGGGCCCCGACCGGGATCGAGTGGCCCCGGGCCCCACCCGGGATCGAGCGGCCCCGGGCCCCACCCGGGATCGAGTGGCGCCGGCCTCCGTGCCGGCGTCCTCATCGGTCGATCCTTTCGGCACCGCGCGCCTCAGGACCGATGAAGTTGGCCTCGCGGCTCGCCACCCGCCTGTCTCCCTCGACGAGCCAGAAGCGGATCGGCCGCGATCCAACCGCCGCCTCGGCCGGCGCGACCACGGCGAGCGAGACGGGCACCATGGCCTCCGGGCCCGCGGCGATGCGCGATTGCCCGCGCAGGGACGCCCCGGGCAGGTCGGCCACCTCGACGCGGAAGGTCCGCGGGCGATCGGTGAAGTTCAAAGCCCGCACCGTGTAGAGGTCGGCGACCGAGCCGTCGGGCAGGAGCTTGTAGAGCCCGGGCGCCCGGGTGACTTCCAGGCGCGTGTCGGCGCGGGTGGCCATGTAGGCGCCGACCGCCGCGCCCACGATCGCCAGGAGCGCCCCGTAGGCCACGAGTTTCGGCCTGAATCGCCCCCCGGCCGGCCGGTGCTCGAAGGCCGCCGCGCTGTCGTAGCGGATGAGCCCCGGCGGGCGCCCCACCCGGCTCATCACGAAATCGCAGGCGTCCACGCACCGGGCGCAATTGATGCACTCGCCCTGGAGCCCGTCGCGGATGTCGATGCCCATGGGGCAACTCTGGACGCAGAGCGTGCAATCCACGCAATCGCCGCCCTCGCCGGCGCGGGCCGGCCCGCGCGGCTCGCCGCGGGCCGCGTCGTAGCCGACCGTGAGCGAGCGGCTGTCGGTGAGCGCCCCCTGGAAGCGCCCGTACGGGCACGGGTAGATGCAGATCTGCTCGCGGAAGAACGCCCCGTCCAGGTAGAGCCAGCCGGCGGTCAGGGCAAACCAGAACGCCGGCCCCGCGCCGAGTCGCCAGCCGACGACGTCGGCCCACAGGGCCTGATAAGGGATGAAATAGGCCACCGACACGAAACCCACGAAGCCGGCGACCGCCAAGAACAGCGCGTGCTTGACGGCGCCCGTGGCGAGGCGCCGCGGCGTCCACCCGCCGCGGGCTAGCCGCTGCTGGCGCGGCCGATCGCCCTCGATGAGGCGCTCGATCTCGAGGAACAGGCTGACGTAGACCGTCTGCGGGCACGCGTAGCCGCACCACAGGCGGCCCGCCAGGGTGGTGAAGAAGGACAGCGCGAGGGCCGCGGCCAGCAGCACGCCCGCCAGCAGGAACATCTCGTGCGGCCAGACCGTGAAGCCGAAGACGTGGAAGCGCCGTGCCGCCAGGTCGAACAGCACGGCCGGCCGGTCGCCCCAGCGCAGGAACGGCGTGGCGAGGAACACCAGCAGCAGGATCGAGAAGCCCATCCAGCGCAGGCGCTGGAAGCGCCCCCGGACGGCCTTCACGAAGATGCGCTGGCGCGGACTGGTGAGGTCCAGCGCTTCCTTGATGATCATGGCAGGGCGGGGTGGTGCGGATCGGCGGGATGCGACAGGCCGTGCACGAAGGCCGCCACGCGTTCGATATCGGCCGGAGGGAGCTGGCCCTTCCAGCCCGGCATGCCCTTACTCGTCCCAGTGTTGACGAGGTCGAGGATGTCGGCGACCTCGCCCGTCCCGCGCACCCAGGCCTCGTCCACGAGGCTGGGCCCGATGAGGCCCTTGCCGTCCGGGCCGTGGCACGAGGCGCAGGCGCGCCGGTACACGTCCCGGCCGGCCGCCAGCGCCGCGGGATCGGCCAGGAGCTTCTCGGCCGACCCGGCCCCCGCCGCGGCGGGTTTCGGGACCGCCGCCACCTCGCGGGCGTATACCTTCAGCTGCGACCACCCGAGCGCGCCGCCCAGACCCGGGATCGTGGGGTAGCAGATCCAGTAGCCGACCGAGAACAGGATGGTGCCGTAGAACAACCACACCCACCACCGGGGCAGGGGGTTGTCGTACTCCTCGATGCCGTCCGCCGAATGAGGGCGCTTCGTGGGTTCAGGCTGCGACATCGTCGTCCTCCCGGAGCGGAATGTTTGCCATGTGCGCGATGCGCTCCGGCGAAATGGCCCAGAGCGCCCACACCGTCACGCCGACGAACATCGCGCTAAAGAGCAGCAGCGGCGCCAGTTTCCCGAAGACGTACACGTCCATCGCTACAATTGCTCCTCGCGCAGGGCCGTGCCGAGGCCCTGGAGGTAGGCCACCAGGGCGTCCATCTCGGTCTTGCCCGCCACATCGGCCTCGGCCGCGGCCAGGTCGGCATCGGTGTAGGGCACGCCCAGCCGCCGCATGGCCTCCAGCTTCCGGCGCGTGCCGGCGGCATCGAGGGGCGCCTTCTCGAGCCACGGGTAGGGGGGCATGATCGATTCGGGCTCGATGCTCTGGGGATCGCGCATGTGCTGGACGTGCCAGGCGTCGGGGTACTTGCCGCCGATGCGGGCCAGGTCGGGGCCGGTGCGCTTGGACCCCCACTGGAACGGGTGGTCGTAGCGCGACTCGGCGGCCCGCGAGTACGGGCCGTAGCGGGCGGTCTCGACCCGGAAGGGCCGGATCATCTGGCTGTGGCAGTTGAAGCAGCCTTCGCGCAGGTAGACGTCGCGCCCCTCGAGTTGCAGCGCCGTATAGGGTTTCACACCCTCCAGGGGCGGAATCGTGTCCTTCACGAAGTACAGCGGCACGATTTCCACCAGGCCGCCGACGCTGACCACCGCCGTGGCCAGGAGGGCCATCTTGAGGCCGCTGCGTTCGAGATCTTCATGTCTCATGCCGCGGCCCCCGCCACTTGCGGCGCCGCCGGGCGCGGCTCCGCGACCGTACGCCAGGTGTTCCACATCATCACGACCACGCCGGCCAGGAAGAGCACCCCGCCCGCAAGCCGGACGAGGTAGAACGGCTTCATCGCCAGCACGGTCTGCATGAAGCTGTACATCAGCGAGCCGTCGTCGTTAATCGCCCGCCACATCAGCCCCTGCGTGACGCCGCCCGCCCACATGGCCACGACGTATACCACCGTGCCCAGGGTCGCGAGCCAGAAGTGCAATTCGAGGGCGCGGCTGCTGAACATCTCGGTCTTGCCGACCAGGCGCGGGATCATGTAGTAGAGCGCCGCGAAGCTGATCATCGCCACCCAGCCCAGGGCGCCGCTGTGCACGTGGCCGATCGTCCAGTCGGTGTAGTGCGAGAGGGCGTTGACCGTGCGGATGGACATCATCGACCCCTCGAACGTGCTCATGCCGTAGAACGTCAGGGCGCAGATCATGAACTTCAAGATGGGGTCGGTGCGAAGCTTGTCCCAGTGCCCCTTGAGGGTCATCACGCCGTTGATCATGCCGCCCCAGGAGGGAGCCAAAAGCATGATCGAGAACGTCATGCCGAGGGTCTGCGCCCATTCGGGCAGGGCGGTGAACAGCAGGTGGTGCGGCCCCGCCCAGATATAGAGGAAGATCAGCGCCCAGAAGTGAATGATCGACAGGCGGTAACTGTAAATGGGCAGTCGCGCCTGCTTGGGCACGAAGTAGTACATCAAGCCGAGGAAGCCGGCCGTGAGCCAGAACCCCACGGCGTTGTGGCCGTACCACCACTGCACCATCGCGTCTTGCACGCCCGCGTATACCGAGTAGGACTTGGACAGCGACACGGGAATGACGAGCGAGTTGAAGATGTGCAGCATGGCGATCGCCACGATCAGGCCCATGAAGAACCAGTTGGAGACGTAGATGTGCGGCTCCTTGCGCTTCCACAGGGTGCCGAAGAAGTTGAGGCCGAAGAGCACCCAGACCACCGCGATGGCGATGTCGATGGGCCACTCCAGTTCGGCGTACTCCTTGCCCTGCGTCCAGCCCAAAGGCAGCGTGATCGCCGCCGCCAGGATGATCAGTTGCCAGCCCCAGAAGGTGATCCAGGCGATCCTGTCCGAGAACAAGGCCGTCCGGCAGGTGCGCTGCACCGAGTAGTACGCCGTCGCGAAGATCACGCACCCGCCGAACGCGAAGATGACCGCGTTCGTATGCAACGGTCGCAGGCGGCCGAAGCTCAGGTACGGCGTATCGAAGTTCAGGGCCGGAAACGCCAGTTGCGCCGCGATCACGACGCCCACCAGCATGCCCACGAAGGCCCACACCACGGCCATCAGGGAAAATGCCCGCACGACCGGGTCGTTGTAGGACGGTGCTTCGACAGGTGCTACGTTGTGCATACGATCAGTATTTCCTTGCGTACTGCGTACGGGTATCGGGACTGACTACGGAGGTCCGCCTCTCAAACCACGACGCCCGGCGGCGGTACCGGCAGCGGATAGGCCGCCTCCCGGGCGTTGTTCAGGGGAAGTGTCAGGGTGAACGTGCTGCCGGCCCCGGACTCGCTCGCCACCTCGATCGTGCCGCCATGCCCCTCGACGTACGCCCGCGCGAGCGACAGGCCCAGGCCCAGGCCGCCGGCCTCGCGAGTCGTGCTCATGTCCAGCTGGCGGAAGACGTCGAAGAGGCCTGGTAGCTCTTCCCGGGCGATGCCGACGCCGGTATCCGACACGGCGCACCGAACCAGGTCTCCCTCGACCCGGGCGTCCACCGTCACGACGCCGCCGCGCGGCGTGAACCGGATGGCGTTGTCCAGGAGCTTGCACAGCACGCCAAAGACCCGCCGGGCGTCGAGGCACACCGGATCGGTCACCTCGACGCGACCCTTCAGACGGACGCCGGCCGCCTCGGCGCGCGGCCCGACGTGCAGCACCGCCTCGTCGACCAGCGACCCGAACGGCGTGGGATTGAACTCGAGCGACGCGCGGCCCGTGCGCAGTTCCGCGAACTCGATGAGATCCTCGATCATCCCGCCCAGGCGCTCCGCGCCCGCTACCACCAGGTCCAGGAGGGCGCGCTGGAGCGGCTTGAGGTGCCCGGCCACGCCGTCGGCCAGGTTGGCGGCGGCGCCGGAGATGGCCGCCAGCGGTGTCCGCAGCTCGTGGCTGACGACCGCGATGAACTCGTCCTTGTGGCGGTTGGCGGCCTTGAGGCGGACGTTGGCGGCGCGGAGCTTCGCCGTGCGCCTGACCACCTCGTACTCCAGGTGCAGGTTGTGGCCGGCGAGCAGGCGCCGCTGCAGCTCGCACGCCTCCTTGGCCCGCTTGAGCGCCAGCAGGGTGCCGACCCGCACCGCCAGCTCCTCGGAGTCCACCGGCTTGGCCAAGAACTCGTGGGCGCCGAGCTTGAGCGCCCGCACCCGATCCTCTCGCTCGGTGACTCCGGAGACGACCACCACGGGGAGGAATCCCGCTTCGCGCGCCGCGAGGGCTTCGAGCACGGCGAAGCCGTCGGCGCGCGGCATGCGCAGATCCAGCAGCACCAGGTCGGGGGACGCCGTCGCGATCACGTCCAGCGCATGGCGCCCGTCCACCGCCTCGAATACCTGGTAGCCACGGCCGGCGAGGATCTGCGCGAGCAGCCGCCGGCTGTCGCGGTTATCGTCCACGACGACCACGCGGGGACCATCCTCGCCGAGTTCATGCCTCATCGCTCCGGGTCTCCTGGTGCGAGGTAGCGCGCCAGCATGCTGCGGAAACCCTCGAGCTCGATGGGCTTGGGCAGGAACTCCACGCAGCCGGCCGCAAGGGCGCGCTCCCGGTCGGCGCGCGTCACGTGGGCCGAGACGGCCACCACCGGGATGCCGCGCGTGGCCGGGTCGGCCTTGAGCCGCGCGGTGGCCTCCCAGCCGTCCAGGTAGGGCAGTGCGAGATCCATGACGATGAGGTCCGGCCGCTCGGCCCGCGCCAGGCGCATCGCTTCGAGCCCGTCGGCCGCCTCGCGGGATCCATAGCCCAGATGCGCGCAAAGCTGCCTGACGAGGTTGCGATTGTCGGCATTGTCGTCGACAGCCAGGATCCACGCCGGCCAGGTCATGCGCGCGCCCCCTGACCGCTCGGCAGCCGGAGCCGACGCGGCAGATCCAGCGTGAACTTGCTGCCCGCGCCCTCGGCGCTCTCGAGCGCGAGATCGCCCCCGAGCAACCGCGCCAGGCGCCGGGAAATCGCCAGGCCCAGCCCCACGCCCTCCGCGTCGGGCGACTCGGCTCCGGCGGCCTTGCGGAACTCCTCGAAGACTGCTTCCCGCTGATCGGGGGGAATGCCGATGCCCGTGTCGCTCACGGTCACGGCAATGCGCTCGGCTCCCGCCGCGGCGAGGGACAGGCGGACTTCCCCCGCGGGCGTGAACTTGATCGCGTTGCCCAGCAGGTTCAGCACGATCTGCCGGAAGCGCGTCTCGTCGGTCAGGACCGGGCCCACGCCGGCCGGTAGCTCGGTGACGAGCCGCAGGCCCTTGTCGGCGGCCAGTGCCTCGGTGGCGGCGGCTAGATCCGCCAGGACGAGCCCGGGGTCGAACTCGGTGGGATGCACCGCGACCTTGCCGACCTCGATGCGCGAGATGTCCAGGATCTCGTTGATGAGGCCCAGCAGGTGGCGGCCGTTGCGCAGCACCACCCCCAGATTCTCCCGCGAGACCGCATCCAGCCGCGGCCCGGCCACCGCCAGGATCAGCTCCGAGTAGCCGATGATCGAGTTGAGCGGCGTGCGCAGCTCGTGGCTCACGTTGGCCAGGAACTCGTTCTTGTGCCGGCTCGCGCTCACGGCCTCGGCGGTGACCCGCTCGAGCTCCTCGTTCTGGGCCTGGATCTCCTCGTTCTGCGCCTGGAGCTCCTCGGACTGCGCCTGGAGCTCCTCGGATTGCGCCTGGATCTCCTCGTTGCGCCCTTGCAGGTCGTGTGCCAGGCGCTGCAGCTCCTCGAACGCCGCGACTTCCACGAAGCGCCGGTTGAGAGCCTCGACCAGCGCGTTGTAGGAAGCGACCAGGTCGGCGATCTCGCGAATGTCGGCCCGCACCGGCATGGCCGGCAAGCTCGGTACGGGATGCCGCTGCAGGCCTTCTTCGCGCTCGCGGTGCATCGCGCCGGCCAGATCCTCGAGCGGCCGGCTCAGGCGGCGCGCCAGGCCCAGCGCCAGGGCCACCACCAGCAAGCCCGTGGCCAGGACGCCCCCTCCCGCCGCGAGCCAGCGGGCGCGCAGATCCTGGAGGCTGGTCCCCCGATCCCGGGCCGACACCACCGTCCAGCCCGTGCCGGGCATCGCCACCCAGCCGCCGATGCGCGGCCGGCCGAACAGCGGGCTGTCGTAGACCTGCCAGCCGGTCGCCGACCTGCGCCCGGCGACCAGGAGCGGGTGCCCGGGCGACACGGTCCCGACCTCGAGCCGCGCCGACCCCGCCGCCGCGAGGACCCTCCCGTCCCGGTCGAAGACGTAGATCGCGTCGTTGAGCTTGACGGGGGAGTAGCTGTCCAGCAGGTCCTCGAGGTGGCTCGTGCGGATGCGCGAGCCCACGATGCGCACCAGGTTTCCGCCCGCGAAGTCGCGGTGGCCGACCGCCACCACGTCCTCGGGCGCGAAGACCGAGCGCAGGGTGGCCACGAAACGCGTCTCCCGCCGGGCTTGCATCTCGCCGAAAGACGGGCTGGTCGCGAGGCTCCGCCCGATCTCCGCCGGGGACCCGAAACGCACCACGCCCCGCGGATCGGTCACGAAGAGGCCCGCCAGGAACGGCAGTTCGGCGCGCTCGACCTCGATGAGGCGATTGCTCAGGCGGCCCTCCTCGGCCGCCTTGGAGAGCCGGTTGAGGGCCGCCTCGGCGCCGGCGAGCAGGAACTGGAGGTGGTCGGCCGCCGACCGGGCGCTCGCCAGGGCCTCGGCCCCGAGGGCCTCCTCGATGCGGCGCGCGTCGTCGCGATAGAGCAGGGCCCCGGAACCGATGGCCAGGACCAGCGGAAGGCCGCCCGCGGCCAGCAGGGCGAGGGCCAGATGGGCGCGGAGTCCGCGGCTGCTCGTGGCCACGCCCCTCATGCTAGTGGAATCCGACCTCCGCTTGACTCGGGATCGACTACGGTTATCGACCGGGTACCTTCTCCGCATCCGGAGACACCGCGGGCCCGTCTCCGCGAACGGAACGGGCCCCGGTGCTTACCGCTAGCCTGGTAGATTGGTCGGTAGACTTCATCTCGCGCACCTCGGACTGCTAACTGTCCGGGCCGCATTCCCTTAAATCGACCAGGCTGGTCTGGTATCTCCGCCGATTGTCGCGCCCCCCCTGCATTTGGCGCATCGGGATCTTTTGCGGAGACCGGATATGGTGGTTCTCACGGATGGCCGGAGTAGGTACTTAGGGGTACGGTTAGGCCACGATACCGCAAGACAGCTTTCCGCCCAGCACGGGCACCATTTTCGTGCATCAGGCTCCCGCCAGGGCTAGGCGGGGGCCTTAGTTTCGGTGGGGACGATGAAGATCACGATAGACGGCAACGAAGCGGCGGCGCGGGTCGCCTACCTGGCCAGCGAGGTGGTGGCGATCTACCCGATCACCCCGTCGTCGAGCATGGGCGAGCTCTCGGATTCATGGAGCGCCGCCGGACGGCACAACCTGTGGGGACAGGTGCCCGAGGTCGTCGAGATGCAGTCGGAGGCCGGCGCGGCGGGCGCGCTGCACGGCGCCTTGCAGGCCGGCGCGCTCTGCACGACTTTCACGTCGAGCCAGGGCCTGCTGCTGATGGTGCCGGTCATGTACAAGATCGCCGGCGAACTGACTCCCGCCGTTTTCCATGTAGCGGCGCGCGCGGTCGCCACGCAGGGCCTGTCGATCTTCGGCGAGCACAGCGACGTCATGGCCACGCGCGGCACGGGGTGGGGCATCCTGTGGAGCGCGACGGTCCAGGAGGCCACCGACCTGGCCCTGGTCGCCCACGCCGCCACCCTCGAGGCGCGCGTGCCCTTCGTGCACGCCTTCGACGGTTTCCGCACCTCGCACGAGTTGCGGTCGATCGATCCGCTGGATCTGGCCGACGTGCGCGCCCTGATCGACGAGAAGCACGTCGCGGCCCACCGGGCGCGGGCGCTCACGCCGGACCGCCCGGTGGTGCGTGGCACCGCCCACAACCCCGACACGTTCTTCCAGGCGCGGGAGGCGGCGAATCCCTTCTATGCGGCCACACCGCACATCGTGGCGCGCGCCATGGATCGCCTGGCGCAGCGGACGGGCCGCCAGTATCACCTCTTCGACTACGAGGGCGCCCCCGACGCCACCGAGGTGATCGTGGCGATGGGCTCGGGCTGCGAGGCGGTCGCCGAGACCGTACGGGCCCTCAATTCCGGCGGCCGCAAGGTCGGCGTCGTCAAGGTGCGCCTCTTCCGGCCCTTCTCGGTGCAGGACTTCGTCGCGTCGATCCCCGGATCGGTGCGGGCCGTGGCGGTGCTCGACAGGACGAAAGAACCCGGCTCGGCCGGCGAACCCCTCTACCAGGACGTCGTCACCGCCCTGGCCGAGGCGGGCCGCCACCCGCGCGTGGTCGGCGGCCGCTACGGCCTGGGATCGCGGGAGTTCACGCCCGCGATGGCCAAGGCGGTCTTCGACCAGTTGACGCTGCAAGAACCGCGCAACCATTTCACGGTCGGCGTGCACGACGACGTCTCGCGCACCAGCCTCGACTGGGATCCGACGTTCATCACCGAGCCCCGCGACACCGTGCGGGCGATGTTCTGGGGTCTGGGCTCCGACGGGACCGTCGGCGCCAACCGCAGCGCCGCCGCCATCATCGGCCGCTGCACCGAGAAGCTCGTGCAGGCTTACTTCGTGTTCGACTCCAAGAAGTCGGGCACGCTGACCGTGTCGCACCTGCGCTTCGGGGAGGGCGAGGTGGGCGGGCCCTACCTCATCCAGCAGGCCAGCTTCATCGGCGTCCACCAGTGGGGCTACATGGCCCACCACGACGTGCTGGGCAACGCCGAACCCGGCGGGACGGTGCTCATCAACTGCCCCTTCCCGGCCGACCAGGCGTGGCTGGAGTTGCCCGCCCACGTGCAGGACATCATCAGGGAGCGCAACCTGTCGGTGTACCTGGTCGACGCGTACGGCCTGGCGCGCGAACTGGGCCTGGGGCGCCGGATCAACACGATCATGCAGGTCGGCTTCTTCGCCCTGGCCGGCGTCATGCCGCTCGACGCGGCGATCGCCCAGATCAAGGAGTCGGTGCGCAAGACGTACGGCAAGCGCGGCGCCAAGGTCGTCGCGAGCAATCTGGCGGCGGTGGATGCCGCCGCCGGCCGCCTGGAACGGCTGTTGATCCCGGATGGAGCGCCGCGTGGCCCCGCCGATCTCGAGATCGTCCCGGAAACCGCGCCCGTTTTCGTCCGCGAAGTGACCGCCGCCCTGCTGGCGGGCCGCGGCGACTCCCTGCCCGTCGGGGCCCTGCCCGTGGACGGCACCTGGCCGGTGGGCACGGCGCGCTGGGAGAAGCGCGGCCTGGCGCTCCAGGTGCCCGTCTGGGACGAGTCCATCTGCATCCAGTGCGGCAAGTGCGTCCTGGTCTGCCCGCATTCGGTCGTCCGCGCGAAGGTGGTGCCGCCGGACGCCCTGGGCGGCGCCCCGCCGACCCTGGCTTCCCTGCCGGCGAGTTGGCGCGAGTTCCCCGGGCAGCGCTACGTCCTGGCGATCTCCAACCTGGATTGCACGGGCTGCGCGCTGTGCCACGAGGTCTGCCCGGCCAGCACCGACCACCGATCGCTGGAGATGCGGCCGGCCGACGAGGCCCCCGATACCCGCGAGGCCTGGGAGTTCTTCCTGGGGCTGCCCGATTCGGCCGGTCCCCTGGAGGTCGGGCCGGTCAAGAACGCGCAGCTCGTGCAGCCGCGCTTCGAGTTCCCCGGGGCCTGCATGGGCTGCGGCGAGACCCCCTACCTGAAGCTCATCTCCCAGCTCTACGGCGACCGGGTGCTCGTCGCCAACGCGACCGGCTGCTCGAGCATCTTCGGCGGCAACCTGCCGACCACTCCATGGTCGACCGACCGCGACGGCCGCGGGCCGGCGTGGTCCAACTCGCTCTTCGAGGACAACGCCGAGTTCGGGCTGGGGATGCGCCTGGCGAGCGATCGCCTGCACCAGCGCGCCATGGAGCTGGCGACCCTGCTGACGCCCGCCCTCGGGCACGAACGCGTCCAATTCCTCCTCGCCGCCGATCCCTCCAATCCGGAGGGCCTGGAGGCCTTGCGGCAGGACGTGGCCGCCGTCGCGGCGCAACTCGCCCTGTGGCGCGAGGCGCCGCCCCCGGCGCTCGCCGAGGTAGACGCCGACGGCAAGCTCGCCGAGGAACTGGCCGGCATCGTCGACTACCTGGTCGCCAAGCAGGTCTGGATCGTGGGCGGCGACGGCTGGGCCTACGACATCGGCTACGGCGGCCTGGATCACGTGCTTGCCACGGGCCGCAACGTCAATGTCCTGGTCCTGGATACCGAGGTGTACTCCAACACGGGCGGCCAGGCGTCCAAGTCCACGCCGCTGGGCGCCATCGCGAAGTTCGCCGCGGCCGGCAAGCGCGCCGGCAAGAAGGATCTCGCGCTCCTGGCCATGACCTATGGCCACGTCTACGTGGCGCAGGTGGCCTACGGCGCCGCGGACGCGCAGTTCATCAAGGCATTCCGCGAGGCGGCCGCCTATGACGGGCCGTCGCTGATCATCGCGTACAGCCCGTGCATCGCCCACGGCTTCGACATGGTGGGCAACCTCGACCACCAGAAGGCGGCGGTGAACTCGGGCCACTGGCCGCTCTTCCGGTTCGATCCCCGCCGGGCGGCGGCGGGCCGCAACCCGCTGCAGTTCGACAGCAAGGAGCCGTCGCTGCCCCTGGCCGACTACCTCATGTCCGAAGGGCGCTTCCGGCAGCTCAGCGAACAGGATCCCGAGACCTTCACGCGCCTGGCCGCCGAGGGCGAGCGCTACGTGCGGCTACGGCGGCGGCGCCTGGAGGCCCTGGGGGCGTCGTTCTGCGAGGTCGCGCCTACTCCGGCGCACTAGCGGGCGCTTCCGGGCGCAAAGCCCTGCGCCAGGCCACGAGCGCGCCCGCCGAGAAGGTTGCCCAGCCCGCCAGGCCCAGCGCCCCGGCGGCGCCGGCCCAGGTCGGCGCATCCAGGAGAGCCGCGCCGGCGCCAGCGAGCACGGCCGCCTGGTAGCACGCGAACGCCGCCCACGACAGGGCGGGCTCGAGCAGGTCATGGGGCGGGGTCTCGTCGTCGTCGCCGCGCACCAGGGTCGCCAGGAAGCGGGTGCCGATGTGCAGCAGGTGGCAGTTGACGGTCTGCCCCAGCCAGCCCGCGATGGCGACGAAGGCGTAGGCGGCTCCCCAGGGCTGCCCGAGCACGGTTCCCGCGCCCAGCGCCACCGTCGCCACCAGGTAGAGCGCGCCGGCGGCGACGTAGGCCCGCGGCGGCAGGTGCGGCCCTCGCGCCGCGGCCAGGCGCCGGCCGGT
>Ga0194120_10008946_pt1 | contig 12918 bp, 8 predicted proteins | sample TA2MahCa65mmetaG_FD_148642 | JGI IMG/M metagenome (GOLD analysis project Ga0194120, IMG submission 148642) | Freshwater microbial communities from Lake Tanganyika, Tanzania - TA2015019 Mahale Deep Cast 65m | ecosystem: Environmental > Aquatic > Freshwater > Lake | place: Tanzania: Lake... | reverse complement strand
GCCTCGCGCGCCGGGTAGCCGAGGTGCCCGGGGCCCGCCTCGACCCCGCCGCGCCCCACCCGGCGATGGAGGCGGTGCTCCACGAGGCCGACGTGCTCCTGGTGCCGAGCCTCTGGGAAGAGAACGCGCCGCTGGTGGTGATGGAGGCGCTCGCCGCTGGGCTGCGCGTGCTCGCCAGCGACCTCGGTGGCATCAGCGAGATCGCGCCCTCGGCCGGGCTAGTCGAGCCCGGCACCCCCCGGGCCTGGCGGGCGGCGATGGCGGCCGAGATCCGCCGCGGCCGGGGTCGAAACTCACCGATACTTCGCGAGGACATGCCCACGCACGCCGCTAGACTGCTCGATCTCTATGCCCGACGTCGCACCTGAGGTCCCATGCTGCTGACCCTCTCGATCGCGCTCGCCGACGACGCCACGCTGGCCGCTTGCTGTCGCGCCGGCGGCGCGAGCAGCTGTCCCACCACGCTCGCGGTGCGCACGGAGAAGTCCTCGCTCGACGCGATCGGGCTCGGCTACGAGCTCGCCGGCGCGTGGCAGCTGAGCTGCTCGGGCAAGGGCAAGTGGGACGGGACCTACCTCGCCGACGTCGACAACGACCCGGGCTTCGGCCAGGTGCTCACCGCCGTCACCCCGCTGGCGATGCACTGCTTCGCGCAGGCCTGCTCGCTGCCGGAGGGGGCCTGCATCGGCGACCCCGACAGCAACGGTAACTTCAGCGTCATCGACTGCGAGTCCAGCCTGCCCATCGACCACGGCGGCCTCGCCCGCCCGGCCGGCGGCAACACCGCGGCGAAGACCGTCGTGGTCATCGACGGCAAGCCCCTGGTGGCCGCGACCATCGTGGGCACGCCGCCTCCGGCGGTGACCGCCCCGCCCGCGGCGACCTACGCGCCGGCCCCGGGCTACCCGGCGCCTTCGTACGCCGCTCCGGTCGCGACGACGACACCGGTCGCGACACCGGCGCCGGCCGCGTCCCCCCCCGCGATCGCCCTCGATCTGCCGCCCGACCCGCCCGACCCCTGCGCCCCGGCACCCGACGCGGTACGCGCCGAGAGTCGCAAGCGCGTGGGCACCGGCGACGAGTACCGGATCACCGGCCGCGTCGACGAGGCGCTGCGCGACTACAAGGCCGCGCTCACGATGGACAAGTGCAACGGGTACGCCTGGATGAGCCTCGCCATGCTCGGAAACGAGCAAGGCCGCACCGACCTCGCCATCCGCGCGCTGCGCAACACCACGCGGCTCTTGCCCAGCCACCCCGGCGCCTTCCTGATGCTCGGCAAGGCCTACGAGAGCTTCGGGCAACGGAGCCTCGCCGCCGACGCCTACCGCAAGGCGAGCGAGCTCGCGCCGTCGAACGCCGAGGCGATCGAGGGCTACATGCGCACCCGCGGGGGGTAGGCGGAGGATAAGCGCGCCGGCATGACGCCCGCCCCCGACGACGGCTTCAGCATCGTCGAACTGGTCTTCGCCGCCGATCTCGTCGTCCAACTCGTGCTCTTCGCCCTGGTTGGCATGTCCGTCGCCTGCTGGGGAATCATCCTCAACAAGTGGAACGTCGTCCGCCGCGCCCAGGCGCAGTCGGCCGCCTTCACCGAGGCCTTCTGGAAGGCCGCCAGCCTCGACGACGTGTACCAGCGCAGCGGGCGCTGGCCCAGCAGTCCCGTCGCCGAGGTGTTCAAGGCCGGCTACGTCGAGCTCGGGCGCCTCACCTCGGGCGGCCAGCACGGCCAGATGGACCTCGGCCTCACCGAGAACATCGAGCGAGCATTGCGCCGCGCCGCGAACGTGGAGCTGGCCCAGCTCGAGCGCCTCATCCCCTTCCTTGCCACCACGGGCAGCACCGCGCCCTTCATCGGGCTGTTCGGCACGGTGTGGGGCATCCTGCGCGCCTTCCAGAAGATCGGCGCCACTGGCCAGGCCAGCATCCAGACCGTGGGCCCCGACATCGCCCACGCGCTGGTGGCCACGGCGGTGGGCCTGCTCGCCGCCATCCCCGCCGTGATGGCCTACAACTACTTCAACACGCGAATCAAGCACGTGGCCGGCGAGATCGACGCCTTCTCGTCGGACTTCCTGAACATCGTCAAGCGTCACTACCGGGGGAGGTAGGCCGTGGGCATGTCGGGGCCGTCCCGCGACGGCGGCATGATGTCGGAGATCAACGTCACGCCCTTCGTCGACGTGATGCTGGTCCTGCTCATCATCTTCATGGTCACCGCGCCGCTGCTCGTCACCGGCGTGGAGATCGACCTGCCGAGCGGCGACACCCCTCCGCTCGACGCCGCCAACGACAACCTCGTCATCGGCATCGCCGCCGACGGCAGCTACACGCTGTCGCGCGGCAGCGGCGACGCCCGCCCGGTGACGATCGAGCAGCTCGGCGCCAACCTCGCCGAGGAAGGGAAGCAACATCCCGGCCAGCCGGTTTTCGTCGCGGCAGATGGAACTCTCCCCTACCAGAAGGTCGTCGACGTGCTGGAGCTCGCCAAGGGCTCCGGGGTGCCCAAGGTGGGACTGATGACCGAGCCGAAGGGGAAGTAGTTGGCGGGTTTCCGTCCCCGCCATCCCCTCCCCTCGTGGGAGTGGCCGGCCGCGTTCGTCGCGCACGGCTTCGTGTTCCTCACCGTGGCCGTCGCCCGCTGCGGCGACGACGGGGCCCTCTTCAAACAGCCCGAGCCGATCATGGTCGAGCTGGTGGCGGCCTCGCAGGCCTCGCGCATGCCGCAGCGCGCCGAGCGCGCCCCCGACGTCAACCGGGGCACGCAGAATCCCGACGCCGCCAAGCCGCCACCCAATCCCAGCGAGTTGGCCCTGCCGACGGAGCCGACGAGGGGCAGCCAGTCCGACACCCGCTCGTCGCTGCTCGACGAGCTGCGCCGCGAGGAGCTCTTGAAAGACCTGAGCGCCGAGGTGGGGACGACCGATCGAGCGGCCTCGTCGGGAGAAACCACGGAGGGCGCGGGCAACATCTCGCGGGCCGGCGTGCGCGACCCCGCCCTGTCGAAGTGGGTGCAGGCGGCCCAGGCGATCGTCGACAAGAACTTCCACCCCTTGCCGGCGCTCTGCGCGGCGAACCGGTCGCTGCTCGCGGAGGCCACGGTGTCGGTGTTGCCCGATGGCACCATCGACGGCGACGCCAGCGTGAGCAAGAGCAGCGGCACCGGCACCTTCGACGGCGCCTGCAGGCAGGCTTTCGCCAACACCGGTAAGCTGCCGCCCACGCCTCCCAACCATCCCGACGGCCTCGACGCCGTCCTCACCTGCGTGTGCCCCCAATGACGAAGCGGACCGCCCTCTTGCTCGGCGCCACCTCCCTCGCGCTCGGGACACTCGCGTGGCCGGGCGAGGCCCAGGAGCCCGCGCGCACCGTGGTCGGGCTCGTGGTGGGGCAGGGTCCCAGTCGCGACATCCCCATCGCGATTCCCGCTCCCGAGGGCAGCGGCGCGGCCAGCGACGAGTACCTCCGGGTGTTGCGTCGCGACCTCGAGATCTCCGGGTGGTTCAAGATCATCGACCCGAAGGCCTACGTGGAGCCCGCCGAGGCCGGGGTCAAGCCGGGCGAGTTCGACTTCGCCGACTGGCGCACCCCGGGGGCGGCGGTGCTCGCCAAGACCCTCCTCGCCGACCAGGGGGGAAACCAGCGCGCCGAGGTGTGGGTGTACGACGTCAACGGCGGCACCAAGCTCGGCGCCAAGGCCTTCTCCGGCCCCTCGAGCGCCGCGCGACAGCTCGCCCACCGCACCGCCGACACCATCATCCAGCTCGTCACCCAGGAGAAGTCCTTCTTCGACACGCGCGTCGCCTTCACCGGGAACTTCTCCGGGAACAAGGAGATCTACGTGATGGACATCGACGGCGGCGGGCGGCGGCAGATCACGAAGAACAAGTCGATCAACCTCAAGCCTCGCTGGAACGCGTCGGGCAGCTCGCTCTGCTTCACCAGCTACGCCGCGGGCAATCCCGACCTCTACATCGCCGACCTGCTGAAATCCGCGATCCGGCGGGTATCGGCACGCACTGGGATCAACACCGGCTGCTCGTGGGCGCCGGGGGGCGACACCATCGCGCTCACGCTGTCGCCAGGCGGCGACAGCGAGATCGTCACCATCGACCCGCTGGCCGGCACGCAGATCGCGCGACTCACGCAGAACCCGGGCATCGACGTCTCCCCTACCTACTCCCCCGACGGCTCGAAGATCGCCTTCGTCTCCGAGCGCAGCGGCGGCCCGCAGATCTACGTGATGAACGCCGATGGCAGCGGCGCGAGGCGCGTCACCTTCCAGGGCAGCCACAACACCGACCCCTCCTGGTCGCCCCGGGGCGACAAGATCGCCTTCGTTGGTCGCGACGGCAGCTTCGACGTGTTCACCGTCAACGTCGATGGCACGGGCATGTCGCGCGTGACGCAGGGACGCGGCGACAACGAGGACCCATCCTGGTCGCCCGACGGCAACTACCTCGTCTTCTCCTCCACCCGCACCGGCGCCGCCCACGTGTGGCTCGCCAGCGCCGACGGCAACCACCAGGTGCAGCTCTCCGAGGGCGGCGGCGGGTACACGAACCCCCACTGGAGCGGTCACCTCAGCTGGTGACCGAGGTCTGCTCGGGCTCCCCTCTCCCGCTCGCGAGAGAGGGTGGCCGAAGGCCGGGAGAGGGCAGTAAGGCTCCGTCGATGAAAGCCTCCATCGACATCGGCTCCAACTCGATCCTCCTCCTGGTCATGGATGGCGATCGCGTCGTCCACGACGAGGCCCGCGTGGTCGGGCTGGGGCGGGGGATGGGGGAGACCGGGGTCTTCCGGCCCGAGCGCAAGGAAGCGGCCATCGCCGCCCTCCGGGACTACGCCGCCGTGGCCGCGAATTACGGCATCGCCCCGGCCAACATCCGCGCCGTTGCCACCAGCGCGAGCCGCCGCGCGCTCAACGCCGCCTCGTTCTACGCCGACGTGAAGCGTCAAACCGGCGTCGAGGTCGAGGTCATCAGCGGCGAGGAGGAGGCCCGCATGACCTACCTGGGCGGCCTCACCGGGCTCACCCTCCCTCTGGGACCGGTCCTCCTCTGCGACCCCGGCGGTGGTTCCACGGAGATCATTCTCGGCGAAGGCGGCAAGATCCTCTACCGCGTGTCGCTGGAGATCGGGACGGTGCGCCTCACCGACGCCTTCCTCGGCTACGAGCGCGTGGAGCCGCCGGCGCTGGCGCGCTGCCGTGCCGCCATCGACGAGGCCGTCGCCACCGTGCGTCTCCCCGCGCGACCGCGGGCCGTCGTGGCGGTCGCCGGCACCGCCACCTCGCTCGCCGCGACAAATCTCGGCCTCGCCACGTACGACTCGTCGCTGGTCCACAACAGCGTGTTGCCTGCCACGGCCCTTCGAACCTGGGGAGACCGCCTACTCGCCGCTTCCCCCGCCGAGAGGCGGTCACTGATTGTCTCCAGCCCCGACCGGGCCGACACGCTGCTCGCCGGGGTGGCCATCCTCCTCGCCATCCTGCGCCTTTCTGGTCGCCAGTCCTATAGAATCTCGGATCGTGGTCTCCGGTACGGCGCACTCGAGACTTGAAACGAAATGTCACGGAGATCGCCAGCGCCGCCGACCGGCTGAGACAAATCGTTGACGCCCATCGTCAGCCGCGCTAAAGTCCGCACCCGACCTCGCTGTACCCACCGCTGCCGTCGTTTCCTTTCGCCTCCCCTCAACGATTTTCTCTCCGAGGAACTCCATGGAACGCAACATCCTTGGCCTCTCTCTCGTGCTCTTCCTCATGGGCTGCCCCGGCGGCAACGGCGACAAGGAGACCGGCGACACCGAAGTCGACCCCAACGACTGCGTCGAGGAAGACGGCGACGGTTATTGCACCTCCGAGGGTGATTGCGACGACAACGACGCGTCGATCAACCCCGACGCCGCCGAGATCTGCGACGGTCTCGACAACAACTGCGACGGCACCGCCGACGAGGGCGTCACCACCACCTTCTACCGCGACGTCGACACCGATGGTTTCGGCAACGCCGCCGAGAGCACCACCGCCTGCGAGCAGCCCGAGGGCTACGTCACCAACGGCGACGACTGCGACGATGCCGAGGCCAAGGCCTACCCCGGCAACTCCGAGGTCTGCGACGGCATCGACAACGACTGCAACGGCACCGTCGACGACGGCGTGGGCACCACCTACTACGCCGATGCCGACAAGGACGGCTACGGCGACGCCGCGGGCTCCGCCGTGTACTGCGAGGGCACGCAGCCCGAGGGCTACGTCCTCGACAACACCGACTGCGACGACAGCACCGCGGCCGCCTACCCGGGCAACACCGAGGTGTGCGACACCATCGACAACAACTGCGATGGCAACGTCGACGAGGGCGTCACCACCACCTACTACGCCGACACCGACGGCGACGGCTTCGGCGACGCCTCGATGACCACCCAGGATTGCTCGTTGCCTACCGGCTTCTCCGAGAACCCGGCCGACTGCGACGACACCGACGCCAACGTCAACCCCCGTGCCACCGAGCTGTGCAACGGCATCGACGACAACTGCGACGGCACCATCGACGAGGAAACCGCCGCCGACGCCTCCACCTGGTACGCCGACGCCGACGGCGACGGCTACGGCGACGCCTCGATGACCGATGTCGAGTGCTACCAGCCCGCCGGCTACGTGGCCGACAACACCGACTGCGACGACGCCCGCTACGAGACCAACCCCGGCGCCGCCGAGTACTGCAACGGCATCGACGACGACTGCGATGGCAGCACCGACGAGGACAGCGCCGTCGACGCCAGCACCTGGTACGCCGACGCCGACAGCGACGGCTACGGCAACGCGGCCAGCAGCGACGTCGAGTGCTACCAGCCCGCCGGCTACGTGGCCGACAACACCGACTGCAACGACACCACCAACACCGCGTACCCGGGCGCCACCGAGTACTGCGACGGCATCGACAACGACTGCGACGGCACCACCGACGAGGACGACGCCGCCGACGCCACCACCTGGTACCAGGACGCCGACACCGACGGCTACGGCAACGCGTCGGTCACCGACGTGGAGTGCTACCAGCCCGCTGGCTACGTCGCCGACAACACCGACTGCGACGACGGCCGCGCGCTGACCAACCCCGGCGCCACCGAGTACTGCAACGGCTACGACGACGACTGCGACGGCACCACCGACGAGGACGACGCCGCCGACAGCTCCACCTGGTACGCCGACGCCGACGCCGACGGCTACGGCAACCCCGCCAGCACCGACATGGCCTGCTACCAGCCCACTGGCTACGTCGCCGACAACACCGATTGCGACGACGGTCGTTACGAGACCAACCCCGGCGCCACCGAGTACTGCAACACCATCGACGACGACTGCGACGGCACCATCGACGAGGACAGCGCCGCCGACGCCTCCACCTGGTACCGCGACGCCGACAGCGACGGCTACGGCGCCAGCGCCTACACCGACGTCGAGTGCTACCAGCCCTCTGGCTACGTGGCCGACAGCACCGACTGCGACGACCTCACCGCCACGACCTACCCGGGCGCCACCGAGTACTGCAACGGCGAGGACGACGACTGCGACGGCACCATCGACGAGATCGGTGGCGTGGCCGACGGCACGACCTACTACGCCGACGACGACACCGACACCTACGGCGACGCCAGCGACACCGTCTCCGCCTGCTCGGTGCCGAGCGGCTACGTCGAGAACAGCTACGACTGCAACGACGCCGACAGCAGCGAGCCCGTCACCGTCGACCCGATGGGCGGCTCCGCCTCCGGCGACGGCTCGGCCGGCTCGCCCTACGACCTGCTGCAGGACGCGATCAACGCCGCCGACGAGTGCGTGGTGGCCCTCGAGGGCACCTACCGCGAGGACAGCATCGACCTCGGCGGCAAGTCGCTCGACGTGTGGGGCGTGGCCGGCTGGGCCGACACCGAGATCGACCCGGGCCTGAGCACCTGCAACTACACCAACCCCGAGGACTGCGCGCCGGTGTTCATCATCGCCAGCGGCAGCGGCGCCACGCCGACCATCCACGGCTTCACCGTCACCAGCGGTACCGGCATGGGGCGCAGCAGCAGCAGCACCACCACCTGTGCCGACTCCGACCCGTCTCACGGTGAGGACAGCAGCTGCACCGTCACCACCTGGGAGTTCTGTGGCGGCGGCGCCTACGTCAACGGCGACGACCCCACCTTCTCCGAGATGGCCTTCATCGACAACGACCTGCCCGACTTCGACCAGGTCTCCACCGGCTCCTGGTCCCAGACCTGGATCTACAGCTACGGTGGCGGCATCTGCGCGATGGACTCGGTCACCACGGTGGAAGACAGCTGGTTCGTCGACAACAGCGCCGACCAGGGCGGCGGCGCCTACGCCGGTGGGAGCGCCTCCCTCGGCGTCTCCGGCAGCTGGTTCGACGACAACGCCGCGACCGACGGTGCCGCCATGGCGGTGTCGGGCTCCGACTCCAGCGTCTCCGGCTCGGTCCTCGCGTGCAACAACGCCACCACCGACGGCGGCGGTATCTACACCGAGTCGAGCGGCAGCAGCTCGGTCTACAACTCGGTGATGTACGAGAACACCGCGGGCACCGCGGCCTCCAACGGCTCGCAGATCTACGTCGGTAGCGGCGTCACCCTGGGCGTCACCTACAGCATCAGCGAGGGTTCGACCTCCTCGCCGCTGTTCTACGCCGCGGGCACCGGCTCGCTCTCGAACTCCGACCTGTGGAACAACGGGGCGGGCGGCACCTACAGCGGCTCCTGGACGGTGGGCTCGGGCGTCACCGCCACGGGCAGCTTCGCCGGCTCCATCGGCTGCGACGGCAACCCCTGGAACGACACCGGCACCCTGCCGATGTAGTGCCTCCTCGGAGGCCGCGAGGGGTCCCCGCGAGGGGGCCCCTTCTCGTTTTTGGGGCCGATCGTCGCCGGCTGTAATAAACCGTCGCAGTCCCCAACCCACGTCGAGGTCGCCATGCGCCCCATTCCCTACCTGTTGCCCATCGCGCTCTTGCTCGGCTGTCCCGGCGGGGGCAGCGACGACAGCAAGGACACCGAGGACAGCATCGACGTCGTCGCCCAGGACGACGAGGACGGCGATGGCTACTCGGTCAGCGAGGGCGACTGCGACGACAACGACGCCACGATGAACCCCGGCGCTTCCGAGATCTGCGACGGGCTCGACAACAACTGCAACGGGGAGACCGACGAGGGCGTGCTCGGCGCCTACTACCAGGACGTCGATGGTGACGGCTTCGGCAATGCCGGCGCGAGCACCACCGCCTGCGAGCAGCCCGAGGGCTACGTGAGCAACCCCGACGACTGCGACGACGCCGAGGCCAAGGCCTACCCGGGCAACACCGAGGTGTGCGACGGCATCGACAACGACTGCAACGGCACCGTCGACGACGGCGTGGGCACCACCTACTACGCCGACGCCGACAAGGACTCCTTCGGCGACCCGGTAAGCGCCACCGTGTACTGCGAGGGCGATGAGCCCACCGGCTACGTGCTCGACAACACCGACTGCGACGACAGCACCGCGGCCGCCTTCCCCGGCAACCTCGAGATCTGCGACACCATCGACAACGACTGCGACGGCAGCGTCGATGAAGACGTCACCACCACCTACTACGCCGACCTCGACGACGACGGCTACGGCGACGCGTCGATGCCCGGCGAGGCGTGCGCGCTGCCCACCGGCTACGCCGAGAACCCCGACGATTGCGACGACGGCAACGACGAGGTGAACCCCGGCGCCACCGAGCTGTGCAACGGCATCGACGACAACTGCGACGGCAACGTCGACGAGGACAGCGCCGCCGACGCGAGCACCTGGTACGCCGACGCCGACAACGACACCTACGGCGACGCGGCCAGCTCCACCGTCTCCTGCTCGCGGCCCTTCGGCCACGTCGCCGACGACACCGACTGCGACGACGGCAACGGCAGCGTCAATCCTGGCGCCACCGAGCTCTGCAACGGCATCGACGACGACTGCGACGGCAACACCGACGAGGACAGCGCCGCCGACGCCACCACCTGGTACGCCGACGCCGACGGCGACGGCTATGGCGACGCGAGCAACAGCGACGTCGAGTGCTACCAGCCCGCGGGCTACGTCACCGACAACACCGACTGCAACGACACCACCACCGCCGCCAACCCGGCGGCCACCGAGGTGTGCGACGGCATCGACAACGACTGCGACGGCACCGCCGACGAGGGCGACGCGGCCGACGCCAGCACCTGGTACGCCGACAGCGACCGCGACAGCTACGGCGACGCCAGCAGCACCACCACCGCCTGCTCGCAGCCTGTCGGCTACGTGTCCGACAGCACCGACTGCGACGACGGCCGCTACCGCACCAACCCCGGGGCCGACGAGTGGTGCAACGGCATCGACGACGACTGCGACGGCAGCACCGACGAAGACAGCGCGGTCGATGCCAGCACCTGGTACGCCGACGCCGACAGCGACGGCTACGGCGACCCCTCGCTGTCCGACGTCGAGTGCTACCAGCCCACCGGCTACGTGTCCGACGACACCGACTGCGACGACGGCCGCTACGAGACCAACCCCGGCGCCGCCGAGTACTGCAACACCATCGACGACGACTGCGATGGCGACATCGACGAGGACAGCGCCGTCGACGTGAGCACCTGGTACCGCGACGCCGACGGCGACAGCTACGGCAGCGCCACCTGGAGCGATGTCGATTGCGACCAGCCCGCCGGCTACGTCGCCACCCCCGGCGACTGCGACGACCTCGATGCCGCCACCTACCCGGGCGCCACCGAGTACTGCGACGGCGAGGACGACGACTGCGACGGTATCATCGACGAGGACGACGCTGCCGACGCCTCCACCTGGTACGCCGACGCCGACAGCGACGGCTACGGCAACCCGGCCGTCTCCGACGTCGAGTGCTCGGCCCCCGCCGGCTACGTGGCGGACAACACCGATTGCGACGACTCCCGGGCGCTCACCAACCCCGGCGCGTCGGAGTACTGCAACGGCATCGACGACGACTGCGACGGCACCACCGACGAGGACAGCGCCGTGGATGCCACCACCTGGTACGCCGACAGCGATGGCGACAGCTACGGCGACCCCGCCGTCTCCGACGTCGAGTGCAGCGTGCCCGGCGGCTACGTGGCCGACAACACCGACTGCGACGACGGCCGCTACGAGACGAACCCCGGCGCCACCGAGTACTGCAACGGCGAGGACGACGACTGCGACGGCACCGTCGACGAAGACGCCGCCGCCGACGCGAGCACCTGGTACCGCGACGCCGACAACGACGGCTACGGCGACGCGGCCTCGTCGGATGTCGCTTGCTACCAGCCGACTGGCTACGTCAGCGACAACACCGATTGCGACGACCTCGAGAACGGCACCTACCCGGGTGCCACCGAGTACTGCGACGGCGAGGACAACGACTGCGACGGCGCCATCGACGAGGTCGACGGCGTGGCCGACGGCACCACCTACTACGCCGACGACGACAGCGACACCTACGGCGACGCCAGCGACACGGTGTCGGCCTGCTCGGCGCCCAGCGGCTACGTCGACAACGACTACGACTGCAACGACGCCGACGCGGGCGAGCCCAGGGTCGCCGACCCGATGGGCGGCAGCGGCTCGGGCGACGGCTCGGCGGGCAACCCCTTCGACCTGCTCCAGGACGCGATCGACGCGGCCAACGAGTGCGTGCTCGGCTACGGCGGCACCTACAACGAGTACGACATCGACCTGGGCGGCAAGTCGCTCGACGTGTGGGGCGTGGAGGGCTGGAACAGCACCCGCATCGACCCCTCGCTCACCACCTGCAACTACACCAATCCCACCGACTGCCACCCGGTCTTCCGGATCGACTCGGGCAGCGGCGCGATGCCCCACATCCACGGCTTCACCGTCGCGGGCGGCACCGGCTTTGGATCGAGCAGCAGCACCAGCACCACCTGCGCTGATTCCGACCCCTCGCACGCGGCCGACAGCACCTGCACCGTCACCACCTGGGAGTTCTGCGGCGGCGGCGCCTACATCAACGGGGACGACCCCATGTTCTCGGAGATGGTCTTCACCGACAACGACCTCCCCGACTTCGACCAGGTGTCCACCGGCGCCTGGTCGCAGACCTGGGTCTACAGCTTCGGAGGCGGCATCTGCGCGCTCGACTCGATCACCAGCGTGTCGGACAGCTGGTTCGTCGACAACAGCGCCGACCAGGGCGGCGGCGCCTACGGCGGCAGTGGCACCACGATGGACAGCACCCGTGGCTGGTTCGACGACAATACCGCCTCGGACGGCGCGGCCATGGCCCTCTCCGCCTCGGGCGGCACGCTGGAGAACACCGTGTTCGCGTGTAACAACGCCACCACCGACGGCGGCGGCCTCTTCACCGAGTCGAGCGGCACCACCAGCGTCGTCAACTCGGTGATGTACCAGAACACTGCGGGCACCGCGTCGACCAACGGCTCGCAGGCGTACCTCGGCAGCGGCACCACCGGCTCCGTCGACAACGGCATCTTCCAGGCCTCCACCGCCTCGCCGCTGCTCTACTCGGCGGGTACCGGCGCGCTGCGCTACTCCGACCTCGTCAACAGCAGCACTGGCGGCACCTACAGCGGCGCCTGGACCGCCGGCAGCGGCATCACCGGCACCGGCAGCCTCCTCGCGGGCGTGAGCTGCGACGGCAACCCGTGGAACGACGACGTCGGCCTCAACAGCAGCAACGGCGTCGACTGGGGCGACCCGCTCATCACCGACGCCGACGGCACCCGCTCCGACATCGGCGCGGAGGGGGGCCCCGAAGGCACCTGGTAGCGCCCGCCCGGGCGCGGACAGGGGCCGGAGGGGCGCGAAGCCCGCGGCGCGAGCGCTGCGAGCGCACCGGCCGACAAGGC
>Ga0194120_10008945_pt1 | contig 12918 bp, 11 predicted proteins | sample TA2MahCa65mmetaG_FD_148642 | JGI IMG/M metagenome (GOLD analysis project Ga0194120, IMG submission 148642) | Freshwater microbial communities from Lake Tanganyika, Tanzania - TA2015019 Mahale Deep Cast 65m | ecosystem: Environmental > Aquatic > Freshwater > Lake | place: Tanzania: Lake... | reverse complement strand
ACAAATCATTATTGAATGCTGGGTAGAAAATCTCTGAAATTAACATCGTCATAGCGCTGCCACCAGCGCCATGCGCAAGCTCAACGACGCCATCATTAAGATCAATCGGTGAGCGCCGATGCTTATTGCTCATCGAGCCTCCGCTTCATCTCGAAATCGACCATAGGCCCAGTGAGCGGCACAAGCCCCCTCTGCGGACACCATACATGCCCCCAGCGGGGTATCCGGCCGACATACACTACCAAATAATTTGCACTCTTGTGGTTTCTTCCTGCCCCGAAGAATTTGACCACATTCACAAGCTGGGTTATCGGGCACAGCAACTGCGCTCATGTCAAATCGCTTTTCTGTATCTAGCATATAATAATTCTTGCTGAGCTTTAATGCGCTATTTGATAATTCTCCTATACCACGCCATTCAAAGCAGTCTCGTAACTCAAAAGTATTCGCCATAGAAACTATAGCCGAATAATTTCCATGATCAGCGACAGCGCGATCATATTGATTTTCAATATCTGCACGCCCTGTATTGACCTGGCGCAACAACATCAGCAATGCCTGCAAAATATCTAATGGCTCAAAACCAGCAATAACAATTGGCGTGTCAAAATTTTCCGCAATTTCTTGATAGGGCTCACATCCAATAATTGCACTAACATGAGCTGGTCCAACGACGCCATTAATTGCCAGGCTCCGTGAAGGAACAGACTGAGATTCTATGAGAATATGTCGCATAGCTGCTGGCGTCAGAACATGATTACAAAATACTGAAAAGTTTTTGAGCTTATCGCGTTGTGCAATTTGTAATGCTAAGGCCGTTGGCGGCGTGGTTGTCTCAAAGCCAATAGCAAAAAAAACTATCTCTTTATCGGGATGAGACACGGCTATTTTTAGTGCGTCAAGTGGCGAATAAATCATCCGCACATCGGCGCCAAAAGCTCGTGCGCGTAATAGAGAATTCCCACGCGAGCCTGGGGCTCGCATCAAATCGCCATAGGCGCAAATTACGATATTGTCTTGTTTGGCCAACCTTATAGCAGCGTCAATACGCGCAGCTGGCAAGACGCAAACGGGGCAGCCAGGGCCGTGGATCATCTCGATATTTTTTGGTAGCAGATCTTCTATGCCATAGCGAGCTAGCGCATGAGTATGACCGCCACAAAACTCCATAAATCGATAGGAGTGATGACAAGATGTCTCGACGAAGATTTGGTCAATAAGACGCTCAGCCAATGGTTCATAACGAAATTCTTCCGAATATCGCATCATTAAGCATCCTCATCTGAAACACGACTACTCGGAAGAATACAGATTGTTTCTATATCCTGCAGCGTTTGTTGCGCTCGAACTGAGTCAAGGATACTTATCGAAAAACCAACATGCACAAGCACATAATCATCAATTTTCGCCTGCGGCGTATAGGCAAGGCTGATTTCTTTAACTACTTGCCCAAATTCAACACGCGCCATGCGAATCAATGGGTCTGATGCGTCAATACTGATAATTCGACCAGGAATCGCTAAACACATACAGAATCTTTCTATTGCGCGCTCCAAGACGCCCACACAGACTGGCCAACAGCCAGACCACCATCATTAGGCGGAATCCGCTCATGCCAAAAAGGCGAGAATCCCCCCAGCTCCAGTGAGCTTACCACTGCTTGTGTCAAATATGCATTTTGAAAGCACCCACCAGAGAGCGCAACACGGAATTCTCGTAACTCTGAAGCGACAGAAACAATTGCATGTGCAAGGGCAATATGAATCCCTGCTGCAATTTCGGCCAAATCATGCCCATTCTCAAGATCAATGAGAACTTGTTTGAGCACAGGCTCCCAATCAACCACCAACATCTCATTTAATGATTTGGTAAGCGTACAAGCATAAGTTCTTGGCACAAGCGCTTTGTGGGCAAGACTCTCGAGCATCGCCGCAGCCTCTCCCTCATAAGTTACCCGCTGACAAATTCCCAATAGCGCAGAGAAGGCGTCAAAAATCCGACCAACGCTTGTAGTATAATATGTTTGAATATTTCTTTGAAACATTTGCAATAAATTGGTTTTTTCTAAAGGTGAGAACTCACCAAGCGGTATAAGGTTCGAATTCAAAAAGAGATCATCTCCATAAATTTCATAGAGTAGCCCCAAGGCAGCACGACAGGGTTCTTTGAAAGCCTGAACACCTCCGGGCAATAAAAAACCCCGCATATGAGCCACGCGCCGCCAAGAGTTCATAGATATCTTAATAAACTCTCCTCCCCAGAGACTTCCGTCATCTCCAAATCCCGCGCCGTCCCAAGCCACTCCCAAAATTGGCGGCAAGAGCTCATTATCAACAAGACAGGAAACAATATGCGCGACATGATGCTGTATGTTCACTTGAGAAATTTTAGGCTGGAAATGAGCAGTGGCAATAAAATTAGGGTGCAAATCTACGGCATATGTAATAGCGGATTCTCGCTTGCATGTTATTTCTTTAACTTGCAGCTCCTGACGGTCGCGAGCCTCAGGCGTTGCAAGGTCACCGATATGCGGGCCGAGACAAAGAAAATTATTGTCAGAATAGCTAATCGTATTCTTTAAATAACCGCCAGAGCCAAGAATACCTGCTCTTAAATTCGAGACCTTAAAATATCCTGGCGCAAAGCCTCGCGCGCGGCGTAATATTAACTTACGATCACAAACAACACGCACCACAGAGTCATCGATTGGCCAATGGATCTCACGATTATGAGTTAAAAAATAATCCGCGATTCCACGTAGCTGACTGAAGGCTAAATTCTCGTCTGAGATTATCGGCTGACCACTAATATTGGCGCTTGTGACCACAATCGGGAATTCTAACTCCTGCAACAGAAGATAGTGGAGCGGCATCGTCGGCAGCATGACCCCAAGCCATGAGAGGCCTGGAGCCAGAAATTTTGATAATTGTTGTGATTTTAATTTAACTAAAACAATTGGCCTTTCGGCGGCGCTCAGAATCTTTTCCTCTTGTTCGGATACGAAACATTCATCTTTCACCGCAGATATAGTTGCGTACATGACTGCCAAAGGTTTTGATTTTCTCTCTTTACGACGACGCAACTCTAGAACAGCTGCATCAGATCGCGCATCGACACAGAGATGAAATCCTCCAACACTCTTTACCGCTACAATTGCGCCACTTCTCAGCGCTTTTACTGTTTGCGCGAGCGCATCGCAATCCTGTACAACGAGATCCCCTGCATGATCTAAAAATGAAAGCCTAGGGCCACACTCATGGCAGGAGATCGTTTGCGCATGGAAGCGTCGATTTTCTGGATCTTGATATTCTCTTTGACACGCCGAGCAAAGCGAAAATTGATGCATTGACGTGTTTGATCGATCATAAGGAAGAGCATCTATGATTGAGTACCGAGGGCCACACTGCGCACAAGAGTTCAAGGCATAACGATAGCGCCGATTGTTTGGATCCAGAACCTCATCCAGACACGAAGAACAGACGGCAATGTCTGGGGGAATTTCTCCAAAATCACTTCCATTTTCGATACTAGATAAAATTTCAAAAGTGGCATCATTTTCCAACGCCACAGATATAGACTCGAGATAATCAATCTTGGCCTGACATGGCGCATCACTCGAGAGCTGAAGGCTGAACCGATCAACGTCAGCCTCCGCTCCCTCAACTTCAATATGTACGCAGTCCTTTGTATTTTTGATAAATCCTGTGAGATTTAAGCTTAAGGCAAGTCGACAAACAAAAGGACGGTAGCCAACGCCCTGCACGCGTCCGTAAACTCGAATTCTTTGTCGCAACAAATGTCCCACATTCAGTTCCTCGTCTCAAAAAGAGAGAGTTTTGGGATTATAAATCTACCTCAAGACTATCGATTAAGATATTTTGCGCATTTTTATCAAGTAAATCCTGCGACATCACGGTCTCAATATGCGCTCCTTCAGCAATAGTTCCCACTGAACTTTGCATGAAGTGCTCTAGAAAATGTGCTGATGACATATTCGTTAGCGCCCCGAGCCAGACCTTTACTGAGATTACTTTTTTGGCCTTTTCTTGAGTCGCAATTTGTTCAATTTTATGGATAAAATCAGCCATAAGATGCGCTTCATGCATGTTCTGTCCCTTTCATTGGGATGAAATTGACAATTTCTTCCTCTATTCGGCCAACAACCTTGTCAATGGCCTGCTGGACAGGCAACGACACTGCGGCGCCAAGAGCATAGTTTTCACCTTCAATTGCATAGATGATGCATATTTCCGGCAATTGTCCAAGGATACCGGCAAGATCTATCGCGGCTGATAGACCAAAACCGTGAGAAGACACATCCCTTTGCTGGCTGAGCAAGGCTTGGTAGCGCAGATCAATACGCTTTATATCCCCAGCCTTTTCACCTGACACACAAGCGTCTATAATAAAAACTGTTGGCGCTTGCTTCATCTTTTCAACGAGCGCTAATGCATCTCCCGACAGCTCGCAAACGCTGATGATATGCGACGGAAGCTTGTGACCCAGAGCCCGCGCAACTAATCTACCTGCAGCATCATCGCCACGATCGAGATTCCCAATCCCAATAATCATTATTGGCGAACCACCGGTCATCAGCTAGACGCGATCAATCTCGAGCTTAAGAAAATGCGTAGCGCATGAAATACAAGGATCATAATTACGCACGGTCTGTTCACATCTGTGCTGTAACTTCTCTTCTGGAAGATCCAGAAAGCCTCCGATGAATTCCTTTAAATCTTCCTCTATGCATGCCTGATTTTGTGAGGTCGGAGGCACAATCTGCGCATCAATAATTATGCCCGACTGATCTAATTCATAGCGATGATACAACAAACCTCGCGGGGCTTCTGTCGCGGCGAAACCTCGCCCGGCCTTTAGGGTAACATCAACAAATGAATAGTCTGGCTGCTGATAGCCATCCAGAATGCGTAGCGCCTCATCAAAGGCGTAAACAACTTCTAATGCGCGCACTAAAATACTTTGATAGGGATTTCGACACACACCAGCAACACCTGCCGTATGCGCCAGCTCTTTAGTAAGGGGAGAAAGCTGATCATAATTTAGATTGTATCTCGCCAAAGGACCAACAAGATAGGCGCTGCCACATTGACGCAGACGCGATTGTAAGGCTGTGGAATATGGCACATGTTGCTCAGAAAAATACGCATCATAATCCTGCGCGCTGATATTTAGGCCTTGATTCGATATAATACGCCCTTCATTAAAGGGATATTCTGCTTCATGTTTAAGAGATACAAAAATATAATCTCTTTGACGATCCGGGAAATCAAGTTCCGCCGCCCATTGCACGGTCTTAATCGCTGTTTCGCGCGCCCATTTTAGTTTCTCAACAAGTGGAACCAATTCGCTCTTACGTGGTGCACGGTGAAAACCGCCGACTCTGACATTGATAGGATGAATTTCCCTACCCCCGACCAATGTCAAAATATCATTACCTATTTTTTTCATCTCTAGGCCCTGGCGCACGAGCTCAGAATGATCACGCGCCATATCGATCGCACCCTCATAGCCAAGAAAGTCTGGCGCATGCAGCATGTAAATATGCAAGACATGCGATTCGATCCATTCACCACAGTAAAGCAACCGTCGCAAAGCTCGTAGCTGGCCGGTAAGCTGGATCCCAAATATATTCTCAAGCGCATGAACCGCGCTCATTTGATAGGCAACCGGACAAATGCCACAGATTCTCGCGACTATATCTGGCGTTTCAGTGTAGTGACGTCCGCGCATGAAAGCTTCAAAAAAACGCGGGGGCTCAAAGATATTTAGTTGAGCATTTTTAACGACACCCTCTTCAATCGTGACCTTAAGTCCGCCCTCGCCCTCTACGCGTGCGAGATAATCAACTTTAATGGTCTTGCGTGTCATGACGCTCTTTTTCCTCACGAAATGACGTAGCATTCACATTAAATGTAGAATAGAGACGTCCAATCGCTTCTTTATTCATGCCAAGTTCTTCTAGACGATTACTCAGCGCAGAGACATTCGGGGTTTCCTTAGGCCCAAAGCAACCATAACACCCCCGATTATAGCTTGGACATAAAGCGCCACAGCCTGCGTGGGTTACAGGACCCAGACAGGGGACGGCTTGCGAGACTAAAATACAAACATTACCCTTCATTTTACATTCTACGCAGACACTCTGAGCCGGCGTTATCGGTCGACGACCAATCAAAAATGCACTCAAAACATCAATAAGCTGCACCTTATTAATGGGGCAGCCACGCAATTCAAAATCTACTTTTACATGATCAGATATTGGCGTCGAGGTCTCAAGAGTTCTAATATATTCAGGATGCGCATAAACAAGCGCCGTATATTGTTTTACATCTGCAAAGTTGCGAAGCGCTTGAATGCCTCCAGATGTTGCACAAGCGCCAATTGTTATCAAAAAGCTAGACCGATGCCTAATTTCTTGTATACGCTCTGCATCATGCTGTGTTGTCACCGATCCCTCAACAAGAGAGATATCATAATGACCATGAACGTTCGCACGCCTTGCTTCCGGAAAATAGGCAATATCAACTGCATCCGCCACAGCTAAAATCTGATCTTCACAATCTAACAGACTAAGCTGACATCCATCGCACGAAGCAAACTTCCAGACAGCCAAACGCGGCGACGGAGACGCTCGGCTCATGCTATAACTCCTTAACCTTTAACAAGGGACGTAACTTTTCATAGGATAAAACTGGCCCATCCCGACAAAGAAAATTTGGACCAAATTGACAATGGCCACAATGACCGATTGCGCATTTCATATTTCTTTCCATTGATAAAAATATATTTTCTGCATCAATTTCTCGCTCGACAAGCGCAGCGGCGACGAAGCGCATCATTACTTCAGGACCACAAACCATCGCCAGTGTATTTTGAGGATCAAATTTCGCCTGATCAATCAGTTGAGTCACAACTCCGACCCTTCCAGGCCATTTTACATCGGCATGATCAACGGTCAGAGCGACATTAATCTCGCAAGACTCTCGCCAATACGCAATTTCTGATTGATAGAGAATATCTTCTGGCTGACGCGCGCCGTAAAGAAGTGTCACAACACCAAATTTAACGCGATGAGAAAGAACATGATAAAGGACGGAGCGCAACGGAGCGAGACCAAGGCCACCAGCGACAATGAGCACATCTTTGCTATGCGCTGCGCGGATCGGCCATCCAATTCCAAAGGGGCCCCTAAGTCCGAGCAGATCGCCAGGTTTTAGTCTCGTGAGCGCATGAGATACAGCGCCGACGTCTCTAATTGTATGGATCAACCGAGCGCCATTAGGCGCGCCACTGATACTAATTGCCGCCTCGCCAACGCCAAACACTGTCAGCATATTAAATTGACCAGGCGCATAGTTCACAGGCACCCCATCCGCCATCTCAACTTCAAGCGTTGAAACATCTGGGGCATCAGAAAAATAGCTCTTAACGCGCGCAAGTTTTGGAACCATCTGCTGCATGTCAAGCGTATCTATAGGACTGCACTTATGAATTGCAATTATGCTCATGCATGACGTCAATTCTGTTTGAGATAAAGATCAAGGAGCTGAATTCTACATATATGCAACCGTTCAATTAATATTGGCATCACACGCTTCATCAGCTCAAAGCCTAAATCATGATCGGCCTCGCATTTATGTCTGAGACAGACTGCATTCAAAACGACGGCCTTAGTGTCGTCAAGCGCTTTGGCGTCATAGGTCCAACGATAGGGAGCAACTAGCCAGTTCACCCCGAACACCTCACCTGCGCCAACCGTCAAAAAAGTGCGAGCGCCGCGTCCCGGCGATGAAATCTGCAGCGCGACATGACCCTGTAACAAGACGTAGAACTGGTCTGCCTGATCAGCCTCATGACAAATATATTGACCAGCAGAAAATTCTATCTCTTGGGCACAGCTTGCTACAAGGTCAATAACTTCTGGCGCTAGCCCTTTAAAAAAGGCATGTTGTGATAACATAGATGCTTGTTCAGCAGCCATAGACTTTATCCTAATTGATCATCGTAGATTACTTTTGTTTCTTGGGTCAGATCGATGCCAACGGGACACCAAGTGATACATCGTCCACAACCAACACATCCAGAAGTGCCAAATTGATCAATCCATGATGATAATTTATGTGTCATCCACTGACGATAACGAGCAGCAGTGCTGCTACGCGCAGCACCGCCATGCAGATATGAAAAATCTAAGTTAAAACACGAATCCCAACGCCGCTCACGCGAGAATTCTTCCATTTTTAGATCACTCACATCCTCCACCGTCGTACAAAAACACGTCGGACAGACCATTGTGCAATTGGCGCATGATAGACATCGCGATGCAATTGTATCCCAATGGGGATGCTGAAGGTTTTGCGACAAAAGCCTAGCAATATTTGTATCCGGCATCGCACGTCCCATATTTGCGGCCGTCTGCGCAACAATTTCCTGTCCGGTCTCGATCTCTTCAGGAGTAGCCGGGCGATGTGGGATTTTTTTTAGAATTTTTTCGCCGGCTTCAGAATTAGATCGAACAAGAAAAATATGATTAGGCGTTAAAATCTCAGTCAAAGCGAGATCGTAATTTCCCTCAACTGACGGCCCGGATTGCATTGAGACACAAAAACATGACCCACCTGCTCGCGCGCAATCAACCGCAAGAATAAAGGCGTTATCTCGCCTGATCTTATAGGCCCCATCGACAACACCGCTATGAATTAATACCTTATCCTGCAATGCAATCGCTTTAACCTCACAGGCGCGCACGCCAATGAAAGCTGTTTTAACGGATGGCGGCTCAGGCGGCGAAATATGGATCTCTTCTGAGCGCTTGTTAGCTCGCCATAGCTGGAGCTCAGGGAGATGTAGAAATTTTTTCCATGAATGCGGCCCAACTACATAATGAAAGAGAGACGGCGCTTCTGTTTTATGTGTCTGGTAGCCACCTGGCGTTTGTATGTCAGTTATCCCACGCGGGAGCGCATCAAGTCCCTCAACCTGGTCGTAAACAATAACCCCATCCTGCAACTGTGGCGCGATCAATGCATGCCCATCTTCTCGCAAATTCTCGAGCAATATCTGCAAGTCATCAAGCGTCAGAACATTAATGTCGGTCAAACGCTTATTCTCCTTACTTTCTAATAAATGCTTACAGTATGCATCATAGAGCAAGAACTTATCAGAAGTCGCGCTTATCAAATTTGCGCCTTGCTCTTCTTTTAAAAACGTTCAGCCAGTTTACCAGACATCTCACAAATTGTTACGCCTCCGCCCTTTAAAACGCCGATTTTCCAATGCGTTAAAGAGTTTCTGCTCAGAGAAGGTAAAAGTGTTGAAATATTTTCTTTGTTTGAATCAATAGGTTAAAACAGCGCAACGCGCATGGCGGATTTCTTATCTAAGTTAGCAAGCATCCATCGTCACCGGCGGGGCTCGCTAAAGCATTGCACAACAGAACGCAGTAAACCTACCTCCGTGCCCCGCTGACAATTTTGAGGCGCACACACACTACTCAACTGTCTCTGGGACTTGTCCTGCAGTGTTAGTTAAACAAGCTGCCCGTGGCAGTGTTTAAATTTCTTTCCTGACCCACAGGGACAAGCTTCATTGCGTCCGACCTTGCCCCAGCTTGCTGGATTTGCTGCGTCTCTAGCGACGGCTGTCTCTGTCGCGGCATTGGCTGATGAAAAATCAGCCGCCGACAGTCGCGCATTCAAATCAGCCAGCATCGTCTGATCTGTATTTTCAGCTGCGGTCAGCGCCAGAGGATCAGGGTGCGAGAATTCCATTGGCGGCAAGTCAGGCAACGATGAGGGGGGCGCTTCAAAACTCACCTCAACACGCATAAGCTGTGCAGTAACCGCCTCGTCCCAGCGAGTCATGAGCCCACGAAATAACTCTAAAGCTTCAGACTTATACTCATTAAGCGGATCTCTTTGCGCCATACCCCGCCAGCCAATCACCTGACGCAGATGATCTAAGGCGACGAGATGTTCTCGCCACAGCGTGTCAAGAGATTGCAAAACTACTTGCTTTTCAATCAACCGGGACATTGGTTCGGTATTTTTTTCGACACGCTCGGCATAAGCAGAGTCTGCCGCCTCGAGCAACCGCTCTTTAATCTCTTCCTCAGCGATACCTTCTTCCTGCGCCCATAGAGTTATGGGGAGGTCTAGGTTAAGCGTATCTCGCGCCTCCGCTTCTAAACCTGCAACATCCCATGCTTCGGCGTATGCGTCGGGCGCGATATGACGAGACACGATGGACTCTACCACCTCAGCCCGCATATCTGAAATTTGCTCTTCGACACTTTCTTCAGCCATAATTTCACGTCGACGCTCGAACATGACTTTACGCTGATCATTCATCACATTATCAAATTTAAGAATATTCTTGCGGATATCAAAATTACGCGCTTCTACTTTATGTTGCGCCTTTTCAATAGCTTTATTAATCCAGGGATGGACAATTGCCTCTCCGTCCTCCAGACCAAGCTTCACAAGCATGCTATCAAGTCGCTCAGAGCCAAAGATCCGCATTAAATCATCTTGCAGAGACAAGAAGAACTTGGAACGGCCTGGATCGCCTTGACGGCCTGAACGACCTCGTAATTGATTATCAATACGTCGACTTTCGTGACGTTCGGTGCCGATGATGTAAAGACCTCCCGCTGAGAGAGCCTTTTCCCTGAAATCAGCAATTTCAGCGCGTATTTCTTTTTCTCGTGCCGATCGCGCTTCACCTTCTAGTGAAGCACACTCTTGCGCAACGCGCATTTCAACATTTCCACCCAATTGAATATCTGTACCGCGTCCTGCCATATTCGTCGCGATTGTAATTGCTCCAGGAACGCCTGCTTCTGCAACGATATAAGCTTCTTGTTCGTGAAAACGAGCATTAAGAACAGCAAACATTTTCGAAGGACGGCCGGAGCGCGCAGCTTCGTAAAGCTTCGACAATCCTTTTGGATCAGCGAAGTCAATCATTTTATAACCCTGACTGACTAAAAACTCGGCAAGCTGTTCTGATTTTTCAATAGAAGTGGTGCCAACCAGCAATGGCTGCATACGCGCGCCAGCTGCTTGGATCTCAGTTTCAATAGCTTTCAGCTTTTCTTTTGAAGTACGATAAACTTCATCGTCATCGTCTATGCGTTGGACATTTCGGTTGGTTGGGATTTCAACGACATCAAGCTTGTAAATCTCAGCAAATTCATTAGCCTCCGTTGAAGCTGTTCCTGTCATTCCAGCAAGCTTATCGTAAAGACGGAAATAATTTTGGAAAGTAATTGATGCTAACGTTACGTTTTCTGGCTGTACTTTGACGTGTTCTTTTGCTTCTAGCGCCTGATGAAGGCCTTCTGAATAACGTCTCCCTGGCATCATACGGCCAGTAAACTCATCAATAATGACAACCTCATCTTTCCGAACAATATAATCTTTATCTTTTTGAAAAAGTTTATGCGCTCGTAAGGCCTGATTAATATGGTGAACAAGCGTCACATTATGCGCTTCATACAAAGCGCCCTCAGTCAACGCGCCAACATCAATTAGTAGCTGCTCCATATGCTCATTACCGGCATCTGTAAGATGAATGGTGCGCTGCTTTTCATCAAGCTCAAAATCTTCAGAAGCAAGCTTAGGGATCAGTCGATCAATTATATTGTAAAGGTCAGATTTATCATCAACTGGCCCTGAAATAATGAGCGGCGTTCGAGCCTCGTCAATGAGAATAGAGTCAACCTCATCCACGATAGCAAAATTATGCCCTCGTTGCACCATCTGGGAGAATTCATACTTCATATTATCGCGCAGATAATCGAAGCCGTACTCATTGTTGGTGCCATAAGTAATATCGCAGGCATAAGCCTTGGCGCGTTCTTCATCCGAGACGTCATGAACAACCACGCCAACAGTAAGCCCGAGGAAGCGATAGATTTGCCCCATCCATTCGCTGTCGCGCTTGGCAAGATAATCATTGACAGTGACTACATGCACACCCTTGCCTGAAAGAGCATTAAGATAAACCGCAAGCGTTGCAACAAGCGTCTTTCCTTCGCCAGTTCGCATTTCAGCGATCGCGCCTTCATGCAACACCATGCCGCCGATGAGCTGTACGTCGAAATGACGCTGCCCCAAAGTGCGCTTCGCGGCTTCGCGAACCGTTGCAAAAGCCGGCACCAGCAAATCATCTAAGCTTTTGCCTGCAGCGACTTCATTGCGGAAAAATTCAGTACGATCGCGGAGCTGGTCATCGCTAAGCGTCTCGAGCTGCGGCTCAAGCGAATTAATTGCTTTGACTTTCGGCGCATAAGTCTTCAACCGACGGTCATTGGCCGTGCCGAAAATCTTTTTGGCCAAGGCGCCGATCATGAAAAAGACCTTTCTATTATGGCCCAATCACCGCCGGCGGCGGTGGGGCATAACCGATGAATTAGTTAGGAAAAACAGCCGCTTATAACATGGCCCGATCCCGGACTACCCGATCGGCGCGGTCTTCCCGTCGGAGAGATAAGAGGCGCGGGATACCTTGTCAATGAAAGGACCTTCAACCTGCCAACCGCAATTTTACGGCGCTTCGTTAATAGATCGAAAGGGCAAAGGCATTTTGCCGTCTCGCAGGTATTTCGAGAACAGCCTCAAACCTTGAGGCTCATTGCCATTTGGATGAACGAGCACAATCGATCCTGGCCTGGGCGCTGGCGCTAAAACTAGCCAGGCGTCCGCTCCCAGCGCGATGAGATGTCGCGCACGCAATTGAGTTTGCAGTGTCTCATCGGCGACAAGCCCAGGAAAACGAAAAAAAACCGAAGGAACGGCTCCCTGGAGGATTAATTGCTTTTCTGTCTCGAATATTTCCTGATCAAGATCGATTCCTGGCTTCAGTAAATAATTTTGTTGATCAGGCAACCCAGGG
>Ga0194120_10008943_pt1 | contig 12920 bp, 18 predicted proteins | sample TA2MahCa65mmetaG_FD_148642 | JGI IMG/M metagenome (GOLD analysis project Ga0194120, IMG submission 148642) | Freshwater microbial communities from Lake Tanganyika, Tanzania - TA2015019 Mahale Deep Cast 65m | ecosystem: Environmental > Aquatic > Freshwater > Lake | place: Tanzania: Lake... | reverse complement strand
GGGTCTTCGGCATATTCGGCAAACTGTCATCCGCCCGGACACGGCTCAGGTTCGCGGGATGATTCGCAAGGTGGGATATTTGCTCGAGGTTGGAAAGCCATGAAGTTGCATGATCTCAAGCCGGCGCCAGGCGCGAAGAAGCGGCGAAAGCGTATCGGACGTGGACCTGGCTCGGGCCATGGCAAGACGGCGACCAAGGGGCACAAGGGTCTTTTGGCTCGGTCCGGTGGAGGTAAGCGGCCGGGATTCGAAGGCGGGCAGATGCCGTTGATTCGACGCCTTCCGAAGTTCGGCTTTACCAACCCGTTCCGGACTGAGTACGCCGTGGTGAATGTCAGAAGCTTTGAAAATTGGTCCGGAGGAGACACGGTTACCCCGCAAGCGATGGTGGATGCCGGTTTAGTGAAGCGGAAAACGCTGCCGATTAAGATCCTCGGGACCGGAGCACTGAAGAAGTCGCTCGTCATTCAGGCCCATAAGTTCAGCAAATCTGCGGAAGAGAAGATTCGAGCGGCTGGAGGGAGAGTCGAGGTTATCGGCGGTGTTTGAACGGCTCCTGACCAGTGTTCAGAATATCTTCAAGATTCCCGAGCTTCGCACTCGCGTGCTTTTCACGCTTGGGATGCTCGTTGTATACAGGATTGGGGCTCACATTCCCACTCCGGGCATCAACGGGGAGGCGCTCTCCGAATTCTTGCAAAAAGAGGGCGGCTCACTCCTCGGGTTCTTGGATATCTTTTCCGGCGGTTCGCTGTCTCGGCTGACGATCTTCGCGCTCGGCATTATGCCGTATATCAGCGCGTCGATCATTCTTCAGCTACTGACCGTGGTCGTGCCTCATCTCTCCAAACTTGCAAAGGAAGGTGAGCGTGGCCGTAAGAAGATCATTCAGTACACCCGATTCGGCACGATCGGCATCGCGTTAATCCAAGGATTTGGGATTGCGGTCGGGCTTGAGCAGCTGAATCAGGGCGCATTTGTGCTCCACGGTGGATGGGGTTTCCGTCTCATGACGGTGATCACGCTGACGGCGGGTACGGGCTTCCTGATGTGGCTGGGCGAGCAGATCACCGAACGAGGGATTGGCAACGGGATCTCCCTGATTATTTTTGCGGGGATCGTCGCGCGATTGCCGTCTGCGGTGGTGCAGACATTCGACCTGTATACGGTCGGACAATTGAGCATCGTGCTCCTTGTCGCCTTGGCCGTCCTGATGGTTGCGGTCGTTGCGGCGATTGTATTTTTGGAAAGCGGACGCCGGAAGATTCCGGTGCAATACGCCAAGCGGGTGATTGGACGACGAGTGTATGGGGGGCAGAGCACCCATATCCCTTTGAAGATCAATACGGCGGGTGTCATTCCGCCGATTTTTGCCTCGTCCATCATTGCGTTTCCTGCGACGATCGCCGGATTTTTCGAGACGCCATGGATCAAGGCTATCGGCACGCAGTTATCACCGGGGTCAGTGCTCTACACGTTGATGTACGTGGGGCTGATCCTCTTTTTCTGTTTCTTTTATACAGCCGTCGTCCTCAATCCGGTGGACATGGCCGACAATATGAAGAAGTACGGGGGGTTCATCCCCGGCATTCGGCCCGGGCAACGAACGTCTGATTACATCTATAACGTGCTGACGAAAATTACCTTTGCAGGGTCAATTTATTTGGCGGTCGTCTGCGTCATTCCTGAGTTGCTGATTTACAAGCTCAATGTGCCGTTTTACTTCGGTGGGACATCGTTGTTAATCGTCATCGGGGTGGGCCTTGATACCGCGCAGCAGATTGAATCGCATATGCTGATGCGCAACTACGAAGGATTTCTGGGGAAGGGTATGGCTCCGTTGCGAGGACGAAGCGGGTGACGGGATATGCAGCTGGTATTTCTCGGTGCCCCGGGCGTTGGCAAGGGCACACAGGCGGACAAGGTTTCGGCGCAAGACGGCGTCGTGAAGATTTCGACCGGAGATTTGCTCCGAGAAGCGGTTCGCAACCGAACGACTCTTGGTCTCGAGGCCAAGTCGTATATGGATCAAGGGAAGCTCGTGCCGGACTCAGTGGTCATCGGATTAGTTCGCGATAAGTTGTCAGACCCAGGGTATGCCAAGGGGTTCATTCTGGATGGCTTTCCACGGACCGTGCCTCAAGCGGAAGCGTTGGCCGCTGTGCTCGATGAGCGGCGAATCCATTTGGATCGGGTGATCAACTTTCAAGTCTCCCGAGCGGAGATTGTGAAGCGGCTGGGTGGACGACGCAGTTGCCCGCAATGTCAGGCCACCTATCACGTGGAGTTCGCGCCTTCGAAAAATGGGCTGACCTGTGACCGATGCGGCGAAGGCTTGGTGCAGCGAAGTGACGATCAGCGAGAGGCGATCGAAACACGGTTAAAAGTGTATGAGGAACAAACAGCGCCGCTGATCAGTTATTACGAAACACGGAACATGTTGTCCCATCTGGATAGTGCGGGATCGGTCGACGCAGTGTATCAAAATTTGACGAAGGTATTGGCGCCATACCGCTCGGCATGATCATTCTCAAAACGCCTGCTGAAATTGAAATCATGGCGGAGGCGTCGAGGGTTGTGGCTGAAGTGTTGGAGATCATTCGGAAGGAAGTCCACCCGGGGGTGAGTACCGACGATCTTGACCGGCTGGCCGAGAAGGAGATTCTGGCAAGAGGAGCGGTACCGGCCTTTAAAGGATACCGAAAATACCCGAAGACGCTCTGTGCCTCGGTCAATGAGCAGGTCGTTCACGGTATTCCTTCCGGCCGCAAGCTCAAGTCGGGTGACATCATCGGGCTGGATTTGGGTGCCATTGTCGGCGGATTTTATGGAGACTCGGCCGTGACTGTGGCCGTCGGTCCCGTCGCCGATTCGGTTGAGCATCTAGTGCGAGTGACGGAAGAGGCGCTCGATCTGGGGATCCAGCAGGCGGTGGTGGGCAACAGGTTGACGGATATCTCCCATGCGGTGCAGCAGCACGTCGAGGCTGCGGGATATTCGGTAGTGACGGAGTTCGTCGGACACGGGATCGGCCGGCAGTTGCATGAAGAGCCACAGGTCCCTAACTACGGGAAGGCTGGACAAGGTCCCCGGTTACAGAGCGGGATGGTATTAGCCATTGAACCAATGGTAAATATGGGTGGCAGTGCGGTTCGGATACTTGCAGATCGATGGACGGCGGTCACTGCCGATGGAAGTTGGTCGGCCCATTTCGAGCACACGATTGCAATACAGCCGAGCGGCCCGGCCCGCGTTCTAAGCCAGCGCTTGGCCGGGACAACCTAAGGGTATCAGGAAAGAGTCCAGGAGTACGTGGCGAAAGAAGATATTATCGAAGTGCAGGGTTCTGTGACGGAAACCTTGCCCAACGCGATGTTTCGGGTGAAGCTCGAAAATAATCATGTGATTTTGGCCCATATCTCAGGGAAAATGCGGATGCATTTTATCCGTATTCTCCCGGGCGACAAGGTCACCGTGGAAATGTCGCCCTATGACCTCACTAGGGGGCGGATTACCTATCGTTTCAAGTAGCGGGGGCTTTGGGTTCTTATGAAAGTGAAATCATCGGTCAAGCCAATTTGCGCCAAATGCAAGGTCGTCCGCCGGCGTGGGGTGGTTCGCATACTGTGCGATAATCCCCGCCATAAGCAGCGGCAGGGATAGATAGGACGTGCAGTGCTGTGAGCGCTGATTTCTGAGGCGGGGCCGATAGGGAATGGCCTCGGCGGAGAAGGTCGGCACGCAGCACTCAGTACTGGAGGAAACATGGCTCGTATTGCTGGGGTCGATTTGCCAAGAGGGAAGCGAACAGACATAGGCTTGACCTACATCTATGGAATCGGGCGGGCTGCCGCGAGGAAGATTCTTAAAATCGCGGGCGTCGATGGGGCAACCCGGGTCAAGGATTTAAGCGAAGATAAGATCGTGAAACTGCGCGAAATTATCGAGCGCGAATATCGAGTTGAAGGAGATCTTCGCAAGGAAGTGTCATTGAATATCAAGCGGCTTGTCGATACGGGCTCGTATCGAGGGTTGCGTCATCGAAAGAGTTTGCCGGTACGTGGACAGAGGTCGAAGACGAATGCCCGGACACGCAAAGGCCGTCGGGCCGGTGTCGGTAGCAAGCCAAGACCGACCGCCGCCAAGGCGGGGTCGAATGCATGACCCGTTGAACAGACATTGAAGGAGTTCGCATGAGTGTCAAGAAGGGAAAGAAGAAGGAACGGCGGATCGTGCAAAGCGGCATCGCACACGTCCAAGCGTCATTCAACAACACCATTGTGACGATTACCGATATGAGCGGCAATACGGTGGTGTGGGCCAGTGCAGGGAACCAAGGGTTCAAAGGGTCCCGCAAGAGTACTCCATTTGCCGCCCAACGGGCGGGAGAAGCCGCGGCCAGGAAGGCCATGGAAAGTGGGATGCGGCAGATTGATGTCTATGTCAATGGGCCCGGGTCTGGCCGTGAGTCGGCTATCCGCTCCTTGCAGGGGGCTGGCTTGCGGATTAATTTGATTCGCGATGTCACGCCGATCCCTCATAACGGGTGTCGGCCGCCTAAACGACGGCGCGTGTAGCAGATCGGTGAGCGAGAGAACGGCGGCAGTGCGACGGATGCCGAGTGCGGCAGGGTGAAATAACGAGGAGGATGCAGTGGCAAAGTATCGGGGTCCAGTATGCCGGCTCTGTCGGCGAGAAGGCGAAAAGTTGTTTCTGAAGGGGGCTCGCTGCATGACGGAGAAGTGCGCCATCGAGCGGCGAAGTTATCCCCCAGGCCAACACGGGCAGGGACGACAACGGACGTCGGACTATAGTCTCCAGTTGCGGGAAAAACAGAAACTGCGACGTATCTATGGGTTGCAAGAACGGCAGTTCCGCGGTGTCTTCGAACGAGCCGAACGGCAATCCGGCGTCACAGGTGATGCGTTGTTGAGGTTGCTTGAATGCCGTCTGGACAACGTGGCGTATCGATTGGGATTTGGTATGTCGCGCAAGCAGGCCCGTCAGATCGTCAACCATGGCCATTTGACGATGAACGGGAAGAGGATCATGGTGGCCGGGGCGCTTGTGAAGGCCGGGGACATCATTGAAGTGCGTGAACGAAGCCGGAATTTGGCCACTATCCAAGGCGCGTTGGAGGCAGTGGACAGCCGTGGGATCCCGGATTGGCTTGAACTTGATAAGGGGGCATTCAAGGGGATCGTCCGTGCCTTGCCGGCCAAGGACCAGATCACCTTGCCAGTCAACGAGCAAATGGTTGTGGAATTGTATTCACGGTAGCCGTTGTTGCGATGGAGCGTGGGAGAACTTGGCGCGCAGCGCTCCATTTATTCGGCGGACAAGTCACCCGAAGGTAACGGAGGGGAAGTTATGATCAGAGCGATGAAGGACTTTCAAGTCCCGATGCGGGTGGAAGTCGACAAAGAAGCGAATTCCCCGACATTCGGTCGGTTCAGCACGGAGGCGTTCGAGCGGGGATTCGGCACGACGATCGGTAATGCGCTCCGCCGGGTGCTATTGTCATCCCTTACAGGAGCCGCCGTCACCACGGTGAAGATCGAAGGCGTGGTGCACGAATTTTCGACGATCGCCGGGGTTACCGAAGATGTGACGGCGATCATTTTGAACATTAAAAGCTTGCGTCTTGCGCTCCATACCGATAAACCCAAGACGATCAGGCTGAAGAAAAAAGGCCCTGGGGTCGCGAAGGGGTCTGACATCGTTCACGACGCGGACATCGCCATCCTCACGCCGGATCTCCACATCGCGACGTTAGACAAAGACGCGACGCTCGATATCGAAATGACGGTCAAGCATGGCCGAGGGTATGTGCCGGCTGAGCGTAACAAAGAGGAAGGGCTGCCGATTGGGGTCATTGCGATTGACTCGATTTTCTCGCCAATCAAGCGGGTCAACTTCCAAGTGGAAAATGCCCGCGTCGGTCGAATGACTGACTATGACAAGCTGACGATGGAAGTGTGGACCGATGCTACGATCAGTCCGCGCGATGCGTTGTCGACGGCGGCTGGTATTTTGCGGGAACACCTGGATATCTTCATCAATCTCGAAGAACGTACCGCCGGAAGGGCTGATGCAGGGATTGAGGAATCTCAGTACGAGGTGAACAAGCACCTCTCCCGCAGCGTCAATGAGCTGGAATTGTCTGTTCGCGCAGCCAATTGCTTGAAAAATGCCAACATCAAGACCATTGCTGATTTGGTACAGAAATCTGAGGGCGAGATGCTGCGGACCAAGAACTTTGGGAAGAAGTCCCTCAATGAAATCAAAGAAATTTTGACCGAAATGGGGCTTTCGTTGGGGACCAAGGTCGAGGCGGGATCGTCTCACAATGGGAGCCCGAAGTCCGAGTAACTTTTGAGCCGAGGGGAACACCGTGCGACACAGGAAAAAAGGACGACAACTCGGGAGACAGACCAAGCACCGCTGGGCGCTCTTTCGCAGCCTCGTGACGTCGCTGCTGGATCATGAGCGGATTGAGACCACGGAAGCCAAGGCGAAGGAAATCCGCGGGTTCACCGAACGCATGATCACGCTGGGGAAAGAGGGCACGCTGCCGGCGCGTCGGCGCGCGCTCGGGTTCTTGCGCAGTAAGACCGTGGTGTCCAAACTATTCAGCGACGTAGCCGGGCGTTTCAAAGATCGCCCCGGTGGGTATACCAGGATCGTCAAGACGCGCCGGCGGATTGGAGATGGGGGAGAAATGGTAGCCATTGAGTTGGTCTCTCGTCCGGAGGTGGCGGCCTCGAAGAAGTCAGCTGCAGCACCCGCTCAAGGGCCAGCTTCCGGGTCCGACACATCAGCCTAGCGCGATCTGAGCGAATTTTCCCGCGATGATCTGGACGGCCTCTCCGTGGCGACACGGGGAGGCCGTTCTGCTTTCTGGATCCCGCGAGGACATTTACTTGCCTCTGGATGCATGCTACGATCGTGCCAGTTCTCTTCTGGTTGGATGGAAAGCGTGGTAGCCGAATGTGGGAGCGTGTTGCACGACGGACACTTCTTGCCTTGAGTGCGGTATTGGCAACCTTTTTGTGCTACCTCCTCTACACCAACGCCGGATCAACCCCGGTCACTCAATCCGTTGCTCCTGGAGCGATCGAGCAGGCGGATGCCAAAATCTCCAATTTTACCTTTACGCAGTCCAAGGGGAATGCGATTCAATGGCACGTGCAGGCTCGGGAGGCACGTGTGTTTGAACGAGAACGCCGGGCCTTACTCAGCGGGGTGGACATCACCTTTTACGGGGAACAGGGAAAAGAGATGACGGTTTCTGGGGAAGAAGGAACCCTCGATATTGCGACGAAGAATCTTGTACTGGCCAATCAGAGCGATCCAATGGTTGTTGAGACTCAAAGCGGGTATACGATCTATACGAACCATGTGGCCTGGACAGATGCGACGAAAGAGCTTCACACCAATGATGCGATTCGAATTGTCGGCCATGGTGTCACAGTCACAGGACGAGGGTTGCTGGGGAGGGTGGACTCAGAGGAGTTTCAGATCTTAGAGGATGTGCATGTGGATTTTCTTCCTGCTTCTTAACGCCATTCTGGCGGCAGGTGCAGTGGATGTGTATCCGGCAGAGCCAGGGTTTCTTTCCAAAATGGGAGAAACCGCTCCCATTCCCACCACGATCACCGCAAAGAAAGTTACAGTACGCAAACAGGATAGCCAGGCGATATTTGAAGGCACCGTCGTCCTTGCGAGGGGGCCGCTTCTCGTACGCTCGGATAAAATGGTTGTCTTGTTTCATGCCGAGGGGCAAGCCAAGGGGGCTGTGCCGAAAAGCTCAGGTGAGGGCACAGGCGGAGTAACGCCTCAAAGGCGCTCCGCAGCCCAGGGGCATGAGTCACCGCCGGGATTGTCCAACCACTCTGTGAACCGAGTCGAAGCGATCGATCATGTCCAGATTCAATACGCCGGGGGTCATGCGACATGCCAAAAGGCCGTGTACTTCAGCGACGGAGATAGGATCGTTCTGACGGGAGATCCAGTCGCCTGGGAGAAGGGGACTCGCGTGAGCGGCAAAACGATCACGATCTATCTCACGGAGGAGCGAAGCGTCGTGGAAGGTGACTCTCGTGTCCATATCGAGGGAGAAGGCCAGGGCGCGCCATGAGTCCGGGGTTTCATTCTGGAATGGACCCAATTGCCGACGTGGCGGCGGTCAAGCGCACGGAATGTCTCAGGGCGAGCGGACTCGTCAAAAGTTTTCGCGGCCGCAAAGTTGTCAAGGGTGTTGCCATTGAGGTTCGGGCAGGTGAGGTGGTGGGCCTGTTGGGTCCGAACGGAGCAGGGAAGACCACGATTTTCGACATGATGGTCGGCCTGTGCCAACCAGATGAGGGGCAGATTACCTTCAACGGCGAGGCTGTTACGAATCTGCCGATGTACAAGCGGGCGCGGCGAGGAATTGGCTATTTGCCGCAGGAGTCGTCGGTATTCCGACGACTGTCAGTCGAGCATAATGTCTTGGCGGTTCTTGAAATGCTGGGGTATGCTCGCGAAGAACGGGTTCAGAGGGTAGAGGCGTTGTTGAAAGAACTGGATCTGTCACATATCAGGACAAGTATGGCCTACGCACTTTCAGGTGGCGAACGACGCCGTTTGGAGATCACCCGGGCATTAGCGACAACCCCGTCCTTCATGCTTCTGGACGAGCCGTTTGCGGGGATCGACCCGATTGCCGTGGCAGACATTCAACAGATTATCACGCGATTACGAGGCAAAGGGATCGGCATACTTATTACCGATCACAACGTGCAGGAGACACTTTCCATTGTGGACCGCGCCTATATCATTAACGAGGGGTCGATTCTGGAATCGGGGCCTCCTGATGTCATCGTCAAGAGTGAGACCGCCCGGGCAGTCTATCTCGGAGAAGGGTTCAAGTTATAGCCGAATAGGACCTTTGCCATGAAATTACGTCTGGATCTCAAGCTGAGCCAAAAGCTCATCATGACACCGCAGTTGCAACAAGCGATCAAGCTGTTGCAGCTCTCGCGTCTCGAATTGCAACAGAGTCTGTCGCAACACCTGATGGAAAATCCGTTATTGGATGAACTGCAAGCGGAAGTCGAAGAAGGAGAGACAGGTCAGGCCGAAGACAAGGCTGAGGAAGCACCGGTTGCCACCGGCCAAGACCAGCCGGAAGAGGGAGGAACACCGGAAGAGCGGGGATCGCCCGAAGAATTCACTGCATCCGGGTGGGAGGAGTATTTCGGGAGTGACCGGCGAGCCGGTGCCTCCGAATATCCCTCGTCGGGTCAAGACGAGTTTCCTTCCTATGAGCAAACCGTGGCGAAGCCAACCTCTTTGGAGGAACATCTCCTTTGGCAGCTGTCTTTGTCAGGATTGCCAGATCGAGCGAAAACCCTTGGTCGATTGATCATCGGCAATCTTGATGATGATGGGTATCTGCGAATACCGTTGTCTGAAGTGGTAGCCGGAACCGACTTCACGGAAGCCGATGCTGAGTCGGTGTTGCGAGACATTCACACGTTTGATCCTACCGGTGTGGGGGCTAGGGATCTCTCTGAATGTCTCTTGCTGCAACTCGGGCACTTGGGCCGCAATTTGATCGGATCATTAGGTGCCAGGCCTGGCGCGCTGAAGGGATCGGTTGTGGAGGGCGTCATTCTTCATCATTTGAAGGATCTGGAGAAGAAACAATACCCTAAGATTGCTAAGGCGTTGAATGTGACGGTGGAAGAAGTGTTTCAAGCCACCAAAGTCATCGAGAACTTGGAGCCGAAGCCGGGTCGGCCATTCACGAACACGCAGAATTATGTCATCGTTCCGGATGTGTTTGTCGTGAAGAATGAAGGGGAATGGGTCGTGCTACTGAATGACGAAGGTCTCCCCCGCATGCGTATCAGCCCCTATTACAAACAAGTGATGGCTTCAAGCCAGGGCGGCACGCCTGAGACGAAGGCCTACATGGATGAAAAGCTGCGCGCAGCCCAGTGGGTCATTCGTAGCATTGAGCAGCGTAATAAGACGATCCTCAAAGTCGTGTCGAGCATCGTCAAGTTTCAAGAACAGTTTTTTGACCACGGGGTGCAGTATCTCAAACCACTTGTGCTCAAGCAGGTGGCAGAGGATATCGGAATGCATGAGTCGACCATCAGTCGTGTCACGGCCAACAAGTATATGTATTGTCCGCAAGGCATGCTGGAATTGAAGTTCTTTTTTAACGCGGGATTACAGCATGCGGATCAGCCCTCGGACATGCATTCTTCTGTATCCGTGAGGGAAATGATCCGAAAAATGGTGGGAGAAGAGGACGCGAAGCGGCCGTTAAAAGACGAAGAAATCGCTGCGCGTCTTCGGACACACCAAGTATTGATTGCGAGGCGTACGGTGGCCAAGTATCGGGCAGAGGAGAACATCCCATCTGCCAGTCAGCGCAAGCGGTTCTTCTAACCGTGCGTGATCATGCCATGTATCCAATGATTGGAGGCGCGCATGAAGCTTAAAATTACAGGTCGGCATATGGACATTACTCCCGCACTGAAAGACTATGTCGAGACACGGTTCGGGAAGTTGGATCGTTATGGCTTGAAAATGGAGTCGCTAGAGGTTGTCCTGGGAGTTGAAAAACTCCAGCATAAGGCCGAAGCGATCGGAACCGTCCACGGTAAATCGGTACAAGCGAAAACGTCGACTCCAGAGATGTATGCCACAATTGATGCCCTCGTCGACCGGGTCGATGCGCAGCTTCGAAAGTGGAAGGAGCGATTGGCTAACCACAAACCCGGCAAGACACGTCGCATCAGCGGCTCCTCCAGCATCTGAGGCCACTCTGGGGGGCGAACACAGAGCGTGATCCTTCCTCCTGGCGTGGCCGGTATAGGGGTAATTGTGCCTGAACGTCATGAGGCGCGGCTCAATTTAGTTATCGTCAGCGGCCTATCTGGTTCCGGAAAGTCTCACGCGCTCAAGGCCTTTGAGGACGCAGGTTATTTCTGCGTCGACAACCTTCCTCCAGCCCTTCTCCCGACATTCGCCGACCTCTGTAATCGGCAGCACGGGGAGATTACCAACGTGGCGTTGGGAATTGACATTCGGGAGCGCGTGTTCTTTTCAGATCTCGTTGGCATTCTTGAACGAGTCAAGGCGCTTGGCCACTCCGTTCAGCTGTTGTTTTTTGAGGCGCGAGAAGAAGTGCTCCTCAGGCGGTTTTCTGAATCCAGACGGCCGCATCCGGTGATGCCCCAGTTGCCCGTATCAGAAGGTGTGAGATTCGAGAAGGAACGGCTGGCAGAACTCCGGCGACACGCCGACCGCGTGATCGACACGTCCGATTTAACCGTACATGAGCTGCGAGATCTGCTCGCAACTCAATTCGGGCATGATCGGACCGAGAAGCAGTTGACCATATCGCTGTTGACGTTCGGCTACAAGTTTGGGATTCCCTATGAAATCGACCTGCTGTTTGATGCGCGCTTTCTGAAGAATCCCTACTTCGTGCCCGATCTAAAGGCGCTGTCAGGAGAAGATCCCCGGGTGCGATCCTTCGTCCTTTCAGACCCCAATGCTGTGGCCCTTGTGGAACGCCTTGAAGGGCTGTTGCAGTTTCTCATCCCACTGTTCGAGCGAGAGCCCCGGAGCTATTTGACCATTGCCATCGGCTGTACCGGAGGGCGCCACCGTTCCGTTGCCGTGGCCAGCCGCTTACAGGAAAGCCTCGGGGCCATGGGTTATAAAGTTTCCCTCAAGCATCGAGACATCCAGAAATCTTAAGCCTCGAGCCTCCTGATCCTCCCCCGCAATTTCGTTTCTTCCGGTTTTCTTGACAGACTGACCATATTGACTATACTTGCCTGTGTGTGGACGCAGTATGGACTTCGTAAGTGAAAATATTGACGTATAAAACCTAACTACGATGGCAGCGACAAACCAGACACGTGGCGCCCAAGACAAGAAGCATTGTCCGGTAAGCCGTTTTATTGATGACGCAGGTTCCCTCTGAATTCGGTGAATGTTCAAGGAGCCGCTTTGAGGATGACGGAAGTGGAAACTCTCCGCGAGAAGCAAGATGTCAGAAATCAAGAAAATCATTCGCGCACGGAACATTGTGGTGTAGGGTGGCGAGTATGCCAATGCTGAGCTCGTTTAAGAACGTGTTTGAAACAGACCTGATGTCGTTCCTGACGCCCCGGCGTCAGCTTGTCGGCCTGGATATCGGCTCAAGCGCGATCAAGGTCGTGCAAGTGAAGGAAAGCAAGGGACGGTATTTCCTTCAGAAGTTTGGATGCAAGGCGCTAGAGCCTGAAGTCATTGTCGACGGCACCGTGATGGATGAAGGGCGTGTTGTGTCAGCCATTAGGAATTATTTGATGAGACTGGAATCAAGAATAAGCAAGTGGCAATTTCCATTTCTGGTCATGCGGTGATTGTAAAGAAGATCACCCTTCCGCCGATGCCGGAAGAAGAATTGGAAGGTCAAGTGAAGCTGGCTGCTGAGCAGTACATTCCATTCGATATTAATGAAGTGAATATCGATTTTCATGTATTGCCCTCGTCGGCTTCCGAAGACAGTCAGGGGGAGATGGCCATCATCCTTGTGGCTGCGAAGAAGGACAAGATCAACGAGTTGACGGAGCTGGTGAAAGGTGCTGGTTTGATCCCGATGGTCATGGATGTGGATGCATTCGCTGTCGAGAACATGCATGCCATCAATTATCCAATGGGTCAGGAAGAAACCACGGCCCTGGTGAATATCGGAGCCAGTGTGATGAACGTGAACATTATTCGAGGAGGGTCTTCTTGAGGTGGCCCCGAAAAAACAGACACGGTGATTAGGCCTCACTCTCCCGCCGTTCGAACTCTTCCGGACTCCGATAGCCCAGCGCCTGATGCAGGCGCTGCCGGTTATAGAACACCTCAATATATTC
>Ga0194120_10008942_pt1 | contig 12921 bp, 11 predicted proteins | sample TA2MahCa65mmetaG_FD_148642 | JGI IMG/M metagenome (GOLD analysis project Ga0194120, IMG submission 148642) | Freshwater microbial communities from Lake Tanganyika, Tanzania - TA2015019 Mahale Deep Cast 65m | ecosystem: Environmental > Aquatic > Freshwater > Lake | place: Tanzania: Lake... | reverse complement strand
GTACGGATGGGTTCCCGAGACGCTCTCCCCGGCGGGTAAGCGCCTCGACGCGATGGTCCTGGTGCGCAAGCCCACGTGGGCGGGCAACATCTGCGAAGTGCGCCCCATCGGAGCCCTCAAGCGGCGGGATCGAGACCACAAGATCGTCTGCGTCCTCCTCAGCGAGGCGCGCTTCGAGGCGGTGCGTGACCTGACCGACCTCGACGATGCCACGCTGCGGCGCATGGCGCAGTTCTTCGAGCCCTTCTTCCCCCTCCAGGGCTGGCTCAATCGCGTCGAGACGACCGCCCTCCTCAAGGAAGCCCACGAGCACTATCGACAGAAGGCGAGACTCCGTCAGATACCCGACTTCCTCGACTCCGGGGACGACGAGGACTTCCCGGACGAGTTCGACAGCGACGACGACGACGAGATCGTCGACGACGAAGGCAACGCATGAGCGCCGGGTTCCGCACCGTCCAATGGCGCGACGGGGCCGTACGGCTGCTCGATCAGACTCGCCTGCCCGGCGAGGTCGTCTACAAGGACTGCCGGACTGTCGATGAGGTGTGGGAGGCGATTCGCTCGTTGCGCGTCCGGGGCGCGCCCGCCATCGGCATCGCGGCGGCGTACGGTGTTCTGTGCGGCATCGACGGCGACGGTTCCACGGCGGAGCTCATTCGCCAAGCCGACGCCGCAGCCGACCACCTCGCGACATCCCGACCGACGGCGGTCAACCTCTTCTGGGCGCTGGAACGCATGCGCCGCGTCGCTCACGAGAACGCGCGGCTGGAGCCCGACGCCTTCCGCGCGCGGATGCTCCGCGAAGCCGACGCCATCCTCACCGAGGACGACGCCCTCTGTCACGCCATCGGCGAACACGGCGCGACCCTCGTCCGAGACGGCGACGGCATCCTGACCCACTGCAACGCCGGCGGACTCGCCACGAGCGGCTACGGAACCGCACTCGCCGTGATCTTCTCGGCGCACGCGCAGAGCAAGCGCATCTCCGTCTATGCCGACGAAACGCGCCCCCTGCTCCAGGGAGCCCGGCTGACGACCTGGGAGCTGCTCCGCGCCGGGGTTCCCACGACGCTCATTTGCGACAACACGGCGGCGCAGGTCCTCCGCGAGGGGCGGATCCAACTCGTCGTCGTTGGAGCCGACCGGATCGCCGCCAACGGAGACGCCGCGAACAAGATCGGAACCTACGGCGTCGCCCTGCTCGCGAAGGCGCACGGCGTCCCGTTCTACGTCGCCGCGCCGACGTCGACGCTCGACCTCTCGCTGGAACACGGCGGGCTCATCCCCATCGAGGAGCGCGCCGCCGAGGAGGTCACCGAAGGCTTCGGACGCCGCACCGCTCCCGAAGGCGTCAACGTCTACTCACCCGCGTTCGACGTAACGCCCGCCGAACATATCACGGGGATCATCACGGAGCGTGGTATCCACCGACCGCCCTACCGGGATAGCCTGGCATAGCCGATCCGCCTATCCGTCCCCGCCGCGGATCGTGGAGGAGGTAGCCGATGAACCGAGGACTGACACGCCGTGACTTCGTGCGGTTCTCCGCGCTGGGTGTCGTGGGCGTCGGGTGCTCCGCCGTTGCGCCGCCGACCGCCGCTGTTCGCATCAACCTGGACGACGCGATCGACGCGGAACTGGTTCCCGTCCGCGTCGCGGATGTCGTCGAATCGAAGCGGGACGACTACGGGATCATCGTGCTGCTGGACGACGACGAACGCTATCTGCCCATCTGGGTGGGGCGGTTCGAGGCGCAGTCGATCCGGGTCGGGCTCAACGGCATCTCGACGCCGCGCCCGATGACCTACGATTTCATCCGCAACCTGTTGGAAGCGACCGGAGCCGTGCCCGTGCGCGTCACGATCACGCAGCTTCGGGAGTTGACGTTCTACGCGAACCTGGAGGTCGAACGCGCCGGCACGCGCCAGTCGCTCGACTGCCGACCCAGCGACGCGATCGCCGTCGCCGTGCGGACGAGCACGCCGATCTACGTCGAGAAGGGCGTCATGGAATCACAGTCCGTGCCGCGCGAGGCTCTGGAACGGCTCGAACCGCCCTTGTGGGCGTAGTGTGAGGGCAATCAGTGAGAGGAAACGACGAGGCCTATGGAACCGAATCGCCATCTGCGCGTTGCCGTGCTGGGAGCCGGCGGGCTGGGACAAGCCGCCGTGCGCATGCTCGCCACGAAGTCGGAGATGACGCTCGTCGCCATCGCCGACAGCAAGGGCTTCGCCTTCGACGCACGCGGCTTGGACGCCGATGCGGTGATCCACGCGAGTGAGACGTCGGGAACCGTCGCGGCGACGCCGCGCGTCGGGTTCCTCTCGAACGACGCCATCGGAGACGTCATCGCGCGGAGCGGGAGCATCGACGGCGTGTTCCTCGCTCTGCCGAATCTGCCGAACGAGTTCATCCCGAATGTCGTCGAGCGGTTCGCGAAGCAGGGCTACCGAGGCGTCATGGTGGACGCGCTCAAGCGGACGCGCGCCGTCGAGCTCCTCATGAAGCTGGACAACCTACTGAAGCACGCGGAGATCACGTACGTCGTGGGAGCCGGGGCGACACCGGGGCTCCTGACGGCGGCGGCGAACCTGGCGGCGCAGTCCTACGCCGAAATCGAGTCCGTCGAGGTCGTCTTCGGCGTCGGCATCTCCAACTGGGAGGGCTACCGCGCGACGATCCGCGAGGACATCGCCCACCTTCCGGGCTTCGACATCGAACGCGCGTCGCTGATGCCCGACGCAGAGGTCGCCGCCGAGCTCGACCGGCGGAACGGCGTGCTGGAGCTCGTCGATATGGAGCACGCCGACGACATCATCCTGGAGCTCGCCGGGGTCGTCGAGCGGGACCGCGTCACCGTCGGCGGGATCGTCGATACGCGCAACCCGAAGAAGCCCATCAGCACGAACGTGCGGATCACGGGCGTGACGTTCGAAGGCAAGCGGAGCAGCCACGTCTTCACACTGGGCGACGAGACGTCGATGGCGGCGAACGTCTGCGGGCCCGTGTTCGGCTACATGAAGGCGGGAGCCTGGCTCCATGGGCTGAGCGCGTACGGGATTCTGTCGTCGGCGAACGTCATGCCGCAGTTCGTGCGGTAGCCGTCCTTCCGCGCAACGTCGAGATGCGGTGTAGCAGTCGGGCCCTCAACCCGACCTTCTCCCTGAAGGGAGAAGGGGTTCGTCGGGTTCCTCTCCCTTCAGGGAGAGGTTCGATGAGGGCTCGGACGTACCCCAACTCCGTCGCGGTGCCCTGTCGCGATTCCCATCTTTCCGCTCTACTTGTCCCGATCCTGAACTGAACGCCTCGGCATTTGCCGGAGGTCTATCGATGCTCGATCTCACCAAGACACTGATCGCCGGACTCGCCATCGGATTCATCGCGGCAGCGAACTCTCCGTCCGTCGCTGCAACGGCGGATGAGGAGTTCGTCGGTCCCTTCCCGAGCTGGCGCAACCTCAAGACGCACTACGGAGCTGTCGGCGACGGCGTCGCGGACGATACCGCCGCCATCCAGAAGGCATTGACCGACCTCATCAAGCACGAGGGCTTCTCCGTCCTCTACGTCCCGTCCGGCACGTACCGTCTGACGGACACCGTGAGCACGGTTCGGAAGGCGCATACGGACTGCCAAGGCGTCTCGATCATCGGCGAGCACCCGGATACGACGGTTCTCGTCTGGGATGGAGCCGAAGACGGGACGATGTTCCGATGGGACGCGTGGTACTCCAAGATTTCGCGCCTCTCGTTCGACGGCAAGGGCAAGGCGGGCGTCGGACTCGAATACGGGCCCGCGTTTTCGACCTACAACGAGACGAGCTACCTGACCTTCCGCGATCTGACGACGGGACTCCTGTTCGGGGGACCCGAAACGAACGGCCAGGCGGAGAACGAAGTCCTCGGCTGTCGGTTCTACCGCTGCGGAACCGGTATCGCGACCGTCAACTGGAACTCGATGGACATCTGGGTCTGGCACAGCCGGTTCGAGGATTGCGGGCGCGGCATCCACAACGTCATGGGCAACTGGCACGCGTGGGAGAACGTGTTCCTGCGCTCGCGCATCGCCGACGTGAGCATCGTCAACCTGATGGCGTTCTCGGTGGTGAACAACGTCAGCGTCGGGTCGCGCTGCTTCCTCGACTTCTCGTCGGGACACACGTGGGGATCGCCGACGAGCATCACCGGCAACCGGATCATCGAGCCGACGGGCGAGTGGGCGATGCTGCTCGACAACGCGGGACCCTACCTCGTCGTGGACAACTCCTTCCGACTGACCGGCGACACCCGCGCGATCCGCATGACCTGGGCGAACCAGACGCTCGTCGGGAACCGCTACACGCGCGAGGATGCCGTCGAGGAGCGCGGGCAGTTCCGGCGGATCGCCGAGCAGGTCGTCCCGGCTGAGGCGATTCCGGCTGACGTGCCCGCTCCGCTGCCGGTTCCTCCGCGTCGGGAACGGACGGTTGTCGAGGTCTCGCCGGGCGCGGACGCTGGGGCGATCCAGTTCGTCATCGACACGCTCGCCAAGACGTCCAAGCTGGTCGGGGAACGCCCCGTGCTCCATCTGCCGATGGGGAGCTACCGGATCGACAAGACGCTGGTCATCCCAGCGGGGAGCGACCTGCAGCTCGTCGGCGACGGCGGCGGCGAAATCGCGACGCGGCTCGAATGGACGGGCGAGCCCGGCGGCGCGCTCCTAAAGATCGAGGGCCCCAGCCGCGCGACCGTGCGCGACCTCGCCATCTTCGCCCCGAAGGCGCAGGGCTTGCTCCTGACCGGCGTCGATCAGGAGGGCGGACGGGTCTTCGCGGATCAGCTCAACGTGTCGGGCCCCAACGAGCAGAGCGCGACGGCGTCGGCGCTCAGCGTGAGGGGTCTCGACAAGACGGACGTGCTCCTGCGTTCGCTTCAGGGCAACGGGAACGGCGGCGCGTGGGTGCGCGTCGCGGGAGGAGCGAACGCGGCGGCGGCGGCGAACCAGGTGTCCGCGTTCACCGGCGCGACGGGAACGGCGAACGGGCAGTACGCCGTGTCGAACGGCGGTCGGCTCGTCGTACGCGGGGTCTACCACGAGCGGAGCGCGGCATCGTTGACGGGGCTCCTCCTCAACGACAGCGGAGTTCTCAGCATCGACGCGACGCGGTTCTCCTACGCGACGTCCGAGACGGCTCCGACGATCCTCGTCGACGGCTTCCGCGGGCTGTTCACGCTGGCGACGTGCATGCTCCTGCCTGTCGAGACGAACGAGACGTGCCGATTCGAGCTCCGAGGCGACGGCAGCGCGGCGAGCGTCCTGGCGCTGAACAACCAGTTCTGGGTGCACAAGCCGCCCGTCACCAGCGACACCGTGTGGCGGAACCGCGCGGAACCGCCCGCGCGAGGCGGGATGATCGGATCGAACATCAACACGTCGAACAAGGAAGTGTCGCCGAAGGGGTTCGAGTTCCTGGAGGACATCGGCGACGATCCCGATCCGGCGCGGGCGCGGTACGGGTCGTCGCCCTTGCAGGATCGGGGCGTCGTGGACGATGCGACGGTTCTTCGCCATCTGGAGCCGCTGCGTCAGGCGCGGGTGTGGCTCCCCGGCGACCGCGCGGTTCCCGAAGGCGCGACGGACGTGCGGCTCTACCGTGTCATGGTCGGCGGCGGGGCGGAGGCGGGGGTAGAGTTCCGCGACTGACGGCGAAAGACGACAGGGGCGAACCTGGGATCCGCCCCTGCGCGATGCGTGGTTCACTGACGAGACGAGCTAGCTCATGTACTTCTTGACGGCTGCCTCGATGGCGGGCATGGCGGCTCCCAGCTCATCGGGCAGGAACGCCGGATGCACCGTGAGATTCGCATTGCAGCGGAGGAAGAGCGGCTCCGCGATTGCCGGCAGCTCGGCGGCGCTGTTGACGTTGACGAGCATGTGCAACGCGCGATTCCCGTTGTGCAGGGCGAAGAACGCCATCTCTGGCTTCACGTCGCCGAGGTAGGTCTGCATCATCTGTCCGAACGAACCGTCGCTGATCGCCGCGTTGCCCTTGTCGATGTCGAACTCCGCGATGACGAGTAGACGCACGAGGGAACCTCCCTGCTTGCTTCGCTCCCTCACCGGAAGGAGCAGAACGGCGTCATCCTAGCCCCTCGATCCGCTGCGTGCAAGACGGCTACCCGACGAAGAACCCGTAGACGCGTTTCCCCAGCGCGTTCCCGACGAGGCTCCAGGCGCTCCCCACGAGAAACTGACCCAGCACCAGCCCCATGAAGAACGGCGCGAAACGGCGATACTGCCCGATCCCGCCGGTTCTCAGGAACAGCAGCTTCAGCGCCCAGCTCAGAAGTACCGAGAACCACATCCAGCTCATCGTCCACGAACCCGCGACCGCCAGACCGACCGGATGGAACGGGAACCACAGGTAGCGATGCCGCATCGCCAGCAAGCCGACGGTCAAGCCGAACCCCTGCGCGATCTGCTGAATGATGTCGGCGTTCATCCCTTCCGGGTGGAGCATCCAGCGCTCCAGCCGCGCGTAGGCTTCTTGGGCGAGGTATTGCGAGTAGCCCGTCACCCGCGCCGCGCTCCCGAACCGGTACATGATCGGCAGGACGATGAAGTAGGTGGAGAGCGTCCCCACCAGCGCCGCCAGCATGAGCGCCCACGAGAGCGACCGCCGTGACAAGCCCGCCGGTTCCGCCAGCTTCATCGCCTCCAACTGATGCGGACTCGGATGGCAGCGGTAGTCCCGCGTGATCCAGTAGTAGAGCGAGAACCCCGCCAGACCCGACGGGCCCACGGGCCGCGTTCCGAACGTCGCGACGATGAGACGCTCGGGGCCGCCGTAGTAGAGATCGTGCGTCGGGGGACCCAGCTCCGCCCGCATGCGCGACAGCGACACGACGATGACGTAGTACGCCGCGAAGAACCCGAACGACGCCCACAGCGGAACCCCCGAGCGCCACATGAAGCCGACGACCGCCAGCGTTCCCAGCGCCAGTCCGAGCGTCGCAGTGCGCGGGCTCATCGGTTCCTCGGGAGCCTTCTTGCCCGTCCAGCCGTCGCGAAAGATGCGCCGGATGTCGTAACGCGCCTTCCACAGCGCGAAGAGCCCCAGTCCCAGCCACGCCCCCAGCGATTGGTCCGCCAGGTAGTAGCCCGACGACGCCCGCAGCCCGATCGCGACGCGGATGACCTCCGTCGCCTTCCAGTAGAGGTAGAAGAACCACGTCGAGAACGAGAGATCGAGCGGCATGAAGTAGGCGAGACCCATCGCGAAGGGATAGATGCGCACCGGCAGCCAAGAGATGCCGTTCCAGGGCCTCTGCGTCAAGAGCGGCGCGACCTCCCATCGGAACCGGTAGTCGGGCATGACCGGGAAGAGCTCCGCGAAGCCGTGCCACAGGTCGAGGCTCCCCGCCAGCGCGAACCCCCACCACATCAGCGGGTTCCGGAACAGGTGGGACTGCTCCATGCGGATCATTTCGAGCGGCAACTGCGCGATGGGGTAGCTGAGCTTTTCGTGTTCCGTCCACTGCCGCCGCACGAGCGCGTTCAGGCAGAGGAACACGAAGTAGAGAACTAGGATGAACCCCAGCCAGATCGCCAGCGGCGGGAGCCATGCCCGCACGATGTCCGCATCCCAGAACGACTTCTCGCCGACGTAATAGCCGCGGATCACGTCGACCTTGGACACGATGAGCCACTCGGGCAGGTAGCCGTGGAAGAGCGACGACCAGTCGTTTTCCGGCGTGGCGAACCAGTGGGCGTAGTTCATCAGCGGAAAGAGGATTTGGAGCATGTCGTGGCCATACAGCGACGTCGCGATCGCCAGCATCGCGTAGACGACGAGCAGTTCCGCGCTGCTGAACGCCCAGGCGGGCTTCCATCGGCGCAGCGCGAGGTTCACCAGGCAGAGCGCGAAGAGCGTGAAGACGACGTTGAAGAAGAGGGAGAGAACCGTTGCGTGGACGGTGGGCCAAACGATCTCGGAGAGGGTGACCCACCAGCAGTTGAGGGGGATCAGCCCGGTTCCGACAAGAACCGAGCGCGCGGTGATTCCGCGCCGTGGAGCAGGCGGGCTGTGCTTCGCTTCCACGTGCACGGCGCTGACACCCCCGACGTTGCGCGATGGACGGCGCACGCACTGCCGGGGTTCATGCTAGGGGGGTTGCGTCGTGGCGTCAAGCGATGCCCGCTGCCTCCAGACTGCCACGGCCGATCTGAATCTGCCCACATGGGCGGAGAGTAGCTCCCGGCCATATGCGGCATCGTGGAGCGCGCGCTCGAACCGAAACCAAGACTGCGCGACATTCGCGCCGAGGTACCAGAGACCCTGGTTCGCCATCTCGGGCTGGCTGAACGTTGTTGCGATCCAGGCAGCAATCTCCTCGTCACCGAGGCCGTCTTCTGAACGGAGCAAAGACACGCCGCGTCGTACCCATATGTCCACCGGCTGTAGAAGGTGTCTCTCGCAGAGAGGCATTAGCTCGAAATGGACACACGTATCGCGAAGGAAGAGCGCAGCAATCTTGGGTCCAATGCCACGGATCCTCATGAGCTCCCGTGACATGACGCCAATCCCGTCGGCAGCGATTGCGTCCCGAACCGACCGAACCAGGTTAGCGCCGCCTATAACGCATGCGACGCATTGGCAGGATCCGCCTTCTTCGTGGAAAAGCGGATTGTGCCTCTCGTTGAGCTTCTGGCCGGGTAGCAGCGAGGCAAACTGCCGCCATACAGCAGCCGATGTCGGCCGGTGACCACAACGCATCACGGCTTCGCTGGCGGCATGCGCGTACGACGGGTTACGGCCCTGATGTTCGTACCCATAGTGCTCGAGGAACAGGGCTAGCGCGTGCCCGTTGTCCTGGAGGCAGTTCGGGTACCGAGACCATGCCGGCCTCAGATGCACCTCGCGGTACAGGATTCCCGCGGCTTCGACAAGGTCTACGACCGACCCATCCATGCGCACATCTCCATTGGCCACGTGCGGCTCAGCCTGCGTGCCTGCCTTTCCTCCGTCATTCCCGCGTAAGCGGAAGTCCAGACTCTGGTGGTCTGTCAGGCTGATCTCTCGTGGTTCGTGTCTTCCCCCTCACCCCGACCCTCTCCCACGAGGGGAGAGGGCGTTCCGGTTCCTTCTCCCCTTGTGGGAGAAGGTTTAGGATGAGGGGTAGGAGCAACGGAGAGAGCGCTACAACCGCATACCCCCGACCCGACGCGCGAAGTCGTCCACGCCGTACACGGCGAGGACCTCGCCGTAGTAGACCCGGTGGAAGTCCCCCTGCGAGTAGAACTGACCCTGGATCGCCTCGGTCAGCGTCCCGGGGTCGAGATCGTGCTTGTGGACGACCTGGCACTCGTAGTGCAGCAGGCACTCCTCGATGACCGGGCTGCACACGTGGCGCGACGGCGTCGCCGTCAGCCCGCTCCCTTCGAACTTGTCCTCGGCTCGACCGGACACCGTGCCGCAGTAGTGAACCGCCTCCTCCATGCTCCGATCCGGCACGTTCACCGTGAAGTCGCCCACCTCCTCGATGAGCGGGTAGGTGAACCGCGACGGACGCACCAGCACGGTCAGGATCGGACGCGCCCAGACGATTCCGAGCGTCGCCCACCCGATCGTCATGACGTTCGGCACGCCCTTGGAGTCCGACGACGCCAACAGCATTCCGGGGCTTCGGAGGATCTCCAGCGACTCGCGCCAGACCTCCGCGATGGCGAAATCGCGCTTCTCCACGACAGACTTCTCCTCGAACTCCCCGTGCCGCTCATGCCACCCCGTGAACCGTTACCACACGACCGGATCGTCCACTCTCGCCCGCCACGTCCGAAGCTCGTCGCGCAGACGCGCGAGCGCCCCGCGTTCCGCCGGATCGTCGGCGAGGTTCCGCATCTCCAGCGGGTCCGCGTCCAGATCGAAGAGCTGCGTCGTGCGGACGCCCTCGACGCAGTACTCGATCAGCTTGTGCCGCCGATCCCGCACCATCCGCTGACCCCGCGAGTACGCCGAGAAGATCGTCTCCCGCCCGTCGAACGGCTCTCCGCGCAGGTAAAAGGCTTTTGCCCTCGTTGCCGTCTGGGACGTCGATGTCGGCGAGCTCGCAGAGCGTCGGGAACAGATCGGACGTGTAGCAGAGCGCGTCATCCGCTGCCGGCTCCGCCATCCCGGAAAGTGCCGCGCAGAATGCGCACGAGAGGACTGTATGAATAGGGATGCTGTGCCGCCCGTTTTCGTCTCCAGAGTCCAGAGATACCAGAGAATCAGAGAGGGGCGAACAACCCAACTCGAAACCCGGTGAAAGAGTTGCGCCATTTGTTCGGGGGGGCGTCGTGGCCGAACGACGAGGCGGTGCCGAACTGGCCGTCGCTGAACGACCCTCCCCGCAGCGTCCTAGATTCGTCTGTTGCATCGACTACCGTATCGTAGGGGGAGTTCCATTTGTTGAGGCACCACTCTTCCACGTTCCCGCACATGTCCAGCGCGCCGCAGACCGCCGCTCCATCCGGATACGACCCTACAGGCATTGTCCGCCCAACACGTGCGTCCCATGTGTTCGCGCGGCCTCCTTGCCATTCGCCCCATGGGTACGCCCTCTTCTGAGCTCCTCCCTGAGCCGCCCATTGCCACTCCCACTCCGTCGGCAGTCGCACTTCCCATTCGACCCCGTTCACGCGCAAGCCGCCCGCCGACACATCCGCGTTCTTCGCCTTCAAGCGGGCGTTCAGCCAACGCGTGTAAGCGACGGCCTGGTACCACGAGATGCTCTCGCGTGGAGTATCGGGCTGGTCGTTGCGCTGATCCAGCAACGCGAGTTGGGGCGGTATTTGCGCCGACGGCATGCCGCGCCACCATTCCGGGTTGTTGAACCCATCGGCGGATCGCACGAAGGCGTCGTACTGAGTATTCGTGAGCTCGGTCTTGGCGATATAGAACGGCTCCACGTCGAACGTCGCGCCGTTGCTGAGGGTGATGCCGCCGCCGGGCGTCACCGGCAGGAAGACGATGCCTTCGGACTCGAAAGACGCCAAGCCATCGGCGTTCTCAATGTCCGACAGATCGACGTCGTCTTTGTTTCCTCCACAGGACACCATCAATGGTGCGAGCAGGCCCAGAGCCATCAGTGCGGTGACAACCAGCTGGCGTTTCACTGCTCTGCCCTCCTACCTAAGAGCGCCGGAGATCGTGCTATGTGGTGTGCCGCGCGGCAGAATCCGTACAGCAGCGGCAGTCGGCTCCCGACGGCGCACCGATGAACGACTCCGTGATCGCGTGGATTGACGCGTCGAACTACCTCCTGAAGTTCCGAGCTCGAAACAGTAACGGCGACTACAAGACAGGCGCCGTGGGATTATCGTAGCGGCGTTTCGCTTGCGGAGACGACCGAGACGTGTTCGCCACATAGAGGAAGAAAGGGGCGTCGTCCCGATAGCTCCGCAGGAACCGAACCGCCGCGTCGGTGAAGAGCTCGACGGAGTGCTTGTCCCCGATCCGCTCGGCGCTCTTGGGGTACTGCCCGGTCGGATCGAAGTCATAGACCGGCACGCGGCAGTGGTCGGACATCCCGCCGAAGAAGACTTCGGCTCCGCCGGTGAAGCTCCGGGCGTAGGTCGGGGCGCGGTTGTGCCACTTGCCGACGCCGTAGGTCATGTATCCCGACTCGCGCAGAAGCTGTGGTAGCAGGGGAACGTCGTCCGGCAGCGGGTCCGTCGCGCAGAAGAGCGTCCTTCCCGTCAGGAGCATCGCCCGCGTCGGGATGCACACAGCTCCGACCATCGAGCCCATGACGTGCGCGTGGGTGAACGCGGTTCCCCGCGCCGCCAGCGAATCGAACGCGGGCGTGTGGACGGCGTCGTTGCCCAGGGCGCGGATCGTGTCGAACCGCTGATCGTCGGCGATGAGGAACACGAAGTTGGGGCAGGAACCGCGCGGCATGGGGTCACTCCTGAGCCGCGAGGAACAGAACCGCGTCCCCGGCGACGGGAGCCTGGAACTCGCGTCGGGCTCCGCCGGAGACGCTTCCCGCCGCCTCCGACGCGCCCGTGATCGGATGGATCCACTCGACTGCCCACGCGCCTTCGACGCTGGCGAGGTCGAGCGCGACGCTCCCGCCCGGAGCCCACGCGGCGATCCCGCTGGGTCCAGCGAGGCAGAAGCCGCTCGTGGACAGGTCGGGAGAGGGCGTCATCCCGTCGAGTCGGAGACGCCGTGCAAGCCGCAGCGTTGCGCCCATCGCGAGCCGGATGGAGTCGTCCGAGCGGAATCCCTGCGTGTCGAACGGGTCCATGTAGATGGGGTTCATGCCGGCAAGGAAGCTCTTCCACACCCATGCGGCGTTCCCGCCGATGCCCCACAGATGATCCGTGTCGTTGATGATGACCTTGGAGCCGTCGGCGGCTGGCGGAGCCTCGCGATAGCCGCCTTCGGGATTCGGCGAGACCCAGTCCGCCGGGCTGGCGAACAGCGCCGCGTTGCTCCCGCCGGAATACTGGAACGTCATCCCGACGGGATGCTGGTAGGGTCTGGACGCTTCGCACTCCTTGACGAAGCGGATCACGTGGTACTGCCAGTCCGTCGAGTAGGGCCCCGCCTCGTTGGTGATCTCGTAGAGGACGTTGTCGTACTCGTTGACGGCTTCGACGACGCGCCGGACGTACGCCTCCTGGACCCGCGTGATGGCGGGAACCTCGAGCGTGTGGACTTCGGTTCCGCGCCCGTCGGCGTTCGGGTCGCCGTCGATGCCGTTGACGTTGTTCGCCGGGTGGAAAGGATGCCCGTCCCAGCGCCAGGGCGGCGTCGACTGCTGGACGCCGTGACCCTCGAAGAGCATGACGGCGACGTAGATACCGCGCTCACGGGCTGCGGCGACGCGCGCGCGAAGCCGCTCGAAGTAGGCATCGTCCAGCCGCGTCAGGTCAAACTTCGGCTTGCCGTCG
>Ga0194120_10008936_pt1 | contig 12926 bp, 13 predicted proteins | sample TA2MahCa65mmetaG_FD_148642 | JGI IMG/M metagenome (GOLD analysis project Ga0194120, IMG submission 148642) | Freshwater microbial communities from Lake Tanganyika, Tanzania - TA2015019 Mahale Deep Cast 65m | ecosystem: Environmental > Aquatic > Freshwater > Lake | place: Tanzania: Lake... | reverse complement strand
GATCACATAGACGATCTGCTCCTCGGAGAATTTCGACCGCTTCATGGGTCCCTCCTTTCGCACAGGACCGTCGAAGCCGTCAGTCTACTCTAGTTTTGAGTTGCCGTCGTTTTCCGGGGAGACGTCACGCCACATACCGAAATGTTGCGACAGCAGACCAAAGTATTTGGCGTAAGCCTCTGAATCGCCATAGGTGCCCGCCGCTCCGGCAAGGCCTGCTGCGGATGAGCTAGTGAACATACGTGACGATATTTCCAACAACCACCAAAAACGAATACCCCTCACGTTCTGCCCCCTGGGGGTCTTATGTCCGGAGAATAATTGTCCGATAAGGAAACCAGCCAGCAACCTTAGCACGCCGAGGGAAACCCTACGGCGGGAACCAGGAGGGGATCTTATGAAACGGACCATTGGTATGTTGGTGTGCATGGCAGTGTTGGGCGGCTTCGGTCTTTCGACCGCAGGCGCCGGGGTGCCGGACGTCGATCCGCCCAAGAAGGTCGCGGAAAAGAAAGACGGCGCTAAGAAGGTGTACCCGGATCAGATTTGGGCGAGCGACACAGTCGCTCCCGAGCCGCCTAAGAAGGTCGCGGCCCCGGCCCGCAAGGCCAAGCCCTACGACGGGCCCATCTGGTCGACGGACACGATGCCGGCAGACGGCAAGTAAGACTGGTGCCTCTCTACCCAGCGGGCGTAAAGTCCACCCCCACGACCCCCCGGAGAACCCCTCCGCCGGGGTCGTGGCGACTTACGCCAGAGAGAGCATCATAATGCGCCCTCTAGGGCAACTCGCCCCAAATGAACTTCTGCTTGCCCCCGGAAGGTAGGAGCATTGCCGACCTTGGGGATGACGGAAGAAACGGAGCCTCACCGGTCAAACCGATTTCCGATTGTGGCCAGGGCGGATGATCGTCCAGACTCTCGTGTCTACAGGGCCTTGAGAAGGCTGACGGAATAACCCCCTTCCAGAAAATCCTCGTCCTCGGTCTGCTCATAGACATCCCGGATGACCTCCGATGGATAATAGCGGGAATCGAGGAGCGTAAAGAATGGGTCCGGCATCCGACGAGGCGTTCCCACATTGAGCGAGCCCTCTTCAAACATCGTCGCCACCTGGTCGTGCCGAGTCAACTCATGCCGGTCGCCTTGGCTATAGTCGGCACGAACGCACAGACCTCCCTTCCGAAGCAGGCCTCGCAGATTGCGCGCGATCACTCGGTTCATGAACAATTGATCATAGAGGGCTTCCGCTCCGGCCTTCCCCCGTTTCGCGGCAATGCGCCGAGCTTCGGCGCTGTCCGTCGAATACATCCCCTCGAAATGACTCCGCTCTTTGTCCCCGGTAATGATATTCGGAAACGCAAAGACCACGATATCGGCCTCCCGTATAGGCAATGAAAAGTTCGGCAGCTTGGCGCGGAGCCACTCAAGGGACGCCGGGCGATCTTGGGGCATTCGGTCGGCCCACGCCTTGGCGCGACGCAGCATGGCCCTGGACCCATCAACGCCAAGTACCCGCCAGCCCGGCAGTAACTGGACCAGCTGCTTCGTCAGAAGACCCGCGCCGCAAGCGTAGTCGACGATCAGACCCTTCCGTTTCCGGGCCTGCCGAGCCACATAGCTCGCAATATTGGCATAGGCCTCTGCGTGAGCGTCACTGGCGGTCCGTTGCACCCACCATCTCCCGACGTGCCGGTCATAGGACCGTACACCGGCGGCAAGCGCCTGGTTAAAATCTATGCTCGACATACGTGGGTTACGACAAGGCGAGGCGTTCGACCTTTGGCTGCGAGTTGAAGGAACACCACAAGGAGGGCGCCAGGCGCCTACTCCGATAATGCATACGGGGAGCATTGTAGTGGAACTGCGCGAGGATTGCACCGGTGCGGGTGCGGAATACCGCAGGCCGCCCTCTTCTTAAGCTCCTTTCACTTCTCCCCGGAAGTGGCCTAATTGAAGCACTGCTCTGCTGAAGCGTGCATCAAAACCGTTTTGTGCTCAGCCGTTTCTTTGGTTTTCCTCCACCATCCTTCCTCCATCATTGGTGCGAGGATGGGCAGATGTCTGAGCCGCCTATCGCCGGAGGGCACGGGACACAACTTGCCGCAGCCCGCGCCCTTGCTCGTTGAATGCAAGGGCAAAGCCTGTACTGTTTGAGGCCGCTGCGACCGAGTTTACAGGCTTCAAGCGGGCAAGGCTTGGTTGGGTGCGCCCAAAGGCGCCCTCGGCGGCGAGAACACCTGCCCCGCACTGCCACCCTACCGCTCACTCCCCCACCCGCACCAGCAACCCCTTTTCTTTGCAGATGTTAAACGTCCAGTGGAATACGCCGATGATGGTCGCGAGATAGAGCAAATTCAGGCCCGTTGCCCAGCCGAGATGCGCGACCGGGAGTGATCCCCCACTCAGCACCCCGCGCATGCCCTCAAAGACATGGGTCGCCGGATTGGCCCAAGCGATGGCTTGCAGCCACTTGGGGAGGATTTCGATCGGATAGAAAACGCAGGAGATCGGCTGGAAGAGAAACACCATGCCCCAGGCCAGCACTTCCGCCTCCTGGCCAAAGCGCATGATCAGGGATGTGGTGAGCACCCCGATGATCCAGCCGGTGATGATCAGATTCAACACGAAGGGGACCAATGAGAGCCCGATCATAAAAACGTTGTAGGAATAGAAGAAATAGGCCGCGGCAACCATCACACAGGAGACCATCGCCACCTTGAAGACACTGAGGGCCATGGTCGCCGCGAGAAACTCGCTGGGCTTCAGGGGACTGGCAAAGAGGTTCATCAGGTTTCTGGACCAGATTTCCTCCAGAAACGAGATCGTGATCCCCTGCTGGGCGCGGAACAGGACGTCCCAGAGAATCAACGCCCCGAGGAAAAAGGTCACGACGCCTGGCAACTGGCCCTGGAACTTCATCAGATAGACCGTGATGAAGCCCCAGACGACCAGATCCAGAAACGGCCAATAGAAAATTTCCATCAGCCGCGGCAGGCTGCGCTTATAGAGGAACAGGTGCCTCGTGATCAGGGCATGAATTCTATGAAATTTCATCATGCATCAAACCGTCGTAAAGTCCTAAGGTCTGAAAGTCAGAAAGTCTTCCTTGAACTTTGCGACTTGACGGACTTTATGACTCCCTTGCCAATTTGAGAAACACGTCTTCGAGATCCCGCTGGCCGAACCGCTCTGTAATCTCCTGGGCCGTGCCCTGAGCCACAACCTTGCCTTTTTGGAGAAAGATGATGCGGTCGGACATTTCCTCCATCTCGCGCATGTTGTGCGAAGTGTAGAGAATGCTCAGCCCGGCCGACCGGCGCACGTCCTTGAGCAGCGCGCGGATCTTGTGCGCAATGTCCGGGTCCAGACTGGCCGTGGGCTCGTCCAGGAACAGAATTTTCGGCTCCGTCAGGATCGCCTTGGCCAACGTCAGCCTCGTCATCTGCCCGGACGACAGCTTGCGCGTGAGTTTGTGGCGGAATTCCTCCATCTCCAGCTTCTTGACCACCTCGTCGATGCGCCGCGCAATGTCCGAGAGGCCGTAGAGCTTCGCCGCCACCCAGAGGTTCTCCTCCGCCGTCAGCGAATAGGGCATGGAAATATAGGTGGAGGAAAAATTGACCTGGCTCAGGATCTCTTCCCGATGCATAGCCAGGTCCTTGCCGAACATGCGGATCGAGCCGGCCGTCGGCGTCACCAGCCCCAGCAGCATCTGGAACGTGGTGGTCTTGCCCGCCCCGTTGGGCCCCAGCAGCCCGAGAATCTCTCCCTGCTTGATCTCGAACGAGACTCCGTCCACGGCGGTAAAGTCGCCGAACTTCTTGGTAAGACCTTGAACTTGGACAATAGGAAGCATCGCGCTCTCAGTTGAAGAGGAAGTCCCCGATCTTGTCTGGCAAATGACAGGTTTCACACTTTTTACTGAGAACTTTTCCTTCATATTCCGTCTTGCCGTCGTGGCAGCGGAAACAGTCGTTCATAGCCGAGGCGCGCAGCTTGGAGCCCTCCGGATGGTCCGGGTAGTAGGGTTTCCCGTCCACCGCCACGTGGCCGCGCGGGATCACGACCGGATAGCCCTTGATCGGCCGCTCATGCACGACGCCCGCATGGCAGGTCGTGCAGCCTTCCCCTTTCCCCGGTTTGCCGAAGGCCTCCATATGTTTCTTGTGGCCCATGACTAAGCCCACGTCCTTCACCGGCGGCGGCAGGTCCCTGGTCGCTACTTCGGACACCCGCAGGATCGCCCGGTGGCAGCCGATGCAGACCTCCGAGGACACGGTAGCTTGCAGGTTGTGGGCATCCGTCGGGGTCCCGAACAGGTAAATGGCCACGTCTTTGAGACCCGCGTAGGCCTTGTCGTGGATGAACCCTTCCACGCCGGGCCGCACGTGGCAGGTGACGCATTCCACCTCCTTGTGCGAGGACTTCACCCAGGAGTCGTAGGACGGGCGGATGTTATGGCAACTGGCGCAGAACTGGGGATGGTTGGTCAGCGGCACGGCGGCCCCGCCCAGGGCCGCAGCCCCGAGGAAAATCGCCACCAAGACGATGGCTTTGGGCTTCTTCATGCCTCCGTGCGCCGCTTGGGAAAATGTTTGACGATGAGGTCGCTTAACCCCTTGATGTCGTCGGGATCGATGCAGGGCACCGGGAGGGTGACCGGCTTGTTGGACACCACCGCCAGCAGGCCATCCAGCGACACCGGCACTTCTCCCAATTCGTCCCGCAAGACGACGACCTTGGGATAGCCTTCGTTCTTCCAGCCTTCCGCAATGATCAGATCGATGGACCGGTCCAGAAACCGGTCCCGCAGTTCTTCCACCTTGATCTCATCCGACACGTCCGAGAACATCGCCAGACTGCCCTTGGAAAGCACCATCACGGTGCTGGCCCCGGCCCGCTTGTGGCGCCAACTGTCCTTGCCTTCCGTGTCCAGATCGAACCCGTGCCCCGTGTGCTTGACGGTGGCGACGCGGTACCCGGCCAGGACCAGCTCGGGGATCAGCCGCTCGATCAGCGTCGTTTTCCCGCTGTTGGACCGTCCGACAAAACAGAGAATGGGGATGGGCATCGCCATGCAGTAGAGCCCTTATCCGTTCAGCAACAGGATTGCCGATGGCCGGTTGAAGACGGCGCAGCCGGCTCGCGATCCCACTGGGGCTCGCCCAGTACCTGCACGGTCACCGGGTCGCCCGGCTTCAGCCGTTCCGTTTCTTGCGGAATATCGATCAGGCAATTGGCCTTGACCATCGAGGTCAAGATGCCGGACCCCTGATCGCCCGTGGTCCGCACCGTAAAGCCCCCCGCCTCGCGCGTCAGGATGCCGCGCAGGAAATGACGCCGGTCGGTCCGCTTGGAAAACGTTTCTTGAAATGCCGCCTGCACCACCGGCCGGCCGTAGCTAAGATGCCCGGACATCTTCAACATGGCCGGCCGCACGAGCTGCTCGAAGGTCACCATGGAAGACACGGGATTGCCGGGCAGTCCGAAGGCCAGCTTGCCCTGGATCTTCCCGAAGGCCAGGGGCTGGCCGGGGCGGATCGCCAGCTTCCAGAAATTCATCTCCGCGCCCAGTTCCTTGAACACGGCCTTGGTGAAATCGTAGTCGCCCATCGAGACGCCGCCGGAGAGGACCAGGATATCGGCATTCAGGCCGTGCGAAATCTTTTCCTTCAGCACGGCCGGCTGATCCTTGGCGATGCCCAGCAGGATCGGAATGCCGCCCGCCTCCTGCACCGCCGCGGCGATCCCATAGCTGTTGGAATTGATGATCTTGTTCTCGTCGAACCGTTCGTCCAAATCGGCTAGCTCGTCGCCGGTGGAGAGAATGGCGACCCGAGGGCGTTGATAGACAAACACGAATGGCTTGGCCAGGATGGCCAGCATTCCCACTTCGCCCGGCCGGAGTTGTGTGCCCTTGGGGATGATGCAGTCGCCCTTGCGCACGTCCTCGCCCTGCGGGCGGATGTTGGAGCTCAACGGCTCCGGCTTGAACACCGTGACCGAGTCCGGGGTATGCTCCGTGTCTTCCACCTTGATGACGGCGTTGGCCCCTTTGGGCACCGGCGCGCCGGTCATGATCCGGATCGCCTCTCCCGGCCCCACCGATTTGGTCGCCACCTTGCCCGCCGGCACGTCCTCGACCACCTTCAGCACGACCGGCTTGCCGATTGCATGCTCCTGTTTGATGTCCTCGTGGCGCACGGCGAAGCCGTCCATCGCCGAGTTGTCCCAGGGCGGATTGTCTCGCAACGCGACCAGGTCCTCACCGATCACGCGCCCGAGGGATTCCACCAACCCGACTTTTTCAAGCCCCAACGCCAGTGTGGCGTCTAGGACGATCTTCTGCGCTTCGTGGAGTGGCGTGAGTCCTGACATATTAATTCTCAATGTTGAATTTTGAATTCTTAATTGTCATTGTCCGAAATTCAACATTCACCATTCACAATTCAAAATTCTCAGTGTCTTTTCGGCGTCACCCTGAGCAGCGACCCGCTTTTCTTGCAGAAGGCCTCCACCCTGTTGGCGATCTGGTGGTAGCACTCGGCCGTGGGTGAATCCGAATAGAACATGGCGAAGGGCTCGCCCGCGTCGCACTGGCTGACCACGTCCGGGTCCAGCGGGATGCGTCCGAGAAACGGCACGCCCATGTCGCCCGCGGAGGCTTCGCCGCCGCCCTTGCGGAAGACCTCGATGGACTGGTGGCAGTGAGGACATTCCAGCCCGCTCATGTTCTCCACGATGCCGATGATCGGAATCTCGCTGTCCTTGGCAAAGGTCACCGACTTGCGCGAGTCCAGCAAGGCCACTTCCTGCGGGGTCGTGACGATCACGCAGCCGCTCACGTTCCCGATCAGATCGATCGTGGTCACCGACTCGTTGCCCGTACCGGGCGGGAGGTCCACGAGCAGGAAATTTAGGTCCGCCCACTCCACCCCGCCCAACAACTGGTTGATGAATTCGTACTTATAGGCGTCGCGCCAGATGATCGGATCGTCCGGGTTCTGCAGCAGGAACGACATGGAGGCGATCTTGAGATTGTAGGCCTGGAACGGGATGATGCCGCCGCCCGTGCTGATCTTGAGCTTCTGCCCTTCGGCCCCCACCATCTTGGGAATGTTGGGTCCGTGGATGTCCATGTCACAGATACCGACCTCGTAGCCTTTCAACGCCAGGCTCGCCGCCAGGTTGGTCGTGACGGTGCTCTTGCCCACCCCGCCCTTGTTGCTCATCACGAGGACTTTGTATTCGATCCGCTCCATCCGCTTGGTGACCAGCCAGCGACTGTGGCCTTCCTTATCCTTCTGGCAGGTTTCGTTTTCGTCGCAGATCGCGCAGGCCCACATGTAGGTGCAGGCGTCCCCGCTTCCCGAGCCGGACGGCTGCTGAATGATGTTCAGTTCTTTCGGCATAACGGATATCGGCTCCTTCTAGACCGGCTTCTGGCCCGGCCGTATTTTTTCCACCGTGTGCTCCAGGATCGGAGCCAGCACGGCCAAATTGTCCTTGGCCCCCTTTGGACTGCCGGGCAGGTTCACGATCAACGTGTCGCCCCGCAACCCCGCCGTCCCGCGCGACAGCATGGCGGTCCGGACTTTCTTGAGACTCTCTTGCCGCATGGCCTCGCCGATGCCCGGCACTTCTTTTTCGATCACCTCGCGGGTGGCTTCGGGCGCCCAGTCGGTGGGCCGCACTCCCGTCCCGCCCAGCGTTAGGATCAGATCGGGCGACTCGATCCCACACAGAAACAACAACCGGTCACGGATGGCCTCGCGCTCATCCGCGATCACCTCGTAGGACACCAGGGTGCCTGGCAGCTCGGCGATCATCTGCTCGACCGCCTTGCGTCCTTCGTCCGGCTCGCGCCCGGACAGGATCTTGCTGCTGATGACGACCACAGCCACGCGCATGGAAGTCCCTGATGATATGACTAGCGGGAACGGCCTTGCGGCACTCCTACATATTCGCTCTCGGCCGCCATGGCCGGCTTGGGCGCCATCGTCGGCACCATGCCCGTTTTGGACGGCGCGGTAGCCTCGGCCTGGGCTTCGGCCAACTTGCGCTTCTTGCCGAAGAACCCGGCGCTCACGATCCCCACTTCATAGAACACGTACATCGGGAGAGCCATCAAGCACTGGTTGAAGGGATCGGGCGTCGGCGTCAGCAAAGCGGCAAAGATGAACGCGCCCAGGAACGCCCACTTGCGATACTTCTTCAAAAACGGCGCATCCACCCAGCCGATCTTGGCCATCAAGGTGATCGCCAGCGGCACCTCGAAGATCACCCCGAAGACCAGCAGGAACCAGAGGGCGAAGCCCACGTAGGCCTCGATGGAAATCTGGGGAATGAACCCCGCGTTGACGCCGTAGGAGACCAGAAAATTCAAGGCGAAGGGCAGGACGAAGAAGAAGGAGAACAGGATGCCGGCATAGAACGCGACGGTGCTGATCAGGACGAAGGGGCCGACAAACCGCCGTTCATGGACGTGCAGGCCCGGCACCACGAACTGCCAAATTTCCCAGAGTACGTAGGGGGTGGACAGAACCAACGCAAACAGTCCGGCCACCTTGACGTTCTGCCAAAGCGCCTCGGCCGGCGCCAGAAACACGAAGGGAATGGAGGGCAGGTCCGTCGGCACCCATTCCAGCTTCCCCGGGATGAACGCATTCTGCAACGGGACCCGGAGCCACTGGACCAATTGATCGGCGAAGAAGAAGGTGCCGACGAACAGAATCCCGACGATGATGACCGCACGCGTCAGCCGAACCTGGAGCTCCACGAGGTGCTCCATGACCGGCATTTTCTTGTCTTCCAGCGGCGTGAAGATCGTGTCTTGCAGCCACTGGGTGAACTGGCCCCTGTCGGACATAAAAAGCCCTCAGCCGTTCGCTATCAGCTCTCGGCCCGGAAATCCTGCTGACCGCTGACGGCTGAATGCTGACTGCTGGTCACTTCGGATTCACCGCCACGAACAGGTTGTTGCCCTGCCGGCTCAGCAGCAGCACCGCCATTTCGTCCTTCTTAATCTTGGCGGCGGCCTTGTGATAATCGTCCAGGCTCTTGATGACCTCGTGGTTGACCTCTTGGACGACATCTCCGCGCTGGATGCCCGCGGATTCCGCCGAGCTCCCCGGCTCGACCTGGTTGATGACCACGCCCGTCGTCTTGGCGGGAATGTTGAGCCGGCTCATCGTTTCCTGATCCAGCGACTGCACCCGAAGGGACGCCAGCACATTGTCCGGCGGCTTGACGGATTCCCCCGGCGCGGCCGGCACGGGTTCCTTCTTGGCCAGCATTTCGTCCGAGGGCCGCTCGGCCACCTTGACCGAAATGACTTGCTCTTTTCCATCCCGCAGGACCTTCACCTTGGCATTGCGGCCCACGCCCGTGCGCGCCACCATGTTGCGCAACTGGCTGACGTTCTGGATCTCCTTGTCGTCGTACCCGACGATCACGTCGCCCCGCTTGAGGCCGGCGGCGGCGGAGGGACCGTTTTCGTTGACGTCGCTGATGAGCACGCCCTTGCGCGCTTCCGGCAGCTTGAAGGACTTAGCGAGCGCCGGCGTAACTTCCTGGATAGCGATGCCCATCCAGCCCCGCACGACCTTGCCGGACTTGCGCAGGCTCTCGACGATATCCACAGCGATACTGCTGGGAATCGCAAACCCGATCCCCTCCGACCCGCCGGTGCGGGAGAAGATGGCGGTATTGATGCCTATCAGCTCGCCGTTCATGTTCACCAACGCCCCGCCCGAATTGCCGGGATTGATCGCCGCGTCGGTCTGGATGAAGTCCTCGTAGTCCGCAATTCCCACGTTCCCACGACCCAGCGCACTGATGATGCCGAGCGTCACGGTCGAGCTGAGCCCGAAGGGGCTGCCCACCGCCAGGACGAGATCGCCCACCTGCAGCCGGTCGTAATCGGCCCACTTGATCGCGGGCAGGTCCTTGGCTTCGATCTTGATCACGGCCAGGTCGGTCTTGGGATCGGTCCCGACCACTTTCGCCTGGAATTCACGCTTGTCGCTCAACGTGACGGTGATCTGCGACGCGTTCTCCACCACGTGATTGTTCGTCACGATGTGCCCGGAGGCGTCGATGATGACCCCGGATCCGGCGCTCTGGTCCGGCCGGCCCGGAGGTCCTGGCGGTGGCGGAATCGGCGGCTCCATGCCTGGCGGCTCCATGCCTGGCGGCTCCATGCCACCGGGCGGTTCGTCGCCGGGAGGTCCTCCGCCGGGCGGCCCGCCGAACGGACCGGGAGGCAGAGGCCGGCGGCGCGGTCCCCGCTCACGGCTGCCCCTTTCTCCGCCGACCACCGCGATATTGACCACGGCCGGCGTGACTTTCTTGACGATGTCGGAGAAGCCTTGAGCCATCCCCGCGGGCACCGCCGCTTCGCTGATCGCCTGGTAGGATGGCAGCACTCCCGCGACCAGCCCAATCATGCCGGCGCCGAGAATCACCGCGCTTAGGGCATAGCCGCCCGCCCGCCGACCCCGATGGAACAGACCACCTTGCTCCCGAATCTGCATAATTGCCCTCAATTCTCCCTGCGGTTGCTGATTGGTCTGGCTGCGGTGCCGTGACACCGAGGCCAGGCGCATGGTCTGCACATTCTACACTATCCCCGCTCGCTCGTTCAAAGACAAAAACGTCCTAATCAGAGCCTGTTTGGCGGGTTTGACGGGGAGGAAGACAGGAGCAGGATCGGACGGGACCGCGCCGCCCCGTGGGCGACGCCATCCTCAAGGCTTACCCTCGGAGCGCCGCAAATTCCGCTTCCCGTTTCTTGAGCCAGGCGTCCTGGAAATTGATCACCAGCCGCTTGACCGCCTCGTGCATGGCGATCACACGCAAGGTATGGGGCGCGCTTTCGTAGGTGGGCGGCCACCAGCGCCAGTTCGGCTCCAGGGGGCGCTTCCAGATGACCGGATACCATTGATTGACGTCAGGTGTCGTCGCGCGATCCAGCGTGGCCCAGCCCCGCCCTTCGGCATGGACCAGGACCTGGCTGCTGCGCACATCCAGCAAGGCCACTTCGGCCAAAGACCAGTTGTCCCGCCGTAATCCTGGCACGACATTGGTCGTCCCTCCCACTGCCACGTAGATGGGATATTCCACTTCGGTTGCCGAGGCGATGACCAGGACCAGATAGTCCAGGCCCTGCTTCCGGCCGATCTCGGCGAACGGTGCCAGGCCGTTGCCCGGGCGGACCCCGTCGGCCGGAACGATTTTCTCGATGGTCAGGGGCAGGAACTGGGAAAACTGCTGCTGCAACTGCTCGGCCATCTGGATCAAGGCTTGATCCGGAAGGGTGGGCGACGCGTCAGGCGCCGTGGTGTCGCCGATCAACAACAACCCGGCCTTCAGCGGCCGACGGTCCGGCAGGGGCACATCAGGCGGAGTCTCACGCACCGCCTGCAGCCCGACATAGTCGGCCAACCGATTGGGTGGCACGACCGTCGCGCAGGCAGAAAGACCCGTCAGAGAGAGGACAGAAGCTGCGCACAAGAGCCAGGCCCTCGCTCGATGATTCCGCATGCCCGACCTCCCGCTCAACAGGGTTTGTCACTCGCCTATCAATTGTTACGATCAGGCCAAGGGGGTGGATTTGTCAAGCCTCGTATCCTTTGCAAATCGTCTTGCAATCCACCCGGTTGCCGGGTAGTCTGGCGCCAATTCGGAGTCCGCGTGACGGCATCCCCCCAGAACCAGACCATTCCCCTCTCCATCGTCATTCCTGCCTATAACGAGGCCAAGCGGATACTGCCTTACTTGCAGCACATTTCGGCCTATCTGGGGCAGAGAGGCCAGCCCTATGAAATCCTGATCGTGGACGATGGAAGTCGGGACGAAACAGGTTCGGTTGTGGAGCGGTACCAGACTCAGCACCCTGCGATACGGCTCATCCGGCTCCCGACGAACAAGGGCAAGGGCCACGCAGTGCGGACCGGCATGCAGCAGGCCCGCGGCGAGCTTCGCCTCATGGCCGACGCAGACGGAGCCACTCCGATCCAGGAGTTGGAACGGCTGGAAGCAGCCATTGACAACGGAGCCGATCTGGCGATCGGCTCCCGCCCCCTGGCCTACCGCGATGCCCGCTATCAGGTCCGGGTCCGCTGGCACAGGTCCGTCTCGGGAAACCTCTTCAACTGGTTCGTCCAACGTCTCGGCATTCCCGGCATCAGGGACACGCAATGTGGCTTTAAGCTGTTCCGAGCTTCCGTCGCCCAAGACTTGTTTGCCGTTTCCTGCATCGACGGCTACGGCTTCGACTTGGAACTGCTCTACGTCGCCCAGCGCCGCGGCTATCGGATCGCCGAAGTGCCGATCAACTGGGCCGACCAGCCTGGTTCCAAAGTGCGGGTGCTCCGCGACGGGCTGCGGATGTTTCGCGAGCTACTGGCGGTGAGACGCAACGACAAGGCTGGGCAATATGACTCTGTACACACAACATCACGCAGGAGTTCGCCCAGTGAAAATGCTCAATAGACTGGCTGTCGTTTTTTGGTGATGGCATCGTGATTTGCCTATTTCGGCTTCCCAGCTCTCTGCTTGACCCTGATTGCATTCAAGTCTTTGGTGTGCTGGGTGGACTGTTCGTTACCCTTTTCTTTATTCTTAAATGGGTATGGCGACAGACCTACTACAAGTCCGGTAATTTTCAATTATCTTTCTTCTCTGCACTCCCACCGCAAGACAATGATATCGGCCCATGGAATGGGGTCAAAGAAATTTCGCTTGGAGAAAGCCTGCTTTTACTGAGGGTCAGAAGCGCGTGCAAATTTAAAATGGAGCTTGTCTAGTTTTGGAAGTCTTTTTATGCTGAAGCATGGCCTCTTCCTTGTTGCCCAGGACTCATTTGTCGACCCGACAACTCCGGGCATTGATTCGGCTCTTTGCTTTGGAGGTCCCCGCCA